>Ga0181561_10000099_pt1 | contig 62281 bp, 59 predicted proteins | sample 011ome_19_FD_133760 | JGI IMG/M metagenome (GOLD analysis project Ga0181561, IMG submission 133760) | Coastal salt marsh microbial communities from the Groves Creek Marsh, Skidaway Island, Georgia - 011510BT metaG (megahit assembly) | ecosystem: Environmental > Aquatic > Marine > Intertidal... | reverse complement strand
TCACTTTCTTGCCGCGCAAGAGCGCCTCTAACCCTAAAAGCGAGGTCATGGTCCAGATCTCGTCGATTTGGTCAATCAGGGCGAGCGGGTCGGCCTGTGAAGCGACCACTTCGGCCAGTTCGGCAGCATCAGGCACGTCCCCTTTGCGCAGACCAGCCTCCACATCTGGGTGTGGTTTATAGATGATAACGGCGGCAGGGTTGGCCTTGCGGGCAGCCGCCAGCAACCCTCGATTTGTAGTGATCTCAGTGGTGCCAAGCCGGATCGAGGCGTCGTCCTCGACCTGACCCGGCACAAGGATGCGGCGGCCTTTGGGCAAGTCTACAACATCGGCACCGCCCAGATTATACTTGGTGAGCCGCTCTGAGATGAGCGTAGCAATCAGGGTCTCGGCGCGTCTACGATCAGCGTCCGACAGTTTGGTGCTGTCCTCAATCAAGACTTCAAGCCTGCTGGGGCGGCTCGGATCGTAATAGATGCCGAGGTCATCCACGACAAGCGACAGTGGCGGGATGAGATCGGCCCCAAGCCCGCGAGAGCGCAAGAAACCGTCCTCAATGCGCGACACCCCGTGGGTTTCTAAGGCTGCGGTGGTCTTGCCCGCCCAGACCATTTGCCGGCGCGCACCAATTGTGTCGTTGAATTTCACAGGGGCATAGCGGCCAAAGAAGGTCTGCAGCGGCTTGCGCTTCCATAGCCGCATGCCGTGCGCGTCCCAGCCTGCGTGATCGTCGCGCCAGCTCCGCGTGGCGGCGGTCAGGGTCATGGTCGCACGTTCAAAGCTGCAAAGTCTGTCGTGAAACGGGTCATACCATTGGGGATAGAGCAGCATAGCAGCGGCAAAAAGCTGGTTGCGCGTAAGTTTGCGTTGCCTGCGGTCAAGCGGTTTGCGGTCCTCGGTCAGGCCCCAACCCATATAGAACGGCTGACCAAAGACGACAGGTTTGTGGCCCGTGAGGACCGCCTCAAATCCCATTTGGCTGCTGACTGTATAGACGGCAATAGCGCCATCAAAGAGGGCGTAGGGCGAAATCGGCGTGTCGAGCAGGGAAATCCGTTCGTTGGTGTCGGCCTCGGTGTAGTAACCGCCACGGTGGCCCGCGGCTGTTTCCGGGTGGGTTTTGATGATGATACGCGCCATCGGATGGTCGGTCTGTGCGAAGTAGAGCATTTCGCGGAAGGTGTTGAGGTCAGCGCCACTGGCCTTCACGCTCGCATCGCCGCGCGTCTGATCGATGACCACCACATAACCCGGATCCGGGGCAGGGGTGTCAGGGTCAAAGGCATTGTATTTCGAAAGGTGCTGCCGTTTGAGAGTTTCGATCCCGTCGCGCGCGCGGGCGAGCAGGGCACTATCGTCAAGCGGGTGATCGCGCAGGATTTCTTCGAGGTCGCAAACCGTGCTGGGGTCGAAATGCACGCCCTTGGCGTCAAGGTGCAGCCCAATCGGATCATCCCCATCGCGCCCAGTAAGAACAGAGCGCAGGAATGCATCCTCAATGCGTAAAATCGGGGTTTTGGTCTTGGCGGCCACGGCTTCTCCGCGCGGCGAGGTGGGGCTTTGGCCCCAAACGCCGACCATGTCGCCTTCAGAGGGCTTGCCGAGTTTAATGTCGTACCCTGCCAGCGTCACAATGCGCCGCACGCGGGAATTGGTCAGAAAACCGCCGTTATAAACAAAAAGACGCCGCGCATTTTCATGGGCGGCGTCTTTGGTTGGCCGTTGGGCCATAGTTAGAGCGAGGACGCTGTCGAAACGGCGCTCAGGGAACCAGTTGCGGCGGCGATTGCCTTGTTGAACTGGGTGTATGGCGCTTCTGTTACGTAAACCGTGTCTTGGTCGCGGATCGCAAAATCGCGGGCCATAAACATGCCGTTCGGGCTTGTCAGGTCGAGCACGTAGATCACACGCTGGGTGCCCGTGATATCGTTTCGGCCCAAAAGCTGGCGGGCGATTGCCTCTGGTTCGTTGCGGAAAACGAACACGCCCGTGGGATCAGCAAGGTTCGAGTTGAGACCGCCAACTTGGGCAATTGCCTCAATCGCCGAGATCGCTTGGCTTTCGAATTGCACGCGGTCTTGTGTGCCTGTCGCGCCGAGCGCGGTAAAGGTGCGCGTGTCTTGTTCAACGATGATTTTGTCACCACCGCGCAAAGCAATGTCATTGCCTGGGTGGTCGTAAAGGTCTTCAAACCAGATGGAGCCAGAATGGCCGCCGCGCACAAGTGTCACGCGTGCGATGTCGGGTTGCACCGAAACGCCACCCGCTGCTGCGAGCATTGCTGCCAGCGTACGGGTCGGGCGCTCAATCGGGAACACGCCTTGCGCGCCAATCGCACCCACGATCGAAACGGTCGCGCCGTCACCTGCAAGGCGGCGAACTTGAACCTGTGGATCTGGGGTCTGGTCTGCCAGCTTTTCGGTGATGATCCGACGGATTGCTTCGGGGGTATTTCCTTCGGCCTTTATCCGCCCCGCATAGGGAACATAGATGAAGCCCGAACCGTCAACTTGCACTTCTTCCAATACGGTTGCCTTTTGGCCTTGTGGGACCAACAAACCGAGATCGACGTTTTCCCAGATCGTGAGGCCAAGTGTATCGCCCGCACGGATCGTGTCCGAGCCAATCACACCTGCATCAACAAAGCCAGCCGAGAACCCAATCGCGGGTGTCACAGCGGCGATCCGGTTTACACGGTCGTCAACGACAAGAACAAAAGCATCGCCTTGTTCCATTACGGAACCCGAAAAGATTTCGGATTTATTCGGCCCAGATCGGGGCAAACCACAAGAGGCCACGAGGCCTAGGGTCACCACAAGAGCCGCGCCTTTTGCAAAGCGCAATGTCAGAGAAATCACTGCTCGGTCTCCTCGACCTATTTCGGAACTGCCTCAAGTTTTTCTTTTAAGTTACGGGAATCCCGAGGCAAAAGCTAGTCAAGTGGCGGCGTGCAGGGGCGAGGTGGGAATAAACTATTGCGAGTATGCCGCGATACGCGGAATGAAACACTAGGTCTAGTGGCGGCTAGGTTACGATACGCAAGGGTTGGCGCGGTGGAACCTTTCCGGCGCTGAGCGCATCGTAGGGATCTTCGTCCGAGAGCATCATATCGACCACTTGGCGCATCAGCTGCCTGCGCCCGCGCGCGGAATAATAGCCGCCCGGCACTTGGCTGGTTTCGAGCAGATAACGGCGATAGTCTTTGAAGGCGCGGCTATCGGGGCGGGTGGGGTTCGCAAAAAAGTCTTCGAGCGGCTGTTCAGATACGAACTCTGGTTTGTTGTAAACGGCCTTGCCAAAAACCTTGAGCGGAATGCCTCGCCACAAGACTTGCTGCCCTGCGGTCGAGTTCACCGTAACAGCCGTGCGGGCATGATCCAAAAGTTGCGCCAGCTTGCCGCCGCGCACGTAATGCACGCGGCCCTCGACGCCCAGTCGCTTTGCTTCCGCATCGATGATCTGTCGCAGAGGAGAGCGGCCATTTTCCAATGGGTGCGCTTTAAAGACGAGGTGGTGGTGGCGCGGGGTGCCGATGGCAAACCCTTCGAGCACGACGGTGATAAACTCGGCCATGCGGGTAAAGGGCGAGTGCATCTGAAAGCTCGCGTCATGTTCAAGCTGCATCAGCACAAGGTGGTAGGGGAAGCCACCAAACCTGATCCGGGCCGTCGCAATTTTACGGTCTAGGGCGATGAACGGCATGAGCAGAAGCCTGCGGGTATAAAGGGCCGCTTCGGTCAACACAGGCAATTCGCGGTGCCGCGTCAATTTGCGGTAGTTCCGATTTCGGAACAGCACAAACCAATGGTAAACGGCGCCATAAAACACGTGTTGGCGCATGTCGCCCCAATGGGCGGGGGGAGTCGGAACTTCAAGATCCGAAAGCGCCAGCGCCTCTTGCATTTGATTGACGCTCAGGTCCATCAGGCGCGAGTTGCCGTTGGTTCCATTCCGCTCGTATGTCACCCAAAAAGGGCGCATATAGCCTTCTTCGAACACATGAACGGTCAGGCCTGCTGCCTTGGCATGGGCGATGGCGCTTGCATGGATCGGGCGAGTATCGCCGTAAAGCACAATATCGGTGATGTTGTGCTTGGTGACCAAATCGACGAAATAGCTTGGCCATTCCTCGGTTGTGCCGCGGTAGGAGATATACCCCGGAGTGCCGAACCAAAACGCGCGATCGCCCGCGTTAAAGCCAACGCGCCACACCTCGCCACCCGCAGCGCGCAGCATTTTAGCGAGCCGATGGAGAAACGGCCCGTGCGGTCCCTGCAGGAACAAAAAACGGCGGTTGGCATCTGCGATCACGGGAGTGTGGTATCCTAGAACTGGTAAACATTGTATTTGTGGCATGCCCTTTTGACAGGAATAAGGCATCCACGCGACGAGTTGCACGCTGCATGGCTTGATTGCAACACTCCGAGGGGCTAGGTCATGGCAAACATCAAAGAGGGTTTGCCATGTTTACGGGCATTGTCAGCGATTTGGGCACGGTGCGTGCATTAGAGCAAAAAGGCGATTTGCGGGCGCGGATTGGCACCCATTACGACGTCAGCGGCATTGATCTGGGCGCGTCGATTGCCTGTGATGGCGTGTGCCTGACCGTTGTGTCGATGGGAACGGACGGCGGCAATTGGTTTGACGTCGAGATTTCTGCCGAAAGCGTGAACCTGACGAATATCAGTGCTTGGACAGTTGGCCGCAAGCTGAACCTCGAGCGGGCTTTGCGATTGGGTGACGAGTTGGGTGGCCATATCGTGTCGGGCCATGTCGACGGCGTGGCCGAGATTATAAGTATGACAGATGAGGGCGACAGCACACGGTTTGTATTTCGTGCGCCCCAAGCCTTGGCAAAATTCATTGCACCAAAAGGGTCGGTGGCCTTGAATGGCACGTCTTTGACGGTAAATGCGGTTGATGGCTTTGACTTTGGCGTCAATATCATCCCGCATACCAAACAAGTGACCACGTGGGGCCATGCCAAGGTCGGTGATTTCGTGAATTTGGAAATCGACACGATGGCGCGATATGTGGCGCGGTTACGGGAATTCGATTAAGGGATGATGGGTTAAATACCATCCTACGCAGGAACGCGCTCCCTATGTGTTCTGCGAGATAATGTAGGGTCGGTTTTGACCCACCACGGTTAAAAAGGACGGCGCGATGATGAGTTTGCCACTGCCTGAGTTTGATAAGCCTGTGAAGCTGTTGCTTGTTGTTGCGGATGGTGAAGCGCTGGTCGAGAACGCTTTGTTGATGATGAACGCGGAAGATATCGGTTTTGAGCGCATCGATATGCCGTCGATCGCCGAGGTTCCCACCGCAATTGCGATCGCTGCCCGCATGAGCAATTTCGACGGTTATGTCGTGTTAACTGACGAACAAACCCCTGAAACTGCACAAGCTTTGCAGATGCTTGGGCTGCAAGGGCTCTGCATCGGCTATGGCTTGGATACAAAAGACTCAGATAAAGCGACATCAGCGGTCGCTGCGGCCTTGCACCTTGTAGCGACGAGCCGTAAGTGGGGCCGTCCTGACAACGGCGTCGGGTTCAAAAGCGAAATTCTATTGGCGCAGGGCGGCAAGACCACAGCATGACGATCTCAAACAACCAACTCCGCAAAATGAAATCCGCAGCCCGCTTTTACGCGGTGCAGGCGTTGTTTCAGATGGAATCGTCTGGCCAGACTGTTGAAAAGGTGGTCGCAGAGTTTGAGACCCACCGTTTTGGCGAGATTTATGACAACATCGAGATGCAAGAGGGTGACGTAGATACCTTCCGCATGTTGGTTGAAAAGGCCGTTGATGAGCAGGCGATCATTGACCAAATGACGGATCGTGCGCTCGTTGCTAAATGGCCGATTGCCCGCATTGATCCGACGTGGCGGGCTTTGTTCCGCGCCGCTGGTGCCGAGCTGCGCGACAACCGCACGCCGCCTAAGGTGGTGATTGTTGAGTTCGTGCAAGTTGCCGAGGCGTTTTCGCATGACGGCAAAGAGCCTAAATTTGTAAATGCGGTTCTTGATCATATGGCCCGAGAGGCGCGTCCAGACGCGTTTTAATCGCGGGTTATTCATGCTACCTTTGCCAAAATAGCAAAGGAGCCTGACATGGCTGATTTTCCAAATACTCCGAAGCCCGATATCATGGACGCCGTGCGCAAGTTCCGCACGCGGTTCAGGAACGTCGGTTATTTTCTTATTGTTCTTGGTATTCTGGCGATTTTGTTTCCGCTGGTTTTCTCGATTGCGGCGAAAACAGTACTGGGGTGGCTATTCCTGCTCACTGGTGCGGCCATGCTGTATCACGCGTTCCAATCAAAGGAATGGCAATCGGCGATTTGGTCCGGCCTGATCGCGTTGATGCATATCGCGTTGGGCGTCTACCTTGGCTTTTTCGCGCTGACGGGCCTTGTGGGATTGACGTTTGTCGTTGGTCTCGCATTTTTGGCACAGGGCATATTTGAAGGCATGATTGCGATTCAACACCGCCCGCAAAAGGGCTGGGGTTGGCTTGCGTTTAACGGCATTGCCTCACTGGCGATGGGGATTTTGCTGATTGCAGGGCTGCCATCGACCGCGCTATGGGCGATTGGGCTGCTGCTGGGGATTAACTTCCTGACGTCAGGCATTGCCTTTGTGGCACTTGCCAAAGCGGCTGGAGATTAAGGTGGCGGGAACCGCTGCATCCGTTCAGGGATTTATTCCCGTGAACCTGTATGTACAGGTGGGCGCCAGGTAATTGGACCAGGGTCCAAACAGAGCCAGCTCCCTGGGATTTGCTTACGGCCACTGGAATGTAACCCCTATAGCGATCGAGAAGAGCAGAAACCCGCCAAGCCTAGAGATAGGGTGGCGGGAGGCTTCACGCAAGGGGCGTTTGTATTACTGCGCGAAACCCATGCTTTCGAGCAGGTCTTGTGGGGCAAGGCGGAGCACGAGACGCTCGATGACGCCAACGGCGATCAGCGACATGCAAACTTGGGCGAAAGTAATGTCAGTGAAAAGTGTCATGGGGCAGCTCCATAATTAAGTTGCCCTACTTCTGACGTCCGAATCCGCCTAAATCGTGACGTGCGCGCGCCCATTTTGGACGCGACCCTACGTCACCTGCCCGATTTGCGCCCTATTTCGCAAAGACTTGACCGATGTTTACCTTTTGTTCATATATTCGCCATGCCAAATGACCTGATCCTTCCAGACCTGATGCCCGGACAACTGCTTGCTCGTGGTGTTTCTCGGCATTTGCGGCAACATGATTTTGTCAGTGTCGAAGAACTGGTGCCGACGCGCGGGCTGCGTGTTGATGTGATGGGGCTTGGTCCCAAGGGCGAGATTTGGGTGATTGAATGCAAGTCGAGCCGCGTTGATTTCCAGACTGACAGCAAATGGCAAGGATATCTTGAATGGTGCGACCGGTTCTTTTGGGCGGTCGATCAGAACTTTCCCACGGAATTATTGCCTGACGATACGGGACTGATTATTGCGGACGGGTATGATGCGGAGATTATTCGCATGGGGCCAGAGAGCAAGCTGGCAGGGGCTCGCCGTAAGGTGATGACCCAGAAATTTGCCCGACATGCGGCAATGCGCGCTCAAGCAGCGCGTGATCCGAGTGTGGGGGAGCGTTTCGGGTTGAAGTAGCGCCACAGGGGCGGGGGCCGCCCCCAGCCCGCGTGGGTATCTTCAATAAATCGAAGGGCTTAGCGCTTCTTCATCATGCGAGCGGCTTGTGCTGCGGCGCGCATTTCGTCGGCGATTTCTTCGGCCTCTTCAGGTTCAAAATCCATTGGAATCTCGACGCCACCAGATTCGATAAATAGACGCACCATACCTGTGTCGGTTGGCCCGATTTGCATGTTTGCCTCTACGTCGCGTTCGTCGTTGATACCCATAATGCTGTCCTATTTTGCGTTGTTTGCCTGATCTATCCTGCCCTTTGGCCGATTGGCAAGGAAAAGGCGGGCAGGGGTATTGCAATCAAATCGGCTTGGGGCTAAATCCAACCCCGATGCCGCCTTAGCTCAGTTGGTTAGAGCACTGGTTTGTGGAACCAGGGGTCCCCCGTTCAAGCCGGGGAGGCGGTACCACCCCCCCATTTTGTAATGTCACTAATCGTACACCGTGCGTGCACCAAACGTGCACCGCAAATACGCCGCATGACATCTGTGTTTGCAGCGGTTAGAGAGCATTCAACACTTGTTTTGGAGCCTGACCTATGGCCGCGCGTTTGATCGAATTTGAAATTGAAGCCAATCCAGCCCCGCGTTTGGATAAGGCGCTTGGTCGCGATGTGCCGGCGGAGGCCTCATTGTCGCGCTCGCGCTTGGCGAAATTGATTGCTGATGGTGCCGTGCAGGTGAATGGCGTTGTTGTCACAGATCCCCGTTTTCGGGTTGAGGAGGGCGCGCAGATTGCTGTCGCCGTCGAGGTTGCCGAGGAGAGCCATATCGGCGCCGAAGATATCCCGCTGACCGTGGTTTATGAGGACGATGATCTGATCGTTATCAACAAGCCGTCGGGCATGGTTGTGCATCCTGCCCCCGGCACGCCGACAGGGACGCTTGTGAATGCGCTAATCCATCATTGTGGCGAGAGCCTGTCTGGTGTGGGCGGCATGAAGCGCCCCGGCATTGTGCACCGCATTGATAAAGAAACGACGGGCCTCTTGGTGGTCGCGAAGTCTGACAAGGCGCATCACGGACTTGCCAAGCAGTTTGCCGATCACACCGTCGAGCGCCGCTATATCGCGATGTGTTACGGGGTGCCTGAGGCAAATGATCCGCGATTGCGCGGGATCAAGGGCGCGTCGTTTGAACCGGGTAATATTCTGAAGGTGCAGACATTCTTGGGTCGGCATAAGACGGATCGTCAACGGCAGGCCGTATCGTTCACCACGGGCCGACATGCGGTGACGCGTTGCCGTATTCTTGAGCCTCTGGGCACGCCTGCGGTTGCGTGTTTGGTGGAATGTTGGTTGGAAACGGGCCGCACGCACCAGATTCGCGTGCATATGGCCCATTGTGGTCATGCGCTGATGGGTGATCCGACTTACGGCGGAAAGCGCAAGATGTCGCCTAAGGCGATTGGCGAGGCAGGTGTGGAGGCGATTGCCAATTTCCCGCGTCAGGCGCTGCATGCCGCGACTTTGGGGTTTGTACATCCTGTGACGGATGAATTTATGGAATTCGAGGCGGATTTGCCTGATGATATGGTAGAGTTGTTGACCGCGCTGGGCAGCCAATCGCTCGACTAAGATGCGCAGTCGGTGACATTTCAAGCGGTCTCATGTGCGTGAGCGCACTGACACATTGCTTTAATACCGCGTAATCGGAGTTCATATTACGTTTAAGTTTTATGGCTACACGGTCTTGAAACGAAACTGTGTTATGACCATATCCATGTTAAGCCCTTAAACATTGGGTTGGGAGTTAAGAAGAATGAGCAATCTGAAAAATCTGCCGGCACCATCACCGGAACAAGGCTTGAACCGCTATATGCAGGAAATTCGCAAGTTTCCGATGCTGGAGCCTGAAGAAGAATACATGCTGGCCAAACGCTGGATTGACCATGAAGACACGGAAGCCGCGCATAAAATGGTGACATCACACCTGCGTTTGGCGGCCAAAATCGCCATGGGCTACCGGGGCTATGGTCTGCCGCAGTCCGAGGTGATCTCGGAGGCGAACGTCGGCCTGATGCAGGCTGTGAAAAAGTTTGATCCTGAAAAGGGTTTCCGCCTCGCGACCTACGCGATGTGGTGGATCCGTGCGTCTATTCAGGAATATGTGCTGCGCTCGTGGTCGATGGTCAAGCTTGGCACGACGTCGGCGCAAAAGAAGCTGTTCTTCAACCTGCGTAAGGCGAAAAACCGCATTGGTGCGCTGGAAGAGGGCGATTTGCGCCCCGAGAATGTGGCACGGATTGCGACCGATCTGGGTGTGACCGAGGACGAAGTCGTCTCGATGAACCGCCGCATGTCGGGGGGCGATGCCTCGCTGAATGCGATGGTGGGCTCTGACGGCGATAGCGCGACGCAATGGCAGGATTGGCTGACGGACGATAGCGTGGACACAGCTGGTGACTATGAAGAATCCGACGAGTTGACTGCGCGCCGCGAATTGATGGCGGAGGCGATGGAGGTCTTGAACGAGCGTGAGAAGGATATTCTCGTGCAGCGTCGCTTGGCCGAAGAAACGATCACGCTTGAGGATTTGAGCGGTCAGTATGACGTAAGCCGCGAGCGGATTCGCCAGATCGAGGTGCGTGCGTTTGAAAAGCTGCAAGAGCGTATGCATGAACTCGCCCGTGAACGCGGGATGCTGGCGGACGCTTAAAGAGTTTGCTGTGAGTGATTGGGGCCTCCGTTTTCGGGGGCCCTTTTTTGTTTTTGATGGATATTATGCCAGCGGCGCAGGTATTTGAGATCGAACGAAAATGAGCGTTTTCGTTTTTGATCCGCTGGGTTAGGCTTGATGGAAATGGGAGGCCATATGCAGCTGAAAGAGATTGTTGATCTGGAGCGGTTTGCGCTGGAGGAGCCTGCGTTTATTGCGCAGTGCCGTGCAGCGCTGGACCGAGATGGTGTGTTAGTTCTGCCTGATTTCTTGCGGTCGGAGGCTTTGAATAAGGTGCATGCCGAAAGTGTCGCCATGCAGGATCGCGCGTATTTTTGTGCGCAGAACCATTCCGTATATTTGACGCCGCAAAACCCAGAGTTTGCGGATGATCACCCAGCCAATAGGCAGGTTGTCTCGACCAAGGGTTGTATTTGCGATGATGATGTCGCGAGGGATTCGCCGCTGCGCACCCTATATGACGCCCCGCAGTTTCGCGCCTTTGTCGCGGGCACAACGGGTCAGGCGGAGTTGCATTCCTATGCGGATACGCTGTCGTCGATCAACGTGCATTACGCGAGGCGCGGGCAAGAGTTGGGCTGGCATTTTGACAATTCCTCCTTTGCGATTACGCTGCTTATCCAGAAACCCGATGCGGGAAGCTGCTTTGAGTTTGTCAAAGACTTGCGCGACGCTGGTGCAGGGCTGATGAATTACGAGGGCGTGGACGATCTGCTGGAGGGGCGTGTGCAGCCAGATGTTTTGACGATGGACCCCGGTGCGCTTGTGCTGTTCCGTGGGCGTAATTCGATCCACCGCGTGTCGCCCAATGAGAGCGACACGACGCGGATGCTGGCGGTTTTAGCCTATAACGCGGAGGAGGGTGTGTCGCTCTCCGAGAATGTCCGCATGACATTTTACGGGAGATTGACATGACTTTGCGTTGGGGAATTTTGGGTGCTGCGAAGTTCGCTCGCGAGCATATGGGGCCTGCTATTCACGCGGCCAAGGGCGCGGAACTGGTCGCATTGGCGACTTCGGATGCTGCAAAAGCTGCGCCTTTTCAGGCGTTTGCCCCAGATATTTGGGTGCATGAGAGCTATGACGCGCTGCTTGATGATCCAAATGTGGATGCGGTCTATGTGCCATTGCCGAACCATTTGCATGTGAAGTGGACGTTGAAGGCATTGGCTGCGGGTAAACATGTGCTGTGTGAGAAACCGATGGCCATGCATGCCGCAGATTTTGACGCATTGGAGGCGGCAGCCGCGAGCGCCGACCGGTTATGTGCCGAGGCGTTTATGATCGTGCATCATCCACAGTTTATCCGTGCCCGCGATTTGGTGCAGGGCGGGGCGATTGGCAAGCTCACTCATGTTGATACGGTGTTCAGCTATAATAACGCGGGTGACGTGACCAATATTCGCAACAATGCGGATATGGGCGGCGGCGGCTTGCGCGATATAGGGGTCTATACTTTTGGCGCGGCACGGTTCGTGTCTGAGGAAGAGCCGGTAAGCGTGCCTTACGCAAAGGTGCGTTATGAGCATGGGGTGGATGTATTTGCGCAGGTCGCCGCGAATTTCCCGACGTTTAGCTACAGTGCTGTGGTGTCCATTCGGATGCAACCGCGTCAAGAGATTACGTTTCATGGCGAAAAGGGCTTTGTGCGGCTGACCTGTCCGTTCAACGCGAACCTGCATGATGTGGCCGAATTGGTGTTGGAGAATGACGGGCAGCGCGTGGTGACAGAGCGCTGGCCAGCGGCGAACCACTATGTGCTGCAGGTCGAGAATTTCGGGGCTGCTGTGCGTGGTGACGCAGCCTATCCTTGCCCGTTGTCATTCTCGCGTGGCACACAAGTCATGATGGATATGGTATTTGAGGCAGGAGGTCCGGCATGAACGATCACAACGACGAACCGCATTATGAAAGCATGTGGATGCGCCTGATTTCGATGATTATCGTGGCTGTGCTAATGGGCTTTGCCCAGACACTTTTCTGGGTGATCGCGGTGGCGCAGTTTATCATCATGCTTGCGAATAAGCGCGAGCCGAACGAGCAATTGTCCGAATTTGGCACGACCATGGGTGTCTGGATGGCCAAAGCGATCCGCTATCAAACTGCGGGGTCTGAGGTGAAGCCTTGGCCTTGGACGGAATTGGATTGATAGGTAAAATTCGGACTTGTCCGGGGATGAATGGCAATGGAGCCACGGTGGCGCGGTTTTAGGTGTCTTTCATTGAAGGATCGGCGATTGAGGGGGATTTGCCTGACGGCAAAGAGCCGTTGATCGTGAACTTTCATTTGGCGTGAGTTGGCAGATGGTGTCAGAGGCGCTGCCGCGTACCGTGGGCGGGGGTCAGACCCCGAGGGGGCGAAACGCGCCACAGCGGCGATGATGGACGTGGGCAAGATTGATATTGCCACGTTAGAGGTGTCGTATCGCTGCGACTAGTCTTTGGGGCGGCTTAAAGCGTGGGCTACGAGTGCATTGGCATGGCCGTGACCGAGCCCGTGCTCTTGTTTGAGCCACGTCACGATTTCCATATGCTTTTTGCCAGATTGCGCTGAAATCAATGCAAGCCAGTCGGCAATCGGGCGGCCGTATTTCGCCTCGATTGACGGGAAGTAGGACGCCGGACCTTTTATTTTTTCCGTCATGATCTCTCCTGAAATGGATGGGTCTGCCGCGCGGTGTGTGGCAGACCCGATAGGTTTAGTCTTCCATCGCTTCCAATTCGTCGATCATGCCTTCGATCATCGACAAGCCCTTGTCCCAGAATTTTGGGTCAGAGGCGTCGAGGCCGAAGGGGGCGAGCAGTTCCGAGTGGTGTTTGGAACCACCTGCGCGCAGCATGTCGAAGTATTTCTCTTTAAAATCAGGGTCGCCTTCCGCGTAGACGGCGTAGAGCGCGTTCACGAGGCCGTCGCCGAATGCGTAGGCGTAGACGTAGAACGGCGAGTGCACGAAGTGTGGGATATAGGCCCAGAAGGTTGCGTAGCCGGGGGTGTAGTCGAAGACTTCGCCAAGGGATTCGGCCTGAACCGACATCCAGAGTGCGTTGATGTCATCAGGTGTCAGTTCGCCTTGCGCGCGGGCGGCGTGCAGTTTGCATTCAAAGTCGTAGAAGGCGATTTGGCGCACGACCGTGTTGATCATGTCCTCGACCTTGCCTGCGAGCAGGATTTTGCGCTCTTGTTTGGTTTTTGCGCCCTCAAGCAGTTTTTGGAAGGTGAGCATTTCACCAAAGACGGAGGCGGTTTCGGCCAATGTCAGCGGTGTGGAGGACAAGAGTTCGCCTTGGCCTGCGGCGAGGACTTGGTGCACGCCGTGACCGAGTTCGTGGGCAAGCGTCATCACGTCGCGCGGTTTGCCAAGGTAGTTGAGCATTACGTAAGGGTGCACGGTGGTGACGGTTGGGTGCGCGAAGGCGCCTGGTGCCTTGCCAGGTTTCACGCCCGCGTCGATCCAGCCTTTGGTGAAGAACGGGCGGGCGAGCTCGGCCATTTCGGGGGAGAAATCGGCGTAGGCGTCCATGACGGTTTTTTCGGCCTCGTCCCAAGAGACAGTCCGCGTCATTTCCATCGGGAGTGGCGCGTTGCGGTCCCATGTTTGCATGCGATCAAGACCTAACCATTTGGCTTTCAAAGCATAATAGCGGTGCGAAAGGCGCGGGTAGGCGCTTACAACGGCATTGCGCAGGGCCTCGACGACCTCTGGTTCAACGTGGTTGGAGAGGTGGCGGGCGGTTTGCGGGGTCGGCATTTTCCGCCAGCGGTCTTCGACCTCTTTTTCCTTGGCGAGGGTGTTGTGGACGCGAGCGAAGAGTTTGATGTTCTTTTGGAAAACGTCAGCCAATGCGTAGGTCGCGGCCTCGCGTTTGCTGCGATCTTGGTCGGTGAGCAGGTTGAGAGTGGCTTCAAGGTTGAGGGGCTCGCCGTCGACCTCGAATTCCAGCCCTGCCATGGTTTCGTCAAACAAGCGATTCCACGCGGCCGCACCTACGGTGGATTGGTCATGCAGGAATTTTTCAAGCTCGTCGGAAAGCTGGTGCGGTTTCATTGCGCGCATGCGGTCAAAGACCGGCTTGTAGCGGGCGAGGTCGGCGTTCTGGGCCAACATGCCTGCGAGATGCGCGTCGTCCAGGCGGTTGAATTCAAGGCCGTAGAATACAAGCGGCGTTGTGTATGCAGTGATTTTATCCTGTGCGTCAGCCATGAATTTGGCGCGGTCAGAGTCGGTTGTGACTTGGTAATAACGCAGGCCCGCGTAGGACATGATACGCCCAGCGATGATGTCGATGGCCTCGTAACGCTGCACGGCGGCGCGCAATTCCGCAGCGGAGAGTGTTGCGAGCTTGCCCTCGTAATCATTCGCGAACTCGGCGCATGCGGTTTCGAGCCATGCCATGTCGCGGGTCAGCTCCGGGCTGACCTCGGCGGTGTAGAGATCGCTGAGATCCCATTCTGGCAGGTTGCCAAAGGCGTTGCCGCCGCTTGTGGTTGCGTCAAATACGGGAGTTGGGCGAGCCATGGGAAAACCTTTTCTGCAGTGTCCGCATGGATATAGGCCCGCAGGGGCGGTTTTTGAAGCGGTAAAGCCGCGGATGTTAGCGATGTTGGTCGAAAAGCTCTGTGGTGGCGTCGAAAACCAAGCTGCGCATGGTGGGGTTTTCCATCATCACCTCGTGGCGTCCTTTGTCGAGTACCTTCAAGTTGCCGTCGTTCCATGCACCCATACGGGTGCGGATTGCATTTGGGTCCACGATCGCCTCGTCGGAGCCGAGGAAGGTGATGCAGGGAATTTCGGGCGATGGCATATTGGAAAGGTGGCGCATATCACGGAGCGCTTCGCCGAGCCAGCGTAAGGAGGGGCCGCCGAGTTCGAGTTCGGGATGTGCGGCGAGTTGGTTGCGCATAAAATCGAACATCTCGAGGTCCGATGAGAGGGTGTTATCAACAAATGCCACGCGGTTCACATAGCTTTGCGATGTTTGGCCGGGTGCGAGGGATTTGTCCAATCCGACGAGTTTTGACAGCCCCGTTATGCCCCAAGCAAGCGGGCGCATGGGGGCCGCTAGCTTGATCCCCCACATCGGCGCGGAGAAGGCGGCGGCCTTCACGGGCAGGCCGTTCAGCAAGGCGCGCAGCCCGATGGAGCCGCCCATAGAGTGTGCTACAAGGTAATAGGGTTGCGGCAGACCAAGGGTTTCGACATGGGCCAAAAGGGCCGCGACGTCGTGCTGATAGTCTTTGAAATCAACGACATCGCCCAAAAGAGGCTTGTCGGTGGTGCGGTTGGCGATGCCTTGACCGCGCCAATCAATGCTCACAGTTGCATAGCCCCGCGCCAAGAAATCGGCAGCCGCGGGGCCATATTTTTCGATATACTCCGTCCGTCCCGGGAAGAGCAGGATGGTCCCTTTGAGGGTGTCGCCGCCCGTTGCCCAATGGCCCACGCGAATTTTGAGCCCATCGGCGGTGGTGACCCAATGGGCAACGCCGCCAGCAGGGCCGCTCGCGATATCCTCAAAGAACGGAGCGCGGGTCATTTAGGAGAGAACGCCTGCGAGTTTCATGGCCAAACCCATGTCGCCGTCAACCTTGAGTTTGCCCGTCATAAAGGCCGCTGTCGGGTTTTGCTCGCCCTCAAGGATAGCTTGGAAAGTCTCGGAGCTGGCGGAAAGGGTCACGTCAGCGTCGCCTTCGCTAGCGCGTGCGCCGCTTGCGTCCATGATGATGCCGCCTTCGCCGTCGATGACGAACTTTGCAATGCCGTCAAAGCCCGCACCGCCCAGTTTTTCGTTCAATGCCGCGACGGCCTTTGTGATGACTTCGCTCATAATTGATCCTTTGTTTGTTTTAGTGACCGTTGCCCCTCTGGCGCTGGCCGTTTCATACGCTACATTAGTCGTTATGGGCATGATGACACAGAGCTTCAAATATATCGTTACGGCATTTGTGCTGACAGTGGGGATTTCCTTACCTGCAGATGCGGCAACACTGGATGAATTGTTTGATCAGTTGGCGACGGCTGATGCGGACGCGCATGATCGTGTTGAAGAACAGATCGTGGCGGAGTGGGAGAAGAGCGGCTCAGCGAGCCTTGATTTACTGCTGCGCCGTGGTCAGGATGCCTTGTCGGTTGGCGATTTCGAGGCTGCGTTAGAGCATTTCTCGGCGCTTGTGGATCACGACCCGAGTTTTGCCGAAGCTTATAATGGGCGGGCGACCGCTTATTATCAGTTGGACCTGATCGGCCCTGCTTTGGATGATTTGCGTGCATGTTTGGTGCTGAACCCTCGGCACTTTGACGCGATGCGTGGAGTCGGGGTGATTCTCGAGGATTTGGGCCGGTCGAAGGATGCGTTGGAGGTCTATGAAGCTGTCGCCAAGATCAATCCGCTGTCGACGGGCGTAAAGGAGGCGATTGATCGCCTTGAATTGGAATTTGAAGGTCAGGCGCTCTAGCGCTTGGCCCGTTGAACGGGACAATCCATGTTACAATCCCGTGTCACGGCCGTTTTAGGGCCGACGAATACTGGCAAAACCCATTATGCAATCGAGCGGATGCTGGCGCATCGCACGGGGGTGATCGGGCTGCCGCTGCGCCTTTTGGCGCGCGAGGTTTATGACCGCATCGTCGCGATCAAGGGGCCAAGTGTGGTCGCGATGATCACAGGCGAAGAGCGGATCGTGCCGCCGCGTGCCGCCTATTGGGTCTGCACCGTCGAGGCGATGCCCGAGGGAATGGGCTGTGATTTTCTCGCGGTGGACGAGATCCAGCTTTGTAACGATCCAGAGCGTGGGCATGTGTTTACGGACCGTTTGCTCAATGCCCGTGGCCTACACGAGACCCTTTTTATGGGGGCCGCAACGATGCGCAACGCGATTGCGGAGTTGATCCCGAACGCAGAGTTTATGCAGCGAGAGCGCATGTCGACTCTAACCTACTCAGGTTCGAAAAAGCTAAGTCGGATGCCTGCGCGGGCGGCAATTGTCGGGTTTTCGGTTGAAAATTGCTATGCTATTGCCGAGTTGCTTCGCCGTCAAAAGGGCGGTGCTGCGGTGGTGATGGGGGCACTTTCCCCGCGGACCCGCAACGCGCAGGTCGAGATGTATCAAAACGGTGACGTCGATTATCTGGTGGCGACGGATGCCATCGGGATGGGGCTGAACCTTGATATTTCCCATGTTGCTTTTTCCAATCTGGTGAAATTCGACGGCCACCGGATGCGGTATTTGATGCCTGACGAGCTGGCGCAGATTGCGGGCCGCGCTGGGCGGTTCAAAGAGAATGGCACGTTCGGTGTGACGGGCGAGGCGCCAGAACTGGATGTGGAGGTCGCGAATGCGATTTGCGAGCATCGCTTTGCGCCGATCCAGAAACTCCAGTGGCGTAACAGCCGCTTACAGTTTGGATCAACGAAGCGGCTGATCGCGACGCTGGAAGAACGCACGGATGATCGCTGGCTGACCCGTGTGCGCGAGAGCGATGATCTGGCGGCGTTGAAGGCGTTGTCAGCGGATGAGATCATCGCTGCGCGGGCAAAGGATGGCCCATCGGTGAAGCTTTTGTGGGATGTGTGCCGAATCCCCGACTTTCGTGGTATAAGTAAAGGCGAACATGCGGGGCTTTTGACCCAGATTTTCACGGATTTGCACCAAGATGGCCATGTCGACAACAATTGGTTTGGCCTGCAAGTACGGCGCATTGATCGGACGGACGGTGATATTGATGCATTATCAAAGCGTTTGGCCTATATTCGCACTTGGACCTATGTCGCGCAGCGCAAAGGGTGGCTGCGTGACGAAAGTCATTGGCGCGAGGAGACGCGTGCGGTAGAAGACCGCTTGTCAGATGCGCTACACGGTGCATTGACCCAACGATTTGTGGATCGGCGGACAAGCATTTTGCTTCGCCGGCTCAAGCAGAAGGAGAGCCTTTTGGCCGATGTAAACGACAAAGGCGAAGTCACCGTAGAGGGTGAATTCGTAGGGAAACTGCAAGGTTTCCGGTTCCAAATGGACAAGGCTGGTAGCCCTGATGAAGCCAAGACATTGCGTCAGGCTTCTGTGGCTGCGCTGGTCCCTCATTTCCATCTGCTGGCGGATCGTTTTTATAACGCGCCCGACCCAGAGATTGATTTCACAGAGCAAGGCGGCCTGATTTGGGGCGACACTGCCGTGGGGAAACTTGTTTCCGGCGCAGATCCGCTGAAGCCGACTGTGGTTGCTTTTGTGGATGATGAAGCGGGCGAAGAGGTGGCCAAAAAGGTCGCCCGTCGTTTGCAGCATTTCATTGATCGCAAAATTGCCGCCGGTTTCGAGCCGCTGTTGAACCTCAAGAATGACGAGACTTTGACTGGTGCTGCGAAGGGTTTTGCCTTCCGCATGGCTGAGCATTTCGGGATTTTGCCACGTGGCGAGGTTGCCGATGAGGTGAAGGCCTTGGATCAGGATGCCCGTGGCGCGTTGCGCAAGCACGGTATTCGTTTTGGTCAGTTCACGATATTTATGCCGCTTTTGTTGAAGCCTGCGCCGACGCGTTTGCGTCTGGTGTTGTGGTCGCTGTCGAAGGGCTTGGTTGAGTTCCCCGAAAGCCCGCCTCCGGGTCTGGTGACGTTGCCTGCAGCCAAGGATGCGGTTGCTGGTTACTACGCGATGTCGGGCTACCGCGCTGCGGGTGAGCGGGCGATCCGCATTGATATGCTTGAGCGTCTGGCCGACATGCTGCGCGATAAGGATAGCCGTGGTGGTTTTGAGGCCAACGCGGATATGCTGTCGATCACAGGTATGACGCTGGATCAGTTCGCTGATCTGCTGGCGGGTCTGGGCTATAAGGCCGAGAAGGGTGAGCGCGCGAAAGTGAAAGCTGCCAAGCCCGAGGTTGAAGGTGAAACTGCTGAAGACGCGCCAGAGATGGAAGTCTTCTATACCTTTACTTGGGCAGGTCGTGCGGCACGCGCAGATGCGCGCCCCAAGCGTGAAAATGCAAAACCTAAGGGCAAGCCGCGTGGCAAGCCCGCGAAGGGTGGTGATGAGCGCCAGAAGTTTAGCGCCAAGCCTAAGGTCGAGAAAAAGATCGATCCTGACAACCCGTTTGCGGCTGCCTTGGCAGGGTTCAACAAGGGTTGAGCGAGGTTCGCGAGACCATCCGCCTCGATAAATGGCTCTGGCAAGCGCGGTTTTTTAAATCGCGCTCGCTGGCAGCAGGGGTGGTGACAGGTGGTAAGGTCCGCATTGCGGGCCAACCTGCCGTGAAGCCCGCGAGGGCCGTTGGGGCAGGTGATGTTCTGACCTTTCAACAAGCGAATGATATTCGGATCGTAAAAATTTTGGCCTGCGGGACGCGACGTGGGCCCGCGCCTGAGGCGCAAGCACTTTACGAAGATATGTCGCCTGCGAAGGTGCATGTTCCGAAAAACCCCGGATTTGAGGGAAAAGGTCGCCCCACAAAGAAGGATCGGCGGGACATGCTGTCTCATCGGGCGGGTGACGGGTCTTTCACGCTTGAATGAAGGCGCAGACTGTCCTAGCTAGCACGTGAAAACTTTCGGATGAGATCATGACCTATATTGTCAACGACAACTGTATCGCCTGCAAATACACCGACTGCGTCGAAGTCTGCCCTGTAGATTGTTTCTATGAGGGTGAGAACATGTTGGTGATCCACCCTGATGAGTGCATCGACTGTGGCGTGTGCGAGCCTGAGTGCCCTGCGGATGCGATCCGTCCTGATACCGAGCCTGACATGGAAAAATGGGTTGAGTTCAACCGCAAGTATTCCGAGATGTGGCCTGTGATCATCACCAAGAAAGACATGTTGCCGAATGCCGAAGAGATGGACGGCAAAGAAGGCAAGATGGAGCTGTTTTCCGAGAAACCGGGTGAAGGTGGCTGATTCGGTCTCAATGGGCTCGCATGGCCTTATTTTTAAGGAAAAGCGCCCGTAAATCGAGGCGCTTTTTTTATGCCTGATTTTGTGCTATAGTGCGCTCAATGATGCTGAATATCTAACCAGATTTAAGTGCGACAAAACCCGACGTGAACGTGTGTTCCCGTCGGTTGTTTTTGTGGTGTGATCTGGCCGTCACCGAAAGGACGAACATGACAAAGAAGAAGAACGACTTTAGCCCGAACGAATTTGTGGTCTACCCTGCGCATGGCGTGGGCAAGATCGTGTCGATTGAGACCCAAGAGGTCGCTGGCTTTGAGCTTGAGATGTTTGTGATCGCGTTTGAGAAGGACAAAATGACCCTTCGTGTGCCGACACACAAGGCGACGGATGTGGGCATGCGCGCGCTTGCGACACCTGATGTGGTGAACCATGCGCTCAAAACACTGCGTGGCAAGGCGAAAGTGAAAAAGGCCATGTGGTCGCGCCGTGCGCAGGAATATGAGCAGAAGATCAACTCTGGCGACTTGATCGCGATTGCAGAAGTTGTGCGCGATTTGCACCGTCAAGACGATCAGCGCGAGCAGAGCTATTCCGAGCGTCAGTTGTATGAGGCCGCTTTGGAGCGTTTGACACGCGAGTTCGCGGCTGTGGCTGGTGACGGCGAGCAAGCTGCAGCGGATCAGATCGAATCTGTTTTGGTGGGTCGCGCAGCTTAATTGCAGTGCGACACATGAAGAAGGCCGCGCTTGGGAGGGCGCGGCCTTTTTTGTTTTTCTTTAGAAAATCAAATGCCTTCGGCGAGAGTATTTTAGGACATAGAAAATCCTAGAGCGCGCGCCAGCCGATGTCGGAGCGGTAGAAGCCGTCGGGCCAGTCGATCTGTCTGGTCATGGCATAGGCGCGGTCGCGGGCCTCGGAGAGGTTATCGCCGCGTGCTGTGACGGCAAGAACACGGCCGCCTGTGGCGATGGTGTGCCCGTCTTTTGTGGCGGTGCCTGCGTGGAAGACCATGTTTTTGCTGTCCTCTGGCAGTGCGTCGAGACCGTTGATAACTGTTCCTTTTTCGTAGGATCCTGGATAGCCGTTGGCCGCCATGACGATAGTGATCGCGTGATCATCGGCCCAGTTGACTTGGGCTTCGGCGAGGCGGTGCTCAGAGCAGGCTTGGAGAAGGTCGAGGACTTGGCCGCCCAAGCGCATCATTAAGGTTTGGCATTCTGGGTCGCCGAAGCGCACGTTGTATTCCACAAGGCGCGGTTGTCCGTCTTTGATCATGAGGCCGACAAAGAGGACGCCTTCAAACGGAGTGCCGCGTTTGGCCATTTCATCCATGCAAGGTTGCACGATTTCGGACAGCGCCTTGTGCGTTACCGCGTCGGTCATCACGGGGGCGGGGGAGTAGGCGCCCATGCCGCCTGTGTTTGGCCCTGTGTCGCCGTCGCCGACGCGTTTGTGGTCTTGGGCTGTGCCGATGGGCAGCACGGTTTTTCCGTCGCAGAGCACGAAGAAGGAGGCCTCTTCGCCTTCCATGAATTCCTCGATCACGACTTCTGCGCCTGCTTGCCCAAAAGAGCCGTCGAACATGTCGTCGATGGCGGCCAAGGCTTCGGCCTCGGTCATGGCGACGATGACGCCTTTGCCTGCGGCGAGCCCGTCAGCCTTGACGACAATCGGTGCGCCTTGAGTGCGGATATGGGCGCGGGCGGCGTCAGCGTCGGTGAAGTGGCCGTAAGCCGATGTCGGGGCGTTTGCCGCGTCGCAGATTGCTTTTGTGAAAGATTTGGAGGCTTCAAGGCGTGCTGCTGCCTTGGACGGCCCAAAAACTAGTAGTCCTGCATCGCGGAGGCGGTCCGCGACACCTGCTGCAAGCGGTGCTTCGGGGCCAACAATCACGAAGTCGATGGTGTTTTCTTCGGCGAAGGTGGCGACAGCATCACCGTCGAGAATGTCGATGTCTGCTGTTTCGCAGATTTGCGCGATACCTGCGTTTCCGGGGGCCACGATGAGCCTGTCGCATTTCGGATTTTGCTGGATCGCCCAAGCGAGGCTGTGTTCACGCCCGCCGCTGCCTAAAATGAGGATATTCATGTCCGTCTCCCGCTTGGCCTTTTGTCCCCCGCGTTCTAAGGTCGGATCAATCACACCACAAGGGCAGAGCATGGACCTTTTTGACGAGCCACAGGCGACCAACGCGCCAGAGTTTACCGTTTCCGAACTGGCGGGATCGGTGAAAAAGACGTTAGAGGGGACTTTTGGTCGTGTGCGGGTGCGTGGCGAAGTGGGCCGCGTGATGATCGCCCGCTCGGGGCATATTTATTACGACATCAAGGACGATAAAAACGTGATCGCCTGCACCACATGGAAGGGGCAGGTTGAGGGGCTTGGTGTGATGCCTGAGGAGGGGCTTGAGGTGATTATCACTGGCAAGCTTTCGACCTTTGGGGCGCAGTCGAAATATAATATTAACGTGGATACAATTGAGGTTGCGGGCGCCGGTGCGCTCATGGCGATGCTGGAGAAGCGCAAGGCGGTGCTTGCGGCGGAGGGGTTGTTTGATCCGTCGCGCAAGAAGGAATTGCCGTATCTGCCCGAAATCATTGGCGTTGTGACCTCGCCGACCGGAGCAGTTATTCGCGATATTTTGCACCGATTACGGGATCGTTTTCCGCGCAAAGTGCTGGTGTGGCCCGTCGCGGTGCAGGGCAAGGCCTGTGCGCCTGAGGTTGCGAATGCGATTCGCGGGTTTAATGCGATGACGCCCGGGGGCGCTTTGCCACGGCCCGATCTGATTATTGTGGCGCGGGGCGGTGGGTCGATTGAGGATCTTTGGGGCTTCAACGAAGAGATTGTGGCGCGGGCTGCGGCAGCCTCGGATATTCCGCTGATTTCTGCGGTCGGCCATGAGACGGATACGACATTGATTGATTTTGTGTCTGATATGCGGGCACCAACGCCAACAGCGGCGGCCGAAATGGCGGTGCCTGTGCGGCTGGAGTTGATGGCTTGGGTTGACGGGCAAGGCGCGCGGTTGAGCCAGTCATTGTCGAACGGGTTGACAGGGCGTGGGCAGCGATTGCGGGACTTGTCGCGGGGACTGCCGAATAAAGACAGCCTGTTAGATGGACCGCGTCAGCGTTTTGACTATTGGGCGGAAAAGCTGCCGACAGCATTGCAGGCGGGTGTTGCGGCCAAGCGTTTGAAGCTGTCAGAGGCGGCAGGGGCGCTCCGACCTGCGGTTCTGCGCAGCCGTTTGGCCGAGGATCGCAGGCGGTTGGCGCAGATCGCGGCGCGGTTGGAACCAGCCTTGCAGGCTCGTGTCGAGCGGTCTCAAGACAAGCTTGATAATATTGCGCGGGGTTTGCGCGCGGATGTGATTGCAAGGGATGTTGTCCGCAAGGGCGAGCGGCTTGAGGATGTGTTGCGCCGCATTTCGCACCGTGCCCGTAGCCAGCAAGATGCGCTGCTGGCGCGATTGACGGCGCTGGACCGGTTGCGCGAAACGCTTGGGTATGTCGAGACGCTCAGGCGTGGCTATGCCGTGGTGCGTGGTGATGGAGCTGTGGTCACGGATGTGGCAGGGGCCAAAGCAGCCAAATCGCTTGAGATCGAATTTGCCGATGGGCGCGTGAAGCTGTCTTAAGAACTTAGGTCAGGGCCGGGACAGTAGAGGGTCTCTTCGCTGTCTTGGGCTTGGTAAAGGGCGCTGCTGCTGGGGGTGTTCATGAACTCTGCGCGCAGACCGTTTGCCTCGTCGTAGAACTTCCAGCACTTTGCTTCGTCATCATAATCGTACCGAAAACAAATGTTGCCTTTGCTTTCATACCAGACGCCTTTCATGCAATCGCCGCCGATGAACTGCCAGACGACGCGGTGGCCCGATTGGTATTGCTCGATGCCGTAGGGGGCTTCGCCGACATGGCCGAAGGTGATGGTTTTGCCGGATGTATAGGCGTCAAAAGCCTCAGCGTTCATCGCTTTTTCTGCGCTGACGGGGGTGGCGAGAAGGGTGAGCAGGGCAAGAATACGCATGGACACACGCTGCCAAAAGAGCGGCTGATTGACCAGAGATTTATTGACGGGCGGACCATGCAAGGGCGAGCGGATCCATGACCTTGCGCCATTGGCGTGGGAAGAGCGCAAGGGTTGCCATTATCGGCAGGGAGCGCGGCAACATGGGGCTGTCGACGGGGATGGTCAATGTATCAAACGAGCGCGACGGGTGGGCGTGGTGATCAGAATGGCGCGGTGCGTTCAGCATGACGGCGGAGGAGAACCAATGCGGGCTGTTCCAGCTATGGCGCGGGCCGACCGGCTCTGTCTTGCCATCGGTGATTTTGCGCATGAGACCGTAGTGCTGGACGTAGTCGGAGAGCAGAAGTTGCGAGGTGGCGAAGCTGGCGAGAGCCGCGTAGGCCACAATGCCTTTGGTCCCTCCGATGAGAAATGCCAGCAGGATAAATCCAACGGCACCAGCAACATAGCTAACGTAAGGGTGATGATAGCGCCGTCTGCGGGTACGATTCTGACGCTCGGTTTCGGCCTCGAACCCTTTGCGGAACGATCCACGCCATGCGCGGGGGGCGAAACGGTAATAGCTTTCGCCCAGCCGCGACGTGGATGGATCCGCAGGGGTTGCGACTAGGCTGTGATGCACAAGAACATGGGCTGACGTGTGATGGCCGAACAGCAGCGATATATAGACCCATTTTCCAAGGCGGTGCATGCCGCGCCCGCCACGGTGGATCAGCTCATGCGCGTTGGGGTTGCTGATCTGGCCAAAGAAAAAGCCGGCTGCGATGAAAAGGCCGATTTTCGCAGCGATGCCGAGGGGCTGATTGGCCAGCGCGTTGATGACAAGAATAAGGACGCCAAAATGCGCGATGCCAAGCGAGACCGAGAGCCAAGAGGCGGCGGGGAATTCGCTATCGTCGGTGGGGGGCGTCACATGGTGGACCGCTTCGTCGAGGATCGCGGTCAGCGCCGAGAGAAACATCAAAGCCGCCAGAACCCACCACCCGCCCCAAATTGCGGCCGCCCCAACAAGGGCAACGGGCGTGAGTGTAGCGACTGAAAACAACCGCATCGGGGTGATAAACCGCATCATAGGGGTGGTTTAGCACGGGCATGGCGTAACGTCAGGGGAGAAGATGTCACAGGACTGTTCCTGAAGTGTGTCAAATGGAGTAACGTGCCGTATGGAACTGATTTTACTGACTATTTCTGTGGTTTTGGCTGTAGGTTACAGCGTCTGGTTTTCCCCGCGAGGGGTAAGCTGGCCGAAAACAGTGGTCAAAACCGCAAGCATGGCGCTGCTTGCGGCGGTCGCTTGGGCGTATGGCGGGCCTGTGCTGCTCGTGATTGCGCTCGCGCTTGGGGCGGCAGGTGATTTTTGGCTGTCGCGCGATGGGGATGCTGCGTTTTTGATGGGATTGGTCAGTTTTGCCTTGGGGCATTTGGCCTATATCGGGCTGCTTTTGCAGTTTGGGGCGGTGCCTGTGATGGGCGCCTTGCCGGTTGCTATGGCGGTATTTGCGGGCGCGATGGCATTCGTTTTGTGGCCGCGTGCGGGGGACTTGCGCGTGCCGGTGATGGTCTATGTCGCGATTATCGCGACGATGGGCGTTTTGGCATTTGGACTATCGCCCGTTTGGTGGCTCGGCACGATCGCGGCGCTAAGTTTCGTGGTCTCGGACGCGATTTTATCCTTTGAATTATTCGTATTGCCCAAAGAGTCTGCGATCAGGCCAGTGACGTCGCGCTTGGTCTGGATCACGTATTGTGCCGCACAAGCCATGTTTTTGGCGGCCTTTCACGGGCAAATGCCGCTCTAACCCTTCCCTCAGGGCCGTTTCGCGATTAGGTGGAATGAAACAGCATTAAAGGCTAGGCATGTCGTTTTTCAAAAAGCTCAAAGATAAACTCACACGGTCATCGTCGAAGATTGACGAAGGGCTGGAGGCGATTGTCAGCGAAGGCATAGCGGAGCCTGAAGAGATTGTCGTCCCTGAGGCGATTGAAGCGCCTGTTGTCGAGGTGCCTGCGGTTGAGGTTGAACCTGAATTAGAGCCGGAGCCAGAGACTGCAGCGCCTGTTCGCGAGGCGGTTGTAGAGCCGATGACGACGCTGGCACCATCACCGCTTGATTTGCCAGAACCCGAAGTGCCTGTGAAAAAGGCAGGGATTTTGGGGCGTTTGGTCGGGCGCAAAGACGAGAAAGTCGTCGTGCGGCGTGCACTGGATGATGACATGCTTGAGCAGCTGGAAGAATTGCTGATCTCGACAGATATGGGCGTTGATACGGCGCTGCGTGTGACCGCGAATATGGCCGAGGGCCGTATGGGTAAGAAGCTTTCTACGCAAGAAATCAAAGAGTTGATGTCGCAGGAAGTGGCGCGGATCATGGAACCTGTAGCGCGACCAATGCCGCTTTATGCCAAGAAGCCGCAAGTGGTTTTGGTGGTCGGCGTGAATGGTTCGGGCAAGACGACGACGATAGGTAAACTTGCTAGCCAGTTTAAGGCGGCGGGCAAATCCGTAGTGATTGCGGCGGGTGACACATTCCGCGCCGCGGCTGTTGAACAGCTGCAGGTTTGGGGTGACCGCGCGGGCGTGCCTGTGTTGACGGCACCAGAGGGGTCGGACCCTGCGAGCCTGGCCTTTGACGCGATGCAAAAGGCGCATGATGATGGTGCTGATTTGTTGATGATCGATACGGCTGGGCGGTTGCAGAACCGCGCGGATTTGATGGAAGAGCTGTCGAAGATCGTGCGTGTTATTCGTAAGAAAGACCCCGATGCTCCGCATAATACTTTGTTGGTTTTGGATGCGACGACGGGGCAGAACGCACTGCAACAAGTGAAGGTTTTTCAAGAGCTTGCAGATGTTTCTGGCCTTGTGATGACCAAGTTGGACGGAACGGCAAAGGGGGGTGTTCTGGTCGCTTTGGCCGATAAGTTCGGCCTGCCCATCCATGCGATTGGCGTGGGTGAGCAAATTGATGATCTGGCCCCGTTTGATCCCGAAGATTTTGCAAATGCGCTTGTCGGGTTAGATAAGTAGCAATGGGCGAGTGGCTCGTTTCCATCGCGGGCACGCCCGAGGGCGCGCGACTGGCGACCATGTTGGCGCTTATGTCGGCTGTGGCGCACGCGGCCTTTGGTGCGCTGCAAAAGGGGCGGTTTGACCCTTGGATGACGCGCGGCGCGATTGACGGGTGGCTTGCGGTGATTTCCGCGCCTATTGCGTTTTTCATGGTGCCTTGGCCGACGGCGAACACATTCTGGCTGCTCGCGGGTGCATTCATCATCCACTTTATTTACAAATGCACGATGGCGGCGGCCTATGAAAAGGCAGCCTATACAGTGGTTTACCCAGTTGTGCGCGGGACAGGGCCGCTGGTGACGGTGATTGCTGCAACGGTATTTTTCCAAGAACATTTCACTGCGGTACAATGGTTGGGTGTGGCGTGCTTGTCTGGCGGGATTCTGCTTTTGGCTGCGCGGAACCTGTCTGAGGAAAAGATTGATTTGCGCAGCCTGCAAGTCGGCCTCGCTTGGGCTGTCGCGGGCGGGATCTTGGTTGCGGTTTACACGACGTGGGACGCTTACGGGATCAGGTCGAGCCTCAATCCCTTTACGTTTCTCGCGTGGTTTTTCTTTATTACCGCGTTGGATTTCCCGATTCTCGCGGTGTGGCGTTATCGCCGGATGGCGGTGAAACCTGTGCTTGGCCCGCTAATGTGGCGCGGATTGGCAGGGGCTTTGATCGCTTGGGTCAGTTTTGGCGGCGTGATGATGGCCACAAGGTTGGATAAAGTGGGCGAGGCGGCGGTGCTGCGCGAGACATCGACCGTGTTTGCGGCACTGATCGGGTGGTTCATCTTGGGCGAAAAGGTGGGACCGCGCCGCCTGTTTCTGATGGCAATGGTTGCACTTGGCGCTGTGATCGTTGAAATGGGCGGATGAAGGAGAACATCATGGCCGAAAAACAGATCAATCCGATTTTGAAGCAGGTTTTGGAACTGGGGCCGACGCTGGTGTTTTTCCTGATTTATCTGCGGATTAAGGAAAACACATATACGTTTGGCGGCACGGAGTATTCCGGCTTTATCGTCTCAACGCTGGTGTTTGTGCCGATTTTGCTGGCTTCGATGGCGATCCTTTGGAAGATTTCGGGCAAGTTGAGCCGGATGCAGGTGTTTACCGCATTTATGGTGATCTTCTTTGGTGGGCTGACCGCTTATTTCAATGATGAGCGGTTTTTTAAGGCGAAGACGAGCATCGTTTACGGTGTTTTTGCCTTGATCCTTGGCATCGGATTGCTGCGCGGGCGCAGCTATCTGCGTTACATTATGGAAGAATTCCTGCCGATGCAGGACGTCGGGTGGATGATCCTGACGCGCCGATTGACGGCGATGTTTGCGGTCTTGGCCTTGGCCAATGAGTATATCTGGCGCACACAATCCACGGAGCTTTGGGTCAAGCTGGAAACCTTTGCTTTTCCCGCTGTCCTGTTCTTGTTTCTGTGGTCGCAGATCGTGCTTTTGCAGAAATATCTGATTGAGCCAGACGCCTAACGCATTTCGGCGTAACGCGTCGAGCTATGGTGCATGCGTTGGTTGCCGCCCTGTTTATACCGCAACATATCGACTTGCGCGATGGTGATTTGCGGGCGGAAGGCAATGCCGCATTTCCCACGTTGAGACCATTGCACCACTGCTTCGACAGAGTTGTTGAGGAAACTCATGCGGATTTTATGCCCTCGTTGCAGTGGCGTCGAGATCGTCATGAGCGCGCCAGTTTCATTCACGTCGTCAACGACTGCTTTGACACTTCCGACAGGGGTGGTCAGGACAGTGGGGAATTCGGTGCGGTAGCGGTGAGGGCGGAATTGCATGGGAATCTCCTATAGTGTTGTCCCACAACTATTGCGCCAAAGAGCTAACATCTCCTTACCTGATAAAATTGTCGCTATCTTGACGGCGCAATCTTGCGGGCGTAATCGTATGTCCGTGGCGATTTGTTACCGGATTGCGGGCCACGTTAAATATGCCGCTAAAGAGGGATAGGGTGCGTATGCCCCGATACCCTTAACCGGTGTCGGGGTTTTTTATTGCCCCATTGCAGGAGACGACGATGACAAACTGGAGCAAACGCACCAAGGCCATTCATGCCGGGACACGCCGCAGCCAATATGGCGAGGTATCCGAGGCAATGTTTATCACCCAAGGGTTTGTTTACACCTCTGCCGAGGATGCCGAGCAGCGGTTTATTCAATCGGGGCCAGATGAGTTTATCTATGCCCGCTATGGCAACCCGACCGTGCGTATGTTCGAGGACCGTATTGCCGCTTTGTTGGGCTATGAGGATTGCTTTGCCTGCACGTCTGGGATGGCGGCAGTCAGTGGCGCTTTGACGGCGCTTTTGAAGGCTGGCGATCACGTTGTTTCATCGCGTGCGCTCTTTGGTTCATGTCTTTATGTGCTTGAGGAAATTCTGGGCCGCTTCGGCGTTGAAATTACGCTTGTGGATGGCACGGACAACGCTGCTTGGGATGCAGCTATTCGCCCAGACACGCGTTTGGTGTTTTTCGAGAGCATCTCGAATCCGACGCTTGAAGTGGTTGATATCCGCCATATCGTGAAGGCAGCGCATGCGGTTGGGGCGCTTGTACTGGCCGATGATGCGATGGCGACGCCTGTATATTCCTATGCGCAGGAATGCGGTGTGGATCTGTCGCTGGTGTCGACGACGAAGCATGTGGACGGGCAGGGGCGTTTGCTTGGCGGGGCAATTGTTGGCTCCAAAGAGCTGATCCGTGGCCCGATAGAAACCTATATGAAGCACACTGGTGGCGCGATGAACCCGTTTACGGCCTGGACGCACCTGAAGTCGCTTGAGACGATTGAATTGCGTGTGCGGGCGCAGGCCGCCGCGGCGTTGCAGGTGGCGGAGGCTTTGAACGGTCATCCAAAGCTGGCGAAAGTGCGCTACCCGACACATCCCGCGCACCCGCAATATGACCTCGCGATTTCGCACGCGGAAAGCGGCGGAACTGTTGTTGCGTTCGACGTGGCAGGGGGCCGTGATGCCTGTTTCCGTTTCATCAACGCATTGGAAATTTTCACCATTTCCAACAACTTTGCCGATACCAAATCCATCGTGACCCATCCTGCGACAACGACGCATCAGCGTTTGCCGCAAGAGCAAAAGGATACTCTGGGGATTTCCATGGGCACGATCCGATTGTCAGTAGGCTTGGAAGAGCCCGCCGATTTGATCGCTGATCTCATGTCGGCTCTTGATAAGGTCTAGTCGAATTTCCCCGCGCATCTGGCGCGGGGGCTGTTATGTTGGCCCAAGGGAGACCGATATATGACTGATCCAAGGGCCGAGTTGGCGCGTATCTATTACGAAAATCATCGCAATGCAGATGGGAGCCCCTATGTAAAAGGGGCAGATGCATCCGAGGGGGACCGTGATATGACTATTCATACGCCGATTTTTGACCGTGAACCGACGCGCGACGAAGCGGAGGCTGCGCTTGCCCTTCTACGCCGCTGGGCCGTGGAAGTGACCCCAGAAGAAGTGTCTTTGCTCGATCCTTTGGTGAGCCGGTTGATCCCGGGCCAAGAGGTGAGCAATTATCCCGCATTGGCCCGCGCCTACCCTGACGCATTTGAGGTGGACGAAGCCTATAAGGCGTCGATGCCCGATTTGCAGAACGGGCCGTCGAGTCTGATTAAGGGGTCAAAGCAACAAATTCAGCACGTTGGCATTTCCAATTTCCGCCTGCCGATCCGTTTTCATAAACGTGGCGGCGGTGATTTGCAGCTTGAAACATCGGTGACAGGCACGGTCAGCCTTGAGGCGGAGAAAAAGGGCATCAACATGTCCCGCATCATGCGCACGTTTTACACGCGAGCGGAGGAAACGTTTAGCTTTGAGGTGATCGAGCGGGCGCTGGATGCCTATAAGACTGATCTTGAGAGCTTTGACGCGCGTATCCAGATGCGGTTTTCGTTCCCGATGAAGGTGGAAAGCCTGCGCTCTGGCCTGTTTGGCTATCAGTATTACGATATCGCGCTGGAATTGGTGGAGCGGAACGGCGTGCGTCGCAAGATCGTGCATCTTGATTATGTGTATTCGAGCACATGCCCTTGCTCGCTAGAATTGTCTGAACACGCACGCCAGTTCCGTGGGCAGTTGGCGACACCTCATTCGCAGCGCTCTGTCGCGCGGATTTCGGTTGTGGTTGAGGATGATCAAGAGTGTTTGTGGTTCGAAGACCTGATCGACATGGCCCGCTCGGCTGTGCCAACGGAAACCCAAGTGATGGTCAAGCGCGAGGACGAGCAGGCCTTTGCCGAACTCAACGCAGCGAACCCGATTTTTGTCGAAGATGCAGCGCGCCTGTTTTGTGAGCAATTGAAGGGCGACGCGCGCATTGGGGATTTCCGCGTGATCGCAAGCCACCAAGAAAGCCTGCACAGCCATGACGCGGTCTCGGTCCTGACCGAAGGACCGACGTTTGCAGCAGTGTCAATTGATCCCCGCCTGTTTCAGTCACTATTTCACATTGGCTAACATGCAAATTGTGACCCGCGCTTGACATGAGCGCGGGGGCGGGCCAACCCTGCCGCATGTTAGATTTTCGCCCTATTGGATATGTGATCGGCCTGCTTGTTGCGACGCTTGGTTTCACCATGCTGGCACCATTGGCGGCTGATTTGTATGCACAAAACGGGCATTGGTCGGTTTTCCTTGAGGCGTCGATTGTGACGATATTGACGGGAGGGTTGATTGCGCTGGCTTGCTCAAACGGTGTCGAGGCGGGGCTGACGCTGCGCCAAACGTTCCTTCTGACCTCGCTTGTGTGGCTGACCCTGCCGCTCTTTGGTGCGATCCCGTTTGTCATTGGGGCCACAAACGCCAATTTTACCGATGCGTTTTTTGAGGCGATGTCGGGGCTGACGACGACAGGGGCCACTGTATTTACAGGGCTAGAGTTGCTGCCCGAGGGGATCAAGCTTTGGCGCGGGATGCTGCAATGGCTTGGTGGAGTCGGGATCATTGTGGTCGCGATGGTGTTTTTGCCCGAATTGCGCGTCGGTGGTATGCAGATTTTCCGCACCGAGGGGTTCGAGACGAGCGGGAAGATCCTGCCCCGTGCAGGTGAGATTGCGAGCCAGATTTCCGTGATTTACGTGGCGCTGACGATTGCCTGCGCCTTGGTTTATTCGGCTTTTGGTATGGCGAGTTTTGACGCGATGGTCCACGCAATGACCACCGTTTCGACGGGCGGCATGGCTAATACGGATGCCTCTTTTGGCTATTACGGCGAGGCTGTCCATTATGCCGCGTCGATTTTTATGATCCTCGCGGCATTGCCGTTTGTCCGCTATGTGCAGTTGGTCGCAGGGACTGCCGAGCCGATCTTGAAAGACACGCAAATCCGCACCTTTCTGACAATCATTTTCGTCTGTGTGATGCTGCTTTCCGCATGGGTTTGGGGCCGTGAAGGGGCAATCACCGAGATCGCCTTCCGCGAGGCTTTGTTCAATGTGACGTCGATCATCACAGGCACGGGCTATGCCAGTGCTGATTATATGACGTGGGGCACATTCCCCGTTGTAATGTTCTTTTTCATCGGCCTCATTGGTGGCTGCGCGGGCTCGACCGCCTGTTCGGTTAAGGTGTTTCGCTATCAATTGCTGTTTGCCTCTATCAAAAGCCAAATCCGCCAAATCCACTCGCCCAGTGGCGTGTTCACCCCCCGCTATCAGGGCAGACCCATAACCGAAGAGGTCCTCAACTCGGTCATGGCGTTCTTTGTGGCGTTCCTGCTGACCTTGGGGTTGGTGGCGACATTGCTTAGCCTCACAGGCCTTGATTTCATCACCTCGGTTTCGGGGGCTGCCACGGCCATTGCCAATATCGGTCCAGGGCTGGGATCAGAGATCGGTCCGGCGGGCAACTTTGCGGGGATCAATGACGCGGCCAAATGGATTATCGCCATCGCGATGTTCGTGGGGCGCCTCGAATTGATGGCCGTCTTGGTCATATTCACCACTAACTTTTGGAGAAACTAATGTCGCAACGTCCCCTAGGCGCCCAGATTTCTCACATGTTGAAGGATCGCGGGGTTGAGGTGATCTTCGGCATTCCGGGTGTGCATAACCAAGAGATGTATCGCGGCATTGAAGAGGCTGGCCTGACCCATGTTTTGGCACGTCACGAGCAGGGCGCCGGCTTTATGGCGGACGGCTATGCGCGGGCGACGGGAAAGGTTGGCGTGTGCTATGTCATCACGGGGCCGGGCCTGTGCAATATCATGACGCCGATGGGGCAGGCCTATAGCGATAGCGTGCCGATGTTGGTCATCACCAGTTGTCTGGACGATGTGGTGGCAACCCGTGGGCAGTTGCATCAGATGTTGGATCAAGAAGGGGCCGCCGCAACGGTTTGTGATTGGTCTCAAACGGCGCGGACCGCGACGCAGGCCTATGCGTTGATTGACCGCGCCTTGGCCGAGTTTGATGCAGGGCGGAAGCGGCCCAAGCATATCACTGTCCCTATTTCGCTTCTTGAGGCGCAAGCGCCCGTTGCACCTGCAATGGCAGCGCAGTTGGCTCTGCCGCGCATGGCGGACGATCACGGGATTGCTGCGATGCTGGCAAAGGCCAAGCGGCCGCTGTTTATCTTTGGCGGTGGCTGCGCGTCTGCCGAGGCCGAGGCCCGCGAAGTGATGGCCCGCTCGGGTGCAGCTGCATTGACGACCTACGCAGGGCGAGGCGTTTTGGCGCCTGAGACGCCGCTTAACTTCGGGTCATTTCTTGCGCGGCCGAGTAGTGCTGCGGTCATTGGCAAGGCGGATTTGGTGATTGCTGTCGGAACGGAATTGGCCGAGGTGGATTTGTGGCGCGATACGCTGGGGCATAATGCGCCGCTTGTCCGTGTGGATATCGATCCGGAGGTTTTGGCCGATAGGTATCGTGCCGATATTGCCGTTCTTGGAGATGCTAAGGGGGTTCTCGACGCGGTTCTTGCGGAACTTCCTACTAGCCCTGTAACGGATTGGACTGCCTCAGAGGTTACTGATGCGCGGGCGCGGTGGCTGGCCGAGATCGATGCCGAGCGCCCCAATTTGTTGCCTGTGATCAAGGCATTGCAAGGTGCTCTTCCCAACGACTGCCGCGTTTATTCCGATATGACCCAATTCGCATATGCCGCGAAAGAGGTTTGGGATATGCCTCATGCGGGCCATTGGCATCATCCCTACGGCTTTGGTACGCTGGGTTATGCATTGCCTGCTGCGGTTGGCGGCAAGATTGGGCTGGGTGATAAACCTGTCGTCGCTATCGCGGGTGACTACGGCTTTCAATACTCGCTGCAAGAACTGATGGTTGCAGTTGAATTGGAACTGACGCTGGCGATTATCATTTGGGATAACGGCAAGCTGGGCGAGATCGAGGATAGCATGGTCCGCGCCCAGATTGCGCCCAATGCCGTGATCCAAAAGAACCCCGATTTTCTAAAACTGGGGCAGGCTTACGGGGCGGCGACGGCTGCGCCCAAGTCATTGGTGGAGCTACAGTCCGTTGTGAAAACCGCCCTTGCGACAAAGGGGCCAACGCTCATTCATGTGACCGCTGGAATTTGTTAAGGGCGTGACAAAGTAGGATGGGTTTTAACCCATCCCGCTTGTTACCAGCAGCTGACGAGAACAGTGCTATCAGCGGCCCGCAGCGTCAGTGTTTCTGGCGCCATAAAGGCCAATGTATCGGTCGTCTGTGTCTCAATGCCTGCACCCGCAAGTGAGGCCAAGATCAGGTCTGTATCAACCGAGAAGCTGACGTCTGCAGGCAGGACCTGACCGTTGTTGATCGTCTTGGGCAAAAGCATACCAAGAACAGCGCCGCCATTGTCGAAAACTGGCCCGCCCGCGTCACCTTCTTGGGCGGTTAGGTCAAGACGCTTAACATTCTCTTCGCCGTTCAACCCGCGCAGATCGGCCAAACGGCCAAAGGTGAGCGAAGGCGTGACCAGCACGTCACCATATGGAAAGCCCGCAACAGCCACTTCTGCTTGCAAGCGGGGCACGCCTGTTTGGAACATGGCAACATCCAGTGGCGCGAGGCGTTCTTCAGGGGTCAATACAGCAATGCCAAGGGCCTCGTCGGTGAAGGCCACGGTTGCATCGTGGGCGGTATCAAGCGTGATCCGTTCACAAGATTGCACTGCGTCAAGAGTTGTCAAAACGCTGCCCGTGTCATCGATAAAGAAGCCAGAGCGCGACATCTTTGGTTTGCGCACTGCGAGGCCTGAAATCAAATCAACGGCTTGATCTTCACCCACAACCGCAATTGCAGGGTTCAATGTGCCGTCCAGCGTTGTGAAGCTGGCTTTCATCTCCGCCAGAATACGGCTCTGACGCTCGATATCGCCTTCGGGCCAGACAAGGCCGTAACCTTTGATCGCGCCGTCTTTCAGCTCCGCATAGATATACGTGTGGGTACCATCGCCAATACCTTCGATTTCGAAAGAGGAATTGCCGCGTTTGCGGTCGCCGTTTTCAGGCACAATCGCGAGGGTTTGCAATATTTCATAGAGGCCAAAGAGGCGGTTTTGATCGCCCGCTTGGCTGATGAACAAGACCTTGGCAGGGATATCACCCTTGCTTTCAAAGCGTACGAAAGGCGGCTCGTATTCCGCGAATTCAACGACGCCTGTAGGCACCATCATCTCGACGCCAGAGGCATCGTCGCGCACCAATTGCAGGTCCATGCCATCAAGCACTGCGTTATAGGCCGCCAGTAATTCGGCGCGTTGCGCAGTGGTCAGAATGCCCGTTGGCTTGTGGTTGTTTGCCTCTTGCCATGCGCGCATCGAGCTGCGCGTGCCGCGCCCATATGCGCCATCAATTGCGGAGTCGTAAAAGCCGGCCCACTTCAGTGCCGTCTGCAACTCCATACGTTGCCCACGGTCAAGAAGGGCCTCGGAGGCTTGCGCCTCTTGGGCGGTCTCATCTGGGGCCTGAGACAATTCAATTTCGGGCAGGGAAATTTCCACGTTTTCGAATATTGGCTCTGCCAGCGTGACATCAGTTGCAGGTTCAACAGCGGGGGCCTCAGCAGCCAAAGTGGCGGGTAGCGGTTGCGGCGTTGTCTGTGCGCCAACGCCAATCGGCCAGAATTGCTGGCGAAAACGGCTACCGTCGACGATATAGCTATCAGACGGAATTGCACCGCTCCGGGTCAGATTAAGCAGAACAGTTTCTGCGTCCGCAGGCGTATAGGGTCCGAGCACAATGCCATACCAGCGGCCGCCAATGAAATAACCATTCACATTCTCAAGCTGGCCTGCATAGGCCCGTGCGCGCGATTGGGCGGTTGACAGAGTTGGTTGAGCCTCGACCTGCACCCATGCGGTGTTTTGCGCGCTGACGGACATCGAGGAAAGCGCAAGGAAAACAAACGCAAGGATAGGGCGGATCATGAAGGCCTCAATTTGGTAATTCGTGGAATCTTTACTGACTTCGGCGGAATTTAGCAGAGGATTCAACATGTGCAGTAGGAATCGACCGGTTTTGTTAAGAATTAAGCACCCGTGGCCTAATTGACCCTTCGCCCGCGCCCCCGTAAGAGGTGTGCAACCAGATTAAGAGGCTGAGATGACCGATAAACCACGCAGTTTTCAGGAAATCATCCTGCGGCTCCAAAATTATTGGGCTGCAAAGGGCTGTGCGATTTTGCAGCCCTACGACATGGAGGTGGGCGCAGGCACGTTTCACCCCGGCACGACTCTGCGGTCGCTCGGTGATAAGCCGTGGGCTGCGGCCTATGTCCAGCCATCACGCCGCCCCACGGACGGGCGCTACGGCGAGAACCCGAACCGCCTTCAGCATTACTATCAGTATCAGGTTATCATCAAACCAAGCCCGCCAGATCTGCAGGAGCTTTACCTTGGATCGCTCAAGGCCATCGGCATTGATGCCACCGTGCACGACATCCGCTTTGTCGAGGACGACTGGGAAAGCCCGACGCTGGGCGCTTGGGGGCTTGGTTGGGAAGTCTGGTGCGACGGTATGGAAGTCAGCCAATTCACCTATTTCCAGCAGGTCGGCGGCCATGACTGCAAACCTGTGTCGGGCGAATTGACCTACGGGCTAGAGCGTCTTGCGATGTATGTGCTTGAATGTGATCACGTGATGGATATGCCGTTCAACGACCCTGACGCACCTATCGCCCTGAAATACGGAGATGTCTTCTTGCAGACGGAGCAGGAATACGCCCGTTGGAATTTTGACGTGGCTGACACCGACACGCTTTTGCAGCACTTCAAAGATGCGGAGGCCGAGTGTCAGCGCATTCTTGATATGCCTGCCGACGACCCTAAAACGGGCCGCCGCATCATCATGGCACATCCCGCCTATGATCAATGCATCAAGGCCAGCCACCTCTTTAACCTGCTTGACGCACGCGGCGTGATTTCCGTGACCGAGCGCCAAGCTTACATCGGGCGCGTGCGTGCCTTGGCGAAGGCCTGTGCGGATGCATTCGTGCAAACGCCAGCTGGTGGATTTGCGGCATGATTGCGCGCATAGCGATATTGGGGACAGTTGTGATTGCATTGATTGCTGGAGCCGCGCTCTATTACTTACAGGTCTACGCCTATTACGACGATGTCTCGGTAAATGTTGAAGAAGTGCAATTAACATCGGTGGTTTCCGGTGAACCTGAGAGTATTTTGTTCGAAAACATCAAGGCAATTGACAGCAATTCTAGCCCACTCCGTTACCGATCCTGCTTTCAAACGGACCTTTCGCTTGCAATGTTGACCGAAACTTTCGAAATTTTTGAAGGGGCCGAACCTCGCATTGCACCAGCTTGGTTCGACTGCTTTGACGCAAAGCAAATCGGCGCAGATCTTGAGAGTGGGGTCGCTGTCGCCTTCCTTGGCAACCGCGACATTCAATACGGCATCGACCGTGTGATCGCTGTGTATCCCGATGGCCGTGCCTTCGCGTGGCACCAAATCAATTTCTGCGGCGATGTCGTGTTCGACGGCAACCCGACACCCCCTGAATGCCCACCTGCACCAGAAGGCCTAAACTGATGTCTGATCTCCTGATTGAACTTTTCTCCGAGGAAATTCCGGCGCGGATGCAAGGCAAGGCTGCCGCTGATCTGCAAAAGCTGGTGACGGATGGTCTGGTTGAGGCGGGGCTGACGTATAAGTCGGCGGCTGCGTTTTCCACACCGCGCCGTTTGACGTTATCAATTGAGGATTTGACGACCGAAAGCAAAGCCGTGCGCGAAGAGCGCAAGGGCCCGAAGGTTGGCGCACCCGAGCAGGCGATTGAGGGCTTTTTGCGGGGTGCAGGTGTGACCCGCGACTCGCTGGAAATCCGCGACGACAAGAAGGGTCAAACCTACTTTGCCGTGATCGAGAAGCCGGGCCGTATGGCCGCAGAGATTATCGCGGAAGTGCTGGAAAATGCGATCCGCAATTTTCCCTGGCCAAAGTCGATGCGCTGGGGTGCTGGCGCGTTGAAATGGGTCCGCCCCTTGCATTCGATCATCTGTATTCTGACCGACGAGGCGGGTGCCGAAGTTGTGCCGATGGACGTGGACGGTATTGCTGCTGGCAAGCAGACGCGCGGTCACCGTTTCCTGTCGCCTGACATGATTTCTGTAAACTCTTTCGAGGATTACGAGGCGAAGCTCAAGCGCGCGCATGTGATGCTCCGCGCGGACGAGCGGGCCGAAAAAATCTGGCATGATGCCACAAACCAAGCCTTTGCAATGGGTCTTGAGGTGGTCGAGGATCAGAGTTTGCTGACCGAGGTTGCGGGGCTGGTCGAATGGCCAGTTGTCTTGATCGGGCAGATTGATCCTTCGTTTTATGACCTGCCTGCCGAGGTGCTGAAAACCTCGATGAAAGAGCACCAGAAATTCTTCTCCGTGCGCAATCCAAAGTCGGACCAGATCGAGCGTTTTGTGACCGTGGCGAATACGGTGACGGCGGATCATGGGGCTACGATTTTGAAGGGCAACCAGAAGGTTCTTTTTGCGCGTCTGTCAGATGCAAAGTTCTTTTGGGAGAACGATTTGCGCATCGCAAAGGCGGGCATGGGGCCGTGGCTTGAGAGCCTGTCCAACGTGACCTTCCACAACAAGCTGGGCAGCCAGAAAGAGCGGATTGATCGGATCATCGCGCTTGCGCGTGAGATTGCGCCGATTGTTGGGGCTGATGCGGACGAGGTGGCCGAGGCCGCACGGGTTGCCAAGGCTGATCTCTCCTCCGAGATGGTCTATGAATTCGCGGAACTTCAAGGGCTTATGGGCCGTTATTATGCGAAAGAGGCGGGGCTGTCTGATGCCGTCGCCGCTGCCGCGCAAGAGCACTACTCGCCGCTGGGCCCGTCGGATGATGTGCCAACGGCGCCTGTGTCCGTGGCCGTGGCGCTCGCCGATAAGATCGACACGCTGACAGGGTTCTGGGCGATTGACGAAAAGCCGACAGGGTCGAAAGATCCGTTTGCGCTGCGTCGGGCCGCGTTGGGGGTTATTCGTTTGGTGTTGGAGAATGATCTGACAGCGAATCTTTCTGGTATCTTCGGCGAGAAAGGTTGGGCCGCCGATCTGTTGGACTTCTTCCACGACCGCCTGAAAACCTACCTCAAAGACCAAGGCATTCGCCATGACATCATTGATGCGTGCATCGCGATGGAGGGGTCGGATGATTTGACGTTGCTTGTGAAGCGGGCGCGGGCCTTGTCCGAGACGCTTTCCACTGACGACGGTGTGAACCTCATTCAGGGCTTTAAGCGCGCGAATAATATTCTCACCCAAGCCGAGGAAAAGGATGGGGTGGAGTATTCTTACGGGGCCGATGTGAAGCATGCCGAAGCGGGTGCAGAAACGGCGTTGTTTGAAGCATTGGATGCGGCGGAGGCGGTGATCACGCCCGCGATGAAAGCGGAGGACTTTAGCACGGCAATGACAGCGATGGCGGGTCTGCGCGCACCGATTGATGCATTCTTTACAGAGGTCCAGGTGAATGCCGAGCAACAGGTGGTGCGCCGTAACAGGCTTAACCTCTTGTCGCGTATTCGGAAAATCTGTTTGTCGGTGGCCGATTTGACGCGGGTAGAGGGCTAGTCTGTCCTTTACCTGACACGCTTTCTGCTTCTATGCTGCACTCACAAAAGAAAGTGGTGCTGCAGTGCAGAATATATTCAAATGTGAACCCGTCACCTTAATCACGCCGACGGCGCTGATGAGCCCTGTTGTTCATGGGGGGCGGGCGAAGTGTTTGCAGCGCCTTGTGCGGCTCGACATGCCCGTGCCTAAGACGGTCGCACTTTCGTTTGAGGCGGTTCACGACATCGCGATTGGCAAAATGCCCGACATGGTAGCGATCCTTGCGCCGTTTGGGCCAGCGCCACTGCTTTCGGTACGCCCATCCAGCCAAGACCCCGATTGGGGCGGGCCGAGTGCGATTTTGAACATCGGCATGAATGACGCGCGTCATGAAACGATGGTGGATGAGATCGGCGAAAAGGCTGCGACCGCACTCTATTTGCGCTTCGTGCGGGCGTTTGCGGTGCATGTCTCGCGGCTTGACCCCGATGCGTTTGATATTCCTGCGGTGGCGGATCGCAGCACATTAACCAGCATGCTGGACGCTTATGAGTTTGAAGCCGATGCGCCGTTCCCGCAAGATCCCGCCGTGCAATTGGCTGAAGTGCTGCGCTCGATGGCGCGGGCATGGGACGGCACGACAGCGCGGTTGCTTCGTCAGGCAAAAAGCGCACCTGCGGATGCGGGGCTTGGCCTCGTGGTGCAAGCGATGGCCTTGGGCGTGGGGCAGGGCGAATGTGGCTCGGGGATTATCCAGTTTGTGGATGGCGCGACGGGCGAGCATAAAATTGTTGGTCGCTATTTGGGGCAAAGTCAGGCACGGGCCGCTTTGGGTGACATCGAAGGTGCGATTTATCTGACGAAGGACGCGCGTGGCCCCTCATTAGAAGAACAATGCCCCGAGGCCTTTGCGCAATTGGTGGCGATTGGGGCGCTTAGCCGCGTGAAGCTGCGCGAAGAGATGATGGTCGAGTTCACAATTGAGAACAATCATTTGTGGATTTTGGATGCTGTGCGGGTGCCTCGCGCCTCGCGCGGGTCCGTGCGGATTGCCGTCGATTTGGCTGAGGCGGGGATTATTCCGCGCGAAGAGGCTGTTATGCGCGTGGAGCCTTCGGCGCTCTCTGAACTTTTGCACCGCCAGATTGATCCCAGTGCCAAGCGTGACCGCATTGTGCGCGGAATTGCGGCGAGCCCTGGTGCTGCAGCAGGGCGGATCGTTTTAACGGCGGCTGAGGCGCAAGCGAGTGCGGCGCGCGGCGAAGCTTGTGTGCTTGTGCGTCGTGAGACCACGCCCGAGGATATTCGCGGCATGCATGCGGCCTCTGCCGTTTTGACAATGCGCGGCGGTGTGACCAGCCATGCCGCGGTAATCGGGCGCGGGCTTGGCGTTCCGTGTATTGTTGGTGCGTCCGACCTGTCTATTGACCGCAAGACCCAGATGATCATTGCCCCTGACGGACGTAAATTTGGAGCGGGCGACATTATTACGGTGGATGGAACGACGGGTGATGTGCTTGTAGGTGAGCCCGCGACTAAAGAAGCCCGACTTGATGGTGCGTTCCAAACGCTGCTCGCTTGGGCGGATGATTTCCGCGATATTGGTGTTCGCGCAAACGCTGATACCCCCGCAGACGCCCAAACTGCGCGGAATTTCGCCGCTCAGGGCATCGGACTGTGTCGAACAGAGCACATGTTTTTTGAAGGTGACCGACTTGGCGTGATGCGCGAGATGATTTTTGCAGGAGGTAGCGATGATCGGCGCGCGGTGCTTGACCGTTTGCTGCCCATGCAACGCGATGATTTCACTGAGCTTTTCAGGATCATGCAGGGGCAACCGGTTTGTATCCGCCTGTTTGATCCGCCCTTGCACGAATTTTTGCCCTCGGGAAAAGCGGGCCTTCGTGACCTTGCAGAACAGCTTGCGCTGCCCGTGAATGAGGTGTCCGAGCGCGTCGCGGCTTTGAGCGAATATAACCCGATGTTGGGGATGCGCGGCGTCCGTTTGGGCATCGCTGTGCCTGAGATTTATGAAATGCAGGTGCGTGCGATTTTCGAGGCGACAGCGATTATTGTTAATGAGGGTGACCCCGTTGTCCCCGAAATTATGATCCCGCTCGTGAGCGCCATGCGCGAAGTTGAGCTGGTAAAAGCGCAGATTGACGCGGTCGCAGCATCCGTGCGGGCCGAGAAAAATGTCAGCTTCACCTACCGCCTTGGCGTGATGGTAGAGACGCCGCGCGCCGCGTTGCGCGCCGAAGATATCGCCAAGCACGCCGCGTTTTTATCTTTTGGTACGAACGACTTGACCCAGATGACCTATGGCTTGTCGCGCGATGATGCGGGGCGGTTCATGTCGGCATATGTGCAGCAGGGCGTCTATGCAGAGGACCCGTTTCACACGCTTGACGTTGAGGGCGTGGGCGAATTGCTCTCGATCGGGGCGACCCGTGGGCGGTTGGGCAACCCTAACGTCGTCTTGTCGATATGTGGCGAGCATGGCGGAAGCCGCACAGCGATTGATTTCTGCCGCAAGCAGGGGTTCGACTATGTCTCGTGTTCACCTTTCCGCGTGCCCTTGGCCCGCCTTTCGGCCGCTCAGCTCGCGATCGCGGATAAATTGGGTGAACAGGCATGAAATAGCCCGCGTCCGGATGTCACTGGGCGCAAGGGTAGACCGAATCGTTTTGATCGCCTAGGAAGCCAGCGCCTGCGTGGGGCTAACCACGTGACGCGATGGATATGAACGATGCGGTTTACTTTTGGAACGATGACGAAGGCTGCTGCCACAGCTCTCCTGTTAACTGCGGCAGGAGCCGCAAAAGCAGATGAGGTAATCGCCAGCAGGCTCTCTGCCCTTTTGGGTCAAGAGCGCCAATCTTTGTCCGTTGTTCCAGATGCGCGTATGGCCGCCCTGACAACCTTGCCACCCGCCGCCGACCGCGATGTGCAAATGGCACCCAGCCAAGTTTCTTATGATCGCTCGTTCCTTGCGTCATTGCCCGCTGCATCTGGTGGTACCCAGTGGCAGTGTTTGGCCGAGGCGCTTTACTTTGAGGCGCGTGGCGAAACCGTTGAGGGCATGTTTGCTGTTGGCGAGGTCATCATGAACCGCGTGTCTAGCGCAGATTATCCAAGTTCCGTTTGTGGCGTAATTAACCAAGGGACCGGTCGCAAATACGCCTGTCAGTTCACATATACATGCGATGGCAAAGAAGAGCGCATTTCCGAGCCGGGCGCATGGACCCGTGTTGGTAAGGTCGCGAAATTGCTGGTTGATGGCGCCCCCCGCGCCCTGACTGATGGTGCCACGCATTATCATACGAACGCCGTGAGCCCGACTTGGGCGAAGCGATTCCCGCGGACGGCGCACATCGGGTCGCACTACTTTTACCGTCAGCCGACGCGCACCGCTTCAAACTAAGGTCGCAGGTGGCAGCAATGCTGCCGCCTTTGCCGCCCTTGCAAGGGGTCGTCTCGGCTAGTATGCCGCGAGTGGCCCCTTGATTGAGAAAACAATGACAGAAGATATCCGCCTCGCATTCGCGCATCCTAGTGAGCGTGCAGAAGCCAGTGCGACCGCCCCGTTCGACCGCATTTCCCTGCGCGACTATGTCGTTGAGGTTGAAATCGGTGCGTTTCAGCTTGAGCGCGGTAAATTGCAGCGAGTTCGTTTTAATATCGTGGTTGAGGTTGCCCCTTTGACAGGTCCGGTGGACGACGATGTGGACCGTATCCTTTCCTATGACCGCGTGACCGAGGCGATTGGCGTGGAATTACATGCCGAGCGGATCAACCTGCTTGAGACTTTAGCGGCTCGGGTTGCCGAGCGGATTCTGTTGGAGCCTCAAGCCGAGCGCGTCTATGTGCGAATTGAAAAGCTGGACCGTGGTCCCTTTGCGCTTGGTGTCGAGATCGTCCGTTCGCGCGATGGCATGTCGCATGCTGGTCAAACCCACCAAGAGGCCCCACATCCACGTGTGGTTTATCTGACGAACGAGGCATGCTCCTCGCCGCATTTGAAGGGCTGGATTGATGCGATGGCCGCGATGGATGCGCCGTTGATCCTTTGCGTGGGGGCTGCTGAGTTGGCGGCACCGCAAACGGGCCATGCGATGACCCAGCGCCGCATTGATTTGCTGGCGATTGAGCAGAACGCTTGGGTTTTGGCCGCACGTGATTTGCGCTGCAAGGTGGTCGAGACACGGACGGAGCTGGATTGGGCGATGAAGAACGGGCAAATCTGCCTTTGGGCACCGTCCAAGATTGTCCTCGACGCGGTGGACGGCCCGTCGGCCAGCCCCCGTGACGCACTGGCGCTCGCGGCTTGGTTCGCCGTCGAGATGAAGGCGAAGGAGTTGCTTGTGATCGGGGCAGATGCACCCGTGGCCCGCGTACCTGTCCGCGCCATTCCCGTGGATCAAGCCGAACTGACATGACAGATTATTACAAACCGCTGCTACAAATGACGGGGCCGCGCCCAAAGGGTGCGCTTGGTCTAGGGTGGTGTTGGTTTGATCGTGTGGCAGTGATGCGGCGTGAGGCTGCGCCCGAGGTAATCGGCACGCATGAGGTGCCTGAAAGCGTGATTGCCACGCTGACCGCGCCCCGCGCGCCCGTTGCTGGCCTGACCATGGACCGTCCGCGCATCATGGGCATTGTGAACGTGACCCCTGATAGCTTCTCGGACGGAGGCTTATTTAACGATCCCGCCGCTGCTTTGTCGCATGCGCAGGCCATGGTCGCGGCTGGCGCGGATATTCTTGATATCGGCGGCGAAAGCACAAGGCCCGGTGCGCAAATAGTTGATATTGCAGATGAAATCTCTCGAACGGCCCCTGTGATTGCAGCTATTCGGGCGGGTTCTGATGTGCCGATCTCGATTGATACACGCAAGGGCGATGTGGCTGAGGCGGCTTTAAAAGCAGGGGCAACGCTAGTGAATGACGTGGCCGCGATGACGTTTGATCCCAGGATTGCAGAGGTCGCACGGGCCGCAGAAGCCCCGATTTGCCTGATGCATGCGCAGGGCGATCCCGCCACGATGCAGCAAAACCCGAGCTATGATAATGTTGTGCTGGACGTGTATGACTTTTTGGCCGCGCGGATCACTGCTGCCGAAGCAGCTGGGATTCCGCGCGACCTGGTCGTCGTCGATATCGGTATCGGATTTGGCAAAACTTTGGAACATAATTTGGCGCTGCTGCGCGACTTACCGCTCTTTCATGGGTTAGGATGCGCAATTTTGTTGGGTGCATCGCGCAAGAGGTTTATCGGAACATTAGGCAATGCGCCTGAGGCACGTGACCGCATGGCAGGGTCCGTGGCTGTTGCATTGCACGGTGTCGCGGCAGGAGTGCAATTCCTCCGGGTGCACGATACGTTTGAAACAAGACAGGCAGTGAGCCTGCAGATGGCAATGGCGGAGCAGATATGACACGCAAGCTTTTTGGAACCGATGGTGTGCGCGGCAAGGCCAACGTCTACCCGATGACGGCCGAGATGGCGCTTAAAATTGGCGCTGCCGCTGGCCGCTATTTCCGTAATGATGGCTCTAACGGTCACCGCGTTGTGATCGGCAAGGATACACGCCTTTCGGGCTATATGTTCGAGAACGCATTAACGGCTGGTCTGACGAGCACGGGGATGAACGTTCTACTGCTTGGCCCCGTGCCGACGCCAGCGGTTGGCTTGCTCACAACCTCAATGCGTGCCGATGTGGGCATTATGATTTCCGCGAGCCACAACCCGCACCATGATAACGGGATCAAATTCTTTGGGCCTGACGGGTTTAAGCTCTCCGACGAAGCCGAGGCCGAAATCGAAGCCTTGGTTGAGGGCGAAATTGAGCCAGCAAAAGCCGCCAACATTGGTCGTGCTAGACGGATCGACGACGGACGGTTTCGCTATGCCGAGCGGGTGAAAACGACGCTGCCGCATGGTATGCGATTGGATGGTCTCAAGGTCGTTATCGATTGCGCCAATGGGGCGGCTTATAAGGTCGCACCTGAGGTTCTTTGGGAGCTGGGCGCGACGGTTATCCCTGTTGGCGTTTCGCCTGACGGTTACAATATCAACGCAGGGTGTGGGTCGACGTCGACTATGTCTGCGGCGGAAACAATCGTAAGCCACGGCGCTGATGTCGGTATTTGCCTTGATGGCGACGCGGATCGTGTGATGATTTTGGACGAGAACGGCAAGGTCGCCGATGGCGACCAGATCATGGCACTTTTTGCGAGCCGTTGGGCCGCGCAAGACCGTCTGTACGGTGGCGCATTGGTTGCGACAGTGATGTCGAACCTTGGGCTGGAACGCTATTTGGAAAGTAATGGTCTTAACCTTTTGCGTACGGGCGTTGGTGACCGCTACGTGGTCGAGGCGATGCGTGCGGGCGGCTATAACCTTGGCGGCGAACAGTCGGGCCATATCGTGATGACCGATTTTGCCACGACGGGAGATGGTCTGTTGGCGGGCCTGCAATTTCTTGCTGCGATGATCGAGACGGGGCAAAAGGCAAGTGCGCTGACAACCAGTTTCGAGACCGTTCCGCAGATGCTAAAGAACGTGCGCTATGCGCTTGGCACGGACCCGATGGATGCGGCGGCGGTAAAGGCTGTGATAGCGGATGCCGAAACCAAATTGACAGGCCTTGGCCGCTTGCTCATCCGTAAATCAGGCACCGAACCTTTGGTGCGCGTGATGGCGGAATGCGAAGATCCCGATTTGCTCGCGCAGGTAGTGGGTGACATCGTGGCAGAGGTTGAGCGGGCGGTCTAAGCCCGCCCGAAGATGCGTTTCAGGCTGTTCCATTGGCTGATCATCAGGCCGATCATGATGAGGGCGAGGGCCGCAAAGAAGCGTATCGGCAGCACCTCTGACAGCACAAATGTGCCAAAAATCATTGACCAAACAGGCACTTGGTAGTTTACGAGGGTCATAAAGACAGCGCCCGCGCTGCGGATTGTTATAACGCGCAACAGCGCTGCGAAGGCGGTTGGCACGAAGCCGAGAAAGATGATCGCCACGGTCGCTGTGCGGTCTGCGACATGCGGCACGCCTTCAAATATCAGCATCGCAGGGATCAGGGCCATGGCACCGACGAGTAAAAGAAGAGCCGCCATTGTAATCGAGTCGATCGGCGGGCAGCGGCGGGTCATGATGCTTGATATCGCATAGGAGATTGTCGCCATGATACAGGCGATCTGACCTAATGGGGCCATGCCGGTGCCGATTTTCAACACCGAAGGGCCGATGAGGACAACAGCGCCTGTGAAACCGAGGCTAACGCCGAGAAGACTGCGGTTGCTGAGCTTTTCGTCGGTGAAAATATGCGCGAGTGGCAGCACGAAAAGCGGCAAGGCGGCCATCGAGATCCCTGCGAAAGCGGAGGGCACATACTGCTGGCCCCAGCTTAGCAGCGCGAAAGGGACGGCCGTATTCAGAATGCCGATCACACCGAGATATTTGAGCATGCGGGCGTCAAACACGGGCAGGGGCCGCTTCATGACTCGCATGAGTGTAAGAAGCGCGATGGCACCCAGTGTTGTGCGCGCGCAGGCGACGGTGAGCGGGCCGTAACCACGCAGGGCGATGGAGACGACCATAAAAGTGCCGCCCCAGATCAAGCCAAGGGCAAGGATCGAAAGCCAGTTTTGCAGGGTCGGGGTTTGCATCGCGTGTTCCGCCAATTTGGAAGTGAAAAGGGCGCCCCAAGAGGGACGCCCCGCCAGATGGGTTAAAACCCATCTTACGTAAATGCGCTTAGTTCTTGGCTTTGTCGACCATTTTGCCAGCGGAGATCCACGGCATCATGTCGCGCAGCTTGCCGCCGACCAATTCGATCTGGTGCTCGTCATTTGCACGACGGGACGCTTTGAGTGTTGGCTGACCAACAGCGTTTTCCAGCATGAAGTCACGCACGAATTTGCCAGACTGGATGTCGTCCAAAACGGCTTTCATACGGGCCTTTGTCTCGACGTATGGCAGGATGCGTGGGCCGGAAACATACTGGCCGTATTCTGCTGTGTTGGAGATCGAGTAGTCCATGTTGGCGATGCCGCCTTCATAGATCAGGTCAACGATCAGCTTTGTTTCGTGCAAGCACTCGAAATACGCCATTTCAGGCTCGTAGCCAGCTTCAACAAGAGTTTCAAAGCCCATGCGGATCAGCTCGACGATACCGCCGCAAAGAACAGCCTGCTCACCAAAGAGGTCGGTTTCGCATTCCTGACGGAAGTTTGTTTCGATGATGCCGGAGCGACCGCCACCGATGCCGGAGCAGTAGGACAGACCGATTTCCATCGCTTTGCCAGTCGCATCTGTGTGAACCGCAACCAAGCAAGGCACGCCGCCGCCCTTGGTGAATTCGCCGCGCACTGTGTGGCCTGGGCCTTTTGGCGCCATCATGATCACGTCGATGCCGTCTTTTGGCTCGATCAGGCCGAAGTGGACGTTCAGGCCGTGAGCGAAAGCAATCGCGGAGCCCGGCTTGATGTGGTCTTTGACGTATTTGTTGTATGTCTCTGCCTGAAGCTCGTCGGGCATTGTGAACATGATCACATCGCACCAAGCCGCAGCTTCGGAAATGCCCATAACTTTCAGGCCTTCGCCTTCGGCTTTCTTCGCGGAAGGGGAGCCTTCGCGCAGGGCAACTACAAGGTTCTTCGCACCGGAATCGCGCAGGTTCAGCGCGTGGGCGTGGCCTTGGGAGCCATAGCCGAGGATGGCGACTTTTTTGTCTTTGATGAGGTTAACGTCGCAATCACGATCATAATAAACGCGCATAGTGGCATTCCTTTGAGTTGGTTTCTGGCGACGTTATAACGGGCGGTTTACTGGTTGGGGAGGTTATAAAGATACATATTTTTATAAGGAATAAACTTGTCATGCGTAAAAATGGTCTTTATCGAAATTATTATGCTTGATAGTGACGCCCGCGCGATTTTACGCCATTTGCAGATTGATCCGACCCTGACCGCGCCTGACTTGGCGGGCCTGACAGGCCTGACTACGGGCAAGGTCACGCGGCGTCTGGATAAGCTCGCTGCCGATGGCATCTTGCAGGGCCAAGTGGTGGTGATCGATTGGGCCGCGTTGGGCTATGCGGTGCAAGTGTCGTTGCGGGTCACGCTTGATAAGACCGTCTCGCGGGCTTTTGATGATTTTCTGATCGCGGCCCGACTGGTCCCCGAGGTCTTGGAAATCCAGACGTTTCTAGGCCGAGTTGATGTGCGGCTATCCTTGGTGGCACGTGACTTGCCTCACTATCAGCAAATCTACCGCGAGCAGGTTCTGACCTTGCCGCATATCGCTGATATCGAGGCGTTGATGACGGTGGCCGAGATCAAATCGAATAGGGTGCTGCCGCTATGAGTTTGGACGATCTCGACCGCGATATTCTGCGCGCTCTTTACGTTGATGCCAGCCAGCCCGCCAGCCAATTGGGTCGCAAGTTTGGCCTTAGCCAACCTGCGATGTGGCGACGGATCAAGCGCCTGGAGGATGCAGGCATCATTAAAGGGCGTGCGCTTTTGTTGGACGCGGAAATGGTAGGATTTGGCGTGACTGTGTTCCTTGGCGTGAAGCTTGCCACAAAAGGGCGCGTCAGCCTTGAGGATTTCGAGCGCGCCGTGAGTGCAATCCCCGAGGTGCAAACGGTTGAGCATGTTTTGGGGCTCTATGATTATCGTCTGCGGGTCGTGGCGCGTGACCTCGCCGATTTCGAGCGTGTATTGCGGCGGCGGGTGATGACCTTACCGGGGGTGGGGAATGTCGAGGCCAACGTTTTGCTGAGTGAAGAGCGACGGCCGGGTCCGATTTGAACGGTATACCAAGATAGACTTTGCTATCGTGGCAATGTCGGGGCATGTTGGTCACAGCTCAAAATTGGAGACGAACATGACCGCTAAAACCCCAGTTGATCCCGATGGCCTGATGGAATTTTCCGTGGTGTTCACGGACCGCTCGCTCAACCATATGTCTAAATCCTTTCAAGGGGTTATGAACGATATCTCATCAATGCTGGGCGAGGTTTATAATGCCGACGCAGTGGCGCTTGTACCCGGTGGAGGCACATTCGCGATGGAGGCGGTTGCGCGTCAGTTCGGCGGCGGCGCTCATGCCTTGATCGTGCGCAACGGCTGGTTTTCCTACCGATGGACGCAGATTTTTGAGGCGGGCAATTTTGCCGCCAAAACGACTGTTCTGAAGGCCCGCCAAGCAGGCAACGACACCCGCGCGCCGTTCGCACCCGCCCCGATTGAAGAGGTCGTGGCCGCCATTCGCGAGGCGAAACCTGACGTGGTTTTTGCTCCTCATGTCGAGACAAGCGCCGGATTGATCTTGCCTGATGACTACCTCAAAGCGATGGCCGATGCGGCCCATGAAGTGGGCGCATTGTTGGTGCTGGACTGCATCGCAAGCGGGTGCATCTGGGTCGATATGAAGGCCACGGGCGTGGATGTGTTGATCTCCGCCCCGCAAAAGGGCTGGTCGGCGACGCCGTCTGCGGGCCTTGTGATGATGTCAGAGCGCGCAGCGGCGCGGTTGGAAGAAACCACCTCCGACAGTTTCGCAATGGACCTCAGGAAATGGCGCGCAATTATGGTGGCCTACGAGAGTGGTGGGCATGCCTATCACCTGACGATGCCGACCGATGCCTTACGCTCGTTCCGTGATACGATGTCGGAGACCAAGGACCATGGTTTCGAGAAATTGAAAGCCGCGCAATGGGATTTGGGCCGTAAAGTGCGCAGCTATCTGGAAGGTAAGGGCATCAAGTCTGTCGCCGCTGAAGGCTTCAAAGCGCCGGGTGTTGTGGTCAGTTACACCGACGATCCTGCTGTGCAAAATGGATCGGCGTTTGCTGCGAAAGGCATGCAGATTGCTGCTGGTGTGCCTCTACAATGCGACGAGCCCGCTGATTTCCGCACATTCCGTTTGGGTCTCTTTGGGCTTGATAAGCTCTATGACGTGGACGGCACCGTTGCGCGGCTGACCCCTGTTTTGGAGGCGGTTCTTTAAGATCTGGCTCCAAGACCCAATTGCATCAATTTGCGGCGGATCGGGGCGGCTCCGTAGAGTGCCTTGATCCCCGCAGCGCGCATATCTTGGATTATTGGATTACCCGCAATTGAGGCGCGGTTCAGGGCGTCTATGCCTGTCACGCGCAGTTTCACATCGCCGTGGCGGGATTTCTGAAACGCGTCGAGCATCTTTTGCCCGCCAAGATCAGCGCGGTTTTGAACAGCGAGTTCCAAAAGTGCGTCGAGATCGCTTAGCGACATATTGAGGCCCTGCGCCCCGATGGGTGGCATTACATGGGCGGCCTCTGCTACCAATGCGGTGCGCGAGGCGGTCATGGTTTGGGCGACTTGGCTGATAATTGGCCACACGCCGCGCCGCGTGACGAGCGTGAGATCACCCAGCACTCCAGCGGAGCGGATCGTTGCGGCGATGCCGAAGTCCACATCGCAAAGCGTCATGTGATCCGCCACCGCAGCGCCGCTGTCCATCCAAACCACGGCCGAGCAAGGCTTGCCGTCATGATCGGGTAACGGGACGAGCGTGAACGGGCCACCTGCGCGGTGAACTTCGGTCGAGACATTGCCGTGGGGCGCGTCATGGGTGACGGCAAAGGTGATCGCTTTCTGCCCGTAACGCGTTGTTTTTACGTCGATCCCCGCTGCCAAACGCACAGGCGACCCGCGCCCGTCGGCACCAATCACAAGCTTGCAGCGGATTTGAGTATCGTCGGTGAGCCGCACAAGCGCATAGGACGTGCGAGCAACCATATCGGCAAAGCCGACGCCCGTTTTGAACGTCACGTTGGGAAGTTCAGCAAGTCGTGCCACCATTTCGCGGCGCAAAAGCCAGTTGGGGAGGTTCCACCCGAAGGGCATGTCAGAGACATCAGCAGCATCAAAATCGGCAGTGGTGCGAATGGCACCATCTTCGCCGCTGGCGTCAACAATGCGCATGATCTGCAATGGTGCGGCGTGGGTGCGAAGCTTGGGCCAAATGCCCGCGCGATCAAGGAAAGCTTGAGCGGGTTGCAAGAAAGCCGTGGTGCGCAAGTCCGCATCTTTGTCATCCGCCAACGTCACAGGTGGCGTGGGATCAACGATCACCACGTCAAAGCCTGCCGTTCCAAAAGCGGCCGCGGCGGACAAGCCGGCGACACCGCCGCCTGAAATTACGATATCTGTCTCAATTCTCTTCATACCCAATGACATAGGCCGTCAGGCGGTTTTGGGAAAGAGGGATTGCAATGCTGCGACATCAAGGCGGGTTTGTCTTGCTCGTGGGGCGATCGGCGGACTAGAGTGCCGTAACTTGAAAGGCCGAATTCATGTCCGAGACCCGCAGCCCGCAAAAAGACGCCTACGCCCTGATTTTGGAGGCGATTGATAGCCACATCTATACGCCCGGAGACCGCTTGGTTGAGAGCGAATTGGCGGAACGTTTTGGCGTGTCGCGCACACCTATTCGTGAGGCATTACAACGGCTTGAGACCCAAAATCTTTTGACGCGCGACGGGCGGTCGTTAATCGTGGCCTCGCTCGACCATACGCAATTGTCGGAACTCTACGTCGTGCGCGGTGAGCTTGAGGGCTTGGCCGCGCGTCTGGCCGCACGTCACGCAACGCCCGAGGAAGTAGGCGTGCTGCGGGATATGCTTGATGCCGATCATAATCTGGGTGGTAATCCCGAGGCGCTCAGCCGTGCAAACCGCCGTTTCCACAAGCAAATCCACCTTGCTTCGCACAACCGGTTCCTGATCCAGCAACTTGATTTGGTGTATCGCTCAATGGCGCTTTTGGCGACAACGTCTTTGGCGGTGAAAGGCCGTGTGGCCGATACTTTGGCGGAACACGCGCGCATTGTTGAAGCAATTGAGGCAGGGGACGGCGATGCTGCATATCAGTCCCTTCGCGACCATATTTCCAAGGCCTACATTACGCGTCTGAAGCTCGACGCAAAGGCGGTTGAAGCGGGGGAGTAGGCTCATTGGGAGGTAGGACCCCATGTGCAGTCTTTTCCCAATAGAATGGCTTCCACGCAAGTTCGATCAGCCCTTTGTAGGCGGCGATAGCGGCAAGCGGAAAATAGAATTGCAGCGTGATCAACCATTTGATCAGCCACGTTTTTTGCGCCTTGCGGAGTGCAGTCGCTGCGATAATCAAGTTCACAACTTCTGACGCGAAAAATATCCCTGCCAGGGTCCAGAATTGTTCAACCGACATGATCTCAAGAAATGGGTGGTCATAGCCAAAGGGGATGAGCCAAAACGACCAGAGCGCGGGGGCGAGTACAAATTGCGATAAAGTGCCTGCGAAAAGCAATTGCACGCCGAAAAAGCGCTTTGGCCCCAGATCTTGCCAAAGCTTGCGCGGGGATCGCATGTGCACAGCATAGGTGATGGCATATCCCTTGAGCCAGCGGGATCGCTGTTTAACCCAAGGCCAAAATCTCCCATTTGCCTCTTCTCGCGTGACTGTGTTGATCAATTCTGTGCGGTAGCCAGCTCGCGCCAATCTCACACCCAGCTCAGCGTCTTCCGTGACATTATGCGCGTCCCAGCCGCCGAGATTTTCAAGCAGGTCGCGGCGGAAAAACAGTGTCGTGCCGCCCAGCGGGACGACCAGACCCAGCCGTTCCAGACCGGGCAAAACAATGCGAAACCATGTTGCATATTCGATGGTAAAACAGCGTGTTAGCCAGTTTCTGGTGTCATTGTAATAGTCCAAAATCCCCTGCACGCATGCAACATCGCTCGCGCAGTGCGCAAAATGGGCAGCTACAATGCGCAGCTGATTGGGCGCAGGCGCATCTTCGGCGTCATAAATGCCGATAATGCTCCCATGCGCGAAGTCCAAAGCGTAATTTAGTGCCCGCGGCTTGGTGCGCAATGTGCCTTGAGGGACAATGATCTGCCTGATCCACGGCGGCATTGAAACCCGTTGGAGCGTCGATTGCGTGAGAAGATCATCGCTTTCGGTAATGAGACACACATCAAGCAGCTCTCTTGGGTAGTTGATCTCCCCAAGCCTTTTCAACAAATGGCCCGCGATCTCGGTTTCTTTGAACAGCGGGACAAGGAGGCTAATGCGAGGCAATGCAAGGGACGCATCGGGGGGCGCTTCGTGTGTGTTCTGAACGTCTCTGCTGGCGATGGCTGCCGCGCATTTCAGGGCCGTGTTGATCAGCAAAACTGAGGTTGCCAAGAAGAAGACAATCGCAATTGTGGTATCGGGTGACCAAATTGCCAGAAAGCCAAAACCAATGACAAACCCAAAAAGCGCAATCATGGCCTTGCGAGAATCCCAAGTTCGGCAACTTTGGTCCGCTGCGACACGGGTTTCGGCGCGTTCGGCCAATTGAGCGCCACAAAGGCTTGTGACCGATTGATTGATGTCGTCACGGGTGGAAATCGCAACTTTGATGGTACCGAATTTGCGCGCCATTTCATCCGCGCAATGTGCGAAATTTTCGGGGTTGTCGGTCACAAAAAACGTCGAACCTCCCTGCTTTCGCCAAGGGAGAATGCCTGAGGAAATTGCCCGAGCAGGGCCGAATTCAAGCAATAGCTTTCGGTCAGGAGGTATCTCGTCCAAATTGACCAAAAATGTTTGGTGAAGGTTGGCAAATGCTTTTGCAATTGAGAGCGGCGAGAATGCACAAGTGGAAATAAGGACGTGGGCGACGTCTAACCCCGAATGCGCAGCCGTGTCTTCAGCCTGATGCGCAATCTTGGGCGTCAGGACGCCGTCGTTGATCAATATCCACGACAAATAACTTAATCCGTCGAGATCATGATTGTCTTGGATGCTCAGCAAAGCCGACATAGTGTCCCCATCTTATTGGGGAAACTATGTCGCCGTTTTGGTTAACATGCCGTTAACGAAGGTTTATGCTGCGTTTGCCGCCATTGCTGCCGCAAAGCGTTCAAACAGGTAGTAGCTATCCTGCGGGCCTGGGCTTGCTTCTGGGTGGTATTGCACGCTGAACACGGGCCGATCCGCGAGGCGAATTCCGCAGTTGGAGCCGTCAAACAGCGAGACATGGGTCTCAATAACGCCTTCCGGCAGGGTCTGACTATCCACGGCAAAACCGTGGTTCATCGAGGTGATTTCAACCTTGCCTGTGTCGTTGTCTTTCACAGGGTGGTTCGCGCCGTGGTGACCGTGGTTCATCTTGATCGTCTTGGCACCAAGAGCGAGGGCGAGCATCTGATGGCCGAGGCAAATGCCAAAAACGGGCAGGTCGGATTTCGCCAAAACCCCTTGGATCATTGGCACGGCATAGGCGCCCGTTGCCTCTGGATCGCCCGGACCGTTCGACAGGAAAACGCCATCGGGATTGAGCGCAAGCACGTCTTCTGCCGTGGCCGAGGCCGGAAGGACTGTCACGTCGCAACCCGCAGACGCGAGGCAGCGCAGGATGTTGCGTTTTGCGCCGTAATCCACAGCGACGACTTTGAACTTCGCGTCGGTTTGTGGTGCGTAACCGTCGGGCCAAGCCCAACGCATTTCGTTCCAGTGGTAGGACTGTGCGCAGGTGACGTCTTTGGCCAGATCAAGGCCGACAAGGCCAGCAAAACCACGCGCTTTTTTCACAAGCGCGTCGATGTCAAAGTTACCTTCTGGATCATGGGAAAGGGCAACATGGGGCGAGCCTTGCTGGCGAATGGCGCGGGTCAAGCGGCGCGTATCAACGCCACCCATGCCGATGCGACCGCGTGAGGCCATCCAAGGCGAAAGCTCTTGGGTTGCACGCCAGTTGGACGACATGGTCGGGTCCCATTTGACGATCATGCCCGCGGCGACAGGGTCGGCTGTTTCGTCGTCTTCGGGCGTCACACCAGTATTGCCAATATGTGGGAAGGTGAAGGTCACGATTTGGCCCGCATAAGAGGGGTCCGTCATGATCTCTTGATAGCCCGTCATCGCGGTGTTGAAGCAAAGCTCGGCCACCGCGTCACCCGTGGCGCCAAAACCATGTCCATAAAAGACAGTGCCATCAGCTAGGGCAAGACAGGCCGTCGGTTTCATCTGTTCAGATTGTGCCATCGCGTCTATCCCCTTTATGCGCCAAATTGTGATGGGTTTACGCAGGGCAGGGGCGGGGGTCAAGGCCAGAAGTGGCCTGTGAAACAAGGGATCGCAGACGTGACGGCAGCGGTTGTCTTAACCCGTTGACCCCACTATGTTGCGCCTTCGACGAATGACACTTTTGAGGTATCTTATGGATATGCGCGACCGGATCACAGAGGCTATGAAAGCCGCAATGAAGGCGAAAGAGGCTGATCGGCTCTCGACGCTTCGGCTGATTAACGCCGCGATCAAAGATCGGGACATTGCAGCCCGTGGCACCGCAGAAGAAGGCGGCGTTGGCAATGCCGAAATCCTTGGGATTTTGGGAAAAATGGTCAAACAGCGCCAAGAAAGCGCGCGCGCTTATGAAGAGGGCGGCCGTTTGGAATTGGCGGAGAAAGAGCTCTCTGAAATCAAGATCATCGAAGATTATCTGCCGCGCCAATTGAGTGAAGTCGAATCGGTGGCAGCGGTTGATGCAGCGATTGCCGAAGTCGGTGCCGAAAGCATCCGTGACATGGGTAAAGTCATGGCCGTGCTCAAGGATAGGTTTACGGGCCAGATGGATTTTGCCAAAGCGGGCCCCATGGTCAAAAGCCGCCTAGGCTAAATCAACGAGGATGGGTTAAAACCCATCCTACCCAGCCGTAAGAACCGCAAAACGTGGAGTGTGGGTCGTGACCCGTTTCATTTTTGCTCTCGCAAGGCGCGCTTCAGGTCATCGAATAGCGCGAGCCGTTCTGTGGCATCCAAGAATGCCCCGATCTCGACCTCCCGATCACCCCCACGCAATGTGATGTAATTCTCAACGGGTCCGCCCTTGGGATGCAGATGCGCAGTCGCCCAATACCGGTTCGCCTCCCACGTCTGGACATCCCCGTTCGGGTTTTGCCGCGTCAGTTTCACAATTTGCGTATCTGCCTCGAGCTTTTCCAGCACTTCGCCACGCTTGTAACTGACATCAATCGCCTTCCACAGTGCCCAAAGCATCAACACGAAGGGCAGGAGTATCCCCCAGAGGATTGCGCTGCCTAAAACTGCCAGAAGCGGGAGTGCAATAAGTGTGGTCGTCGCGCCAAAGAAGATGACAAAGTCTTTGCGACGCAAAGAACGATACGGCCATAGCTCTAGAACCCATTCGGGTTTGTGGTGTGGCGGAGGAGGGGTCCATTCATAAGGCATAGGCGATATTTAACGCCCTTGCTCGCCAATTCAAATGCGCAGTTTCGTCGCGCCCTTCATGCCAACGAAAAAGGGCCCCGCAATTGCGAGGCCCTTTGTTTTTCGTATGTCAGCAACGCTTAATGTGCGTGGCCTTTGTCCCAATCGGACTGCTTTGGAAGTGTTTCGAATGTGTGCTCCGGTGGTGGGCATGGCAGTGTCCACTCCAGTGTATCCGCAAATTCGTTCCATGGGTTGTTCTCAGTCACGCGGCGACCCCAAACAAGGGAGTAAACCATGATGCCGATAAAGAACAAGAACGAGGCAAAGGACAGGAACGCACCATAAGATGACACCAGGTTCCAAGTTGCAAAGGCTTCTGGGTAGTCGATGTAACGACGTGGCATGCCCTGACGACCCAAGAAGTGCTGTGGGAAGAATGTCAGGTTTGCACCGATGAACATCATGTAGAAGTGCAGTTTTGCAGCCCACTCAGGGTACATTCTGCCGCTGAACTTAGGGAAGTAGAAATAGATACCCGCAAAGATCGAGAACACCGCACCTAGTGACATCACGTAGTGGAAGTGTGCCACAACGTAGTAGGTGTCATGGTAAACGCGGTCGATACCAGCCTGTGACAGAACAATCCCCGTAACCCCACCAACGGTGAAGAGGAACAAGAAGCCCATCGCCCAAAGCATTGGCGCTTTAAACTCAACCGAGCCGCCCCACATGGTCGCGATCCAAGAGAAGATCTTAACCCCAGTCGGCACCGCGATCACCATGGTGGCCAGCATGAAGTAGGACTGCTGTGTCAGGGACATACCAACGGTGTACATGTGGTGCGCCCAAACAACGAAGCCGAGAACACCAATCGCAACCATCGCGTAAACCATTGGCAGGTAACCAAAGATCGGCTTGCGCGAGAATGTTGCAATGATGTGGCTGATGATACCAAAGCCAGGGATAATGATGATGTAAACTTCAGGGTGACCAAAGAACCACAAGATGTGCTGATACAAGATCGGGTCGCCGCCGCCTTCTGGTTGGAAGAAGGTTGTGCCGAAGTTACGGTCTGTCAAAAGCATTGTGATCGCGCCCGCAAGGACGGGAAGTGCCAGAAGGATCAACCAAGCCGTCACAAAGATCGACCAGCTAAATAGCGGCACTTTGTGCAAGGTCATGCCTGGTGCGCGCATGTTCAGGAAGGTTGTGATCATGTTGATCGCACCCAAGATCGACGAGGCACCTGAAAGGTGAACCGCAAAGATCGCGAGGTCCATCGACATACCAGCCTCGGATGTGGAGAGCGGAGGATAAAGAACCCAACCCACACCAGACCCAAGCTGACCGTTGCCACCTGGTGTCAACATCGACGCGACGCCAAGAGCGGTACCCGCAACATACATCCAGAACGACAGGTTGTTCAGCCGTGGGAACGCCATATCCGGCGCACCAATCTGCAGCGGCATCAAGTAGTTACCAAAGCCGCCGAAAAGGGCAGGGATAACCACAAAGAACATCATCAAAACACCGTGGTAGGTGATCATAACGTTCCAGAGGTGACCGTTTGGCGTACAAGGGTTTGCCGCATCAGCGATGAAGCGGGCGCCTTCGAGACACATGTATTGCACACCAGGGTGCATCAGTTCCAAACGCATATATACGGTGAAACAGACAGAGATGAAGCCAACGGCGCCAGCTACGAAAAGGTAAAGAATACCGATGTCTTTATGGTTGGTGGACATGAACCAACGGGTGAAAAACCCCCGATTGTCTTCATGGCCGTGGATGGCTGCATCTGCCATGTGGCTCTCCTCAGATTGGCTACAGATATGCGAGGCACGAGAGTCGCGCCCACACGTTTGGAATAGTTCTAGAGCGTTGCGCCTTAAGGGGCAATATTCCATTGCGCAATAAGACTGGGTTAATTTGGCGCACCCCTTTGGTCGATAAGGGGGATTATGCTCGAAACTGTGCAATCAGATCAATTAAAGCCGATCAGAAACCCAGTGTACCGTGACAGTTGCTTGTTCTAATGCCGCGTCGGCGTCGGAAAAGACCTGATCACCGAAGCGACCTATATTATACTGGCGGCTTAAGTCCTCAGGATCACGGCGAAATTCGTCAAAACCAAAAGCGCCATCGGGCCGCAGGACCACATCGACGCAGATGTGTTCACCATGCAGGTTAATTTAACGGATGACTTTGATCTTATGCGCCAAAACTCGTCTCAAACGTCTGTTTGAGCGCCACATCCACGTCGTCCATCGTCACAGGCAACCCAAGATCAACCAGCGAGGTGACCCCATGCGCTGTGATTCCGCACGGCACGATGCCTGTGAAATGCGAGAGGTCAGGTTCGACGTTGATCGACAGTCCATGAAAGCTCACCCATTTGCGTAAACGTATTCCAAGCGCTGCGATTTTGTCTTCTTGGGGGGGGCCGTCGAGGCCGAGAGGCTTATCGGGTCTTGTGACCCAGACCCCAACGCGTCCCGCGCGGCGCTCACCTTTGACGTTAAACGTGTCCAGCGTCGCGATGATCCAATTCTCGATTTGGCAAACAAATGCCCGCACGTCGCGCCCGCGTTTGCCCACGTCCAGCATGATATAGGCCACCCGCTGCCCCGGACCATGATAAGTATACTGCCCGCCACGCTTAGCCTGATGGACGGGGAAGCGATCAGGCGAGACCAAGTCTTCGATCTTGGCCGAGGTGCCTGCGGTATAAAGCGGAGGGTGCTCGACCAGCCAGATCAGCTCATCCGCCTCGCCACGTGCAATCGCGTCAGCGCGGGCCTCCATGAAGGCCACGGCTTCCGCGTAATCGGTCAAACCCTCTGAGATAATCCATTCAACCATTTATGTTCGGACCAACAGGCCAGCCTCCTTGATATATGGCACATAGTGGCGGCTGACGGGGATGTCCTCGCCAGTCGTCAATATCATTCGCTCATAGTGCTCCTTGACCGAAAGCGCCATAAGGTCGCCACGTTTCCAAAATCGTAGGCGGTCTTGGACAGATGCGGGCAGGGTCACGCGGGCCGGCCGCACCGCCTTCGCGTTAATCAACGCGCCGCTACCATAGTTGTCGCAACAATCGACCGCCAAAAGCCAAACCGCCTAATCGCAGAGACGACCGAGACCGCAATAAACATCAAAAGCGCAATCGGCGCGATCATATGGTCCCGCCATTCATGAAGCGCAGGCTGCTCTTGCCGCTTATCCACGAAGAATCCCCTTATATTACGTATCCGAAATTGGCGGAACTCAAACTGATCGCCGTGACGTCTTCATTGCAGTCAAACAGCCTATGACGGGTATTTCAATTACACTTGCCCCTAATCTGGCTGCCGCCCCAATATTCAACCGCACATCGGGTTGGCAGTGATCGCGCTGATTCTGGGGCCTGTCGCGCTTTATCAACGCAAGCGGAGCTGTCGCCATAAGATCATCGGTTTATATATGGGTTATCAGCGTGCCAGTGGGCGCACTGTGGCCCTTCACGATCGACAATTTTGGTGTGATCCGGCCATTCGGCGCGATTCACCGCCTTGCGGGCCGTATCGCGCTGCACCGTTTGGTCATACGCAATCCTTAAAGGCATGGGCTGATCGTTGCAGGCCTGTTCAATTTCCTGCGCGGACGGGCCGCAATCCACATATTTTTCTTGAAAAATCGCAACTCGGTTATGTGGCGAATGGTCTCGGGATATGTGCTTTGGTGATCAACACAGTCCTTCAAAAACGCCGTCTGAATAAATCAGTTCCAAAATCGCGCATTTTTCCACTTGAGAAGCCCGCAACCATGGTCTAGAGGAGCGGCAGTCATCGATTTTGCGGTCGTGGCGGAATTGGTAGACGCGCAGCGTTGAGGTCGCTGTTCTGTAACAAGAGTGAGGGTTCGAGTCCCTCCGACCGCACCATGCTACACTTGGATCTCCCCCATATTGATATGGTTAAGGTGTTGTAGTTGATCGCTGAAAAGCCGTCGCATTGAGCGCGGGGCTTTAATGGCAGAATTTTAGAATTTGCTTGGAGTGTACGCGTTAAATCGCCATCTGCATGGCCATAAAGCGGATACCAAAATGGACCGATCCGCGCCAAGGGATCCCATGTCGAAATTTGAAACCATCTATATCCACGCTGGAATGAGCAAGACGGGCACAACGTCTATTCAAGGCGCATTCCGTTCTAATTCGAAAGCGCTCTTAAAACAGGGCTTTTTCTATGGGACCAATAGCAATCATTTTCAGGTGTCGCTGGCTTTCTCAAATCCGAAATCGCGTTTAACAACCACGAGCTATTTTATTGCGGGCTTGAACAGAAGGCAGGCCATCAAGCGATCTAAGGTCTATATTGATAACAACATTGCCCAAGCCACCGAAGCATCCGCGCCGAATCTGGTTTTTTCGAGTGAGTTTATCTTTGCCGCAGGAGCCAATGAAATCGGCGAGATGGTGAAGCACTTCCAGCAATACGCGAAAAATGTTCGTTTGGTGATTTATGTTCGTGACCCGATGGGACGTGCTGTAAGCCAATTCCAACAGCAAGTGAAAGTCGGCCGGCGGACCCTGACACACTTTGATGGTATGGATAAAATCGTTAAATGTGCTGATCACCTAATGAATATC
>Ga0181561_10000092_pt1 | contig 63862 bp, 30 predicted proteins | sample 011ome_19_FD_133760 | JGI IMG/M metagenome (GOLD analysis project Ga0181561, IMG submission 133760) | Coastal salt marsh microbial communities from the Groves Creek Marsh, Skidaway Island, Georgia - 011510BT metaG (megahit assembly) | ecosystem: Environmental > Aquatic > Marine > Intertidal... | reverse complement strand
TCTACTGTAGCGCCGCACTCGTCGCGCTTTCGCGCTCGCGCCTCTCGGCGAGTTGCTTCTCGACGCGCGCCGCCGCCGCCGCCGCCGCCGGCACCACGACGCGTTCCTCCCGGCGCGCCTCCTTCCGACGCTCCTTCGCGCGCGCGCGCCGCTCGATCTCCGTCCTCGCGAACCGCTCCAGCCAAGCGTCGTTCAGCTCGAACCGCTCTTCCTCTTCCTCTTCCTCTTCCGACGCTCCTTCGCGCGTCTCGCCCGCCGCCGCGAAGGCCCGGTCGGACGCCGAGTCAACCTCTTCGCCTTCGTTCGGGACGCGGTCGTCGCGGTCGCGGTGCCACAGCGTCTCGGGCGCCTCGAGATCCCCCGGCGGGGGCCACGCGACGATGTTGTCCCACGTCAGGAGGTGGGGGGGGACGCGCGCGTCCGGCGGCGGGCGGGGCGGAGCAGGCGCGCCCGACGGCGGGCGAGGCAGGAGCCACGGGGGAGGGGGCGCCCGGAAATCGGGGCGAGGGAGCGGCGGGCCTTCGCCGCGAGGGCCGCCGGCCCAACGCCGGTCCACGCGGGCCTCGGCCTCGTCGTGCAGGCGCCGGGGGCGAAGCCCGGCGCGCATGACTGAAACGCGCGCGACGCCGAGTGGCGCGCAGGTCGCGAGAAGTGAAGGCTGATGAGTTTCCGTCGTCCCGCAGCGGTCCGCATCGACTTCAAACGACGTCGGACACTCGGACTGCAGTTCCGTCTGTTTTCGCGCTTTCGGCGAGAAATTGTCGAGAGCAGCGGCGGCGGCACTTCCCGCCCGCGCTCGGTGCGGGGTGCGCGCCGCGTGCTGTCCGGAGTCATGTCCGGCTCGCGAGAGGGCGGTCGGGGGCTGGAGCAGATGCGCCACGTCTTCGTCAAGACCGGCGTCATCTCGCAGGCCTCCGGGTCGGCGTACGTGGAGTTCGACGCCACCAAGGTGATGTGCGGCGTGTACGGTCCGCGGCAGGGGGGCAAGACTGGCACGGCGACGAACGATCGGGGCCGCCTGGACGTGGACGTCAAACTGGCGACGTTCGCCACGCCCGGCGCGCGCGGCAAAGTGGGCCAGGGCGACGCCGAGCTCGAGTTCGCCTCGTTGCTGCATCGCGCGCTGGAAGGCGCCGTGCTCCTGGAGACCTTCCCGAAAACCTCCGTGGACGTGTACGTCACGGTGCTCGAAGCCGCGGGCGCGGAGCTCCCCGCGGCGGTGGCCTGCGCCGCCGCCGCGCTCGCGCACGCGGGCGTCGCGATGCGCGATCTCGTGTCCGCGTGCTCGGTGGCGAGAAGGCCGGGGACCGAGAAGGAGGGGGCGCGGGGCGGCGCGCTTCTGCTCGATCCCACCACCGCGGAGGAGAGGCGCGCGGACGGCGCCGTGACCTTGGCGCACATGTCGCGTCTGGGCGAGGCCACGCAGGTGTTCGCGACGGGGAGCTGGGACGGGGACGCGCTTGACGAGGCCATCCAGCTCGCGGCGAGCGGGTGTGCGCGGGTGGACCAGGCGCTCAGGGAGGTGCTCAGGGCGGAAGCGGAGGAGCACGCGCCGGCGGGGAGCGGCGCGGGCACGTAGCACGGGCCAACCTTCGGACGTAAAAGCGCACTCAGTTTTCACTCGTCGCGTGATCGCCCTCCTCCGAAGAAAAAGCGTTCCGCCAAAAAATCCTGTGGTGACAGGGCAGGTGTTCCCAAAAACGCGGATTTAAACCCTCGATTGATGAGTTAATCCGCTCGAATCATAATATCTCCGCTTTTCGCGAGAAAAGCGCTTTCGCATCTCCCGAAATCCCGTTCGCGATCGTGGTCGTGGAACGCGCGGACACACCTTCCCGCGCGCGCTGCGACGTACGTAGTAACGTCCGCGCCCGCTTTTTGAACGCTTTGTTCGGTGGAGCCCTGTTTGGCCTCGTCGACACGCACATCACCATGGCGTCGGCCGCGATGCGCTTCGCGGCCGCCACCGGTCGCGGGAACTTTTCCGCGCCGGGCAACAACCCCGCGCGGGATCGCGCGCCGGTCGCTCAGGCGGCGCTCGGCGGGCGACGCAACGCGCTCCGCGCCGCGCTCAGGGCGCGAAGCGCCGCGCCCACGCGGTTCGCCAGAGGCGGCGTCATGCCCGTAAACGCGAAGCACACCGCCGTGCCGGAGGCGCAGGTGCGTCGCCGAACCCGCTAAATCGCCGCTCCATCTTTTTTGTGTAACAATCGTCCACGTCCCAGGTTCGCGAGCGCGCGAGAGGGGGGCCACGGCCCGCGCACCGCACACCCGGGCGCACGCCCGGCGCCGAGGCATCGCTCCGCCACCGAACGCCGCGCGCGAAAAACCTCCTCCCCGAACCCGTCTGACCGAGCTCAACCCACCACCCTCCCGCGCTCTCCGTCCCCCCTCGGCACTTTCGCGTTTCCCTCGTTCGAAACAACCGGAAACTCGCGAACCGTCTCGCTTTCGATCGATCGGGAAAACGTCCTTTCACTAAAAAAAAAACGCAGGGTCTTTTCGATCCCGCCAACGACCGCGACGCGTGCGGCGTCGGGTTCGTGGGCGAGCTGAGCAAGGTGCCCACGCGCGCGAACGTCGTGCAGGCGCTGGAGATGCTCGTGCGCATGACGCACCGAGGCGCGTGCGGGTGCGAGGAGAACACCGGCGACGGCGCCGGCATCCTGTCGTCCATCCCGCACGACTTTTTCGTCGCCGCCGCGCCCGAGATCGCTTTGCCCGCGCTCGGCGAGTACGGCCTCGGCATGTTCTACCTGCCCAAGGGCGACCCCGAGGGCCGCGCCGCGTGCGTGGCTGCCGTCGAGGCGGCCTGCGCGGAGATGCAGATGGACGTCCTGGGCTGGCGCGACGTGCCCACGGACGCCGCCGCCGCCGACCTGGGCGATTCCGCTCTGGCCACCGAGCCGGAGGTGGCGCAGCTCTTCGTGAAGCCGACGGCGGACTCGGAGGTTGATTTGGAGACGCGCCTGTACGTGCTTCGACGCTTGGCGGTGGTGCGCGTCAAGGAGGCGCGCGGCGCGAGCGTGACGGACGTCATGGACGACTTCTACGTGAACTCGCTCTCGAGCCGCACGGTGGTGTACAAGGGGCAGCTCAAGCCCGACCAGGTGATGCCGTACTACCCCGACTTGCAGGATGAACGGTTCACGGGCTACCTCTCGCTCGTGCACAGCCGCTTCTCCACGAACACGTTCCCGTCGTGGGACCGCGCGCAGCCGCTGCATATGATGGGGCACAACGGCGAGATCAACACGCTGAAGGGGAACGCCAACTGGATGCGCGCGCGCGAAGGGCTGGTGAACGTCACCGAGAAGCTCGGCATCTCGAGCGCGACCCAGAAGGCGCTCGGTTTAACCATCGAGGGCGGTTTGTCCGATTCGGGCGCGTTCGACGCCGTGCTGGAGCTGCTCGTGCGCGGCGGCGGGCGCTCGCTCGCGGAGGCGGTGATGCTGATGATCCCCGAGGCGTGGCAGAACAACCCGCACATGGACGCCGACCGGCGCGCGTTTTACGAGTTCCACTCCGCCAAGATGGAGCCCTGGGACGGGCCCGCGCTCGTGACGTTCACGGACGGGAACCAGGTGGGCGCGACGCTAGACCGCAACGGGCTGCGGCCCGGCCGGTTCTACCTGACCAAATCCGGGCGCATCGTCATGGCCTCGGAGGTTGGCGTCGTGGACATCGACGACGCGGACGTCGCGCAGAAGGGACGCCTGCGCCCGGGAAACATCCTGCTGGTGGACTTTGAGAAGGGCACGGTGGTGCAGGACGCGGACATGAAGGCGGAGATCGCGGCGAAGCGCCCGTACGCGGCGTGGGTGAAGAACCAGGTGATCGACCTCGAGGAGATTGTCAAGTCGGCGGCGAAGGTGAAGCCGCTGGCGCTCCCCGCGATCAACGGCTCGACGAGCGACGCGGGCGTCGTGGGCGCGCTCGCGCCCCTGCGCGCCTCGGGGTTCACGCGCGAGGCGCTGGACATGATCCTGCTGCCCATGATCGGCACGGGCGCGGAGGCGCTCGGCTCGATGGGCAACGACGCGCCGCTGGCGGTGATGTCCGAGATCCCCAAGCTCAGCTTCGAGTACTTCAAGCAGATGTTCGCGCAGGTCACGAACCCGCCCATCGACCCCATCCGCGAAGCCGTCGTGACGTCGTTGGAGTGCATGGTCGGCCCCGAGGGCGACCTGGTGACCACCAGCGAGACGGACGCGCACAGGCTGCGGCTCAAGTCGCCTCTGCTCACGGTGGAGCAGATGGAGGCGCTCAAGGCGATGGACCACCGCGGCTGGACCAGCCGAGTGCTCGACGCGACGTACGCGGTTTCCGAAGGCGCCGACGGGCTCGAGCGCGCGCTGAGCCGCCTCGCCGCCGAAGCCTCCGCGGCGGTGGCGGACGGCGTGGCGTGCGTGGTCATCTCCGACCGCGCGGCGAGCGCCGACCGCGTCGCGGTTTCCTCGCTGCTCGCCGCCGGGGCGGTGCACCACCACCTGGTGGACGAGATGGAGCGCACGCGCGTCGCCGTGCTGCTCGAGTCCGCGGAGGCGCGCGACGTGCACCACATGTGCGCGCTGACCGGCTTCGGCGCGGACGGCGTGTGCCCCTACCTCGCGATCGACGCGATCGCGCGGCTCAAGGAGGACGGGCTCGTGCCCGACGACTCGACGCCGCTGGATGACCTGGTGGCCAACTACTTCCACGCCGTCGAGCACGGCATGCTCAAGGTGTTCGCCAAGATGGGCATCTCCACGCTCGCGTCGTACAAGGGCGCGCAGATCTTCGAGGCGCTCGGGCTCAACGCGGCGGTGATCGCGAAGTGCTTCAAGGGCACGGCGTCGCGCGTCGAGGGCGTGGGCTTCGACCAGCTCGCGGAGGACGCCATGGCGCTGCACGCCATGGGCTTCCCCGCGCGCGCCGACGCCTCGCAAACCGAGGGGCGCGCCGAGAGCGCCACGCTGCGCAACGCCGGCGAGTACCACTGGCGCGGCGCGAAGGATGGCGTTCCCGCGGAGCGCCACCTGAACGACCCGGTGGCGATCCAGCACCTGCAGGCGGCGTCGAGGGAGAACTCGCCCGCGGAGTACCGCAAGTACGCGGACATCACGGACAGACTCAACGAGGGGTGCAACCTGCGCGGCATGCTCGCCTTCGCGTCCGACCGCGAACCCGTCGCCGTGTCGGCGGTGGAGCCCGCGTCGAACATCGTGCGGCGCTTCTGCACCGGGGCCATGTCGTACGGCTCCATCTCCATGGAGGCGCACGCCACGCTGGCGCGCGCGATGAACCGCCTCGGCGGCAAGTCCAACACCGGCGAGGGCGGCGAGAACCCCAGGCGTTTGGTGCCCAACGCGGACGGCAGCAACAACGCCGAGCGCTCCGCGATCAAGCAAGTCGCCTCCGGGCGGTTCGGCGTCACCGCGCACTACCTCACGAACAGCGACGAGATCCAGATCAAGATGGCGCAGGGCGCCAAGCCCGGCGAGGGCGGCGAGCTGCCCGGCACCAAGGTGCAGGGCGACATCGCGAAGACGCGCATGTCCACGCCCGGCGTGGGGCTCATCTCGCCCCCGCCCCACCACGACATCTACTCCATCGAGGACCTCGCGCAGCTCATCCACGACTGCAAAAACGCCAACCCCGACGCGCGCGTCTCCGTCAAGCTGGTTTCCGAAAACGGCGTCGGCACCATCGCCGCCGGCGTCGTCAAGGGCAAGGCGGACCACGTGCTGATCAGCGGGCACGACGGCGGCACGGGCGCGTCCCGCTGGACCGGCATCAAGAGCGCGGGGCTGCCCTGGGAGCTCGGCCTCGCCGAGACGCAGCAGACGCTCGTCGCCAACGACTTGCGCGGGCGCACGGTGCTGCAGACGGACGGCCAGCTCAAAACCGGGCGCGACCTGCTCGTCGCGACGCTACTCGGCGCCGAGGAGTGGGGGCTGAGCACCGCGCCGCTCATGACCATGGGCTGCATCATGATGCGCAAGTGCCACAAGAACACGTGCCCGGTGGGCATCGCCACGCAGGACCCCGAGCTCCGCGCGAAGTTCGCGGGCCACGAGGACGACGTCGTCAACTTTTTCTTCCTGCTGGCGGAGGACCTGCGCGGGCACATGGCGGCGCTCGGGTACACCTCCGTGGACGAGCTCGTCGGCCGCTCGGACCTGCTCGTGCCCGACGCGGACGTGCTGGGCTCGCGCTCGAAGCTCAACGGCATCGACCTCGCGCGCATCCTCACGCCCTCCGCGTCCATCCGCCCCGGCGCGGCGGTGCGTAACGTCTCGAAGCAGGACCACGGCCTGGAGGAGGCGCTCGACGTCGCGCTCATCGCGGCGGCGCAGCCGGCGATCCAGGGCGGCGCGCTGGTGGACTACTCGGGCGTCGTCTCCAACGTCAACCGCACGGTGGGCACGATGCTGTCGCACGAGATCACCAAGAAGCACGGCTTGGAGGGTTTGCCCCCGGGCACGGTGAACGTCAAGCTCGCCGGCTCGGCGGGGCAGTCGCTCGGCGCGTTCGCGTGCCGCGGCGTGACCCTCGAGGTGACCGGCGACGCCAACGACTACGTCGGCAAGGGCCTTTCCGGCGGCGAAATCGTGGTGAAGCCGCCCGCGACGTCTGATTTCGTGGCGGAGGAGAGCATCGTCATCGGAAACGTCGCGCTGTACGGCGCCACCTCGGGCAAGGCTTTTTTCCGCGGCGTCGCCGCCGAGCGCTTCTGCGTGCGCAACTCGGGCGCGAGCGCCGTCGTGGAGGGCGTCGGCGACCACGGGTGCGAGTACATGACCGGCGGCGACGTGGTGATCCTCGGCCCGACCGGGCGCAACTTCGCCGCCGGCATGTCCGGCGGCGTGGCGTACGTCTACGACCCGTTTGAACGGTTTGAGCAGAACTGCAACTTGGAGCTCGTGGATTTGTACGCCGTCGAGGAGGCGGAGGACGAGGCGCTCGTGCACGGCCTGATCAAGGAGCACCTCGAGCGCACCGGCTCGACCGTGGCGTCGGCGATTTTGGGCGACTGGTTCGAGGCGAAACAAAAGTTCGTCAAGGTGTACCCGCGCGACTACAAGCGCGTGCTTGACGCGCAGAAAGCCGCCGGCGCCAACGCCGCCGAGGCGAAGGCGCTGGAAGCGGAGGACGCGTTCGCGAAGCTGGTGTCGATGTCGTCGCTCGCGGACGAGGCGGAGAAGACCAACAACGCGTTGCCGCTCAAGGTGCGCCCGACGCGCACGGAGACGCCCAAGAAGCTGCGCGGGTTCGTGGACTACGAGCGCGAGCCGCTCGGGTACCGCGACCCGAACGAGCGCTTGACGGATTGGAACGAAGTGCACCGGCACGACGGCGCGGAGGCGACCAAGTCGCTGCTCGCGACGCAGAGCGCGAGATGCATGGACTGCGGCACGCCGTTCTGCCACCAGACCAACACGGGGTGCCCGCTGGGGAACAAGATCCCCGAGTGGAACGAGCTCGTGCACCAAGGTCGCTGGCGGGACGCGCTGGATCGGCTGCACGAAACCAACAACTTCCCCGAATTCACCGGCCGGGTCTGCCCGGCGCCGTGCGAGGGGTCGTGCACCCTGGGCATCATCGAGAACCCGGTGGCGATCAAGAGCATCGAGTGCTCCATCGTGGACCGCGGGTTCGCGGAGGGCTGGATCGTGCCCACGCCGCCCGCCACGCGCACGGGCAAGAAGGTGAGCGTGATCGGCTCCGGGCCCGCGGGCATGGCCGCGGCGGACCAGCTGAACAAGGCGGGCCACAAGGTGACGGTGTACGAACGTGCCGATCGCGTCGGCGGGCTCATGATGTACGGCGTGCCCAACATGAAGGCGGACAAGCTGGAGATCGTGCAGCGCCGCGCCGATCTGCTCGCCGCCGAGGGCGTGGACTTTGTGGTCAACGCGCACATCGGCGCCGAGGGGCACCCCTCCATCGCCGACATCCGCGCCTCGTCCGACGCGGTCATCCTGGCGTGCGGCGCCACCAAGCCGCGCGACCTGCCCGTGGAGGGGCGCGCCCTGGAGGGCGTGCACTTCGCCATGGAGTTTCTGCACGCCAACACCAAGTCGCTGCTGGACAGCGGGCTCGCCGACGGGCAGTACATCGACGCGAAGGGCAAGAAGGTGGTGGTGATCGGTGGCGGCGACACCGGCACGGACTGCATCGGCACCTCGCTGCGGCACGGGTGCGACTCCGTGGTCAACTTCGAGCTCATGACGCAGCCCCCCGCGACGCGCGCCAAGGGTAACGAGTGGCCGCAGTGGCCGCGCATCTTCCGCGTGGACTACGGCCACGAGGAAGCGGCGACGCGCGACGGGAAGGATCCGCGGACGTACGAGGTTTTGACGAAGGAATTCGTCGCCGCCGCCGACGGTTCGGGCAAAATCGCCGGCGTCAAGACCGTGGGCGTGGAGTGGATCAAGGATTCCAAAACCGGCCGCATGTCCTTCGAGGAGGTGGAGGGCTCGGAAAAAGTTTGGGAGGCGGACCTGGTGTTGCTCGCGATGGGCTTCCTCGGCCCGGAGCAGGGCTTGGCCGAGAAGCTCGGCATGGACGTGGACGACCGCTCCAACTTCAAGGCGGAGTTCGGCGAGTTCGAGACGTCCGTGCCCGGGGTGTTCGCGGCGGGCGATTGCCGCCGCGGGCAGTCGCTGGTGGTGTGGGCCATCTCCGAGGGCAGAGGCGCCGCCGCCAAGGTGGACGCCTTCCTGATGGGCGAGGACAAAAGCGCGCTCGGGCGCGGCGCCGCCGACGGGAAAGCCTCCGGGAAGGAAACGCCCGTCTCGCGTTGATACGCGCGTTTCTAGTACGGTAAAAACGCGCGACTCCGCCGGAGGGGGTTTGTTTTTGTTTTCTCGTCCCCGCGCGCCGCCGTCCCCGTGAGACGCTTGCATGTTGTACATATTGAATGAATACCACGTGATATTTCCACACGTATGATAATACACATCACACAGCAAACCAGTAGGCTATGCTATGATCATACATACAGCTAATATGTGCTTTTCGATGACTCTACTCGCGCGCGCCTCGTCGCGCGACCCGCACGCGGCGCACGCGCCGCTCCGGGTCGGCCGCGTCGAACACCAAGCAGTGCGGGTCTTCGCTCGTGAAGTCGTTCCCGACGGAGCACACCAGCGTGGTCTTCTCGCCGACTCGCGAGCGCACGAGCTCGCAGAACCGCCCGCCGTGCATCTCCACGCTCTCGTGGATGTGCCCGTGTAAAGTAAGCCGCGGCGACCACGCCTCGATGGCGTCGCGCACCGCCGCGCTCCCGACGCTCGCGCCCGCCGCGCACGTGTCCCCGACCGTCCCGAAGGGCGGCGCGTGCGTGACCCACAGCGGAGGCACGCTGTCCTCCGCGCCCCGAAACCGGTGCAGGATCGCCGCCAGAGCGCTCTGGATGGAACGCAGGCGCGCGCCCTCCTCCGAGAGGTCCACCGCGCCGCGGGCGACGCCGAGTTCCTCATCCGGCGCCGAGACGAATCCGCGAGCGTCGTCCGGCGCGAGGCCCGGCCTCTGATCCGTCGCGCCTTTCGGTGTCGCGGTGTCGCACCGCTCCCAGTCCTTCTTCCTGTGCGCGCACACGGGAACCAGCGAGCAGCTCAGGACGTCCACCGTCGCAAGCGGCTCGTTTGTCACCGCGTCGCGCGCGCGCGTGCGCAGCGTGAACACGTCCGTCCCGTCCGCGAAACGCACGTGCGCGTCGTCGCCCGCCCCGGGTGTTTTCGTCCGCGCCGCTCGCGCGACCGGAAGGAGGCCCGCCCAGTCGCTGTTGCCGAACAGGCACACGCTCGGGACCGCGCACCGCTCGAGCATCGGCACGAGCGTTCGCGTGAACCACTTTTTCTGCGACGCGTATCCTTCCCGCATGTACGCGAGCGCCTCGTCCGTGGTCCAGTCGATCTTCCCATCGCCGCGCTTGGGGAGATGCGAAAGCAAGTCGCGCATCCCGTCGGCGTCCCGGCCGAATCCCGTGCCGCGCGGGCCGAGATCTCCGCCGAGCACGACGACATCTACCGCCTCGACGTGCTCTGCGTGGCGCAGAAGCCTTTCCAGGTGCTCATCGTTCCCATGGAGGTCGCTGCTGAACAGCACGCGCACACCCATCTCTGCGTCTCTGACGTCGGCACCGCAGCTTTCGGCAGCTTCGAACAAGCGAGGAAACTTCGTCCCGAAAACGTGTCGCGGCCCGAGAAAGCGCGTCGAAAACCGGGCGCGTCTCAGTACGTCCACGCACCAGCCGGACGCCGGTCGCGCTCAGCGCCTGGTCGAGACCTCTTCGTTCGTCCGTTTCCTTCCCGCGAGTCCCGCGCTTTCGCCCCCGCGTCGAAGATGCCGCAGGAGCTCATCGTGCTCGCGCTGAACTGCGGGATGGTGTCGGCGGAGCTCGCGGCGGCGATCGACAAGCTGAAAGATTCGTCGAAGAGCATCGGGTCGCACAAGTCCCGCCAGCTGTACTGGGACGCCTACACCAAGCTCGCGGCGAAGGCCAACACCACGAGCGACGGGTCGTATTCTTTCCTGAAGTACAGCGCGGACACCTCGAGCGACAACCCCGAGGGCGAGGTGGAGATTGTCGAGCTGACGAAGCGGCAGAAAGGCGTGGCGAGTTTAGTGATGGGTCCAAAGTTCAAGCCCCCGGAGGACCCGGCGGCGAAGACGCACGTGTTCGTCTGGTCCGAGGCGGCGGCGTCGCGCGCGTGGCAGGACCTGATGTACGGCGAGCCGTGCGTGTACATCACGCCCTCGGAGGTGTTCGTGGGCACCAGGCACAAGAGGGCGAGCTGCAAGACGTTGTCGTCGCCGCTGAAAACCGCGAAGGACGTGGAGCGGCTCGTCGCCGAGCTCAAGCCCGACGCGCCCCTGCGCTCGGTGTCCTTCGCCGGGAACGAGCCCGCGGCGGTCAACTCGTACAACACGCTTCTGGCGGGGACGTTCAAGCTGGACGCCCCGCTGCCGGACACCATCGGCGCGATCAACACCACGTCGTGCGACGAGATTTACGAGTACTTCCTCGCGCGCAAAGCGCGGAAGAACCTCCGCGACGCCGACGAGCTCGTCGCGAAGATGCTGGTGGACGTCAACAAGAACCTCGTCCCGCTGATCTGCGCGTCATCCACCAAGGAGGCTGCCGTGGCGTACAAGAGCGCGCTCATGAAGCGGGTGTACGTGGACGAGGCCAAGTACGGCAAGTTCGCGGCGAAGGTGCGCGAAGACGGGCAGGTGGAGCTCATCGCGGTGACTCCGAAGGATGACGGCTCGGCGTCGCTGTTTCGCGACCACGGAAGCCTCGTGTTCGAGATGTTTTACCGCGTCGACCTGACGACGATGGGGGCGTAGCGCGCGTAGTAGAGGCCTGTGTACGTACGTAGGAGCGGTATGCGGTGTTTGATGTCTCTCTCGCGTCCACGCGCGCGTCATCGCATCTTCACCCGGTCGCCGCGCGGCGGGTACCACGCGGTTTTCGCTAATCCTTCCTTCCCCGCCGGGTACGGGCGATGCGCGCGGTAATCGCGGTCGTGCGTGTACGACAAACACTCCGGGCTGGGCGGCTCGGTCTCCTCCGGGACGTCGCGCCACCGGTACGCGTCGGACGAGCGGTACGCGATCGATTGGTTCCACACGATCAAGTTCAGGCGCTCGCCCGATGAAAGGTCGTCCGCGCCGTGCCGGTGCGCGCCCAGGTGCGCGACGCAGCGACCGGGCGCGTGCCGGTAGACGGCGGTTTTCCTTCGGTGCGGCGCGGCGGTTTCGGCCGCGCCGAGGACGCCGCAGAACGTCAGGCCGGCTCCGGCGAAGGCCTTGCCGAGGCACACGTTGAAGGTGACGTCCGAGTCGTCCGTGTGCATGTCCAGCCCCAGGTCCTTGCCCTCCTGGTACTGCACCACGAAGGCGTGGTGCGAGGTGAGCGCCCCTCCGCCCTGCTTCGGGAACAGCGCTTCGGCGATCGCGGCGAGCACGTCCCGTTGCAAAGCGTCGATCGCGCGTTCCATGCCCATCTCGTTCACGACCACGCCGTAGTTGTTCATGGAGTTGGGCCTGCGCACCGGCAAGTTCACGGCGGGCGACTGGAAGTGCTCGATCTCGCGAATCAGCGAGGCGCACGCGGACTCGGCCAGCATCGGGAACGAGAAGACGCCGGGCGCCTCTTCGCGGCAAATCTTTAAAACCGAACGGCGCGCTTTCGCCGAAAGCGCGCCGTCGTCGCCCGCCTTTGCGTCATCATCAGCTCGCGCTTTGATCTCGTCGAGCACTTCCAGAAGCTCGGGCGCGAAAAACGCGTGCGGCCACCCGTTTTCGTCGAACCACCTCTTGTCCAGCGGACCCGCGGGATCTCCCGCGGGCCGGCGGAGGAACGAAGCCACCGTCGCGTCGCGCGCCTCGTTAGCGCGCGCCGCGCTCGTCCACGCCAAACGCAGGCGCTCCTTTTCTTCTTTTCTTTTTCTTTTCCCCGCCTCCGACGCGTCGTCGCCCGACTCGTCGTCGTTTGCGCCACCGGGAAGCGCGAGCGGCTGGGACAGAAACCTCCGACACGCGGCGAGCACGCCGCGCGCGTCGTACTCGAGAAACGCGTTTTTACGCGTCTCGGCGCTTTCTTCAGACTCCCCGCCGCGCTTCCCCGGCGGAAGGTTATCGGCGTCGTAAAACAACGCGCTCACCTCTTTGTCGTCGTCCAGCAGGGCGTGGTGGCACACGCTGAGCACGTGCACGTCGGGAGGCTCGCGCGGGTACGCCGCGGAAAAAGAAAGGCGGAAGTGCGTGGGAGAGAGGTGGTAGCCCGCGCCGTCGGCGCCGCGAAGCCACGCGTGGACGTGCCACGGGCCGGTCGCCGGGTCCGGATTGGCAACCACCCCGGCGGTGGGGTCCCCGTTCCCGTCCCCGTCCCGCGTCGCGCCCCCGGAAGGAAACGTGACGTATCGAGCCGGCGTCGGATCGGAGAGGCTCTCCAGCCAGCTCGGAAGTCCCGCCTGTCGTAAGGACGCGAGCTCGCCGCGCACCCGTTCCAGCGCGGACATATCGTCGGCGTTTTTTTTAGGAGGTCTCGTTCCGTCGCGTTGAAGTTTCCGGCCCCGACGGAGGCGCTCGTCGGAGCGCTTGAGCGCCGCCTCGACGCGACGGGGTCGCGAGGGCGTCGGACCCCGACTCGAGGAGGTGCTCGCGAACCGCGCGCTCGCCCCGAGCGTGCCGCGGCGCATGAACTCTATGTTGCGCTTGCGAGATCCTCCGTTTTTCTTCGAGAACGTTGTTAGTTCTCGGAACGTCCGACTGATCACGTCAAGCTCGCAGGGCGCATTTGCTGAATCGTGACGGCAGCCACACACGTCCGCGCGATGGCCGAGACCGACACGGACGCGGCGGCGGTCGAGACCGCGCCGGCGACGGCGGCGCGGGACCGTCTCGGGGACTGCGCGGTGTGCGACGCCGGCGTCGCCGCGAAGTACCGCTGCCCGGGATGCGCGATCGTGACGTGCAGCCTCGAGTGCTCCAAGAGGCACAAGCAGATGGGCGAGGGGTGCTCCGGCAAGCGCAAGGTGGCGGAGTTCAAGGACATCAGGGACTTCACGGACGCGGACCTCGTGTCCGACTACCGCTTTCTGGAGGATGCGCTGCTCGAAAAGGACCGCGCGAAGCGGTGGCGGCCGCGGTTCCGGCCGGGAAGCGACGCGGCGGCGCGCGCCGATCGCGCTCCCGCGGCGACCAGGACGGTGGATCTGCTGACGCAGAAGGCGGCCGACCGGGGCGTGCAGCTGTTCTGCATGCCCGACGGCATGGCGCGAAGGGTAAAAAACACCACGTTCTACGACCGCAAGCGCGACCTCATGCAGTGGCGAGTCGAGTGGCTGTTCCGCGGACCGCCGACGGCGCGCGACGCCGACGTTCCCGGATTAAAAGTTTCACTAAAAAATTCCGGAAAAAACGTCCCCGTCGCGCGCGCGGAGGATGCCAAGGTGGACGAGACGGCGACGATCGGAAGCGCGTTGCGCGCGCACTTCGCGCCGGGTCCCGGGAACGCCGCGCGTCTGCACGAGCTCAGGCGGTTCAAAGGGCTGCCCTTTGAACCGCGGTCTCTCGAAGCGGAGGGCGCGAAGGCGCCGGAGAGCGCGATCGGGATCTTCCTCGCCGCCGAGGGGCGGCGCGCGGACGATCCGCGGTTCCACCGGTTGGCGCTCGACGCGACGCTTCGCGAGAACCTAGACGGGAAGCGCGTGCTCGAGTTTCCCACGCTGCACGTCGCGGTGCTGCCGGAGGACGAAGCCGCGTTCCCGCTCGTTCCCGCCGGAGACAATTCGTGATTGCGCGTTTGGGTAGTCGGTAGTCGTTTCGAAGGTTTTACGCGTAAAACCGTACCTCGGGAAACGTCGCGCGCTTCGTTCGCCGACGCCCGTCGCGTCCAGCGACGCGCGCGAGAATGTCTGTTCGCTCGGGTCTCGTCGCGGCGCGGGCCGTCGCGTCTCTCTCACGCGCGCAGGTCGCTCCACGCGCCGATGAGCGCCTTGTCCTCCAGCGCGACGTCGGCGTCGCGCTCGAGCTCGGTGTCCTCGGGAACCTGCCAGAGCATCACCGCGGACGAGGTGAGGTGCGAGCGGTGCGGGTCCACCTGTTTCGCGACAAAAAGAAGGGGGACGGGCGGAGAGCGACGCGTGAGACGTTTCTCGTACGGCGTCGCGAACGCGGCTTCGCGTCGCGTCGCGTCGCGTCGCGTCCGTCGTGTTTTTCGCGTCGCGATATGTACTACGACTCTACGACGTGAATAAATAATAGCACACGCCGCGCACACGCACGCAGAGCGCTGCGCGCGCTTAAAACACCACGGAGACGGCTTTCACGACGGACGTGGTGCCCACCTTCTGTATGACTATGACCTGGTCGTTTTCGCGCACGACGCCGTCCTTCTTGGCGCGCGCGAACACCACACGGAGCAGCGCGTTCGTGTCCGAATTGGTGGGGTTCGCCAGCAAGGGCACGACCCCGCGGTTCAGCAGCCCCTGCCTCGCGGCGCGCTCGCCCCGCAGCACCCAGCGGATGCTGTTCTGCTGCACGCGCGGGATCACCAGCGAGACGATGGGCATGTTCGGCCGGTACTTGCTCACCAGCCGCGCGGTGAGCCCGGTGCGCGTGAACACGACGATCATCGCCGCGCCCGTCTTGCTCGCGGCGCGCACGGCGGAGGACGCGAGCGCCTCGGACTGGCTCAGCGTGCCGCTCTCCACCATCGCGGGCGGGAGCTGCGTCTGGTAGTGGTTCTCGTGGTCGAACACCTTCTCCGCCTGCCGGCAGATCTTGCGCACCGTCGTCACCGCCTCGGCGGCGAAGTTCCCCCGCAAAGTCTCGGCGCCCAGCAGGATGGCGTCGGCGCCGTCCAGCACGGCGTTGGCCACGTCCGTCGCCTCGGCGCGCGTCGGGCGCGGCGTGTCCGTCATGGTGTCCACCACTCGGGTCACCACCGCAGCCTTCCCCGCGGCGTTGCACTTGAACAGCACCATTTTCTGCGTCAGGAACACCTTCTCCGCGGGCATGTCCAGCCCCAAGTTGCCGCGGCTCAAAATCACGCCGTCGCTCGCCGCGACAATCGCGTCGATGGTCCGCAGCGCGCCCAGCCGCTCCACCTTGGCCACGACGCCGACGCCCTCCCCCCCCGCGTGCGCCAGGCACGCGCGGCACTCCGCCACCGCCTCCGCGGAGTGGCAGTAGGAGAGCGAGATAAAGTCAATCTCGTTGGGCACGGCCCACTCGCGAATCACGCGCAGGTCGTACTCGCCCAACGTCGGCAGCGCGTCGCCTTTGTTTGAGACCTGCACGGTGAGCAGCACGCCTTTGAGCGTGGCGTCGTTGCGGCACGTGCACCGCACGAGCCCGTGCGCGGCGTCCACCTCGTCCACGGTGAGGTACACGGACGAGCTCTCCGACCCGGTGAACAGGTACTGGCCCACGAACACGTCGTCCCCGGGCGCCACGAAGTTCACCAAATCGGGGTTGTTCACGGGCAGAAACGCGGCGGTGGCCGGCGTCGTCGGGTCGACGGTGAGTGTCACCCGCGCGCCCTGGCGCAACACGATGGGCGCCTTGGGCGCGCGCGCGTCGAAGCTGGAGACGTCTTCGGGCGCGAGCAAAACGCCGATCTCCGGGCCGCGCGTGTCGAGCATGGTGGCGCACAGCATTTTGGTCTCGCGCATCGCCGCGCGCAAATTCGCGAGCGTCGCGCTGTGGTACGCCATCGTGCCCCACGAGAAATCGAAGCGCGCCACGTTCATGCCGGCCTCGAGCAGCTTCACCAGCTCGGGAACGGTCCGGCTCTTCACGCCCACCGTGCATATCACCTTCGTGAGCGACGAGTGGGACACCTCCTCGGACGCCTGTCGTGAATGTGGGGAGAACACAGGTCGTCGTCTCGGATTGTTAGATTGGGGGGCCTCGGAAAAGCGAGCGACGAGACGAAAATCACAGGACGACGCGTACCTGGACGATCTGCGCCAGACCCGAGTCCGACGCGGAGGCGCTCATGGTCTTGCGCACGAGGTCGGTTCCGCTATCGTAGCGGATGCCGCCCTTGCGCAGGGCCATCACCTTGGGGTTCATGGCGCTCGCCTGGGACTCGCGCCCCGAGCAATGGTACCGGACGCGCGTAAAATAATATCACCCGCCTCGCGCGCAAAAGCTTCCCTCGTTTGGCTTGCGACGAACCTCGGACCGGCCGAGTCGCGTGAGGGAAAACGCGGATGTCACGGCGCGGAAAACGCGCGCGTTCGTCTCTGGTCGATGACATAAAAACGCACACATACACCCCCCTCACGCCCCCTTTTCACGCCGCGTTTCTTCTCAGAAGAAGTGGCCCGTGGCGAAGAACACCGAGGCGGCGCCCACCGCGAGCGCGGAGAAGGCCATCTCGGCCTTGTCCACGACCGCCAAGCCGGTGCTGGGCGCGGCGACGCCGACCATCTCGCGCACGCCGCCGACTCGGAACGCGTACGCCGCGTACGCGAGCGTCATGAGCAACACCAGGAGTCTCAAGACGAACGGCATGACGGGATCGAACTTCTTCCCGAACCCGTGCGTGTCGCTGCGTAAGATCACGTCGCACTGCTCGTGGACGTTCGCCAGCTGTTTCCTGGTTTTGGCGGCGTTGGGATCGGCGTCGGCCACCTTCTTTTCCATCGCGCGCGCGTGCTTCTTGAACATGCGCGCGACGTCGTAGATGTCCAGGCACTCCAGCATGATGCGCGCGGAGAGCCCGCGCCTGATCTTGACGACGCCCTCGAAGATCTTGCCGTTCTCGTAGCACTCCGCGAGCGTGGCGATGGCCATCACCTGCGGAATCGCGCAGAAGCGGAACACGTCCACGTTCTTGAGCGACGACATGTACTCCAGGCTCGCGCCGGCGTGTTCGAGCGCGTTGGTGATGAGGTGGTTCGCGCAGTGCACAGCCTTCTCGCGGTTTTCGGGGTACTGGAACGCGTCCAGCGTTTTGGCGTACTTGCTCCACACGCACTTGGGCCAGAACATGCGCGGCGCGGGCTCCTCCACGATGTCCTCCAGGTAGTCGCGGATGATGTTCGTCTTTTGCAGAAACAGACCCATCTCGTTGGACAGGTCCTCCATGTCGGCGAACCGCTTGTCTTCGAGCATCGAGGAGGCCCACAGGTTCGACAACCCGATACCCACCAAACCGGCGACGTAGTGGCAGTACTCGTTCCAATCTTTCAACGTCACGACCTCGCGTTTGATGAAGTTTGACATGCCCTCGCCCATGCGCTTCGTGATGTCGGCGATCACGTCGCGGTACTCCTTCTTGAGCGACAGAAACACCGCGGTGACCTTGGGGTACTCGTCCATGAGCACCTTGTAGTGCTTCTCCCCGCACGGGTACACGTACTCGCGGTCGTAGATCTTCTGGTAGAACACCTCCAGCTCGGGGCACTTCACGGAGTCGGGGATGGACATGTCGTCCTCCACGGTGTCCAGCGCGCGAAGCACGAGGTAGAAGATGCACACCGCATCCTGCAGCTCGTGCGGGAGCTGCTGAATCACGATCGCGAACGAGCGGGATACCTTGTTGAGCATGTCGTAGCAGAACGCCAGGTTGGGCTCCTTCGGGAGCTTCTTCGCCTTGTCCGCCATGCGCTTCACCTTAAGCAGGGGGACGAGGTCCCCGGGGTGCTTCAGAAGCAGCGACAGGACGCCCATGGTGTTTCTCGGGTTCGAACGGCGACGATCGGACGCCGACGCTTCCGGCGCGATCCCACGAACTCGGCCAACCTTCAGCCCTGCGTCTCGATCGACTTGGAGGACGAGCGCGAGGTTCGAGTCGGCGACGATGTGCGCGTGCCTCGACGTGTGCGCGCGCGTTATGGTCGGGGACGCAGACCACCGCTGTTTCGCCGCAGCTCGCGTGCGTCCCGGTTGCGAAAACGAGCCGCGGCAGATAAACAGCGGCGGAGACTCGGCCAGGTGGAGTCCACACGAGGCGAATGGAAAAACGCGACGCGCGCGCTCCCGGTTTCGAGCGACGCTTCGATCGCGAGGCGCGCGTCGTTGATCGCGCCGCGAAGAGGCGCTTGATCGCGTTTACCGATGAAACGCCGTTTCGAAACACGCGAAACCGCTTGAACGACCCATTATTGGCTCGAGGTTCTGACTGTTTAGTGTGGGGGAACGCACACAGACGGACACGTCGCCCGTGTCGAATCAGGAGATCGGAGTTTTTTCGAGGCGAATTTACTTCACGCGCTCGGCCTATCAGATTTCGTCGATTTCGACTGATTCTAGACTCGGGAGATCAAAAATTCGGTTTACGCGGATTTGCGACTGTTTGCCTGTGCGGAGACGCTCCCAAATCACGCGAGATATTTCCTTTCCAGATGGCAGCGATGATGGCCACGAAGAACGAGTAAGGGGAAAACAAGCGCGGAGCGCGAGCTGGCTGGCGATCATACTTGCCTCGCGCAGCCGCGTCGCAACAACCGCACACTACAACTATGGCCTCGGCCTCTGCCCTCGCGGGCGCTTTCACCACTCTCGGTGTCTCCGCCAACCGCGCTGCGGCCAAGAAGACCAATGTCGTTGCGAAGAAGGTGCGCGTCCTCGAGATGCCCTCCGTTCCCAACGAGAGCACGCGCACGTCGACGTCATCGTTTCCGCGCGTCGCGCGGGCGCGGCGGTGGCTCATGCGCCCGGCGATCTGCGCGGCTCGCGCGTTCGTCGCGAGCCCGATCGACGGGTGATCGATGCCGCACGCGCGATCGCGCGACGCGCGCGGCTCGGTCGCGGACGCCCCCGATCCGTTCGGGTGTCGCACGATTGTTTTCTTCACCAACCGGGCAATTCCCACGCGGGGTTTGCCAACCCGCGGCGCCTCGAACGCTCGCTGACCCCGCCTCTTCCCCGCGCTCGATCCACAGGCTTTCTCCGCGCGCTCGGCGGTCCGCTCCGTCAAGCGTGATCTCACGGTACGTCTCCGCGTCACGACGCGAGCCCCCCGAACCTCCCTCCACATCGACCCGATATGTTTTTGCCACCTGGTGTCCTGTCAGTCTCCCAAGAAGAACCGGACGGTGGCTTCTCGGGGGAGCTTTCGAGCCGCCGCGCCGCGGAACGCGCGCGCGACGCCGATCCCACGCGCGGCGGCTCGGGGAGGGGAACCGCGCGTCCCCGCGTCCGTGCCGATCCGGCGTGGCGCGCGGATCACGCGGGCGAGCCCCCCCGCCCTCCCCCGCGTGTTCACGTTAGCGCGATGGACGCGGTCGGGCGGAGTATCCAGACTGGATACCGCACGGATCCGGCGTCCGGTCCGCCACGCGCCGTTCGTTCCGGTGTGACGTGGCGGTGAGCGCGGACTTTTTTTAAAGTGAAAGCACGGGAGCGCGCGCGCTGACCCTTCCCCCCCTTCTTCAGATCTCCAACGTCGCGACCGGTCCCCAGGGCCCCGTGACCTCCGGCGACATGTCCGAGGAGGACATGATCGTTGCGGACCAGGGCGGCGGCCAGGGCTACACCACCGTCGACCCCGCGACTCGCCGCATCGTGCCCGACGCCAAGGGGCGCGTCGTCGTCAAGGTTGTGTACGTGGTGCTCGAGGCGCAGTACCAGTCCGCGCTCTCCGCGGCTGTGAACTCGCTGAACGCCACCAACGACAAGGTGTGCTTCGAGGTGTCCGGCTACCTCCTGGAGGAGCTCCGCGACGCCAAGAACCAGGCGATGCTGAAGGAGGATGTCGAGTCGGCGAACATCTTCATCGGCTCGCTCATCTTCATCGAGGAGCTCGCCGAGAAGATCGTCGACATCGTGACGCCCCTGCGCGACTCGCTCGACGCGTGCCTCATCTTCCCCTCCATGCCCGCGGTGATGCGCCTGAACAAGCTCGGCACCTTCTCCATGGCGCAGCTCGGCCAGTCCAAGTCCGCCATCGCGTCCTTCATGAAGAAGAAGAAGGAGTCTGGCGGGTTCGAGGAGGGCATGCTCAAGCTCGTGCGCACGCTCCCCAAGGTGCTCAAGTACCTCCCCTCGGACAAGGCGCAGGACGCGCGCAACTTCATGAACTCGCTGCAGTACTGGCTCGGCGGGTCCTCGGACAACCTCGAGAACTTCCTGCTCATGATCTCCAAGGCGTACGTGCCCGCGCTCGAGAACATGGACATGGAGATTGCCGAGCCCGAGACGGTGGCGGAGACGGGCATCTGGCACCCCATGGCGCCGTACATGTACGAGGACCTCAAGGAGTACCTCAACTGGTACGACACCCGCAAGGACATCACGTTCGCCAAGGACGCGCCCGTCGTGGGCCTCGTGCTGCAGCGCTCGCACCTCGTCACCGGCGACGAGGGCCACTACGCCGGCATGGTCATGGAGCTCGAGGCGCGCGGCGCCAAGGTGGTGCCCATCTTCGCCGGCGGGCTGGACTTTTCCCTCCCCGTCGAGAGGTTCTTCTTCGACCCCATCACCAAGGACGCGTACGTCGACACCGTGCTGTCGCTCACCGGCTTCGCGCTGGTCGGCGGCCCCGCGCGCCAGGACCACCCCAAGGCCATCGACTCGCTCAAGAAGCTCAACGTGCCCTACATGGTGACCGTGCCCCTGTCCTTCCAGACCACGGAGGAGTGGACCGACTCCACGCTCGGCCTGCACCCCGTGCAGGTTGCGCTCCAGGTGGCGCTCCCCGAGCTTGACGGCGGCCTCGAGCCCATCATCTTCTCCGGCCGCGACTCCAAGACGGGCAAGTCGCACACCCTGGAGGACCGCGCCTCGCAGATCGCGGGCCGCGCCCTGAAGTGGGCCGCCCTCCGCAAGAAGAAGAACGTGGACAAGAAGCTCGCCATCACGGTGTTCTCCTTCCCCCCCGACAAGGGCAACGTCGGCACCGCCGCGTACCTCAACGTCTTCGGCTCCATCTTCCGCGTGCTCCAGGGCCTGAGGGAGGAGGGCTACGACGTCGGCGACATGCCCGACAACGAGGATGACCTGATCAACTCCGTGCTCAACGATAAGGAGGCCAAGTTCGCGTCGCCCGACCTCAACATCGAGCACAAGATGTCCGTCAAGGAGTACGAGAAGCTCTGCCTGTACCAGGAGGACCTGCACGAGAACTGGGGCCCCCCGCCCGGGAACCTCAACTCGGATGGCCAGAACCTGCTCGTGTACGGCAAGAAGTTCGGCAACGTCTTCATCGGCGTCCAGCCCACCTTCGGCTACGAGGGTGACCCGATGCGCCTGCTCTTCTCCAAGTCCGCGTCGCCCCACCACGGCTTCGCCGCGTACTACACGTACATCGAGCACGTGTTCGGCGCCGACGCCGTGCTGCACTTCGGCACGCACGGCTCCCTGGAGTTCATGCCCGGCAAGCAGGTTGGCATGTCCGGCAACTGCTACCCGGACCACCTCATCGGCAACACCCCCAACATCTACTACTACGCCGCGAACAACCCCTCGGAGGCGACCATCGCCAAGCGCCGCTCGTACGCGAACACCATCTCCTACCTCACCCCCCCCGCCGAGAACGCGGGTCTGTACAAGGGGCTGAAGGAGCTCAAGGAGCTCATCGCGTCGTACCAGGGCCTCAAGGACTCGGGCCGCGGTCCCTCCATCGTGAACTCCATTGTGACCACCGCGATCACCTGCAACCTCGACAAGGACATCCCCGAGATCCCCACGGACGACTCTGACGCCAAGGACATGGACCAGGACACCCGCGACATGATCGTCGGCAAGGTGTACCAGAAGCTCATGGAGATCGAGTCCCGCCTCCTGCCCTGCGGCTTGCACGTCGTCGGCTGCCCCCCCTCCGCGGAGGAGGCGGTTGCCACGCTCGTGAACATCGCCGGCATCGACCGCGACGACGAGGAGATCCTCGCGCTCCCCCAGATCCTCGCGCAGTCCATCGGCAAGGACATCGAGACCATCTACCGCGCCAACGACGCCGGCGAGCTCGAGCAGGTGCAGCTGCTGCAGGACATCACCATGGCGTCGCGCGCCATGGTTGGCGAGTTTGTCTCCAAGGCGTCGGACCCCTCCGGCCGCCTCGCCGCCGGTGCGCTCGGCGCGCTCGGCGGCATGTTCGGCAACGCCTCGGTCGCGCTCCCCTGGGGCGACGCGCTCAAGGGCACGCAGTTCGACGGCAAGGTTGACGTCGTCGCCTCGCGCAAGCTCTTCGAGTACCTCCGCTTCTGCCTCGAGCAGGTTGTGAAGGACAACGAGCTCGGCGCGCTCACCGAGGCGCTCAACGGCGAGTACGTGCTCCCCGGCCCCGGCGGCGACCCCATCCGCAACCCCAAGGTGCTCCCCACCGGCAAGAACATCCACGCGCTGGACCCCCAGGCGATCCCCACCTCTGCGGCGCTCGCGTCCGCGAAGGTTGTGGTGGACCGCCTCATCGAGCGCCAGCGCGTCGAGAACAACGGCGTTTACCCCGAGTCCATCGCGCTCGTCTTGTGGGGCACGGACAACATCAAGACGTACGGCGAGTCGCTCGCGCAGGTGATGCTGATGGTGGGCGTGCGCCCCATGCCCGACGCGCTCGGCCGCGTGAACAAGCTCGAGCTCATCTCCCTGGAGGAGCTCGGCCGCCCGCGCATCGACGTCGTCGTGAACTGCTCCGGCGTGTTCCGCGACCTGTTCGTGAACCAGATGAACCTCCTGGACCGCGCCGTCAAGCTCGCCGCCGAGCAGGACGAGCCGCACGACATGAACTACGTGCGCAAGCACGCCGTGGAGCAGGCGGAGGAGCTCGGTCTGTCCGTCCGCGAGGCGGCGACGCGCATCTTCTCCAACGCCTCCGGGTCGTACTCCTCCAACGTCAACCTGGCGGTGGAGAACTCGTCCTGGAACGACGAGTCGCAGCTGCAGGACATGTACCTGAACCGCAAGTCGTTTGCGTTCAACTCGGACTCGCCCGGCGCGGGCATGGAGACCAAGACGGAGATCTTCAAGTCGGCGCTCTCCAAGGTTGACGTGACGTTCCAGAACCTGGACTCCTCCGAGATTTCGCTCACGGACGTGTCGCACTACTTCGACTCCGACCCCACCAAGCTCGTCGCGGGCGTGCGCAAGGATGGCAAGATGCCCGCCTCGTTCATCGCCGATACCACCACGGCGAACGCGCAGGTGCGCTCGCTGTCCGAGACGGTGCGCCTCGACTCGCGCACCAAGCTGCTCAACCCCAAGTGGTACGAGGGCATGCTCGCGTCCGGGTACGAGGGCACGCGCGAGATCCAGAAGCGCCTGAACAACACCCTGGGCTGGTCCGCCACCTCCGGACAGGTGGACAACTGGGTGTACGAGGACGCGAACGACGTGTACATGAAGGATCCCGAGATGCAGAAGCGCCTGATGGAGACCAACCCCAACTCGTTCCGCAAGATGGTTGCCAACTTCCTCGAGGCGAACGGCCGCGGGTACTGGGAAACCTCCGACGAGAACATCGAGCGTCTCCGCAACCTTTACATGGAGGTGGAGGACAAGATCGAGGGTGTCGAGAACTAAATTGGTTCTCGAAGTTTCGCGTTCGAGTGAGCGGAGATGGGGGCGGCGGCGGCGTCGCCGTCGCGCTCATTCGCTCGGAACACGCGGCGCTTCGCTCTTCGTCGGGGCTCGTCTCGCGAGTCCCGGATCGCCGGTCTCATTACGGACCGCGCGAGTTCATTCATTTTTGCCTCTGCCGCTTTAGCCATTCATGGGCACACGGACGATCGCATCTACACATCAAGCACCTGCACGCGCATTCAACACCAAGCAAGCCAATTCATGAACCCGGAGCGCGGCGAGCGCTTTTACAGCTCGCCTCGAGACGGGGCGCGTGAGGACATCATTCGTAAGTGCCGAAAGTGTATCATTCACAGCATTTCAATCTAAAAAAATATTCAAAAAAACAAGAAAACAAACGTGAGGCGTACGTCATACCATCGCGCACCCCATTCCCCCCGGCTTCCCCTCGCTTCACCGTCTCCAGCACTCAGCTCGCGTCTCTCTTTCTCCGCGCGCTCGCCGGCGCCGACGGCTACGCTCGAAAAGTCGCGGCGGCGAAAACTGTCGCTCCAAAAATCGAATACTCGCGGAGTACACTTTTTAAGACTGATATCACATACAGCATGATCGAAATTTTTCATTTCGCGCGGCAGTTTCGTTCCCCTCGCCCCCGCTCTCGCCTTCTCGCGCTCACACCACGACGCGCGCTCCGGGAGATGAGGCGCAGCGCGCTGAGGGATCGTAACGACGAGTCCGGCGTCGACGCCATCGCGCGCATCAAGGCCATCGCCGCTGGCAAAATCTCGCGCAGCGCGTTCCTTGACGACTCGGACGTCGAGTGTTCCCCCTCGGCACATCCGCTCGGCACCGCCGAGAACAAGGAAAACGCCGAGAGGATGAGTGATTCGGACGAGGACTGCTCCCCCGCGCAGCCCGTGCGGAGAAAGAAGAACAGACTCGTGCGCAAGTCTCAGCTCGAGACGGAAGAGGCGGAGGAGGCGGAATCCCCGTCCCCGACCCCGCTCCCCAAGGCGAGACCGCGTCGGGCGGTCTTCATCGACTCCGACTCCGACTCCGAGGCGGAGGAGGTGGCGAAGACGGATGACGAGGATGACGACGAGGACGCCGGCGACGACGCGCTCGTCGACGCGATGCGCGGCCTCGAGGTGAAGAAGCCCAGCGTCGCACCTCAAGCAGCTCCAGCACCTTTCGCGCCGCGACCGGCCCCCTTCGCGCCGGTCGCCCCGGCGACGAGACCGCCGCAGGCGCGAGCGCCATCCGTCCCGGCGCCCGGGCCGCCGCTCCCGCGGCGCGCCGCGACGCCGGCGACGCCGGCGACGACGAAATCGAACCCCCGTGCTTCGAGCGCATCCCCGAGCGGCGCTCCCTTGGCTTCCTCGGTGCTTTCCCACGCGTCACCCCTAAACCCTCTGGATCCGTCGGGCGGCCCGCGGCCGATGCGCCTGAAAGGCCGCGAGGGCGGCCCGCGCTTCGAGCTCGCCGGCGCGCTGGCGTCCCGCCTGTACGACCACCAGCGCGACGGCGTGCGCTGGATGTGGAACCTGCAGCTGCAGGGCCGCGGCGGGATCCTCGCGGACGACATGGGCTTAGGGAAGACCCTGCAGGTGGCCGCGTTCGCCGCGGGCCTGCTCCGCAGCCGCGCGGCGAAGCGCGTGCTGTGCCTCGCGCCCACCACGCTGCTCCCGCACTGGGGCAAGGAGTTCGTCGTGGCGGGCCTCGTGGAGGGCGTGAACCTGTTCAAGTACGCGGGAGGCGGCTCCAAGTCCGAGCGCGACAAGGCGCTGCGCGCCGTCACCGAGCGCGGCGGCGTGCTTCTCAGCACGTACGGCATGGTGACGCACAACGACGTGGCGCTCGGCGCGCCGGAGTCGGAGGAGGACGCCGAACGCGTCGCGGCGGCGAGCGGCCGCGGCGCCGCCGTCAGCGGGCAGGACATGCCGGCGCGCGCGCGGGGCGGCTTGCTGTGGGACTGGATCGTGTGCGACGAGGGGCACAAGCTCAAGAACCCCGCCGCGCAGTTGCCGATGAAGATCCGGACGCTGCCCTCGTCGCACCGGCTGGTGATCACGGGCACGCCCATCCAGAACGACCTGAACGAGCTCTGGGCGCTGTACGACCTGTGCTGCCCGGGCCTGCTCGGGGACGCGCAGGAGTTCAGGCGCGAGTACGCCAAGCGCATCGCCGCCGGGCAGAGCAGGGACGCGACCGAGCGCCAGCGGTCCGCGGGCGCGCGCGCGTCGGACGAGCTCAGGAAGCTCTGCAGGCCGTTCATGCTGCGGCGCGAGAAGTCCGCCGTGCTCGCCAAGGCTGAGGCGGAGCGGGTCACCGAGGGAGGCGCGGGAGGCTCGTCGTCGGCGGCGCCGGCGGCGCCCGGGACGCCTAGCGCGGGAGGCGCTTCCGGCGCGCCTCGCACCTCCATCGAGGCGAGCACTACCGGCTGGGCGGGCGTGAAGCACGCGCCCACGCAGCTCGGCAAGAAGAACGACCTGGTCGTGTGGATCCCGCTGCGGCCGGCGCAGAAGCGGCTCTACCGCGCGTTCCTCGACTCGAGCGTCGTGCGGCGGGCGCTGAACAAAACCGGCTCGGCGCTCGCCGCGATCAACGTCTTGAAGAAAATATGCGACCACCCGGCTTTGTGCGCTGCGATGGCTGACGCGAACGACGACGCGAACGCGCGCGCGAACGAAGAGGAAGATGTTCTCGACGATCCCCTCGACGCCGACGCGGCGGGTCCTCTCGGCGCGGAAGAGGGCAAAGGCGACGCCGTGCGCGCCGCCGTCGCGAGCGCGGGTCTGACTCCGGGCGACCTGGCGGGCGACACGGAGTCGTCCGGCAAGGCTGCGTTTCTACGCGCGCTGCTGACGCGCCTCGCGAACGGCGGCCACCGCGTGCTGGTGTTTTCGCAGTCCATCAAGATGCTGGATGTCGTCGAGCGCGCGGCGCGCGAGGACGGCCATGCGCTGGTGCGCGTGGACGGGCGCGTCCCGGCGGAGGAGCGGCACGCGCGCGTGGAGCGGTTCCAGCGCGATCCCGACATCCCCTTGGCGCTGCTCACCACGCAGGTGGGGGGCCTGGGGCTGACGCTCACCGCGGCGGACCGTGTGGTGATCTACGACCCCTCGTGGAACCCCGCGGCGGACTCGCAGAGCGTGGACCGCGCGTACCGCATCGGCCAGACGCGCGACGTGGTGGTGTACCGGCTGGTGACCTGCGGCACGGTGGAGGAGAAGGTGTACCGGCGGCAGGTGTTCAAGGGCGGCCTGAGCCGCGCGGGCACCAGGGACGGGAACCACTTCCGGTACTTCAGCGCGGACGACACGAGCGGTCTGTTCGAGTGCACGGACGCCGGGTTCGCGGCGTCCGCCACGCAGAGGGAGCTGGAGGCGCTGCACCTCCGCGACCGCGCCTGGACCAAGGAGCTGGCGGATTCGGAGGCGCCCATGGTGCGCGCGCTGGGCGCGGCGGGGATCTCCGACCACGACCTGCTCTTCTCGAAGGAGGACACCACCAAGGCGGGGGAGGGCGCGAGCACCCTCAAGGGCGGCGGCGCGTTCGGGGGGGGGGGAAAGCCGGGCGGCGGCGGCGGCGGCGGCGGCGGGAAAGGCGCGGGCGCGGGGAAGGGCAAGGGCGGCGGGTGGAAGGGCGTCGACTCCGGTTGGGGCGGGGACGCGCAGCTCGGCGTGCTCGCCGCGGCCGCCGGCTCGGCGCTGGCCGCGACGCCCGCCTCGTTCGCGCTCGCGGCAAAGGCCAAGAGCCCGCCCGCGGCGCTCGCGGAGCCGCGCGGCGCGGACGCGCGCGCCCCGGAGGCGTCGCCCGCGAACGCGACCAAGCGCAAGGCGACGGAGAAGCTGCGCGCGCTGCGCCTGCAGAAGGAGAAGCAGGAGACGCTGCTGGACATGCCCGGCATGCTGAGGCGGCTGCCGGACAAGGGCAAGAGCATCGTCGAGCGCATCGACGCTCTCGCCGCGGAGATCGAGACGCTGGAGGCGGAGGTCGCGGCGAAACACGGGTCGGAGGCCTCGGGGGAAACGCGCGCGCCGCCCGCGAGCCCGGCGGCGGCGGCGCCGGCGGCGGCGACTCCGGAGTCGGCCAAACCCGCGCCGACTCCGGCCACGGTTCTCGTCTCGCCGGCGCCCTCGTCGCGCCGGTCCTCGGGGGCCACCTCCCCGTCACCGGCACCGCTTCCGCGCGCGGGTGTCGAGAACGCCGTCTCTTCTTCCGCCGCGGAGGAAGAAGAGACGGCGTCCCGCGCGCCGGCGCCGGCGTCTTCGACGGCGGCGGAGACGGCGTCGGAGGATTCGTTCGCCAGCGCCGAGAGCGGCGTTCCCGAGACGGACGAGACCGTCGAGCTCGACGTCACGGCCGACCTCGACGCGACCGTGGAGCTGGGGGACCTCGACGCGACCGCGGAGGAGGCGGAGATGGACAGCCTCGCGGACATGATGGGGACCGTGGACTTGCGATAGCGCCGTACCGGCGTACTCGCGCGAAATTGTTAAATGACGTTCGCGTACGTTGTCGGAACGCGAGTGTGATTTCGTGGATCGCGTTCGCGAGATCCCAGCGCGAATCTCGGCTCGTGATTCGCTGATTTTTTGTGTCTCGCCAGCTCTGTCGAGCGTCGCGCTCGACTCCGCGGCGCGCCGAGCTCGGACCGGGCCCGAGCGAAGAGGCGCGCGCCATCGCCGCGTCTTGCGCTGGAGACGCGTCGACGGGACGAGAGGACGAGAGGTGAGACGCGGGCGGTCGGGAGGACGGAGACATGTCGGTGTTGTGGGCGGCGAATGTGCCCGCTGTCGCTCGGGTGTCGAGTCGACCGGAGGTCGGTAAGGGGCTGTCGCGCGCGGTCGCGCGCGCCGCGCCGCACAGACGACCCGCGTTCGTGTCCGCGTCGACGCCCGGTGACTTCGGGCGACGACCGAAGGGCGCGCGCGCGAAGCGCGCGCGCGGGCGCGACGGTCGACCGAGACCGCCTCGATCTTCCGAGGCGGAACAGCCGGCGGGCGTGGCGGTGACGGAGAAAGCGAACGTCGCCGAGGCGGCTGACGCCGCGCGGGCCGCCGTGGTCGAGTCCGAGGCGGCGACACGAAACGCGCGCGCGCCCGCCGATGCACAGACGGCCGCGGCGGCGACCGTCCCGACCCCGTCCGCCAGGGAGGTGGCCACGGTTTCGTTCTTCGCGGCGGCGGCGGCGGCGAGCGTCGCCTCCGCCGGTGGCCCCGCCGGCTTCGCCGACGAGACGGAGCGTTTCTTCTCGCTGCTCGTCGCCAACCACCTGCCCGGCGCGGGCGGTGTCATCGAGGACGCTTTCCTGGGGTTGCTGACCGTCTGCACGGTCTACTCGCTGTGGCGCTCGTCGCTGATCCCCGCGCCCGTCGGCAACCCCATCGCGCGCAAGTCGCGCACGCCCGCGTCGTGGGCGCACGTCGTCTCCGGCGGCGGCGCGCTGGCCACCGGGCTGTACGGCGTCGTCTTAGAACGCGTGTACCGCGAGACCCCGGGGTGGACGTGGATGTGGGTCTCCTCGGCTTTGTTCCTCACGAACGCGCTCACCTACTCACCGTTGATGGCCATCTTCAAAGCTTCGAAGGAGGGAAAGTACGCGATGAAGCTCGGGTACTCGTTCGTGGCGTCGTTCCAAGGCGTCGTGTTCATCGCGTGGTCGGCGAGGGCGGACGCGCCCGACTGGATGTACTGGGCGGTGATGCCCTTCTGGTACTTCTCCATCGCCAAGCTCTGGGAGAGCGCGGAGTTCGTGCTGGCGCTCGTGCCCACGTCGGAGCGGGCGCGCGACGGCGGCGAAGAGACGTTCATGGACAAGATCTCGAAGGGCTCGAAGTCGCGGCTGGGGCGGATGACCCCCGACGCCGCGACGCTGACGTACGTGTCGCTCAACGCGTTCGCGGCGGTTTTCGATAACTGCTACATGGCGCTGTACACCGCGTTGGGTCCGGAGCAGTTCTGGCACACCTCGCAGGCGTTCAACGACGCGGACTTCCACCTGCGGATGGTCAAGGGCACGACCGGGTCGCTCACGGTGGCGCTCCTCATCTTCATCAGCACGCTGGGGTGGCGGAAGCAGATGTCGATGGACCTCGCCATCTGGCTGAACGTCATCCTGGGGTCGGTCGGGCCGTGGATCGTGCTGTTCTGGCACAAGCTGGAGGACCCGTCCGAGAACTGGTTCCCGCAGTTCGTGTTCGACCCGAACTACGCGTACCACCCGCTGTGGGAAACCGCCGCCGCGATCGGAAGCGGGAGCGCGTGAGGACTCGCGACGCGCGTATACGTACACGACATACATAACTAGTAGCTTCATCCAACATCATCCCGTCTAGTGAAACCGAACCGTCTCCACCTCACGCGTCGTCTCAGAGCCGCAGGCGCGCGAGTCGGGGTGCGGCGATGGCGACGCGGTCGTCCGAGGCGCCGCTGGTGCTGGCCTCGGAGCGCACGCAGTCGGGCAGGTGGGCGGGGGGCAGGAGGGCGCTGTGGGTGGTTGGCGCGTTCGGATTGATCGCGGTGCTGGTGTTCCAGTACGCGAACGAGCTCGCGGATCTCAACGCGTACGGGCGGAAGTACCTGACGAAGGGAAGGGCGCCGCCCCGGGTGCGTCTGTTCGAGCGAGAACCGCGAGACGTGGTGGTCAAGGAAGAGCTGGTCGCGAAACCGCCGGCCGCGGCACGGGAAGAGCCGCGACGAGCGCCTCCGCCACCCGCCGAGGTGCCGTCCCCTCGGGACGCGGGAGCCGCGGATCCGGGGAAACCGCTGGCGCCTTCGTTGGAAGAGTACGGGTGGGTCGCGTGGCCGCCTCCGAACCCTCCCCCCCCAGGGCGCTCGGGTGTTTCACGAAGCGACGCCGAGACGTCGGCGAGCGTCGAGAGCAGTCCGCCGCCGGCGAGTGGCGGCCCGAAGGCGAGCACCGAGGGCGCGTCCCCGAAATCCGGTTCGGGCTCGATTCCGGGGTACGACGGGTGGGACGCGAAGGTGGGATGGCCGCCGAGTAGTCCCGTCGACGCGTCAGGAGAACCTCAGGAGGAAGCGTCGAGAGAACCCGGAGACGAAGACACGTCGCAAGACGCGAAGGGGGAATGGCGAGCCCCTCCGGATTGGGACGGATGGGTCGCCTGGCCTCCCCCGAACCCGCCGCCGCCGTCGCCGTGAGACGCGCGCCGCGGCGGCGACGGCGGAACGAAACGAAAGCGACGAAACGAAAGCGCGCGTCGTATAGCTCTAGAGTAACCTTCTCAGCCACCTTACACACGGACACACGGCATCCATCAGCGTCGCGTTTCCACGCCGTGACACGCCTCCGGTATCGTATCTAGTGCCTCTTGTGGTGTCGGCCGTTGCCGTGCCTGTTGTGCTTTCCCCCGTTCCGCTCCTCCAGCCCGCGCGCGGCGGCGGCGGCGGCGGCGTGCGCGGCGGGCGTCTGCGGCGGGCGCATCCCGAGCGCGTTCATCGCGCCGCCCAGGACCCGCCCGTGCCGCTCGACGTTCCGCACGCGCCCCTCCGCCACCGCCACGCTCCCCAGCACGAACGCGCTCACCGACCGCTGCACGAACACGCACAGCGCCAAGAGCGCGGCGCACGAGCCCGCGACGCCGCCGCTGGGCAACCAGCGCCCGCGCATCTCCTTCTTCAGTTTGTCCAGGTTCGCCCGCGCGGCGCCAAAGTCCGGCTGGATCCTGAGCGTGGCTTCGAACGACCGCACCGCCTCCTCCGTCCGCCCCTGGCTGGCGTAGGCGTTCCCGATGCTGTACTGCAGCAGCGTGTGCCTCGGGTTCATCTGCAGGCCGAGCGTGAACAGGCGGATGGCCTCCTCGGGCTCGCCCATCACGAACCGCACGCCTCCCAGGTTGAGGTAGAAGTCGGGGTGCGGCTGCGCGCGCAGCGCGCGCTCGAAGCACTCGACCGCGAGTTCGCTCTCACCCTTGACGCGGTACGCGTTCCCCAGGTCGCTCCACATCACCGGATCGCGCGGGTTCTCGCGCGTCGAGCGCAGCAACACCTCGAACGCCTTCTCCACGCCGCCGTACCGGTCGAACAAAACGGCGAGCGCCGGCTCGGGGCGCAGGACTCTTTGCTTTTCTTTTCGCGCGCCGTCCCGAACGCCCCGATCGCCCTCCGCCTCGCCCCCCCCCGCGTGCAGAGGTCGGTCCAGGCCGTACGAGGGCAGGTCGCGCATTCTATGCGTGGTGTTCTCCGCGCCTGCGTCCAGCAGCACGCCGAGGTGCGTCCAGGCGCGCCGCCTGGCCCACCGCGCCTTCGCCGAGGCTTTGGCGAGGAAGAGCGACTCGTCGCTCGGGACGATGGGCTTGCGCGCGCCGGGGTGCTGCACAGGCAGGCTGAACTTGACCGCGTCCTCCGGAATGCTGTCCAGGGAGAGCGACCGGATGATGCCCGCGTCGGAGTCCACGCGCAGGTGTGTCGCGGCGCGAGCCAGGGGGAGCGACGCGAGCGCCAGCGACCCCGCCAGGGATTTGGGAAGCGCGCTGGGCGCGAGGATCGGCGTCGCGTCCGCGCGCCCGAAGCCCGCGCCCGCGGGCTCACCAAGCGCCAAGCACAAGACCAGGGCGATCGAAGCGAGGCCGCCGGTGCGCATGGCGACCGCGGGACCCGAAATCGGCGCGTGCGCCACCCGTTGTCGCTTGTGTGCGCGGCAAGCCTCTCGACTCTTCTTCGGGATTTGCGAAGCTCCGCGACTTCGGCGCACGCCGTACGGTACGTATGAGTATTTAGTCTATGGGCCTTCGCGCTTTTTTCTCGAGTTGAGATCATCGCGCATTCGCTGGGGTTTGCGTGCCGCGCAGCCACTGCTCGCCGCGCGTGTCCCCGATCAGGAGGCACAGCGCGATGGCGATGGATACGGGCACGTACGTCGCGGGCGAGTCCATCTACATCCCCATCTCCGGGACGGACGAGGCGGTGGCCCTCAACGTCGACGACCTTCCCGAGAATGTGGACGACGTGCTCGGCCTCCTGCAGGCCGAGTTGAGTCCTCTGGGGCTGTGGCTGGACCTCGCCAAGGCGTACCTGCAGAGGGGCAAGGAGGAACACTTCCGTGCGATTCTGGAGACGGGTTGCTCGCCAGGTGCGTGATCACGGACAGTGTTTCTCTGCGCGTCCGCGCTCGCGTGAAGCGCCGATCGACGCGGCGACGAAATCGCGCCGATCCCGGCGCCTGCGGTCTCGCGATCGCGAGCGATCCACGCGCCCGCGTCCGCCGGAGGACGCCCCGAGTCACGCCGACCCCATCGCTGACCTCCGCGCTTTCCCTTCCGCGAACGCTTTCGACTTTTTCGCGCATCGACAGAGATCGAGGAGTACTACCCCGACGCCAAGTACCAGCGCACGTGCTTGATGTGCGCGTTCGCGTCGTACTACACCAACCTCGGCTCGGCGGAGGTTGACAAGATCAACCGCGACGAGCATTTCCACCGCGCCGAGAGTCTGTTGAACCAGGCTTCTTTGATCCGGCGCAACGGCGCGCCCGGCGAGAAGGAGGAGCAGCTGCCCGTGCTGGGCATGGCGCACCTCAAGATGGCGCGCGGCGACACCGCGGAGGCGGAGAAGCTGCTAGACGCGGCGCGCAACCTCAAGGACGACGGGGCGGAGAACATCGCCCCGATGCTGTGGAAGGCGCTTTTCCTGTTCCGCCGCGACCAGTTCGGGGATGCGCTGCAGTGGTACCGCAGGGCGCTTCGCGCGCACCCGGGCGCGCCCGCGAGCGTGCGCCTGGGCATAGGCGCGTGCCAGCTCCGGCTCGGGCAGTTCGCGCAGGCGCTCAAGGCGTTCGAGCGCGCTCTCAGCCTGGAGCCGCAAAACCCGGACGCGCTTCTCGGCGCGGCGCTCGCCGAGCTGCACGGCGCGTCGCCGAGCTCGGCCGGCGACCTCGAGGCGGGCGACGGCGCGTCTTCCTACGACGCCTACGACGCCGGCATCGAGCGCGGGCTGCAGTACCTGGAGCGCGCGTTCAACGTGGACCCGCACAACCCGGCGACGCGCGTCGCGCTCGCCAAGCACTTCCTGGTCGCCGACGCGCCCTCCGGCGACGCGGTGCGGCTGCTCACCGAAACCGTCGCGGCGCCCGGCGCCGGCGGCGGCGCCGGCGCCACGGACAGGCTGAGGGCGGAGGCTGCGTACGCGCGCGCGCGCGCCGCGCACAGGAGCGGCGACCTGGCGGGCGCGCGCTCGCTGTACCAGGCGGCGGCGCAGCTGGACGAAACCTTCGCGGCGCCCGCGTTTGGGCTGGCGCAGGTTGCGCTGGCGCGCGGCGACCGCAAAGCCGCCGGCGTGTACGCCGACCAGGCGCGCGCCGCCTTCCCCGAGAGCCACCCGGTGGTGCGCGTGTACGGGCACCTGCGCCGGGCGGAGGACGCCGCACGTTCCGCCGCGGCGGGCGGGGGCATGGTGTCCGTCGGGAAGGCGGGCGCGGGCGCCGGGCGCGACGCCGAGACCGCCGCCGCGCTGCGCCGCGCCGCGGACGCCGACGCGTCGGATTTCGCCGCGCGCCTCGAGCTGGGCGACGCGCTGCTCGGCGCCGGCGAGTACGCCGAGGCGTCGGCGGCGTACGAGCGGGCGGCGGAGATGGCGCCCGGGGGCGCACCTTCCGCGGCGCTCCTGAACAACTGCGGCGTGCTGCGCGCGATGACCGGCCGCGGCGCGCACGAAGGCCGCTTCGAGAAGGCGCGCGGGTGGTTCCTGCGCGCGCTGGCGGCGGCGTACGCCGAGAGCGATGATGGCACAAAGCACAAAAAAACCGGCGAGGCGCTCGACGTCTCGGCGGCGCGCGTGAAGACGCCGGAGGCGGCTCTGCCCGTGGCGTTCAACCTCGCGCGCCTGGTGGAGGACCGGGGGATGGTCGCGGACGCGGAGCGGCGGTACCGCGACCTGCTGGTGGCGTCGCCGAAGATGACGGAGTGCCTGCTGCGGCTGGCGAGCATGCGCGCCGAGCGCCGCGACTTCGACGCGGCGACGGCGCTGGCGCGCGAGGCGCTGGCGGCGGACGCGGCGGACACCGACGCGATGGCGTTCCTCGGGCACCTGCTGATGAAGCAGGGCCGGTGGGCGGACGCGCAGGCGCAGTTCAAGCTGCTGCGCGCGGCGCACAAGCCGCTGGGCGCGCAGGCGGCGCAGCTCGCGGCGGCGGCGGGCAAGGACCCCAAGGCGGCGACGCACGCCACGGACGAGTACGCGATGATCTCGGTGGCCAACGCGGCGTACTACCAGGCGATGCGGGCGCAGAGCGCGGGCAACCGCAACCGCGCCGCGTCGGACGAGAAGTCCTCCAAGGCGGTGAAGGAACACCTGGAGTACGCCGCGACGATGTACACCAAGGCGCTGCAGAAGAGCGAGTCCAACCTGTTCGCCGCCAACGGGCTGGGCATCCTGCTCGCCGAGAAGGGCAAGATCGAGGAGGCCAAGGAGACGTTCCAGATGGTGGCCGAGGGGCTGCGCGCGGCGCCGGCGGGGGGCGAGGGCGACGCCGACGCCAACGGCGCCGCCGAGGACCGCGCGAGCAAGTTCCCCGACATCTGGATCAACCAGGGGCACATCCAGCACGCCAAGGGGAACTGGGACGCCGCCGCGAGGCACTACGCGCAGGCGCAGGCGAAGTTCTTCCACAACCTGGACCCCTCGGTGATGCTGTACCAGGCGCGCAACGCGTACGAGAGCGGAACCGCGGGGCTGCCCGAGTCGCAGAAGACGCTGCGGCGCGCGCTGCACGTCGCGCCCTGGAACCACCGGCTGCGATTCAACCTGGCGTATGTGATCCAGGAGAAGGCGCAGCGCGAGATGCAGACGCTGCTGCGCGCCGGCCAGAAGATCGCGGGTGGCGGCGTCGCCGAGGACGGCGGCACGAAAGCCGCGCGGGTGCAAACGGCCATCGACGAGATGACGCTGGCGGGGTCCATCTTCGATCAGCTCCTGACCGTCGCGAACGCGGCGCAAATCGCGGGCGGCGACGACGGCGACAAAGAAGAGCGCAAGCGCCGCGCGAGCGCGAAGCTGGGGTTCGACAAATCGAAGGTGCGCACGCACGCGGACTTCTGCCGCGGTCAGATGAAGGACTTCCCGGCGCACCTCGCCAAGGCGCGCGCCGAGGACGCGGCGTTCCACGCCAAGCGCGAGTCGCTCATGGCGGAGCGGCGCGCGGAGATGGAGAAGCTCGCCATGGAGAAGGCGAAGGCGCGCGCGGACGAGGAGCTCAGGCGCAGGGCCGAGGAGGCCGCCGCCGCGGCCGCGCGGGACAAGTTCAAGCGCTCCAACGAGGAGTACATGGCGCGCACCGCCGGCGAGCGCGAGGCGGAGGCGGCGGCCGAGGGCCGGAGCGGGAAAGGCGGAGGCGGGGGTGCCGAGTACGTGGACGAGGACGACGACGACGTGCCGGCGCCGGATGCCGAGCTCGCCAAGCCCAAGACCGCGGAGGAGAAGGCCGCGCTCAAGGCCACAGGGCTTTTCTCCGACTCGGAGGAGGAGGAGGAGGAGGAGGCGCAGGACACGGACACGGAAGAGGAGGAGGCGCCGGGCGCGGCGCAGGATGCCGAGCCGGCGGCGGAGCCGGAGGGGCGGGACGACTCGCCGGCGGAGGAGGACCCCGCGCCCTCCGGCCGGCGCGCGCGCGCGAAGCCCGAGGCGGCGGCGGAGAAGAACGACAAGGCGAAGAAGGCGATGGAGGCGCTCGCTGCGAAGAGCAGGAAGAAACGCGGGCTGGAACCGAGGACGTCGACACCGCCGCCGCAGGAGACGGAGACGGAGACGGAGGCGGAGGCGGAGGCGCCTTCGCGGAAACGACGCAAGGCGCTCGTCGACGACGACGACGAGTGACGACGCCGAAACGACGCTCTTTTTCTAATTCTAAGAACGACGTTACGTACGTATTCGATTCGATTTCTTCTCACTGCTTCGATCGGTCCACGCGCGTCACCGCTTCATGCCGCGTTCCCTGGTTCGCCAGCGCTCGCCGCGCTCTCTGCGCGTATGTTCGACACGCACCGCGCGTGGTCGAGCCAAAACAGCGGCTCGGCGTTTGCGTCGTCGCAGCGCTGCACGGCGTCGACTTTCAGCTGGAGTTTTTCCTGGTACTCCGCGACGCGGCCTTGGCATCGCACCAGCGCCCCGAGACGCAGAGCCCTCAGGTCTATGCTGAAGTCGCCGTTGGAAACGGTCCCCCCGCCCGCGGTAAGCGTCGCGCCGCCGTCGTCGCCCGCGGAGTTGAGCCACACCACGCACTCGAGGCACCCGGAGCCGTCGTCGACTGCGCGCGCGCGACGCGTGACGACGGTGACGACGGTGACGAAGTTTGATGGGGTCAGTCGGAGCCGTCCGGGTGCCGTGATGCGCGCGTGACGAGCGGTGCGCGGGCGGGTCTTTCGCGGCGAGGCGCGCGGACGCGAAGACGGGGTTGGGGTGCGCGTCACGTACGCGTGAAGATGGTCTTGTTGTCCCGGACGATGAGCGTCACGACGTGTCCCATGAGCTCGTATCGCTTCGTCGGCCTCCCGTGGAAGAAGTGCACCCCGCGGTTGGTGCCCTCCGCGGGCACGAGCGCGGGGTTTTCCCCCACCACCTCGCCCGCGGTCACCTTCACGTTCGCGAAGAAAAGCGGGTCCAGCCCCCACGACTCCTGTGGGGGCGGGGGCGCCGCCATCGCGAGCGCGCGCGCGAGAGTGCCAACTCTTCCGTGGCGAGTCTGATGATGTTTTGAATCTGTTTTCGAGTTCCAACAACGAGACCGCTCCTCCGCTCGACCACAATCAGCCTCGCGCGGATGTCGGGCGAGGGCAAGTCCGAGGGCGATGGCTCCGGCTGGGGCTGGGGCACCAGCTCGGACTGGGGCATGGGAAACATGGATATCACCGCCAGCTTGAACTCACTGGCCGAGCAGGCCAACCAGATAGACCTCACCGCGGCGGCAAACTACGCGGCGGAGCAAGCGTCGTTGGCCGCGGAGCAGGCCGCGGAACAAGCCAGTGCTTTCGATGTCTCCGCCGCGGCGTCGTACGCCGCGGAGCAGGCGCAGCTGGCCGCGGAGCAGGCTGCGGAGCAAGCGTCACAGATGGCGAAGGAACTCGAATCCTTGGACGCGGGACACCCCCCGTCCACGGGGCACGGCTTGGATTGGATGTCGGGCGAGTCCGGTGACCCGGACGCGGAGACGGGCGCGAGACCACCGCCGCGGAACCTTCCGCCGCGGAACCGTCTTCGGAACCGGAAGACGGTTCCGCGGCGTCCACCGCGCCGTCGGCGGAAGCTTCCACCGACGGAGAACCGGACCCGGAAGCCGCCGCCGCCGCCGAGCCTTCCGTCGCGTCCGTCTCGCCCGAGAAGGCGCGGGACGCGTCGCGCGCCCAGCGACCGGAAGAAGACGCGGCGACGTCGACGTCGACGACGCCGACCGGAAAGCGCTCCGCGCCCGGCTCGGCGTCCGACTCGGCGAGCGAGCCTTCGGAGCCTTCGGAACGAGACGCGCGCGACGCCGAGCTCCGGTCGCTCCGCGAGACGCTCTCCGCGCGCGAGGCGCAGCTTCTGTCCGCGGCGTCCTCCGCGGCGGCGGCGCGCGAGGCGGAGACGTCCGAGCTCCGGCGCGAGCTCGCGGCTCTGCGCGCCGCTTCCACCGTCCCCGCGGGCGCCCCCGATGCCGCGGACCTGGCCACGCGGCTCGAGGCGAAGGAGCGCGAGCTCCGCGAGTGGGCGGAGGAGGGCGAGGCGCTTTCGAAGCGCCAGGCGGAGCTCGAGGGCGCCGTCAAGGCGCGCGCCGCGCGGATCCGCGAGCTCGAGGCTTCGCGCGCGGACGTCGAGTCAAGGCTCGAGGACGAGGTGGCGCGGCGCGGCGCCGCGGAGGCGCGGGCCGAGGCGCTCGCCTCGGCGGCGGCGGCGGAGACGCGCTCGGCGGCGGCGGCGGAGGCGCGGGCGGATACCGAGGCGCGCGCGCAGCTTCAATCCGAGCTCCGCGAGGCGCGCGAGAGGGAGCGTGCGCTGCGCGAGGAGACGGAGGGTTTGCGCGAGGCGGCGTCGCGCGCGGCGGAGAGGGAGGCGCGCCGCGAGGAGCGCGCGGCGGGCGAGATGCAGGAGTTGGAGGCGCGGTGGCGGGAGAGCGAGGCGCGCCACCAGGCGCTCGCCGAGCGCCTGCCGGAGAGCACCAGGCCGCTGCTCCGGCAAATCGAGGCGATGCGCGCGGGCGAGCGCGACGCCGCCGAGGCGCGCGCCGCCGCCGAGCGCGCCTCGCGCGGCCGCGCGGCGGCGGCGGAGAAGGCGCGCGAGGAGGCGGAGGCGCGCGCAGCGGGCGCGGCGGAGGAGACGGCGGAGGCGCGCGCGGCGGCGAGAGAGGCGCGCGCCAAGATGGCCGAGGCGCGCGCCGAGCTGAGCGCGCTCGGCAAGGCGCTCGCCGCCGAGCGCGCGGCGGCGGCGGCGGCGATGGCGGAGGCGGCGGAGGCGACGGAGTCCGCGGCGCGCAGGGAGGGTGCCGCGCGCGCCGCGGAGGAGGAGAGCAGGGAGAAGGAGGCGCGTCTCCGGCGGCAGCTGGCGGAGGAGCGCGGCCACGCCGAGGCTGCGGCGGCGCAACGCGAGCGCGAGCGCCGCGAGTGGGCGTCTGTTGAAGACGCGCTCGAGACGCGCGCGCGCGCGCTCGAGGCGGAGCTGGCGACGGCGCGCGAGGAAACCTCTTCTTCGCCGGCTTTGCTTCGTTCGGAAACGTCGCTTCCGACGGAAACGTCGCTTCCGTTACCGACCGCGCGGGATAGAAAGGTGGCCTCGGTGCTCGCGGACGCGTCGCGCTTCGCGACCGCGGGGGGAGAGGGGGGGGTGGAGCTGGCGGTGGATCGCGCCACGGAGGCGTTGCGGCGGCTCCTGCGCGCGCGCGAGGGCGAGCTCGAGACGAGCGAGCGCCGCGTGAAGGACCTCGAGGCGTCCCAGCGCGAGCTCGCGAACGAGCTGCTTGCGGTGACCGCCGCGATCGACGAGGCGGGCGACCCGCGGCGACTCGCGGCGGCGCTCCGCGAGCTGGAGGACAGGCACGTCGCCGCGCTGGAGCTGATGGGCGAGACCTCGGAGGAAAACGAAGCGCTCGCCGCGCGCGTCGAGGCGCTGCAAGGCGCGGCGGCGGGAAACGCGTCTGTCCCGCGAGCGAACGCGTGAGAGTCGTCGTCGTTCGTCGTCGCCGAACGCGCGTCGGGGCACGCGCGGAGGTGGCGCAGACGCGAGAGCGAAGGTATCGAAGAGGTGTCATCGTTCGTGATGTTCTATCGACGAAGGGTGATACGGTTATGATAATCGACGAGACACGCCTACGGGCGTAGACGTACGCTCCGCGGTGGAGCGTCGCGTTAGATTTGGCCCACCGCGTTCATGTCGCTCGACGCGTTCAGCGGCAACGCGTCGAAGTACTTGAACGCTCCATCAGCCTTCTTGTACCTCGACCTCTCCGCCAGGGTCTTGGTCCCACCCCTATTCTTCTTCCCCGCACCCTTGTAGGACACCTCGTACGTCACGAACGTCTCCCCGTCGCCCTCCTTGGTCGCCTTCACGCGGAGGGACGTGAAGTTCACCTTCTTCATGGTCGCGGCGGCATCCTTCTCGAGCTGCTCCCTCGCCTCCGCCGGGTCGTCCGCGCGTTTCATGTCCTTCGAGTCCGGATGCGTGCTCGCGACGATGTACTTTGGCACGTTTTTGACGTATGCGCTGAACCGGGCGCGGACGATGGCCTCGGGGGTCACGGCCTCGGCGGGCGCGGTGCCGTCGTGATGCGGCTGGCAGCACGATGCGTATTCCTTGCCGCTGCCGCACGGGCACTTCGGGTCGACCTTCGCGACGGGATCGCCCGCGGAGTCGTTACCGCCATCCATGAGATCCGCGAGCATGCCCTTGCGACCCATGCGCACGGAGACGTCGCGGATGACGCGGGCGGAAGGAAAGGTCACGGCGGTTCGGGGTTTAGGGCAAATGGTTGCCGACGTCACGGCCGCGCGGGCTTCGGCGGCGCGGGGGGCGACCGAGGCGCGAGCCGGGACGACGGCGGTACGGCAGATGACGCTCGACATGTTTTTGGTAGGTTCGAGATTAGACGCGAAAGTCGCTCCCGGTCCGTGCGACTGGTTGTGGCGGGCCACCTGTATCCTCCCGTATCCTCGCGCTCCGACACAGCGAGCGTTTCGCGCGGCAGTCGCCGCGACGGCCGCGAAGTTCGCGGCGCGGTTTCTCGCGACGTAGCGGGAGGCGCCGCGCGGTCATACGTCATACGTTATTCTATGAAGACACGCGCGTCTATTCTATGAAGACGCGTGCGTCAGTCGTTCGGGCACGTCCGCGAAGTGCCGCCTGACGAGTTTCTCGAGGTCGCGCGTCACCGCGGCGTCAAACGTCCCGCCGCTTTCCCCGCGCCGCGCCGCCGCCGCCGCGCCCTCGTCCGCCGCGACGTCGCGCAGGAACGCGACGAGCGCGCCCGTGATCAGGTACCGGTCGTCTCTCGGGTACCGGTTTCGAAGCGCGACGTGGTCCACCTCGAACGCGTTCGCGGGCGCGGGGAACACGCGCATGCGCACCAGCTCCTCCACGACGTCCCACGCGCGGTGCGCGCCCTCTTCCCAGCGTTTCGTGCACTCCAGGTCCAGAGGCAGGTCCTGCTCGGCGGCGTCGTCCGCGACGCCGGCGAGGGGCCCCGAGCGGACCCACGCGTACGGCCGGTCGTACTTCGCGTACGCGCCCACCAGGAATGTCGTCGAACGCGCTCCCGAAACGGCGCGGGGCGCGAACGCGGGGTTGGCGGCGGCGGCGAACGGCGAGCCGCCGCGACTCTTCGCGCGCGGGGAGCTGTCCTCGCCAACCTCCGGTCCTCGCCGGTTTTTCGTTTCGCTCGCGTTCTTCGAGGCATCGCGAGCCATCGCCGCGGAGCGCGGAGTCGTCGCCGGGTGCTCCGCGAGCGGGCTGAGCGGAGAGAGGGAGCGGGGACGCGGCGCGCGTCAGGCGAAGACGGCGCGCAGAGGAGAGGCGAAAAGCTTTTCGCGCGAAACGTCTCGGCGACGGCGACGGCGAACGAAGCGCTTCGTCGCGAAATCGCTCGAGCGAAGAGAAACCGAAGAGACGCGCGGTTGGGGTCTCGGAAACCGTCGCGTCGGCGGCTGGGTGTCGGGAGAATGATTCGCGTGTCTTTGCATCAGGAGCGGCGCCAGCGGTGTCGCGGCCTCAGAGCCCTTGCGCAAGAGTCGAACGCGTGTCGTCATCCACCGAAGCCGCGGACGCGGAGACTCGGAGACGGGAGGAAATCGGAAACGGAAGGAGCGCGGTCGAACCTCGCGTCGGGGGCGTCGCCGGCCACCAGGCTGTCCCGGTGATGCACCGTCACCAGAAGCTCCTCGCGTCCGCGGAGGTGCAGCGAGAAGTGCTTGAAACCCTGTGCGGTGGTGGGAGACGAGCGTGGGAGGAAACGGAGAAGGTGAGCGTGAGCTAAGGCGAGCACGCGCGCGGCGGTCGGGGGACGCCGCGTCTGCGCAGCTCCGGTCCCCGGTCGCGCACCTTCAGGCACCCGAGCCGGAGCGCGTCTTTGTAGAACGCCTCCATCGTCCCAGCCGGACGCCGCGCTCCGCGCGCCCCCAGCGTCTGGTCCCCTCGCGTCCCTCGGCACCGGTCCTGATGGACGCGTTTTCGCGCGTTGACAACGACCAAAAACTTCGAAGTGCTCTAAGCGCCAACGAAGCCTGAACATGAAAAGGACGGGCACGGCGGCAGTATTGCCCTTTCCTTAGCGCGCTCCACGCACGTTAACCGACACCATGTCCACCGCTAACATCTCCAAGAAGCGCAAGGTGTGTACCATGACCGCGCGAATCGTCCTGGCGACGATCGCCCGTCACCCGCGCGCGACTCTCCGTCGACGGCCATCGCGTGTTTTCGCACGGAGGGTTTGCGAGCGCGCGGTTCGATCGACCGGCTCGGACGCGCCGAGCGACCGACGCGACCGCGGACGCGCCGCCTGGGCGCCACGGTCGCGTCGCGCGCGATCGATCGATCGCGCGTTCGGCGCGGTCGCGCGTCGCCCGCGGTCGCGCGTCCCCGACCGGACGCGGCGACCGTCGATGCGGTGTTTTTAGGGTTTTGCAGCGCTCGCGCGAAGGAAACCGACTCTCGTTCGCGGCTCTCCCTCTTTCGCCCGCTGACCCGCGCGCCTCGAACCTTCTCTCTGGACGTTTCCTCTCGACAGTTCGTCGCCGATGGCGTGTTCTTCGCCGAGCTGAACGAGATGCTCATCCGCGAGCTCGCCGAGGATGGGTACTCGGGCGTGGAGGTGCGCGTCACCCCCATGCGCACGGAGATCATCATTCGCGCGACGCGCACGCAGTCCGTGCTCGGCGAGAAGGGCCGCCGCATCCGCGAGCTCACGTCTTTGGTGCAGAAGCGCTTCGGCTTCGCCGAGGGCTCCGTCGAGCTCTACGCCGAGAAGGTGGCCAACCGCGGGCTCTGCGCCATCGCGCAGGCGGAGTCGCTGCGCTACAAGCTTCTCGGCGGACTCGCCGTGCGCCGCGCGTGCTACGGCGTGCTCCGCTTCATCATGGAGAACGGCGCCAAGGGCTGCGAGGTGGTCGTGTCCGGCAAGCTGCGCGGCCAGCGTGGCAAGGCGATGAAGTTCAAGGACGGGTACATGATCTCGTCCGGTAACCCCGTCCGCGAATACATCGACTCCTCCGTGCGTCACGTCCTGCTCCGCCAGGGGTGCGTCGGGATCAAGGTGAAAATCATGCTCGACTGGGACCCCAAGGGCCGCACCGGCCCCAGCAACCCCATCCCCGACACCGTCACCATCCACAACCCCAAGGACGAGGACGAGTCCGGCGTGGCGAAGCCCTTCGTGGGCAAGGAGCTCGAGATGTGAGCGGGCGGAAGGGAAACGCGAGGGACCGACTAGCGGGCGCTCTCCGAGTTTTGACGAAAACACTCTCGTTCACCGTCGCGTGCTCTCACACAGAATAATCACACGCAACGCAAGACCGTTCTCGGATCAAACTGCGGTCCGGCGGTGCTGCCCGATTTCCATAAACTGAACCTTCTCTCCCGATTTAGACACGATTGCGGACGCCGGCTCCCGCTGTGTCGCGCGCGCGTGACGGGCGACAACGCGCGCGAGCGGAGACGCGCGTCGCGGTCGGGTCGAGCCCGCGAGCTACACGCGCGCGAGGACCTCGGTGACGAGTGGGCAGGATGCCGCCCGCCATCGAGCTTCAGATTTTGCGCGCGGGAGACGGGCAGTACTACCCGAAGCAGGGCGAGACCGTGGCGGTGCACTATACCGTGTCCCTGTCCAACGGCAAGGAGGTGGACAACACGTACAAGCGCGGGCAGCCGTTCCGGTTCAAGGTATCGAGCGGGCAGGTGGTGAAGGGGTGGGACGAGGCGGTCAAGCAGCTCAGCGTGGGGGAGAAGGCGTCGTGCGTCTTCCCCTCCTCCTACGCGTATTCGGGGAAAGGGTTCCCGGGCCTCATCCCGCCGCGCTCGGACCTGCGCGTCACGCTGGAGCTCGTCTCCATCACGAAAGAGGACTGACACAAAGAGCGAGGCGAGGACCTTCGCGGGTTTAGGTGTTGTGCGAGTTGTAAAACGTAAAGCGTAAAACAGCGCGTCATCCGGCTCGCGCGTACCGCGCAAATCTCCCGCGCGTCGCCGCGACGTCGAGTCTTTCCAGACGTACGAAACCCGCCGTTTTCTTTCGTCGCGCGCGCCTCATCTCGGCACCGCGCGCAGCCTGACGTTCTTCGCCGCCTTCACCCCCCGCGCGAGCGAGTCGCCCTTCCCCAAAACCTCGTCCCAGTCCTGGGACGCCTCGAGCATGCCGAACAGGCTCTGCGAGCCCCCCCCGTTGCCGAGCCGGGAGCCTTTGGGCTTGCTGGCGGGCGCCGCCATCCGCTCGCGCGGCGCCCACCCAAAGTCGGCGCGCGCGTTTTCGTCGCCGCCAATCTCGCGCAGCGTCGTCGCCGGCCGCTCCGCGGCCGAGCGCTCCTCCGCGTCCTTGTCCCACATGCTCTGCGAGTCACCGGAGGCGCCGAACACGAACGAGCGGCTCGCGCCGCCGCCGCCGAGCGACGCCGAGCGCACCAGGCCGGCGCCGGAGGCGCCCGCGCCGGAGCGCGAACCGTTCCCGCGGCCGAGGAACGACGTCGACGAGTGGCGCTCCAAGCCGGGCCCCGTCGCGGCGGCGGCGCCCGCGACGTTCGCCGAGTTGGCGCGGGGAAGCCCCCCGGCGGTGGACCGAGCCGGAGCGGGAATCCCGTTCGCGTGGTCCAGCGCGGCGACCGCGGCGTCCACGCCGCGGCGCGTGCGCGCGCGGCGTCCCTTCTTGCCGGCGTCGATCATGATCCTGAAATCCTGCGAGTCGAACCCGACGTCGCGCGCCGAGAGCGAGTCGCCGGCGGCGCGCGGCGCCTCCGCCGCGGCAGCCTCCGCCGCAGCGGCCGCCGCCTTGCGGCGCGCGGCGCGCTCGGCCCACTCGCCGTCGTCGTCGGAGGAGAGCTCGACAGCCTCCCAGGCGCGGTCGGGGACGTCGATGCCGAGGTCGTCGTCGTCCGAGTCCTCGCCTTGCGCGCGGCGGCGGCGCTGCCAGCCCTCCGGCCCGCCGTCCAGCGCGCCGCCCTTTTCCTTGCGCCGGAACCCGTTCTCCAGCGCCTCCTTCATCCGGCGCAGCTCCTCGTCGTCGCGCTCCTCCTCGAAGCGCGCGTGCGCGGCGGCGCGCTTCTGCGCGCGGCGCTCGTCGTCATCCGCGGCGTCGTCGAAGTCGATGTAGTCCACCATCTCCTCGAGCTCCTCGCGGTCGAGCAACCCGTCGGCGCGCTTCGTCGCGCGGCGCTTGATGACGCGCCCGTCCGCGCCCGTCCGCTCCTCCACCTCCACCTCCTCCTCGTCCGAAGTGTGGCCGCCGTCGTCGGACATCTCCGCCTCGTCCTCGAACGCCTCGCCGGCGCGCGTCTTGCGCCGCGCGTCCGCGTCGGCTTTGAAAAACGCCTTCGCCTTCTTCAGCTGCTTCAGGCGCTCCTTGCGCGTCATCTCGCGCGTCTCCTCCTCGCTCAGGTCGTCCTCCTCCGCGGGCGCGGCGGCGTCCTCCGCGGCCGCCGCCGCCTCCTTCGCCTTCTGCGCCGCGAGCTCCGCCGCGGCCGCCTCGGGGGAAACGTGCAGCTCGCCGGACGCCTTCTTCGCCCGCACCGCCGCCACCACCGCGGCGACGCCGTCGAGGTCGTCGAGGTCGTCGATGAGCGCGTCCTCCTCCGCCTCGTCGGCGTCCACCTCGAGCTCCACCACCTCGGCGTCCGCCTCGGCGTCCGCCTCGGCGTCGTCGTCCGCGTCGAAGTCGTCCGCGTCGAAGTCGTCCTCCTCGTCGCCCGACTCGCGCGCGACGTAGGCCTCGTCGTCCTCCTCCTCCGCGAACGCCGCCTCCGGCGGCGGCGCGGGCAGGCCGAGGCGCTCCACGCGCGCGGCGACGTGCGCGAAGATTTTGCGATACGCAAAGGGGTCGCGGTCAGGCGCGACGTGGTACCCGCTGAGCCGCGCGCGCCGCGATGCCTCGCGCATGATCTCCTGCTGCGTCGCCGCGGTCTCCGCCTTCTCCTGCGCCATGCGCGCCTCCTTCTCCTGCTCGGTCTCGTTCTCGGGAGGCGGCGCGCGCGCGGCGGGAGCGAAGGAAGCCTTCTTGCCGCGCTTACTCGGCGCGCGCGCGTCGCGCGCGTCAAAGTCGTCCAGCTCGAAGTCGTCCTCGGAGTCGTCCAGGTCGGACTCCTCGGACTCCTCGTCCGCCCCGTCGGCCACATCCTCGTCCGCCTCATCGTCGCTCAGCGTGCCCTTCTCGCGCAGGCGCATCTCCAGCGCCGCTTCTTCGTCGTCCTCGGCGTACCCGTAAAAGGCATCCTCCTCCTCCTCCTCGGGCGCGCCCTCATCCTCGAGCTCGGAGTCGCCCTCCTGGCGCGCGAACCCGGCGGCTTTCGCCGCCTCCGCGGCGCCTTTCGTGCGAAGCTTCAGACGCTTCTTGCCGGGGAGGCCAGCCTCGTCGTCGCCGGCCTCGTCGTCCGAGGACTTTGGGGGGCTGTCCGCCTGGCTCGCGTCGATGGGGCCGCGAGGGGAGGTGTCCTCGCCGGCGTCGCCAGCCTTGACGTCCGCCGCGGCGCGCACGCGCTTACCGCGCGCCTTGAACACCAGCTCCTCGTCCTCGTCCTCGTCCTCGTCCACGGGGGCGGCGAGGGGATCCACGGCGGGGGCTTCCGCGACATCCGCGGGCGCGGCGTCCGCGGGCGCCATCACCTCAGCCGCGCTCATCGGAACTGGAGACAGACGGTTTTTGAATTCTCGTCAATCCGAAGTCGACACCGAAACCGCGGCGGGGACGCCTCCGGTCTGAAGTTCGCGGTGAGGTCCGTCTAACGGCCTCGAGAGTGGCGCGATATTGTCGCCGCACGCCGCGAGTGCCTGTGCGCTCCGCGTTCTGGGAGGCTGTAGGGGTGCCTGGATTACTTGAAGTGCGAACGGTGCGAATCTGGAGTTCAAAAATTCGGGCCCATAGACTATAATATCGAGAGCGAGAGTGTCCGAGAGAACGCTCGCGGAAAGCTACGACGGCCGACTCCCTCACTGACCGACGCGCCCGGGCGCACGCCCCAATCGCATGGAAACCGAGCTCGAATCGCCGTCGACGCGCGGCGTCGCCATGTCTCCCACCTCCCCGCGTTCGAAGCTCTTACGAGTCCTCGTGTGCGGCGGCGGCAACGCGGCCCACGTCTTCGCGGGAAGTCTGGCCGCGCGTGGACACCTGCCGACACTGCTCACTACGTATCCCAAGGAAGCGGACGCCATACGGAAGGGCTGCGAGGCGAACGCGGGGATGGAGATCCGGGGCTGGACCACGCGCGGTGCGTCCACGCAGACGATTCGGGGAAAGCCCGTGGCGATCGTGGGCTCGTTCGAGGAGGCGTTCTGCCTCGCGTCCCGCTCGACGCGCCACGTGCGGTACGACCTGGTACGACCTAGTACAACACCGACCGTCCACGCGGCGGTCCGCGGCGCGCCGCCATCCGGCTCGCCCGGACACTCGCACGGGCACATCCTTCGCGTTGGATTTCCTTTCACACCGCTCGCGCGAGGCTCCCGCGCGACACGATCCTGACCATATGCCGTCCCGCCGTCTCTTCTCACCCTCCTCAGGTCCTGCTCGCCATACCCGCCCCTTACCACGACGCGTACCTGGCACAGCTCGCGCCGTACCTGCGCCAGTCCGCCGAGGCGGACGCGAGCCACGCGAGCCACGCGCTCGCGGACGCCCCCGCACGTCTGCCCACCATCCTCGCCGCCGCCGTGGCGCAGGGCGGCTTCGACATGGCCGCGAGGGCGGCGCTCGCGGACGCCGGCGAGTTTCGGGGCGAAGTCGTCGTCGCCGGCTTCGAGACGCTTCCCTGGGCGTGCCGCGTCGCGCGGCCGGGCGCGGTCGCGGAGGTGCTGGGCACGAAGGATACGGTGGACGCCGCGGTCGCGGTGTTCCCGGGAACGTCTGAAAACCTCGACGTGTACGCCAAACCCGTACTCCAGACGCTGCAGATCGCGGTCGGGCCCGTCCCCGAAGTGCGCCTCGCCTCCGGTTTCCTCGGGATCACGCTCATGAACATCAACGCGTTCTGGCATCCAACGCTGCTGTGGCACAGGTGGCGCGACTGGGACGGGACGCCGGTAGAAGGGCCGCCGCCGCTGCTGTACGAGACCGCGCCCGATGACCTGGCGTGCGACGCGATGTCCGCCGAGATCGCCGCTGTGGTGGCGGCGATCCGAGCGCGGTACCCGCCGGGCGCCCTGGTGGACGACATGTCGAGCGCGCGCCCCGTGCGCTCGTGGTTCCTGGACTCGTACGGGCACGACCCGAACTTGGACAAGACCTCCACGGCGACCATGATGCGCACGAACCCGGCGTACCGCGGCCTGACCCACCCCATGCGACCCGTGGAAAGAAAGAAAAACGGCGACGTTTCTTCGCGAGACAGCGAGAATTCGGCGGACCCGGGGGCGAAGCTTCTCGTCCCCGACTTCTCGCACCGGTACGTCGCGGAGGACGTCGGGTACGGCCTCGCGGTGATGCGCGGGGTCGCCGAGCTCGCCGGCGTGCCGACGCCCACGGTGGACGCCGTGATCGTCTGGGCGCAGAAGCAGGCGGGCCTGAGCTTCCTGGTCGAGCGCAAGATCGACAAGCCGGGGGGCGAGCTCAGCCACCCCGCCGCCGACGAGCCGGGCTCGCCGGGCTCGCCGGGCGCGGAGCCGAAAGCCGCTTCGGAGCCTTTTTCGCCGCGGCTCATCTGCGCGGGCGCCGACCTGACCGAGACGCGGTGTCCCCAGCGGTTCGGGTGGTTCGACCTGCGGTGGTTCATGCAGAGCAACGGCTACGCGCGCGCGGAGAGAGCCGACGACGAGCGCGGATAACGATCGCGGACGTGAAAGACGGCGCGAAAGACGACGCGACGAACAGCGCGAAAGACGAGACCCGCCGTTTGCTTCGTTTGTTTTGTTTTTGTACGCACGGCGACGAAAGACGCGAAACGATGAACGTTTTTTCAAAAGTCGTTTTTTCAAAAGGCGAGCTCGCGCGTCTAATCGAGCCGCTTCGTGTGCTATGTGGGTGTGACATTCGGAGTGACTCCGCCGCGCCGCACGCGGCCGCCCTCGTGCGAGGCCGGGGTTCAGGCGCGGGGTCATCTCCTCTCTGTCCACCGTTACGAATGATCTCTCGCGTTTCTCTCTCCGCGCGAAACGCGTTCCGAATGTCATCAATCGGACGAATCCAAAGCGGAACTTCCGCTCGAGCCCGTCCCGGGGTCGCTGTCGCTGCTGTCGCCGCTGTCGACGTCCCGCAGCACCAGGCTTCGGTCGCCGCCCGGCGCGTCGCCCCCCGCGTCTCCCGCGGGAGACGTCGGGAAGCTGTCGTCGCTGCTCTCTTCGAAATCGTCATCCGACGCCGGTAAGTCGTCGTCGGGGACGAGCGCGACGACGCCCGCGCGCTCTTCCTCGCTCCGGCGCCGCGTGTTCTCGAGCCACCACTTCGCGAGGCTCTGCGCCTTTTCGGAGACGACGACGGGCCTCGCCGCGTCAAACCTCGCGCCGCCGCCCAGGTCGTCGCTGTCGTCGCCGCTGCTCATCGTGGAGTCCCCCAGGGCGCGGTCGCTCCCCGCCTCCGCCCTGCGCGCGCGGGCGCCGCCGAGCCACGTCAGCATCAGACGCGCGGACTCGGGACGCAACGCCACCGGTTGCGAGTACCCGTCGTCCGAACTCAACTCGCTGTCGCTGTACAGCGCGTTTTTGGGTTTCTTCCAAGCGCGGAGGCGTGCCCTCTCCAGCCAGTCGCGCGCGAGGCGAATCGTGGGCTCGCTGAGCACCGGCGCGCCCCATCTCGCGCCCTCGCCCTCCGTGTCCGTGGACGAGAGGTCCGCGACGTCCCGCTCGCCGCGCGCCGCGCGCACGGCGCGCGACGCCGCGAGCCAGCCCTTGAGCAGCGCCGCCGCCTCCGGCGTGAGCGCCGCCGGCGCGAACCTCGGCGCGCGGTCGGCGTCGCTGTCCGACGTCTCCGACAACCCGGCGGCGCGCGCGAAGCGCCCGCCGCGCGCGCGCTTGGAGGACTCGTGGTGCCACATGAGCATGATCCGCCTCGCCGAGTCCGACAGCCGCACCTTGTCCACGAACGCGTCGCGGTCGCCCGCGTCGCTGTCGCTGTCGCTGAGCGACCCGCTGATGCGCATCGCGCCGCCCGCCGCGCGGAAGCGCTTGGCGGTTCTCGGCGTCAGCATGCCCGCCAGGTGGTCCACCAGCCACATCCGGTTGTGCTCGAGGAACTTGCGGCGGAACACGTCCGTGGAGAGGTCCGCGATGGTGAAGTCGCCCCTCTTGCCCGCGGTCTTGTCTTCCTTCTCCGCCTCGTACTCGGGGAGGTCCTCCTCGCGGAGCGCGTTCTCGTCCGCGCGCGCCTGCGAGATCTTCCACAGCCCGACGACGTCCGCCAGGAACATGAACGCCTTCTTGGCCACCACGCACAGCGCGAGCACGACAGCCACCATCAGCCCGAACAGGATGTCCTCGAACATGTTGTACTGCGCTCGGAGCATCATGGAGATGGAGAGCGTGAAGAGGAACGAGCCCGAGCCGCCGATGGCGAGGATGAAGTAGAACTGCGAGGAGAAGCACATCTGGTCCACCGACCGCATGGAGTAGTCGATGGACTCGTCGTACGAGCGCTCGAGCCCTTTCCAGCGCGCGGTGCGGTTTTGAAACCGGTAGCGCGCGTACTTCATGTACTCGTACACCTTCCATCCGTGGTACAGCTCCTGGGTGTTGAAGATGAAGATGTCCATCACGATCTGAAACGGGATGATCACCAAGCCGAACAGCAGGTAGATGATCAGGTCCTTCTGCCGGAACCCGAACAGGAACGAGAGCTGCAGGTATTCGTTGAACTGGTAGTAGAAGTAGATGAAAATCGGCGACATGTACAACCCGGCGGTGGCGGTGCCGTACGCGGTGAGGAAACCCATCAGGTCCTCGACCACCGAGTCCTCGTCGTTGATCTCCGCCTCCGCCTGGATCTGCAGATCGTCCTTCTTCCTTTTCCGGCGCATGCGCAGGCGCAGCGAGATGTGATGGCGCAGCTTCGGGATGATTTTCGTCATGTACACGATGAACGCGTCGAGGTACACAAACTCGATCAAGCCGATGATGAGCTCGAGGTAGTAGCCGAGCGTGAAATCTGTGAAGTCGTCCGCCGCGATGGTCACCAGGCCGGCGGTCAGGGACAGACCCACGGAGATGGGCGTCAGGAGCATCACCTCGCCCAGGAACGCCTCGCACTGCGTCTCTAGGAGCAGGTGAAATACCTTCATCAGAAGGAACACGACGAAGAAGTACGTGCCGTACGTGTCCGTGAAGGAAAACTCCATGAGCGCGATGTTGGTAATGTTGATGACGACGTTGGCGATGATGTAGTGCGACCGTTTCCAGGACTCGGGCTGCATCAAGATGGTGTCGTCCTGTTCGCGCATGCGGGTCATCTCCGGGATCTGAGGCACCAGGATCTGCGACGCGCACACCATCAAGTAGCACGATAGCGTGAGGAACGCCAGCGAGATGCGTCCCGCATTGGCCATCTTTATGGCGCTGTCGTCAATGTCTCTGCCCAGGTCGTCGATGCTCATGGGGAACTGCGTGAAGAACGTGAAGTTGGTCATGAGCCACTGGATGGCGAACTGGCCGGTAATGAACGGGAGCATCCCTAGGATGATCCCGCGGCTGGGCGCGGCGGTGACAAGTCCGAGGTACTGCCGGAACCGGAAGCGCGGCGGATCTTTCAGCGTGGTAGTCAGGCGGACCACCGCCCAGAACGCGATGACGATGAGCACGGAGATGAACCCGAGGACGTGGAACAGCACCACGTAAAAAACCTCTGGGAACGCGAAGAAGTTGAGCAGCTGGAACCACCCGAGCGCCGTGGTGCTGACGGTCAACAAGTACGTCCCGTCGTGTTTGCGCGCGTTGACGTACTCGTCGAACGTACCCTCCGCGACGATCATTGTCTTGTCCATCGGGGACGTCTGGTAATACGAGATGTCAATGGCGATCTCCGTGGGGATGATCCCTCGCATAACCTCCACGCCCTCGGCGGGGGAGAAGATGACGGGAATAGCCACCTGCGCCGTCACGGCGGCGTCGTATGTGCTCACGTCCACCTCCGGGACGGAGATGTCGTTCGCCAGCACGGAGGCCTCGAAGAGCGCGTCTTGGCTCTCCGCTGTCTCCGTGATGAAGAACAACGCCGCGCCCTCGACTTCGTACCAGCGCGTCGAGGCGGCGGCTTCCTTGAACGCCTCCTCGTAGAAACACTGCACCTCCACTTCGCACGAGTCCGCGATGGAATTTTGGTTCTGCGGCGCCCACGGGCTGATGAACACCGTCTCGTTCGCCGGGACGAGGTCGCACGACCCGTAGTTCACGAAGTCCTCGATCTGCGTCCACGACGTCTCCAGGAGCTGGTACAGGTAGATGTGCGAGTCGAACCCGCGGCACCCGGAGAAGAACGGCAGGTAATCCACCGCGAACAACGGCCGGTTCTGACTCCAGTAGTCCTCGATGAAGACGTTCTCCTCGCGCTCCGTGACGTCCGGGACGTGCATGTCGCCGTTCTCCTCGATGATCACGTCGTCCACCATCGCGCTGTCCTCCTCCTGGATGAGCAGAATATCCTGATCCGCCAGCGCCGCCAGCTCCTGCTGCTTGAGGTACATCTTCCACTCGCTCGCCAGAGTGCTGTTGTAATCCATGGTGAGCTGCGGGTACACGTACCTGCACGACGGGTCCATCTGCGCGGGCGAACACATGAAGTAGTCCAGCTCGATCGAGCGCTGGAACGGCTCGCGGAACGGCACGTTGAGCGGGATCTGCAGCTCGTCGTCGTTCATCAGGATCACGTGGAACGAAGACCTCTCGGCGGCAGCGCCGCGCTGGGGGTAGTGCGTGTCGACGCACATCGAGTCCAGGAAGCCGCGGCGAGTCGCGTTCTGGTACAAGCCGTGCAACATGCGCACCTCGAATCGGAACTCCACTTCGTCCAAGCCGCCGATGTTGATCTCGTGCAGCCCGCGTTTCCAGACGTACGTCCCCATCGCGGGTTCGTCCTCGTTGTGCTCGTCGGCGCCCTGGACACCGTTCCCGGCGAACCAGAACGGTAACTCGAGCGCCTCGGTGGATTTCGGGCACTTTGTCTCGAACTCTTGGCCCTCCATGACGCCCATGGTTTTCCGGTTGATGCCGTCGCCCACGTCCCACGGAGGACAGGGCACCCGCTCGTAATCCGCCTCGTCGCACATCATGTCGTTCACGCGATCGTCGATGAACACGGCGAGTTCGTACTGCTGACCGTGACGGATGAAGTCGTCGATGAACCGCCAGTCCAGCTTGACGCGCGCGTTGTGCCCTCTCGGCAACGTAAACTTCACCATGGGCGTGCCCTGGATGTCGGTTGCGATCGACCCGTCCGGGTTTTCGATGAACTTGGGATTCAACAAGTCAAAGTTCAAGCCCTTGCACTCGCCGAAGTACGTCGTGTCAAACACCGCGTCGCCGGCGGTGGCGTTGCCTTCCGTCGCGTTGGCGCCGGCGTCGGCGGCGTCCTGCAGCAACACGCGGCGACGGGACATTTCCTCAACGTACGTGGGCTCGGCGGGCATCGCGGCGATCAGATCGCCGAGCTCCTGCATGCCTCGCAGCGATAAGCCGGTGGCGTTGCGCACTGCGGCGTCTCTCGCGGCGGCGTCTTCGCCGCTGAACTCGAACCCGGGCGGTTTCGGGAGGTAGCCGCCTCCGACCCGTCTCGCCTCCTCGCCCGCGCCGATCGCCAGGAGCGACCGCCGCCGCTGGTTCGCGGCTTCGTCCGACAACGCCGCCTGCATCGCGGCGAACACAATCGCGTACGCTTCGTCGACGAGCACGTTCTTGAGCGGCTGCACGCGCCAGAACGTGATCCTGTCGGCGATGCACTCGTCGATGGACTCCGCGTTCGGGTCGGACTTGGTGCCTTCCGGACAACGCGGCAGGATGACACCGGTGCCCTCCGGGCAGTAGTGGCACGCCGAGCACGGGAACTGGAACCGACCCGACGACGCCGTGCCTTCCGGACAGTAGTAGCCCATCGGGCACTTGTTGAAGAACTGCGTCTCGGGGGTGGTGCCGTAGCCGCAGAAGTACCCGTCGGGGCACTTCACCGCCGCGACGGTGGTGCGCGCGTCGCACACGTAGCCCTCGGGGCACAGGATGGCCTGACCCAGGGGCTGCAGCTCCACCGTCTCGCACGTGTCAAGCCCGAGCTCGCAGTCGACGATGAACTCGTTCACCACCTGCGACGCGGAGTCGCCGAACGGCTTGTTGTTGTCGGCGCCCTCTGATGAACACACCAGGCCGGGGTTGCAGGGGATGCACAGCGACTCGTCCGTGACGCCCCGGAACGGGGACCAAGTGCCCATGGGGCAGTTCTTGCACGTGATGGAGTCGCGCAGCGAGCGGACGGTGCCCGACCGACATACCGTGGGCTTGTACGTGCCGTCCGCCGCGCACTCGTAGCCCGCGGGGCACGCCAGGCACGTCTGGAACCCCTCGTAGTGCGTGTACAGCCCGGGGAGACACATCGTCGCCGCGGTGTTGCCTTCGCCGGGGGCGAAGTTGCCTCTCGGCGCGGGGATGGGGATGTACGTGCCTTTCGGGCAGTAGTTCCCCGGCGGGCACGGCAGCATCGGCGACGAGACGTCCCCGGCGACCACGAACGTACTGTCCGAGGTGCCCCATTCGCAGTACGAGCCCTCCTTGCACGGCTGAGGCTGCGTGTAGACGCCTTCGTTGGTCACGTTGTTCTCCACGCCCTGCGTGCAGTACGTCGCGGGAAGGCACGGCAACGGCCGGAATTGCGTCTCGTCGAGCGCGATGGGCGACGCGCGGAGCAGCGCCCCGATGTCCAGCGCGCTCAGCGGGTCGGGCGTGAGCGTGTTCTGCAGGCAGTAGTGGCCCGCGGGACACCTCTTGCTGGGACTCGGCAGGCCCACCGCGTCGCACACGTAGCCGGGAGGACACGGCTCCGGGACCTCTCGCGCGAAGCCGGGACAGATGGTTCCAATCGGACACTTGTTGCACGAGCTCTGGCCGTACTCCTGCTGGTACAAGCCCGGGATGCACGGCTTGGGCTCGGTGTTGGCGACGCCGGGGCAGTACGTGCGCGAGGGACACGGGATGAGCTGGCCCGGCGGGCAGTAATGCCCCGAGGGACAGGGCCCCGAGCCCTGCGGCGTCGCGCTGCCGGGCTCGCACAAGTACCCCGCGAAGCACGTCTGAGGCGTGGTGAAGTTGTTGGCGATGGTCCGGTTGGTCGTCACGCCCGGGCCGCAGTACGTCCCGAACGGACACGGCAGCGGGCGCTCCGGTGTGCCGAAGTCAGTGAAGTTGGACGTGCGCGTGCCCTCCAGGCAGTAGTGCCCGGGAGGGCACGCCTTGCTCGCGCCGGAGAGGCCCGTCACGTCGCACACCGCGCCTCGCGGGCACACGCTGGGCTGCGACGTGCCGACGTCCGGCGAGATGAACCCGATGGGCGCGGGAAGGCAGGAAGACTGCGTGGTCCTCGGCTGGAACGTGCCCACCGGGCACAGTGTGAAGTTGGCGGCGCCGCCCGAGCCGCCGCCGCAAAACGCGCCGCGCGGACACGGCAGCGGTTCGCCCTCCGGGCAGTAGTACCCCGCGGGGCACGGCGCGAAGTGGAACAGCGTGCGCTGCGACGTCCAGTCCTCGCCGTTGTTGGACACCTCGATGAACACCGTGCCCGCGCCAGTGGGCTGCTCCGGCGCGACGCACAGCAGCGTGAACGGCGAGAGGTACGTCGCGGGGATGATCTCGCGGCCGAGCCGGCACGAAAGCGACGTCGAGTTGACGAACCCGGCGCCGGTGACGAACACGGGCGTCCGGCCTCCGGTGACGCCCGAGCGAGGCGTCACGCCGGTCACCTTGATGGACTCCTGGTACGTGAACGCCGCGCGGCTGCCGAACAAGCCGCCGCCGGGCGTGTAGTCCCGCCCGTTTCCGGTGACGCCCACCGGGACGGTCTCGCCGGCGCCGCCGGCGGGCGTCACGCACTCCACCAGGTCGCCGCCGAGGAACGCCGCCGACACGGGGTACATCGCGCCGAATCGGCACCCCAGGCGCGCGCCGTCCTCGAATCCCGCGCCGCGCAACGCCACGACGGTCCCGCCGAGGTCCGGGCCGAACGAGGGCGACGCGCCGGTGACGCGCGCGGTGGGCGCGAACCGGTGCGTCGCGCCGCCGACGCCGCCCGCGCCGGCGGCGAGCGCGCTGTGCGTCGCGCCGCCGTCCACCACGGAGACCGAGAGCGAGACGATCCCGACGAAGCGCTCGGGCGTCTCGCACGCCATGAGCGCGGAAGACACCGCCGTCGCGGGCGCGGCGGCGGCGTCGGACTCGCCGAAGCGGCACGAAGGTACCGCGTCGCCCGCGCCCGGCTTCAGGTTCGCGCCGCGCACGAACACCACGCCGCCGCCCGCCGCGGGCGAGTGCGACGGGAACCCGGCGCGCACGCGCGCCGGCGCGTGGAACGCGAACTGCGCCGACGCGAAGGCGGCGGCGCCGCCGTCCGAGAGGAACGGCGCCGAGTCGTGCGCGGCGCCGAAGCTCAGGACCACGAACCCGGCTGGGTGCGACGGCGCCGAGCACTTCATCGCCGTCCACCCCAGGCACGCCGCGCCGCCGCACCGCTGCGCCGGGAGGCGCCAGCGCGCGGGATCCGTCGCCTCGGCGTCGACGGCGACGTCGCCGAAGAAGCACGAAGGCACGGCGTCGCGTCCGCCGCCGCCTCCGAAGACGACGACGTCGGCGCCTCCGGCGACGTCGGCGACGTCCAGCGAGACGCCGTCCACGAACCGCTCCGCGTGGTACGCGAACCGCGCGGCGCCGTCCACGGTCCAGGCGTTGGACCCGAACGCGTGCGCCGCGCGCGCCTCCACCGGGACGACGCGCCCGGCGACGCCCGCGGGCGCCACCGTCTCGAGGCGCTCGGCGCCGGCGAGGCGCGCCGCCACCGGCGCGACGGTGCCGAACCGCGCGGAGGCGCCCGGCGCGAAGCCCGACCCGACGACCGCCACCGCCGCGCCGCCGCGCTCGGCGCCGGACGCGGGGCTCGCGCCCAGCGCGCGCGTCTGCGCGACCGACTCGAACCGCGCGCCGCCGGAGGACTCCGTGGCGAACTCGAGCGCGACGAGCGCCGTGCCCTCCGGCGTAGCCGGCGACTCGCACGTGGCGAGCGCGGAGGAGACGATCCGAGGCGTGGACGGTGAGGCGTCCCCGAACGCGCAGAGCGCCTGGAACTCGCCGTCCAGATGCCTCGCCTCGTCCACCGGGAAGTTGGCGCCGGAGAGGAACACCACGGTCCCGCCGGCGTTCGCGCCGGAGGCGGGCGCCGCCGCGACGGTGACCGGCGGCGCGCGCTCGGCACGCGCGCGCGCGAGCGCGAGGTCGGGCAGGTACTCGAAGTCGAGTCCGCCGGAGGCGCTCGCGACGTCCGCCAGGCGATCCTCGCCGTTGAAGGACAGGGAGACGGGTTTCGTGACCCAGGAAGCGGGGTCCACCGCCGGGACGACGCACTCGAAGCCGGACGCGACTCTGCGCGCGGCGACTTTGACGGCGCCGACGTGGCACGACGACTGGGTCATCGCGCCGCCCGCGCCCCGGGGGAGCGCAGGGTGCGTCAGCACGGTCACCGCGACGCCTCCCTCGGTGGAGCCGCGGCGAGGCGTCACGGAGAGCGCGGCGACGTCCTCGCCGAACGCGAACGTCGCCGCCGCGACGTCTCCCGAATCCGGCGGCGCCGCGGACGAAGCGTCGCCCACCTGCACGGCGACGAGCCCCGGCTCGTGCGCCGGCACCTCGCAGAACGCCAACGCGGAGGATACGAAGCGCATCTCGGCGGCGCCCAAGGCGGCGCCCACCCAGCACGCGTCGTCGCCCTCGCGCATGTGCGCGCCCGCCATCTTGAGCAGCGACCCGCCGGACGCGGGCCCCTCCTCGGGCATCGCGAAAAACGCCGCGGGGGGCGTCCGGATCTCGAACGAGGGCGGGCCTTCGCCGCCGAACGCGGCGATGGACGCGGGTGCCGCGCCCATCGCGGCGACAGTCACCGTCGTCCACCCGGCGGGCACGCGCGGCGGCGCCGCGCAGAGCACGGTGGCGTACCCGACGCACATCCCCTTGCGCCGCATCTCCGCCGACCACGAGGCGTGCGGCGGCTCGGCGCCGAGCCGCGTCCCGGTGACGCACACGTCCCACGCGTGCACGAGCACCGCGGGCGAGACCTGGAGCCCGAAGCGGCAGGTGTCCGGGACGTCGTCGTCGTCGTACTCGCCCGTCTTCTCGTACGTCACCTCCACGAGCGCGCCGTCGCCGGCGAGCGCGACGGCCGGCGCCGCCGCCAGCGCCTCCGGCGACGCGGCGTGCGTGACGAAGCGGAACGCCGAGGCGGCGGAGATCGTCGAGGACGCGTCCGTGCTGAACGAGACGGGCGACGCGCCCGAGACGCGCGCCGGGGTGAGGAACTCCACCGTCCCCGCGCCCGAGACGCGGAGCGCGAGCGGCCACACCGAGCCGAACTGCGCGGAGGCGCCGCCGGCGGAGGAGCCCGCGGGCCAGGCGTCGGCGCCCGCCGCGGTGGCGGAGACCAGCGCGCCGCCCTCGGTGGGCCCGGAGCTCGGTACGAGCGCCGAGGGGAACGGGGTCCTCGCGAACTCGAAGACCGCCGAGTTGAACCCCGAGACCGGCCCGCTCGCGCTGAGCTCGAGCGCGACGGCGCCCTCGCGGTGCGCGGCGGACTCGCACGCCGCCAGCGTCGAGGAGAGCGTCCTGGCCGCGGACGGCTCGTCGCCGCCGAAGTGGCAGAGCAAGCCCCCCGGCTCGAGCGAGACGAGCTCGCGGCCGACGACGCGCACGAGCGCGCCGCCGCCCACGTCGCCGACGGGCGGGTTCACCGCCAGGGTCACAGCGGGCGCCTGGTAGTGGAACCACGCGCCCTGGTGGTCCTTCCCGGCGACGTTCCCGTCCTCGGCGCCGTCGGCGACGCCTACGCGCACGAAGCCGGGCGCCGAAGCCGGCGAGACGCACGCCATGACGCTCGGAGACACCGCGTCCGTCGCCACGAGCTGCGCGCCCATGCGGCAGTACGCCTGCTCGCCTTGCTCGAGGTACGAGCCCACGACGGTGATGCGCGCGCCGCCGCCGGTGACGCCCTGCTCGGGGAAGACCGACTCCACCACCGCGGGGACGCGGAAGCGGAACCGAAGCGGGAAAAGCGCCAGGTCCTTGCCGTTGATCGTCGCGAACAGCGGCGTCGCCTCGGGCACGTGGCTCGGCGTGACGCACACCGCCTCGCCTCGGTCCAGCATCACCGCGCGCACCGGGCCGATGGTCCCGAACTTGCACCCCAGGTGCGTCTCCTCGTGGAACGGGCCGCCGGAGACGGTCACCACCGTGCCGCCCGCGGCAGGCGCGCCGCTCGGGGACGCGAAGTCAAACACCGGATCGTTCCGCACGCGGAGCATGCGCTTCGAGTTTGTGATGTCGACGCGGTTCAGGGACACCTCAAGCGCGAGGTCGTCCTCCTCCGCGAACGCGTTGGTCTCGCACTTGGCCAGCGCGCTGCTGACGAACACGCCCGGCTCGATGGACGTGGCGCCCATGGAGCAGAAGGTGCCCACGCGGTCGGCCGTCTCGCCAATCTCCGCCGCGCGCAAAAAGTTTTTCCCGTTGACGAAGACAATCTCGCCGCCGCGCGTCGAGGCGACGTCCGGCTCGATGAGCGTCACGAACGCGCGCGCGTGGAAGTGGAACTGGAACCCGAACTCGGTGATCTTCGGGACCCGCCCCGCGATGATCTCGTACGCCGCGAAGCCAGCCGGCATGGGCGGCGTGATGCACATCAGCCTGAACTTGTTCACGATGATCCCGGGCGACTGCGTGGTTTGGAACTTGCACGTCGTCTGCGGCTCGTAAAAGTTGGCTCCCTCGATGACGGAAACCGTGCCGCCCGTGACCGGCCCGGTGGGCACGCGCACGTCCAGGATGAACGTGTACCCCTCGATCAGCCCGAGCGCCTCCGCGGGGGTCATGCCCCGATCGAACGCGTCCAAATCGGGACCCTCGCGGTAGAACGTCACCGTCGTCTTGTTGTCGCCGGTGTAGTCCACCGCGTTGAGCGAAACCTCCAGCGGCGCCGCGCCCGCGCCCGGTTCGGCGCGCGTCCCCGGGCGCCGCGCCGGCATGACGCACGCGACGGCGTTCTCGTCGACGAAGGTCGCGAGGATGGGCCCGACGGTGGACACCTTGCACGCGAGGTGCTCGACGTCCTGGAACAGAGAGCCGTAGACGATGACCTTTGTGCCGCCCTGCGAGCCCGCGTCCGTCGGGTCGATGGACTCGGGCTTGGGCTGCGCGTAAAACGTGTGCGCCGCCGAGTTGGTCACCGGCCCGCGCGCCGTAGAGGTGACGCCCGCCGCGCCTTCGCCGAGCCGGAGCGTCATCGCCGCGTCGCCGTCGAAGCTGCGCGGCGGGACCTCGCACCGCGCGACGCCGCTGGACACCACGTCCACCTGCGTCAGCGTCCCCGCGCCGAACGCGCACATGTGCGACGTCCCCGCGCCGTACGTCTCCGCGGTCCCCGCGAAGTGGTCGCCCACCAGCGTCAGGACGGTCCCGCCGAGCGTCGGGCTCAGCCGCGGTTGGTGCGCGCGGAGCGCGGGCGGCGCCACGAACAGCAGATCGGCGACAAAGACGTCGCGCGCGCCGCCGACGCCGACGCCGCGCGGGCCGACGCCGTGCGCGAAGGACGCGGAGACGAGCGAAATTTCCGCCGCGCCCGCCGCGCGCGCCGGCAGGGCGCAAGACACGCCCTCCGACGCGGCGCGCGCGGGAACGACGACGCCGTCCACGTGGCACGCCAGCGAATCCGCTTCATCCGCCTCGGCGCGCCCGCCGCGCGCGTCCAGGTAGAAGGTCACCTCCGTGCCGTCGCCGACCGTGGACGCCACCGCGGGCGCGGCGGCGAGGACGCTCGGCGCGCGGAGGTGCGTGAACGTCGGCGCGGCGCCCGCGGCGCCCACGAGCCCCGGCGCGACGCCCACCGGCCGCGCGCCGGGCGCCGCCGCCGGCGCGACGCAGAGCATCGCGTCCGGCCCGGCGGCGCGCGCGGCGACGGGCGCCAGCGACCCGAACTGGCACGCGAACGGCGGGAACGACGCCTGCGCGAGTTCCGCACCGTCGCCGACGACGGCGACGGAGACGGTGATGCCTCCGACGTCCCACCCGGCGGCGGGCGCGACACCCGCGGCGCGCGTCGACGGCACAATCTCGAGCGTCGCGGCGCCTTCGTCCGCGGTCCACGCCTCGCCGCCCTCCGTGACGAGCCGCAGCTGGAACGCGCCGCCGCCGCCGCCCGCCGCGTCCGGCGACTCGCACGCCGCGAGCGCGGACGACACAAACGCGGCGGGAGACGCGGCGTCGACGCCGCCGAAGGCGCACAGCACGGCGCCCGTCTGGCCCGCGGCGTCGTGCTCGGGCAAGTCGACGCCGACGACGCGCACGACGGCGCGCGCATCGCTCGTCACCGTCGCGGGCTGCGTCGCGCGCACCCGCGCCGTCGGCGCAAAGGCGAACGTGACGCCTTCAAACGACGCGGATCGCATCTCGGCGATCTGCGAGGCGCGCGCGCGCACGCCCACGACGCCGGGCGGCGTCGCGGGCACCAGGCACGCCCAGACGTTGGGCGCGCCGGCGAAAGGCGCCGTCGTCGTCGCGGCGAGCGCGCCGTACGCGGCGTTCCCGGACGCGCTCGCGGCGGCGACGCGCGCGCCAAAGGCGCACGCCGCGTCGACGACGCCGCCGCCGGCGTCCGTCTCGACGTCGCCGTCCACGACCACCACCAGGCGCACGCCCCCCGCCGAGGGGCCGCGCGTGGGGAACGCCGCCGCGAGCGCGGGCGCGACGACGACGTCGACGACGCCGTTCCCGTCGGCGACGAGCCGGTCGTCTTCGCGGCTGGCCACCGAGACGAAGCGCCCGGCGCCCGGCGCCGTCGCGGGCGAGACGCACTCCGCGAGCGCGTCGCTGACGGCGCGGCCGACGACGGGGCGGACGGCGCCGAACACGCACGCGTCGGCGTCGCCGATTGCGCCCGCGAACGACGCGCCGTGGACTTCGAGCGACGCGCCGCCAGACTCGGCGACGCGTTTCGGATACGACGCGTATACGACGGGTCGATCGACGCGCGCAATCGTCGCCGCGGTTTCCGACCACGCGCCGCGCGAGTCGTCGAGGCTGATTCGAACCGCGGCGCCCGCCGACGGCTCGGCAACCGCGGGGGACTCGCAGAGCACCAGCGCGGAGCTCACCGCGATGACGTCCACGCGCGCGTCGGCGTTGTCGCCGAACGCGCACGCGCGCGCGGCGTCGCGCGGGATGTGTGCGCCAGAGACGCGCACGACGGTGCCGCCTCCGCTCGCCGCCGCGCGCGGCGTCACCGAAAACACCGCCGCGGGCACCTCGAACGCGAAGTCGACGAGCTCGCGGCGCGGAGAAGACGCCACTTCGCTCGCCGTCTGCCCGTCCCGGGGGTCGACGAGCGCGACGCCGAGCGTGACGAACGCGGGAGCCGCGCGCGGCGCGACGCACGAAACCGTCGCCGCGTTCCCGACGCGCGTTGCGGGGACGACGGCGAGCCCGAAGCGGCACTCGGCGGCGACGCCCTCCGCGAGGTTGGCGACGTCGACGGTGACGAGCGTCCCTCCGCCGGCGGAGACGGCGGCGGGCACGGGAACGCCCGCGTCGGGCTCGGGGAGGTACGCGAAGCGCAAAGTCGACTCAGCGACGCCGGCACCGACGTGCGTCGCCCCGACGGGGATCCGGCCGACGGCGTCGTCCGAGCCCGGAACCGCGGACGCCGGCGAGACGCACGTCAGGGCGAATCCCTCCGCTCGGCCGGCGACTGGGAAGACGGCGCCGAACGAGCACGCGACGTGGTGGGATGGCATGTCCGCGAACGCGAGCGTCACGAGGCTGCCGCCGCCGCGGGGGCCCTGCGCGGGGGTCACGCCGACCAACAGAGGCTCCGCCTCGTGAGAAAACAGCGCGGCCTGGGTGGAGAAGGCTTCGGCGACGCGCACCGCGACGGCCGCCTCGCCAGGCGCGCGCGCCGGAGGCTCGCACTTCACCAGCGCCGACGACACCACCTGCGCGGATGAAGGCTCCGACGACCCGAAGCCGCACAGCGCATCGCCCAGCAGGTGGTCACCCACCACGCTCACCACGCCTA
>Ga0181561_10000090_pt1 | contig 64362 bp, 44 predicted proteins | sample 011ome_19_FD_133760 | JGI IMG/M metagenome (GOLD analysis project Ga0181561, IMG submission 133760) | Coastal salt marsh microbial communities from the Groves Creek Marsh, Skidaway Island, Georgia - 011510BT metaG (megahit assembly) | ecosystem: Environmental > Aquatic > Marine > Intertidal... | reverse complement strand
TTCCATCTTAAACCCGGAGGAGAATCAATCGGGTACTCAAGAGATTGAGATAAATGATATGGAGTCGCTCGAACTTGCTCAGCTCCATGTGGGTGAAAACTCGACCGCCATGGAGCCGCTAACGCTTAAAGTCGCCAAGGGAGTTTATGTTTTAGAGGAGTCTTTCCATATCGCCCGTTCGAATGTAAATCTAATCGCCGAACCAGGGGCGCGATTCGTTCTTGGAAACGAGGTCAATCAACCCGTAATCGCAATTGGAACGCAAAACGAATGGGTAGACGATGCAGACATCATCGAGAACATTCATATTTCTGGAATTGAGGTAGATGGAAATCGCGAGCGTCAATCCTCCGAGTTCGATAGTGAGAGACCTTGGATTCGAAACAACGGGATCGACGCCAGAGGGGTACGGAATTTTTCGATCGATTCGGTGACCGCCCGGTCCAATCGCTCGGGAGGACTCGTTATTAGCTGGAAGTGCTCGAATGTCGATGTGCGGAATTCTGTTTTTGAGGACAATTTTTTTGATGGAGTTGCTTACTACGACAGTATTCGCGTATTCACGACTGATTGCATAATGCGTAACAACCAATTTGCCGGAGTGAGCCTGGATAATCGGCTGATCGACACCTATTTTTCTCAATGCAAAATTGAATCGAATCGAAACGTGGGCGTTTTCGCCCGCAACACAATCGGACTGCAATTTGACGATTGCGTGATTCGGAACTCCGCCGATTGGGCTGTCTTTCTGGCGCACGACGAGAAGGAGCTTGGCGTCCATGATACGCGAATCAATCACTGTCACATTGAAGGCAACCGGGGAGGGATATTTATGGCTTCAGTGAGTGAAACGCAATCTAGCGGCACCAAAATTAGCCATTCTCAATTCTTCAATAACAATCTGGACAATCGGAACGACATCCAAACCTATGGATCGGCAATCGTTTCAACTGAGAACGAGTTCCATAATACCGAACTTCTCGCATCAAACCAAGATCCAGTTGAAGGGTCGCAAAAAAGTAGCTCAGTGCTTCAGCCTTAGCGATCGCGGAGTGTAAGGCTTGGGTTTTCAAGTCAGCGCAAACGCTTGCTACGGATCAAATTTCCCTATTCACCGCCTCCCTTAAGAACCGTATCCAGAGCAGCCCGTCGGGGATTCGGTTCTCCTGACTCAGGCGAAAGCACTGCGCCCCTCTCGGGACTCAGCCTTCACTTCCGGCAATCATTTTCTCTGCCAGCGATCTTTCGGCTCCATAACCGATTTCGGTCCGTCTCCGTCCAGCCATTTCCTCGCTTCCGTACCTTCCTGCAAATAGGCATCCCAGAAAGCGGTGCTCAGCGCCAAAATGACTTTGTGATGATTCGGGTTGCGGCGTTCTGGATCTCCAGGAAGCCGACGCTCCGTAAACGCAGAGTGTTCCGCCCTCCACAGGACGAGCTCGTATTTTCCCTCAGGGGGGAGGGCAGGGAAGACCTTCAAACGGTCTTCAGATTCAAAATCTCCAATGGGAGAATCGTCCTCGGTTCCGGTCATGAGTAACCAAGGAATGGAGACTTTCGCAAACGCCTTTTCCACCTCTCCGCGTCGAGGTCCGCTGGGGCTCATGGGGAGGGCCGCTCTGATCCGTTTCTCAACAAAGTCTTGTCTCCGAAGACTCACGCTCTGACCGCTAACATACTGGGTGGTAATCGCTCCAAACGAGTGACCCGACATTCCTATTCGTTTGAGATCGACTCGACCCATAAGCGAGTGATCTGGCTCCTTGTTCCATCTGCCAAGTTGGTCAATCAAGGCGGGTACATCTCTCACTCGATCGAGGGTACTCTTCAGACTGGCCGCCTTTTTTAGGGCGGCGTATCGTTTCAGCGGAGGCAATCCCTCCATGACCGATTGGTCACTCCCGGGATGCTGAATAAAGACCGCCACGTAACCGCATGCCGCCCAGTGCTTCCCAAGAAAGGCGGACCCTTTTCGAGACCCCCCAAGCCCGTGACTGAAAATAACGACCGGGGCCTTCATGGCGCTGCTGGGCAGGTACACTAAAACGGGAATCTCTCGCTCCTGTTTTCCGTAAGTGAAGCTAGTATCTAGGGTTTTGACAGATCCTGGATCGATCTTTGTGTTCAATGGATCGTAATCGATTGCTGCGACGCTTGTGCAGCAGACTAATCCGATTGAAAGAATCACTTTTTGAACGTTTATCTGCATATCCTCATTGAGGTTATACACGAGTAATCAGCTCTGGTTGCGAAAAGGTTCAACTGAACATAGCCAAAGGCGATAAGGTGAACGGACAGGAATCTTACCATGGTAGGAAAATAGCGCAAACTCATTCAAATTTGTGTCTTAACCAGGTCTGGACTCATCAGGCACTCTAAAATGTAGGAGCGGTTTTACACCGCGATTTTACACCTATCATCGTGGTGTAAAACCGCTCCTACAAAGTGCCACTATCCACCTCCTCGGTTTACCGTCAATCAACCTTCTTAAGCAATTGGATCATCAAATCCGCTTTATCTAAATTTACCATATCCGCAGCAGAGTCTATGATTTCTGGATACTTAGATTCAGCTCCATCCTCTAAGGCATGCGCCATTAGTTTGAGATTGTGCTTTTTCGCGAACACCACGAAATCTGGAGTCAGGTTTTCGAGGCGATATTCAATGATTTGCGGATTGTAGTCCAGTACTCGTTCTAGCCCCGGCACATCCACTGCGTTCATCTTCAAAGGAATCTGCGAATCCAATTGCCGTAGCTCTCTCGCCCGGTCGTCTTTGGAGAACCAAAAAAAGCAATCATCGGCAAATCCAGTTTCCTTAACGAGTGAAACCAGATCCGCAAGGTCCGCATCCTTCACGTCAAAATAGACCTTAATGCTCCCTTTGAAGGATTCCAGATAAGGCTTTAATCGAGGAACCCGTTCACCTGCAAAGGCTTCGTCAAACCAGGAACCGGCATCTAGATTGTCGATGTATCCGGAATCTCGGTCCCGAATCAGCCCCGTCCCGTTCGTCGTTCGATCCAAGGTGGCGTCGTGCAAAATATATAACACGCCATCACTACTCGTTCGCACATCGACTTCGACATAGTCGATGCCTAGTTCAACGCATTTTATAGTCGCCGCAATCGTGTTTTCGGGCGCTAAGTGATTAGCCCCTCGATGGGCTACGATTTCAAGATCGCGAGCTTCGGTGCGAAAGGAGAGGAGTAGAAGAGCGGGAAGAAACAGGCTTGCGAATTTCATGGGTATAGGGGCTACGGGAAATATAATAGCATTAGGAGAATTGAAGGCACTCATAAATTTTAAAAAGAGTAAAGATCCCCGGAACCACCGAGAGATCGGGGTCTACGACAAGCTCGATCTTTCGATCGGCTTGGGCTGCACAAACGGGGCATTTTTGAATGTAGGGAGGACCGGCTCGGTCCTCTTAGCAACCTCAACGGAGGACCGAGCTGGTCCTCCCTACCAAAACTGGAGCCACTGACAATTCGGGTTCTACGACAACAGTCTTCGCCGTTCAGGCTACGCCCGTCATGAGCTTCCGCGTATGAAACCCAAAGGGAATCAAGCCCTTACTCTTCCAGCAACTGCTTCCAAAAACGTTCGGGCGATTCGAGGAAACTTTTAGTGAAGGTGACGTGATCGAGCTCATTGTAATTCGTTTCTTCAATCCCATCTTCGGAAAAAGCCCAGATCTGAGCGTCAGGGGCACTCAGTATTATGGGGGAATGCGATGCGATGATAAACTGGCAGTCTTGCTTGGCCATCTCTACAATGAGCAGGATGAAAGCGAGCTGCCGTTGCGGCGAAAATGCCGCTTCAGGTTCATCGATCAAGTAAAGCCCTCCCGGCACAATTCTCGACTTGAAGAATTCCAGGAAACCTTCGCCGTGCGAGTAGTCGTTCAGGTCCTGGCCATACTTTGCGTTGATCGCTCGCTGGTTCGCCTCCATGTATCCCCGAACTCTGTCGTCATCCCTAAAACGGTCGATATGCTCATCAAATTCTTTCACTAGATTCTGATTTCGATGCACGAATCCAAAGAAATCTTCCGCTCTGAGAAAAAAGCCCTTGCGCGACTGCCGGTTCCAGCCGAGTCGGATAGAATCGGCCAGTGGCTTGACCGAGACAAGCGTACCGTCTTTATCCAAGTCTGTAGCCCCAATATTGATACGTCTACTGGCCATAGCAATCGCCTCGAGAAGAGTCGACTTGCCGCTGCCGTTCTCCCCGACAAAGAACAATATGTTTTGATTGATAGACCGATCCGTGATTGAGGGGATAAACGACAAAGAAAACGGAAACGCTTCTCTTTGCAACGGAGCTTCACAACGAATCTTTTTCAGGAATATCAAACTGCAGATATCAATGGGAATATCTGCTTCTGGATCAATCCTTTGTTGAGGGACCTAGAAAAGGGTGCGTACTCCCTTGAGGCACGTCGGTCTTTGAGCATTGCCCTGACTCGCCTAGGACCCCAATTTTAGGACACTGACCTTACTTATGAGAAAAACCTTGCTGCCTGTTTCCATTACCATGCTTCTCAGAATTGCACTCGGGTTACCCTCGATTAGCGTAGCTGAGCCCAATCAGGAGCTCCACCGATTATTTGACGACTATTGGTCCCATGAGATGGAGTCGAACCCGTTTGGCGCCACCTTGTCAGGCGTTCACGATTTCAATGACCGCGTTCCGGATGCCTCACAGGGTGCCATTCGGAAAAAGCAGGAAACAATGATTCGCTTTTACGAGGAACTGGATTCTTTCGACAGGGATGCGCTCGATAAGAATGACGCCCTCAGTCTGGATATTCTAAAATTCATTCTGAAGCATGATATCGAGTTGGGGCAATTCGATACTTGGCGCATTCCTTTCCTCTCAGACTCCGGGTTTCATAACTCCTTTGGACACGTGGTTAGCGCCACCCCTTTCACCACCAAAGAAAACTACGAAGCCTATTTGAAAAGACTCGAAGCGTATCCAAAATATCTACGCCAAAATCTCTCAAATATGCGAGTCGGACTTGCCGGCGGTTTCTCTCAGCCGAAAGAAATTCTAGAGAAAATCCTCCCGTCCTTTGATGCCCAAGTTACGAAAAAGCCAGAAGACCATCCTTTGTACCGTCCTTTTGCAAAGCTTCCTGATTCAATCGATCGAGCTACAAGAACTGCCTTTGTGGAAAAGGGCCGCCAGATACTGGCGGAAAAGGTGATCCCTGCCTACGCGGAACTCGCCCAGTTCATGCGCGAGGAGTACCTCACCAACGCTCGATCAACGTTAGGAGCCAATCAGATGCCGGACGGGGATGCGTATTACACTGCTTGGGTCCGGTACTTCACGAGCCTTGATATGGCGGATCCCGTCGTGATTCACACCCTTGGTATCGAGGAAGTGAAACGCATTCGGAACGAAATGGATGAAATTATCCAGCAGCTCGAATTTAAGGGTTCGTTTCAAGAGTTCCTGGCGTTCCTGCGCGTAGACCGACAATTCTATCCGAAGACACCTGAGGAACTTCTTATGAAAGCGTCGTGGCTAGCCAAGCGAGCCGATGGCCGCCTTCCCGCATTTTTCGGCAAGCTTCCTCGCCAGCCCTATTCGGTTCAGCCCGTACCGGACGAGTTAGCGCCGAACTATACTGGCGGTCGATACTCACCGGCTCCTCCAGGTGCCAGTCGAGGGGGAGAGTATTGGGTCAATACCTACGCTCTCGAAACCCGCTCTCTTTACCAGCTGACGGCCTTGACGCTTCACGAAGCGGTTCCAGGGCACCATTTGCAGATCGCCCTTGCCTATGAAATTGAAAATGTGCCCGAATTTCGAAAAAAGTTCTACCCACACGCTTACGGTGAAGGGTGGGCGCTTTATTCCGAAAAGCTCGGAGTTGAAATGGGGCTCTACGACACGCCTTATGATCACTTTGGAAGACTTTCTTATGAGATGTGGCGCGCGTGTAGACTCGTTGTGGATACAGGGATTCATGCCCAGGGATGGACGCGTCAACAAGCCATCGACTACCTGACAGCCAACACGGCGCTTTCGTATCACACCATTGGCACTGAGATCGACCGCTATATCGCCTGGCCCGGGCAAGCCCTTTCCTACAAAATGGGCGAGCTGACTATCCTGGAACTAAGATCCGAAGCGGAGCAAAAACTGGGTGATCAATTCGATATTCGGACTTTTCACGACACCGTTCTTGCTCAAGGTGGACTGCCGCTCGATTTGCTGAGAAAGCAAGTAAAGGAATACATAGACAGGGTAGGGACTGCTAAGTGACTCCAGGCTAGACTTTCTGGGGCCGATTCAAAGTCCGGCTGGTTCCATAACTAGCTCTCCGATGCGCACCCGTGAAGGTGCCGTCACAACATAGAGACACGCATCTGCCACATCTTGCGGTTGTAAGGCTTTCTTCAATTCCGTCTCAGAGGGTGGAACAGGACGTTGTTGGACGAGAGGCGTATCGCATAGACCCGGCATGATCAAGCTTGTGCGGATCCCATTCTTTTTCTGCTCCAGGTAGGTCCCGTGAGCGAGTCCGGTTAACGCGTGTTTAGAGGCCTGGTAGGAGACGCCTGACACGTCGGCCCGTTTTGCTGACACAGAGGAGATGTAGATGATTAATCCGTCCTTTTGCGACTGCATGACCGGAAGGACGGCTTTGGTGCAGTTGAAGGCTCCAGTTGCGTTAACGGCCAGCATCATTTCCCAGGTTTCGTGGGTTAGCTTTTCAAGGCTCCGATCGGGAATATTGGTACCTGTGGCGTATATCAAGGTATCTATTCGCCCATAGGATTGGACCGTTTTCTCGATCAGCTTCTCGATTGCGTCGACGTCTCGGGCATCTGCTGGGAATACGATCACATCTTCACCGAGTTCCGAGGCAAGATCGTTCAGCGCTTTTTCGTTGCGAGCCGCTATCACGAGCTTCGCTCCCGCTTTGTGAAAAGATACCGCAGTCGCTTTGCCCATTCCACTGCTAGCGCCTACGATGATGACTACCTTGTCCTGCAAAGATTGTTCTGACATAGGGCCAAAGGAACTACAGCATATCAGACTAGCGGACCAGAAAAAAGAACAGGGGATTGGGGGACGATCGGGCGCCTGCAGACTTTCACAATTCAAAGGTAGGGACCGACGGCCCGGCGATCCGCATTACCCAAGTATGCGGACCGCCAGGGCCGCCGGTCCCTACCTCTCAAGAACTGTAGCAATCAATTCCATTGTCTTCTGAACATCCACATTGATGGGCACATGTAAAAACGCGTACTTCGCGTTCATCTTCTCCGTCTCTCGACACATTAGATACATGGAATAGTTGCAGACGTAGTTTCCTGCGTCATAGGTCACCGTTGCCCCTTCGGCTACTGGAATTTTCAGGGAAACATACCGGTGCTCTGGTCCGTCAGCCTCGATCCGTTTTTTTTTCGAAGCGCGTGTAGACCGGCAATTCCGAGCTCGCCGTTCAATCCGGATTTTTCTCGCCCGAGGATGCTGCCCGAGTCCAATTATGACTTCGGGTTGATACCGCTTCAATGCCGCTGTGAATTGATTCGGGTCGAATTTTACATCGAAAACGATTCCTTGGGCCAGCTTTGCCCGATTGATCTCTCGAACTATTTCCGTAGTGACATTATGGGTATACTTACCGTAAGGACCAAAACCGTAAACGAGGGCTTTCATATGAATTTAGATAAGACTGTCATGGAGATTGATCGTAGGTGCGGCTTTACGAGAACTTGTACAAAAACCGAAAGAGTTTCTTCATGGCTGGTGTGAGCCGCTTCTCTTGTTCGTTCACCATAGCCATTTGGTTAACTCGTGAAGCGGTAGGATAGGGATAGATCTTGTTGAAAATGGCGGAGGCTTTGATCCCTGCGCTGTTTGTCAATATTAACTCTTGGATGAGCTCTCCGGCATTGGGGGCGATCATGGTGCCACCCAAAATTTTCTGACTGCCATACAGGTTTGGTTTGGTTAAGTAGGTGTAGGCCTTCCCATAGCGATAGTCGTCCGTTATCGCTCGGTCATCCGACTTGAAATCGTGATCGAGAGTAATAAACTCGACTCTCTCCTTTTCGAGCTCCTCTGCGGAACGCCCAAAAGTCGCGACTTCAGGGCTGGTAAAGGTAACCCATGAGAAATGGCTGGTATCCAGTTTCTTGCGAAGAGGAGAGAGCAGGTTGTTGATCACCATCCGCACATGCAGTTCTGCGGCATGAGAAAACATGAGCCCACCCGCGACATCGCCACAGGCTAGGATGTTCTGGTTGGTGGTCCGCAATTGTTCATCGAGAACGATGCGACCGTCTTGGGTTTCGATACCTGCTTTATCTAGATCCAAAGATTCCAGATGAATTTTGCGACCAATCGACGAGAGTACGGCATCGCATTCGATGATAACCTGTTCCCCACCGATGGAGACGATGGCATCGCCCTTGTCGCTAAAACTATCCAGACGGGCTCCCAGCATAATTTCTATGCCCTGTGCTTCGAACTGCTCTTTGAGGATCTGAGAAACTTCTGCTCGCTCCTTGTGGAGCAAGCGATCGCTGGACTGCACGATCGTTACTTTGGATCCCAGCATGGCGAATGCCTGACCCAGTTCACACCCAATGGGTCCGCCTCCCGCAACGAGCAACCGCTCGGGCAGAGTATCCATGTCAAAAAGAGTCTCGTTCGTATAGCTTGGAATATTTTCAATACCGGGTGTATTGAGCATTCGAGGACTCGAACCTGTCGCCAAGACGATCTTCTTAGCGGAAAATTCGTCGTCACCGACCTTGACCGAATTCGGGCCAGTGAAACGGGCCGAACCGAGAGCCACATCCAAGCCCATTTCTTCAAAGGCCTCCTTGCTCTCATGGTGTCGGACGTGTTCTTGGCACTCTCTGACGTAATTCATCACTTTTGACAAATCGGCTTTGCTCGATGGGGCGGAAATCCCAAAACGCTCAATCTCGCGACTCGCTTGAACTTGTCTCGCGGCATGGATCAGCGCTTTGCTCGGCACGCATCCATAGTTCAGGCAGTCGCCACCTAGGGCAGTCTCGGACTTGTCGATGAGCAGCGCCTTGAAACCTGCCTTCGCCATAAAGGCAGCAATTCCGATTCCGGCGGAGCCTGCCCCAATCGCGATAAGGTCGTAACTTCGCTTCATGTACCCAACAGAACGAATCAGAGCAACAGGAGATTGGCGAAAAGTCGGCGGTCTAAGGCTTGAGGAACTCTATTTCCTGATTTTCTGGGTCGTCCATTGAGCAAATGCTAGGAAGAGAATCAGGATAAAGTTCACGAAAGGGACGATCATCAAGGGTCCTATTCTATTTCATCCGAGCTTCGATCATGGCCGCGACTTCGGGAAAGCCTCTGGATTGAGCGAACATTGCGGCAGTTTCACCATCGACATCCGCAGCGTTGGGGTCGGCGTTGTTGTCCAGCAAATATTGCACGACGTCGCGATGACCTTCAGCTGCAGCAAACATTAAGGGTGTCCAGCTTTCGTGTGAATCGATATCGTTCACGCTGGCGCCGCGCCGGTGAAGGATTGTTATCAATTTTAGATTGGGTCCGGTGCAGGCGAACATAAACGCGGTACGGTTGGTGCTGTCTCGCATATCCAGGCGAGCTCCCGCTTCCAGCAGTCTTTCAGCGATCTCAGTATGACCATTGAAGGCTGCAAGCATTAGGGGTGTCCGCCCATTTTCGTCGGTTATATTGGGGTCGATTCCGGCCTCAAGAGCTAAGCTAATGGCTTCCACGTTACCATTCAGCGCAGAGTCCATGATGAACTCAATGGGGATGGGAGGTAGGGCGTCTTGGGGAGCTGACGCCTTCTTAGGGGCTTGGGAAGCGGTCGCGCTGACCGGATTGGAGTCCGTTTTGGAATCGCTGCAGGCCGAGAGGGCAAGTGCCAATAAGAAGGGGAAAAGCAAATGGGAGATCTTCATCTGTCAACAATCACTCGGGAATTTGATTTAAAAGGCAAATGGAATATAAGGTATCCATCATTGGGACGCTCTCGCCCTACCTTGTTAAAATAGAATTTCGTCGTCCTAGATAACTGAGATCGCCCGCTACCCTGGAGCACTCGTTGACTATTTCTTCCCCTTCAAGGTCCTGTCGAAAAATTCCGTCAGAATATCCAAGGCAGGATCGAAAAATGGATCTGAAGACCAGAAGGGATGAGGGCCATTCTTAATCACATGGGACTCGTGATGTATTCCAACTGTATCCAATTTTCTAATTATTTCTGGATAACGTTCACCAGGGCGGTCGAATTCGCCATCCATGAAAAGCATGGGAGGGGAGTTCGTGGACACGTGAGTAATGGGCGAGGCGGCGATGAAGGTTGATTTAGCTTCCTCCCAGGTTCCTCCCACGAACGTGGCAGTCCTGCGTCTTGGGTCGTGGGCCGCGGAGCGTTTAGAATCCTCAGTCGTGAGGTCCATGGTTCCCGCCATAACAACACAAGCTTGGATCTCGCTGCGAAAGCCCAAATGATTCCCTCCATGGTTTAATCCAGCGGAATGACCACTGGTTCCTAGCAATCCGGACAGGTGCCCCCCGGCAGACCCGCCCACCGATCCGATACGGTCTGGGTCGATCCGGAAGGTTTGCGCATTCGCTCGGGCCCATCTGACGGCTGATTTGCAGTCGTAGATGGCTGCAGGAAAGGGGGCTTCGCCTGAGAGCCGGTAAGAAATGTTCATGGTCACATAGCCGCGAGCTGACAATTGCTGCGCCATCGCAGTATAGCTGCTGGGGTCCCCTTTGTACCAACCTCCTCCGTGGATGAACAGGATCGCGGGGAAGGGTCCGCTACCTAGTTTGGGGCGGTAGAGATCCAGAGTCATTTCTCGATCGCCGTATTTCGCGTAAACGAGATTTGAATACGAATCGACGTCTTGAGGAAGGATTGTGGGGACGCGAGTCATCTTGACCGCGGGAGGTGGTCTTTGTGGCGCCTTGACTGAACCACCATAAACTTCAACCCAGTCCAGGCGTGAACTCGAAGAACTTCCGTTGCCGGGCTTTTGGTCGGTGAAGCCGATTTGTTCGACCTTGTCGAGTGGTGGTGTATCCACTTTTTCTTCTGCGATCGCTTTGATGACACTGAAGTGCCGCCAACTAAGATCGCTAATGGTGAATTCGTGATCATGCCACTCTTGCCCTCCATCACTTTGCTCACTGATAAACCAGCGTTCGCCTGGGAGCTTAATCAGCAAATGCAGTGCATGCTCCCCGCTTTGACGGCTTCTCCAGCGGACTTTGGCCTCACGAGAGGACAGATCTGCATAATAGCCCGTTTTGCGAAGGGAGAGGGCCCAGCTCAATTCGCACCTGCCAGACCAGACATAGAACGGGTCGTTCTCTATTTCTGCATGATGCGACTTCTTGATTCCGAGTTTACCGGGACCATGAATCTCCATGCGGAGATCCGGATTGGCCACGTGCTCCGGTGTAATCGGAAGGGCGAAGGGAATCTCTTTCCAGTCCTCGCGGAAAAAGAGTGAGTCATTTGCAAAGGATGAAATCGTAATAAAAGCTAGCGATGAGAAGCCTATAAAGAATTTTGCACGCATAGTGAGTTTCCTTTAGGGAGAATAATTGGGGTTTAATGTTAGAGTGGGAGCCTTGATGGAAATCAGCCAATTATCGAGCAATTGATTGAGTTCTTTTCGTTTTTCGGGAAGACTTTTCGCAAGATTTACCGATTCGCTTGGGTCGTTTTCTAGGTTGAATAGTTCACTGTCGCCATATTCTGGGTAGTGGATTAGTTTGTATTCTTTATGATAAATCACGTTTCGCCAGGATTCCGCCCAACGACCCGTCTTTTGATTGTAACGCGTGTATTTGGGGAAATAGCAAAAAACGGAACGGGTTGATATCGTATCGGTATCTCCTAGTAATAAGGAAGATAGGTCGTATCCATCCAACGGATAATTTACTGGAAGGTTGAGATTAGCCAATCTGAGCAGGGTGGGGTAAATGTCTACTCCAATGATGCGTTCATCGCTGCGCGAACCCGCTTCAATCCGATCTTTCCATTTGAACAAATAGGGGACGCGGAGTCCGCCCTCGTAGGTTTGTCCTTTTTGACCTCGAAATGTGCCGACAAGGTTTTCATTGAATGACCCATTGTCGGAGGCGAAGAGAATGATCGTGTCGTTTTCAATTTGGAGTTCCTCTAGAGTGTCCAAGAGGCGTCCCACTTCGTCATCCAACATTCGCGTCATAGCGGCGATGGTTGGCATTTCGTCCACATTCTTCCCAATCAGTTTGTATTCGCTCAATTTCTTCTGAAAGTGCTTTATATATTCCGTCTTCGCTTCTAGCGGGCGGTGTATCAGGAAATAGGGCATGTAGAGAAAGAATGGTTTATCTGCCCGCACTGAATCGGCCATGAAATCAATAGCCCTGTCGGTGAGGAACTCTTCGATAGCGATTCCATCAGGAAGATCCACTTCGGGTACAGATTTAGCATTGTAGTGGCCACCACTGCTTTCGATGGCTCGATCGAAACCGTATTGAGTCGGGTGCTCTTTTCTTGGATTGCTTATATGCCATTTTCCGAAGGCCGCTGTAGAATAACCCGCTTCTTTAAACGATTGGTTGATCAAGCGTTTTTCCAGGGAGACGTCTTCATTCGGAGGGACGAGAAACTTTATCTTATCCTCTTGTCCCGTGTGACGATCCACCACCCGATACACCCCGGTTCGAGGAGAGTATTGCCCAGTGAGCAATGCCGCCCGTGAAGGCTTGCAAGTGGGAAAGGCAGCGAGCCCGTTTGTGAACATCATGCCCTCCGCCGCGAGACTGTCGATATTTGGGGTTTCCAAATACTCTGTCCCGTAGCAGTGCAAGCCGCCAATTCCGAGGTCATCTGCTAGGATAAGTAGAACATTGGGCCTCACAGAAGGACTCGTGGAATACCCAGGGAAATCGAGAAGCAGCCCTGACAAAATTAGTAGGGCTCGAGTCGCTACCTGGTTCACATGAACTACCATCACTTAGACTGAAAGATCGAACTTTGCACGCAGGCGTGAATAAGAGAGCGGAAGCCGTAGTCACTCTCTTCAAGTTCACTCACAATCCTACTAATTTCACGGCGGTCTGCAAACTCAATACTGGCGCCCGTCGCGTAGGTGAGGATTTTTTCGGCAAGATTTTGGGCGATTTTATCAGGATGCTCGAGGATGAGCGATTTAAAGCCCTCTATGTCCGCAAAGGTCTTTCCATTTGAAAGATGATAGCTTGGATCCACTGCGGGACCCTTTTTCCAATTACCCTTTTCGGGAAGCGCCCGGTAATGCTGTCTCCATCCACCAATGACATCGTAGCTTTCCAAGGCAAATCCCGGAGGGTCGATCTTTTTGTGACAGGCCATACAGGCATCGGTAGAACGGTGCTTTTCAAGCTGGTCGCGTATGGAAGTCGCTCCACGTATGTCGGGTTCGACCGCGGGCACATCATCAGGAGGAGGAGAAATGTGCTCGCCTAGAATCCGCTCTAATAACCAAACACCACGAATGACAGGAGAAGTGGTGGTGCCGTTGGCGGTTACTTTGAGTACGCTTCCCTGCGTTATGACACCTCCTCGAGGATCCTTTTTCCTTAGAGGCGTTTTTTGGAAGCCCGTACCGGAAAAATGGTCGATTCCATAGTGTTGAGCGAGGCGCTCATTGAGCATGGCAAAGTCCGAATCGATAATATTGGTGACGCTCAAGTCTTCATTAATGAGCTCTTGAAGGAAGGCCCGGGTTTCATCCAGCATGGAATGCTTGAGAATAAGGTCGAATTCGGGATAGAGTTTCGAGTCTGGGGTCGTGAAGTCGATTTCTTTCAAATTCAGCCAATCATCTGTGAAGTTATTGACGAAGGAACTGGCTTTAGGGTGGTGGAGGAGTCGATCCACTTGTTGTTCCAGGACAGCTGGATTGGACAATCGACCCGCTGCGGCAAGAGAAAGGAGTTCTTCATCGGGCAGCGTGCTCCAGAGAAAGTAACTTAGGCGGGAGGCGATACTAAAGTCGTCTAACCGGCCCGTATGCTCAGTGAAATATAGAAAACGCGGCGAACTGAGCAGGGCGCGGTAGCCCGATCGCAGAGCGTCCCTTAAACTCGCGCCAGAGCGGAGTCTGGACTGGGCAAACTCAAGATACGGGGCGACTTCTACCTCTGTCACAATTCGTCTAAATGCATATCCAGCAAACCGGGTCATGAGTCGGTCGAGGTCTTCACTGGGATTCGTTGACTGCAAAACTCCGTTTTCGAAAACCAAGTCGTCAAAGAGTCGATGCCTGAGCTCACTCTGGCTCATACCTTTGTGGATACGCTCCATTTTGATGGATTCCATCGCCACTGCCGGAGCGTCAGTTTGGGGAGCGCTCTGGTCATTGAGCAGCTTAACTGAAATGATCCCAAGCGTATGGTCCCCAGGCCTTACCTCCAACTTGTGACCCTTTTGCATCCATGTCTCAAAGGTGAAGTCTTGTGGTTCCTCTTTAGCTTCGAAATAGCCGGCCCAGAAGAGAAGGGGAGCCGAGGCGGCGGCAACGCCGGTTCGGATTTGGGTCCAGACCCCGCGTCCAGGAGGGGGGTTGTGGGCTTTTGCTCGGATCGTGATCCGGTACCAGCCGTTCTCGTCGACCGTAGTTGGCTGCATGCGCCCCTGATAGTTTCCGGTTGATAGATAGGAAAGCGCGTGTCCATTGTGCAAGAGGGGGCCACGGCCGTTCTTTCTTGTTTCCAAATTCCAGGTGACTTCTTCCGGGTGAAAAACTCTTTCGTGGCTAGGCGTTTTAAACTGGGCTCTGGAAAACGCTTCATCAAGCGAGATGTCTATGGCCTCCATGTACTTTTGCAGCAAGTGGTGGGAAATTTGCTGTGACTCCGCTATATTGCTAAAACCGTCCTGACTGGGGTCGTCGGGGAGGAAAGATTTGATGGGGAGATCCACCCCGAGCAAATCGTGAAGCGTATTCTCGTATTCAGTACGGTTCAGCCGGCGAGAACGAACCCTGCCAAACTCACGCTGACGCTTGGCAGACTCATCATGCATCGTTTGCTCGAAGACGGCTAGGAAATCGGAGCGCTCTTGCTCTTCCGGCCAGAGCTCATCCTTGGGCGGCATTTCACGATGGGCTACTCGATCGTGAACCAAAGACCAAAGGGCCATCGACTGCGAATCGTCAGGATTAAAAGGGAGATTTGAAAGATCAAGACCTCCCTTCTTTTCCACATCATTGTGGCATTCGTAGCAGTTGATATCGAGAAAATCGACTATGGTGGAATCAATTGCAGGATGGGATTCGATGTTGGCAAACGCAGTGGACGCGAGTGGCAAAAAGGTAATCGAAAGGACACCGGAGCAAGCCGATGCTAAACTGTAACTGGATCTACTTCTGAATGATCTCAAATTGAGGGAAGGTGTATGGATGGGTAGAGGGCAACGACGTCCCGGCATGCGGCGATGTACATGCGAGACGCGGCGGAGCGGGACCGGTCTTCGCCTTTCTGGCTACGCCCGGCACGCGCTCTCGCTCTACCTAAAGAGAAATGGCGATGAATAGGTGCTGCTAAATATATAGCCCTTCTTTGCCGAGCGGCATTGAGCGTACCCGTTTTCCGGATGCGGCGAAGAGCGCATTCGTTACTGCGGGTGTCGCAGGAGCGATAGGCGGTTCTCCCAAACCGGTGGGTGAATAGTCGCTTTGAACGTAGTCCACGCTGATCGAGGGAGCCTGATTCATTCGAAGCAGATTGTAATTGGAGAAGTTGCTTTGGTCCGTCGCTCCGTTGGTGAACGATATTTCCAAGAATGAGGTGCTTAGGGCGTCAATGAAACCACCTTCAACCTGGTTGTCCGCGCCGCTCCGGTTAAGCACAGGGCCGGCATCCGCAGCAGCATAAACTTGATCTACTTTGAATTGCCCCGAGGGCTGGGCGGTAACTTCAGCCACAAAAGCCACGTAGGCTCCATGGTCGAAGTGGAACGCAAGTCCTTGTCCTTGGTTCGGTCCCATTTTGCGCCCCCAATTCGCATTTTTGGTAGCGAGTTTAAGCGTTCCGGCCGCGCGTTCGGTATTGAAGTCGGTCTCGCCGTATCGCTGCTTCAAGAGATCCAGGCGAAATTCGAGTGGGTCACGTCCACCGGCCAGCGCGATTTCATCCATGAAACTTTGGAAGGCGAAGCAGTAAGCAGAGTGCCCGGGGGAACGCCAGGGTCCAGTCGGCACTTTCAAGGGTATCATTGACTGCCGGAGGCGGAAGTTCGGCGTTAAGCCCGATGGGTAATGCTTGGGGGACAAATTGGCTCCGCTTGTGGTTCTTCCGTTATTTCCGAAGGTAACAAAATGGTTTTCCCACGCGGTCATCTTACCGTCCTTGTCGATGGCCGCTTTCAAATTGTGCCAAGCAGCGGGTCGATAAAAATCGTGTTGCATGTCGTCTTCACGAGTCCATTGGAGTTGAACCGGTCGATCGAGTTTACTCGCGATCCAGGCCGCTTCTACCATAAAGTCCGAGGTAAGTCGTCGTCCGAAACCACCGCCGAGGCGAGTCATGTTTACATGGATACGATCCTCTGAAATCCCCAAAGTCTTTGAGATCAGCCCTCGTCCACTTTTGGGGTTTTGCGTGGGAGCCCAAAGCTCCATTTTGCCGGATGGATGTAGAAAGGCAGTGCAGTTCTGCGGTTCCATGTTGGCGTGCGAGACGAAGGGGTAGTAGTACTGCGCTTCGAGAACTTTGTGGGCCTTGTCGAAGGCTTTGTCCACATTGCCGACGCTGCCAAGGGTTTTTCCCGGCTCCTTGCTCAATGCCTCAGCCTGACGCTGGTAGCTAGCGGTGGAATCCGATTGGATGGTTTCCCAGTCGACTTGAAGCTGCTTGCGGGCCGATTGGGCTTCCCACCAAGTTTCAGCGACAATGGCGACGCCTGGCATGAGGCCTTTCAAATCGTCAGTACCATCGACCACGAAGGCGTCGACTACACCCGGAAAGCCCTTGAGCTGTTCCGTATTCGCGCTCTTGACCCGTCCGCCAAAGGAAGGGCACTTCTCGAATACGGCGTAGACCATTCCATCAAGCCGCGTATCACATCCGTAACCAAGCGTGCCTGTGAAGATCTTCTTGTTGTCGACGCCGGGGATTCGTTTGCCGAGGATTTTAAATTCCTCGGGGCGACTCTTAAGCTTGAGCGATTTGGCATCGGGTACCGATTGCTTGGTAGCTAGCGTCGTCAGTTTTCCGTAGGTGAGGGTACGTTTCGATTTTTTGTGGTGAATGGCCCCGTTTGCGGCAGAGCATTCATTCGGGGATACTCCCCATTTTTCTGCGGCCGCATTGCGAAGCATGACCATGGCTCCTGTGCCAGCGATTCTAAGGTCATCCCACCCGTCAGGCGTACCGCGGCTACCACCGGCGACCTGGCGGCCATATCGGTCGTCAAGATTGGCTTGCTCGACGGTGACATTGTTCCAGTCGACCTCCAAGCATTCGGCAACGATCATAGGCATGGCCGTTTTGATACCTTGGCCTCCTTCGGGATTCTTGCTTACGATCGTGATACTTTCATCGGGATCGATTCGGACATAGAGATTGGGCTCCCAGGTTTTCTCCCCTTCGTGAGGTTTTCCATAGGCGGTCGAGCGATAGCTCACTCCAATCATGAAAGCGCCTGAAGCGAGGGCAGACACTTTGAGAAATGCCCGGCGGTTGATATTGTCTTGAGTCTTCATGTTACGCGTCTCCTCTCTTTAATGCGGCAGCCAGCTTTACGGCCTTGCGAATTCGATGATAGGTACCGCAACGGCAAATGTTTCCGGAATGAGCGGCATCGATGTCAGCATCGGTTGGATTTGAGTTTCGTTCAATAAGCGAGACCGCAGTGAGAATTTGTCCTCCTTGGCAGTATCCGCATTGGGGAACGTCTACCTTGTGCCAAGCTTGCTGCACCGGATGCTCCCCCTCGGAGTCAAGGCCTTCGATGGTGGTGATGTCCATTCCGGCTATACTGGCAGCAGGAGTGATGCAGGCTCTCATGGGTGTGCCATTCACCAATACGGTACAGGCACCGCATTGACCAATACCGCATGAATACTTGGTACCGGTCATGTTCAGTTTATCTCGCAAGGCCCAAAGTAAGGGCATGTCCGAAGACACGTCTACAGCGCGTTCTTCGCCGTTAATTTTCAACTTAATTTCACTCATTGAATTTTGCGGTTAGTGTGTATTGTTAAATCATTTCCAAGCCTGACATTGTCCCAGTGCTGGTTGCGAATTGGTCCGTTTCAAGTCCTTGTCGTTGTAAAGCGCTTACAAACAAGTTTGGAAGTGGATAGTTGTCGTTTTGGTTGAAAGCCAAATGTTGCCCGTGTCGGAACCCGCCACCTGCGAAAAGGACCGGCATGTTCTTATTGTCGTGGGCGCTCGCGTTGCCGAGGTTCGAAGTTAGAAGCACGTTCGTAGTGTCGAGCAGCGATCCATTAGACTCGTCAGACCGTTTCAGCTTGCGTACAAATCCACCCCAGGCTGTGACGAGTTCAGTTTCAACCGCGGTTAGTTGGGCAATCTTGTCTTCGTCGAGACCGTGATGACTAAGGCTGTGATATCCTTCTTTTACGCCGGGAAGCGGGATGGATTCTCCATTGCCATCGATATGCAGAGTGATGAATCGGGTGGAGTCCGTTTGCAGTGCGAGAAACATGATATCGAGCATCAGTTCTTTTCGCTTAATGACCTCATTGTTGTCAGCGATGTCCTGAGGCGGCTTCATGTTCACTCTGGGTTTGGGCTTTTGTACCCAGTCTTCGGATGCGCTGAGCCGTTTTTCGAAATTGCGAACCGAATCGAAATACTGCTCCATCTTGTCTCGGTCCCCAGCTCCAAGAGTCCGCTGCAGCGTCTTGGCGTCAGAAGCGACTACATCCATTATGCTGCGACCTTCTTTAAGCCGTTGCACCTGATTAGCCTGTTCCTGAGGGGAGTCCGCGATGAAAAGCCGGTTGAACAGCTGGGAGGGCGAGCTCTCTGCTGGGATCATGCTCCCGGTATCGGTATAAGAAGGGCTGTTGCTGTTGCTGGGATTAAGTACGAGTGACGGAAATCGAGTTTGATGACCCAGGTGTTTAGCCAGATATTGGTCGATTGAAATCGAATTTTTAAAAACGGCGTTTCTGGAATAAGGGGCAGCGGTAAGAATGCTCCCGGATGCCTTGTGCCCACCGGTAACTCCGGGGTGGGACGAACCCGTGACAATCGTGAGGTCACCCAGCAGATCCTGTATTTTCGATAGGTAGAGGGAAGGTGTATAGTTCCTTCCTGAATCGAGCGGGTTGAGATTAGGGGCGTGGAGTCCGAGCGCGAGGCTGACACTTACAAATCTTCGGGGGGGCTGAGCCGCGGAAGAAGCAGCAAAGGCAGGAACCATAGCCTCGAGCCAAGGGAGCGCTAACGCCGCACCCGCTCCTTTGACGAAGGATCTTCGAGAAAGGGTGCTCGAGAAATTGAAATTCACTCTCTTCATGCTGTTAGTGAACGGGCTCGTTTTAGACAGGGACGTGGTTTGCACTTTCTTAAAAGTGAATGAGAAGGGTTGTCGAGCCAGTCGGTGTGTTTAGGTCATTTCCAGTCCAGTCATCGTCCCGGTACTCGTGGCAAAGTTGTCGGTTTCGAGACCTTGCCGTTGCAGGGCGCTTAAATAGAGATTGGGAAGCGGGTAGTTGTCGTTTCGGTCGAAAGCCAGATGCTGGCCATGACGGAATCCACCGCCGGCGAATAGCACTGGCATGTTCTTGTTGTCATGGGCACTGGCGTTGCCGAGATTTGATGTTAGCAATACGTTGGTCTGATCAAGCAGTGTTCCGTTGCTCTCCTGCGTTTCTTTGAGTTTGCGGACGAATCCGCCCCAAGTTTTGACTAGAGCGGTTTCGACTCGAGTAAGTTGGTCGATTTTGTCTTCGTCCAGACCGTGGTGGCTTAAATTGTGATAGCCCTCTTCGACACCTTCGAGCGGTATCGTCCCTCCATTGCCATTTAGATGCAGCGTCATGAAGCGAGTTGAGTCGGTTTGCAAAGCGAGAAACATAATGTCCAGCATGAGCTGTTTGCGCCGTATGACCTCGTCGTTGTCGTTGATATCCACGGGTGGCTTCATCGCTACCTTTGGCTTGGGCTTTCGCACCCATTCTTCGGATGCGTCTAGCCGTTTCTCGAAATTACGCACGGAAGTGAAGTACTGGTCCATCTTCTCCTGATCGCCGGCTCCGAGGCTTTTCTGCAGCTTCTTGGCATCGCCCGCGACAATATCCATGATGCTCTGCCCTTGCTTCAGCCGCTTTACTTGCTGGTTCTGTTGATTTGGCGAGTCCGCTACGAACAGTTTCGCAAAAAGTTTAGAGGGTGAAAACTCTGCCGGAATCATACTTCCGGTTTCCGTATAGGACGGGCTGTTGTTGCTAGAAGTATTGAGGACCAGCGAAGGAAATCGCGTATGGTGGCCGAGACGCTGGGCCATGTACTGGTCGAGTGAAATTGAGTTTTTGAAAGCGGCGTTACGCGAGTAGGGAGCAGCACTCAAAATGCTTCCCTCGGCATTGTGCCCACCGGTCACTCCAGGATGCGAGGAACCGGAAACAACGGTGAGGTCACCCAAAAGGTCTTCAATGGCTCTGAGGTAGGGCGTCGGGGTATAGTTTCGGCCGGTTTCAGCTGGATTGAGGTTCGGCGCGTGCAGACCCAGAGCGAGACTGACACTGACGAATCGTCGCGGAGGCTGCGAGGCGAGCGACGAAGCGAAGGCTGGGGTCATCGCTTCCAGCCAGGGCAGTGCCATAGCGGCGCCGGCGCCTTTTAGAAACGAGCGGCGGGAAACGGACTTGGAGAAGCTAAAGTAGACGTTTTTCATGGCAGTCTTCGTTCGGGTTTCAATTTTTGTTTTGGCTATTTTTCCAGGAAGATCGAGCTTTGAACCGCGGCGTGCAGAATTGAACGGAATCCGTAGTTCTGGTGAGAGACTTTATCGACGATAGACTCGATTTCGCGTCGGTCCGCGAATCCGATGCTAGCGCCGGTAGCGTAAACAAGCGTTTTTTCTACTAAATTGCGAGCGATTTGATCGGGTTCAGCGAGAATCATGCGCTTGAATCCCTCGAGGTCCTGAAAGGATCTACCATCCTTCAAGTCGTAGCTCGGATCCACAATTGGACCCTTTCCGACGCTTCCGCGGTCATTTAGGGCGCGATAATTATGCCTCCAGCCACCGATCACATCATAGTTTTCGAGGGCAAAACCGGGCGGGTCGATTTTTACATGGCACGCGTTGCAGGATTCGGTTGAGCGGTGCTTGTCCAGCTGCTCGCGAATCGATGTGGCGCCTCGGATGTCGGGTTCGATTGCCGGAACGTCGTCAGGCGGAGGGGAAATGTGTTCCCCAAGGATGCGTTCCAGCATCCAGACACCCCGTATGACAGGAGAGGTTGTGGTGCCATTGGCGGTCACTTTGAGGATGCTGCCATGGGTGATGATGCCGCCTCGCTTGTGTTCCGGTCGGAGCGAGACGCGGCGGAAATCTGTGCCACTGACCCCTTCTATTCCGTAGTGGCGCGCGATGCGCTCGTTGAGCATGGCAAAATCGGAATCGATGATCTGGGTAACGCTGAGATTTTCATCCAAGAGCGTTCGCAGAAAGTTGTGGGTTTCTCCGAGCATGGCATTCTTGAGAATCTCGTCGTATTCCGGATAGAGTTTTTCGTCAGGTGTCGTGAAATCGATGTCCTTGAGGTCCAGCCACTGAGCTGCGAAATTTTCAATGTAAGCCTGGCTGCGAGAGTCCTGTAGCATGCGTTCCACCTGGGCTTCGAGCACCTGAGGCTTTCTCAAATCACCGGATGCGGCGACCTTTAGTAGTGGCTCGTCTGGGGGACGATTCCAAAGGAAGTAACTTAGGCGCGAAGCAATACTGTGCGCGTCTAGCATTCCCGGCGTTTCCTGGAAATAGAGAAACCGTGGGGAAGAGAGAATGGCCCGGAAGCCGGCGTACAGTCCGTCATTAACGGATTGCTCGTCCCGATAGGCAGCGAGCGCGAAATCGAGGTAGGGCTGCAAGTCCTCTTGGAGTACAGGGCGGCGAAAAGCATGCTCAGCGAAGCGAGATACGAGGCGCTCAATATCTATTTCTGGGTTCTGGCTGACCAGTTCCCCTTTCTTCATCGTGAGGCCCTCAAAAAGTCGTTTACGGAGCTGCCGGGGATTCGGTCCTCGGTAAATGGGGGTGACTTCAAGGAATTCTAAGGCGACTCCAGGGGCTTTGAGGTCGGGCGCGGTTCCTCCGGTGATTGCCCTGCCTGGAATTCTGGGAAGCGTCCGGTCATTGGGTCGAATCTCGATCATGTGATCCTCCTCGATCCAAGCCTCGTACTCGAAGGTCTCCGGTTCGTCACGAGCCTCGAAACTGCCGATCCAGTACATGAGCGGTTTTACCGCGTAGCAGTAGCCGCTGCGTACCGATGTCCAAACGCCATGGTCCTCGGGGGCGTTGACTGAGCGGGCAGTAAATCGAATGCGATACCAACCGCTTTTCTTTGCCTTGGTCGGGGGCATGCGTCCGTGGTAGGAAAGGCTGGTCGGGTAAGAGATGGACTGCTGGTCCACGAGAAAAGGGTCTCGTGTGTTTCCACGCCGGTTGCGGCCCTGGGCGATTTCACTGGGCTGATAGAGCCGCGGTTCGTGCGTTTCAGGATTCAGGGCTTTCTCAAAAGCGGCTTCGAGAGCGGCATCGGCGGCCTCTAAGTACGTTTGCAAGAGGTGATAGGAAATTTGCTGGGCATTGGCAATGTTGTTGAATCCGTCCTGCTCCTGGTCTTCCGGTAGAAAGGGCTGAAGGGGAATGTCTATGCCGAGCAGGTCGTGGAGCGTGTTTTCGTATTCGACGCGGTTGAGGCGACGGGAACGCACGCGTCCGAGCTCCTGTTGCTGATTGTTCGAAATCTCGTGCAGTGTTTGCTCAAAAGTAGTTAGAAATTCGCTACGTTCCGCTTCTTCTGGCCACAGGTTTTTCTTCGGTGGCATTTCGCGGTCGCGCACGCGATCGTGCATCAGGGTCCACATCCGCATAGAAGCGGAGTCATTGGGATCGAAACGCAGATTCTCGATGTCCAACCCGCCTTTCTTCTCCGTGTCGTTGTGGCACTCGTAACAGTTGAGATCCAAGAAGAATTGGACGGATTCGGGGATGAGGTCATCTGCCGCCTGGGAAACGGCGAGACGGGGGCCTGCGATTATGGCCGCGATAGCGAGGGTCCTAAACGATTGGGAAATAAGCATCATGGATTGGTGAGCGAAATGGGCCGAGGGATCGATTACCCAAGTTTCATCATTATTACGGAAATTGCGAGAAAAGAGGACAGTTGCCTCCTCACTGGCGGTATCTTTTTAACGCACGTCTAAGATGGATCTGCTAGGTCATTGGGTCATCTGCGACCAGGCGCCTATTCTTTTTCAAAGATCGGGTTTGCATCGGCTTCGGCCTCTCCCGACACTCGCCGCTTTTTTATATGAATCAGGCCTTCATCGAACAGATCGCATCGGAGTTGAAAATTCGCCCTCAGCAGGTCGCTGCCGTAGGGAAACTACTTGGTGAAGGGGGTACAGTTCCGTTCATTGCCCGCTACCGCAAGGAGGCCACGGACACTCTGGATGAAGTAGCGATCACGAACATTCGCGATCGTTTCGCAGAACTCGCCGCCCTGGACCAGCGCCGGCAATCCATCCTCAAGTCACTGGAAGAGCGATCCTTGCTTACAGACGCCCTTAAATCCGCTGTCCTCGGCGCCGCGACGCTGACGAAACTCGAGGACATTTATCAGCCTTATCGTCCCAAGCGCCGTACTCGCGCCACAATCGCCAAAGAGGCCGGACTGGAGCCTTTGGCCAACCTGCTGTTCGAGCAGAAAAGCCAAACCGATCCGGAAGTCGAAGCGAAGCGATTCGTCGATCCGGGCAAAGGCATTGAGAATGTTGAACAGGCTTTGGCGGGGGCCCGAGATGTCATCGCCGAACGCGTTAGCGACAGTCCTGAATCCCGAAGCAAACTGCGGCGCTTGTTTCAGAATACCGGCGAGGTTCGCAGTACCGTGATTCGGGGCAAGGAAGTGGAGGGCGCCAAATTCAAGGACTACTTTGATTGGAAAGAACCCCTGGCAAAGATTCCGAGCCACCGACTACTCGCGATCCGCCGAGGCGAAGCTGAAATGGCGCTGATGATGCGTATTGGTGTCGATGACGATTTGGCGTCCAGCGAGATCGAAAGTCTTTTCGTCCATGGTCAATGTCCCGCTTCCGAACAAGTCAGGCTCGCAGTGCAGGATGGTTACAAGCGTCTTTTGTGCCCGGCCATCGAAGTGGAAACGCGTCTCAATTCTAAAAAGCTGGCGGACGTGGAAGCCATTCGTGTCTTTGCTGACAATTTGTCCGAATTGCTCATGGCTCCCGCGCTCGGCCAGAAGAACGTGCTGGGTATCGACCCAGGATTCCGCTCCGGCTGCAAAATTGTCTGCCTCGACGCCCAAGGAAAGCTGCTCCACAACGATGTCATATTTCCCACTATGTCGAGCGCTCGGGTGAAAGAGTCGGCTGACACCATTCTCGGCTTGTGTGCCCGATTCAAGATTGAAGCCATCGCCATTGGCAACGGAACCGCTAGCCGGGAAACCGAGACGTTCATTCGAGCAATCGGCCTGCCTAAGAGCATTCTGGTTATGATGGTGAGTGAAAGTGGCGCCTCCATCTACTCCGCTTCCGAAGCGGCTCGGGAGGAATTCCCCAATGAAGACCTCACGGTCCGGGGCGCCGTTTCGATTGGGCGTCGACTTATGGATCCGCTGGCAGAACTCGTGAAGCTGGACCCCAAATCGATCGGCGTGGGTCAGTACCAGCACGACGTCGATCAAGGGTTGCTCAAAGACGGCCTGGATGATGTCGTCGTCAGCTGTGTGAACCGTGTGGGAGTTGAACTTAATACCTGTAGCCGGCAATTGCTTTCCTATGTATCCGGTTTGGGACCACAGCTGGCCGGAAATATAATCGCTCACCGTAACGAGAACGGTCCTTTTAAATCGCGTTCCGAACTCAAAAAGGTTGCTCGCCTCGGTCCGAAGGCGTTTGAACAAGCGGCCGGTTTTCTCCGTATCCGTGAAGCCACTAATCCGCTCGACGCCAGCGCGGTGCACCCGGAGAGCTACCCCATCGTTAAGCAGATGGCAAAGGACCTCGGCTGCAAGGTCGTGGACCTGATGAAAGATGCTTCGTTGCGACAAAAGATCGATCTCGAGAAATACGTTTCTGACGAAGTGGGCCTGCCTACCTTGAAAGATATCATCGAGGAACTGACCAAGCCCGGCCGTGACCCACGCAAGGGGTTCGAGGTGTTTTCATTTCAGGAAGGGGTCGAGAAGATGGAAGACCTAAAACCCGGAATGAAACTGCCGGGACTCGTCACCAACGTCACAGCGTTTGGCGCCTTTGTGGACATTGGGGTCCATCAGGACGGCCTCGTTCACGTTAGCCAGCTTGCTGATCGTTTTGTGAGCAATCCTGCTGAAGTCGTTAAAGTGCAGCAAAAGGTCCAGGTCACCGTAACCGAAGTGGATCTCAATCGTAAACGCATCGCGCTTTCTATGCTCGCCAATCCCGAGCTCTCCGGCACGGGTTCGGGTCGCGGTGATGCCAAAGGTCCACGTCCGCCGCAAAAACGCGATAGACGCCCCGTGGCCAAGGCAGCGCCTGCCAACGACTGGTTCACCAACGCTCTCGACTCGTCTGGTAAGCGGAAACGGCTATAGGGTAGTATTTGGCAACGCTCAATCAAACTTCCGAGAGCTCGTTGCCTTGTCGCTTGGGAAATCGCTCGGTAGGGGTTGAGTGACATTTCCGGTCGCAGCCCATTCGACGCCACGGCAAAATGTGGTGGTGAAGCCGACACATTCGATCGAGTAATCCGTATGGCCCATGGCGGTGTGGAAAACGCGACCTTCACCGTAGTCGATGGTCAGCATCATGGGCTCGTGTCGTCCGCTACCTTTGTTCTCAGGGTCGGAGAATGCGGTTGCGAGAACCGTCACGTTTTCAGTGGGGCCGCGCAACCGATCGTAAAGTTCGTCTTTGGCGTGCAGCCATTGATCCGGAAGCCCTCTTGTAATCGGGTGGTCTGTTTCGCGAGTGGTTACGACGAAGGAGTGTTGAGGCCCGTGAGAGCCGGACTTTCCATCTGAAGGGTCTTTGACCAGTTTCTGCATCGCATCGTAGTAAAGGTAGTTCCCGCTGGAAACGTTTCGTCCGCCCCAGCCGCCGATGGCGATCATCTTGTTGTAGGCGTCCCAATCCCCAAACGAGTTGTTGGCCGCGTGGACCGACACAAATCCGCCACCTTCTCGTACAAATTCCTCGAAGGCATCCTTCGTTTCCTGGGGCCAGTCAGCGGCCTTCCAACCGAAATTCGAGATGACCACATCGTACTGGGAAAAGTCGGGCTTGAAATTGGGATCGGGCTTGGGCTCATCCAAGGCTTCGGTCTTTGGCAAGCCGGGAATGGGATAGTTGGCCAGGTGCTCTTCGCCTTTCCAGGTGTACTGGGTGCGGGCGACATCCACCTCAAAAAGCCCGGTTTCTTCCAGGTACTGCTTCATCATCACGGTCGACTTGGGCCAGATTGTGTGATTGTTCTGCCCGTCGATAATCAGGGCCTTCAACGGTTTGGAATTTTCCGAACACGATGAAAGAAGCAGGACGGTGATGAACGCGAAGAAAGAGATAAAGATCGATTTCAATTTCATGGGATAGATTCAAAAGTAGAGCAGGCCTCCTGCCTGTTTCAAGCATTACGATACAGGCAGGAGGGCTGTGCTACTTTTTCGCCCGCTACCTCGCTTTAAAGGCGAAGACTTTTTCCATGGTCCGCAGGTAGGCGACGTCGTCCTTGAAGATAGGCGTGCTGCGGCATTCGCCGACGTCGAGGCGGGCGAGTTCCTCGTATTCCCGACCCGGCTTAAGAAAGAAAGCGGTCCCGTTTTCCTCGCCCGCGTAGATCATGTCGTTAACCAGTAGCAGGCCTGGAAAGGTGCGGTCCATGCGTCCGGGAATCTTATGGCTGTAAACGAGTTCACCCGTATCCGCTTCGAGAACCTGGAAGATCTGCCCCATGGTGAAAATGTAGACGAGGCCCTCGTGGACGAGCGGCGAGGCATAGTAGCGTTCCTGGGAGACGTTGGTATGCCAGACCTTCTGGAGTCCATTCGCTTCTAGTTCCGCTATTGTCTCGGGAATCTCCATACAATACAGGTCTCCCTGCAATCCTTTGGCTCCGTGAACCGCGTAGACGCGATTGCCGGATACGAAATTCGTATTGAAGAAAGCGAATTTCTTTTCTGGGATCACCCAGTCTTGAGAAGGCAGTTTTTTGCCGTCCGAAACGCGAATCAACTCTCCGCGTCCCGTATAGAGGAAGGACTTTCCCTCAACTTGAAATGCAGAGGGCGTGCCGAAATTGATCGGATTTTCCACTCTCCAAAGTTCCTCTCCGGTTTCTGGGTCCAAGGCGGTGTAGTCGGAAAAGCGCACGATTAATTTGCCACCTATGAGCTGAGGGGAAACGGAGCCGCCCCAGTTGTGGTCGGGCTTTTCCATGACCTTGGACCAGACGCGATTTCCTTCCAGGTCATGCTTTGTAACGATACCCAAGCCATTGCAATTGTATATGTATTGCCCATCGGAGCAGGGCGTAAAGGACGCGTAGCCATTGGTGGCGTGCGCTTTTGGCAATTCAAAGCGTTTAAGAATCGGGTCGGCTTTCGCTTCGAGTGTGGCGATCTCTTTCCGAACGGCTTGCACCTGATCCCTCAAGGCGGTATTGTCTTTGTCGCGCTGGTAACGGCGATTAACCTTGTATAGCTCCTCTCGGAGTGGTTTGAGCTCGATTTCGAGCATTTCCTTTTGCCGCTTTGCTCGGATCAGCCGCGTTTGCGCTTCGGGGCCGAGATTCGCAACGTCTTCGTATGAATTCGAAACCTCCCAAAGCTGTTGGCCAGTCGCAGCGTCGAGGCAGATCAAGGTTGTCGGTTCGACCGTATAGATGAGGCGTTTTCCAATGATCAAAGGAGTAGCGTTTCCCCAGTCGGGAGTTTCAACTTCCCACAGGATCGCCCTTGGGTCGTTCCAATTAGTAGCGGGATTTGCGTGGGGATAGAGGCCATTGCCCCCGTTTCTCCATGACGTGACGTCTGTCGCGGAGAGGTGGGTTGGGGGTAGGGTGACGCCGATTGACGCAGAAAGCAGTAGGAAAATAATGGGTTTCATTGGGATTAGGAGTGCCGTGATCGGTGATCGTTCCAAATAGAATTCTGCAAAGTGCGGTTACGGTGGACAGTTTTTATATCGCGATAGGCAGTCGCTTGCGTCAAGGGTCATCGCTGCCAATTGATTCTTTCAGCAATGGGGGCTCCTTCAGTTAGTCCCTACAAGTGATGAAAGCGACCCTAGTATCGCACCGTAAAATCTTGTATAAGCAAATCCTTGTGATCGGAACGATTCTTTTCGTTCTGCTATGGGTAATTTGTTTTCGAAGCATACACTAGTCCCAATAACAAATCCAATCTCGACACGGTCCGATTCAGGATCTAAGTCTGAGAGTATGCTTCGCTTTGCTGTCGTTCTCTTTCTTGGGATTTGTCTGAATGTGGCCCTTGCCGGCGTCATTGAAACTGTCGCGGGCTCAGGTGAGCAGGGGACCACTGATGGACGTGCCTTGAGCGCTCAGCTCGATAATCCTTTCGGAGTCATTCGAGGCCCTGATGGCGCGTTATGGTTTTGCGAATACACGGGTCATACGGTCCGGCGGATCGATGGTGAGGGAAACGTTACCACCGTAGTGGGAAATGGTGAAGCGGCCTACGCGGGCGATGGGGGCTCGGCACTGTCGGCATCTCTTAATAAGCCACATGAGATCCGCTTCGATAAGGACGGAAACTTGTATATCGCTGACATGCTCAATCATGCCATACGCAAGGTGGATTTTCAGATGGATCGGATTACTACCGTAGCCGGCACGGGAACAGCGGGATTTTCGGGTGATGGGGGCCAGGCCAACCTGGCGGAATTGAAGCAACCTCACAGTATACAGTTTGGTCCAAATGGGGATCTTTATATAGCGGATATTGGCAACAACCGCGTTCGAGTAGTGAATATGGAATCGGGAGTAATCAGAACGCTGGCAGGGAACGGCAGTAGGGACCCTTCACCCGATGGGGAAGCCTTCGCGGATGCGTCGCTCAACGGCCCACGAACTCTGGACTTCGACCGCCGTGGAAACCTGTGGCTCGTCCTGCGCAATGGGAATCAAGTCTTCGAGCTGGATTTAAAGTCAGGCCTCATGCATCACCGCGCCGGAACGGGTGAAAAAGGCTTCACCGGAAATGGGGGACCCGCGAAGGAGGCAACCCTTTCGGGACCGAAGGGAATCGCGGTCGCGCCCAATGGAGATGCTTACCTGGTGGACACCGAATCTCATACCATTCGCATGATCGATGCCTCGACCGGAAATCTTGAACTCGTGGTGGGAACAGGAAAGAAGGGTGACGGTCCCGATGGAGATCCACTCAAGTGCGAGCTAGCCCGGCCACATGGAATTTTCCTCGACGACAACGGCGACCTGTACATCGGCGATAGCGAGACGCACAAGATTCGGGTATTGAGAAGATAGGGTATTTTGAATGCTTGGAGCTACCTGGATGCGTTTGTAAAACAAGACAACACGTCCTCTTCAAAATAGGGTTTTTGGTTTACCCAGAAGATGTACTGCACGTTTAAAAAATCCTTTGCGAATGCGTGAAGTAGAGGGACTATGTTCTTGCGGTTCTTTTTAACCGCTAGAGAACCGTCGGCATTGCCCGATCCCGGAGGAAAGTCCGCTCCGGTCAGGCCTACGTAGTTGCCATCTTGGACAGCCACTCCCAGCGGTACATCGAATTCACCTTCATGCATCATCGCTAGGGCATGATTCAATTGACCTTTCCTCTTGACCATCAAATCAGGGGCGCCCAGTCCTACGCCTATCTTGTTTCCGTATTCGTAAATCGACTTCAAGTATCCCTCATCCTCCCATGGAAGCCACTCTCCAGGCATGAAGTTGGCGTACTGCATCGTGGTTGAAGTGGGAAAAGCGTTTTTCAAGGATCGCATGTTCGCTTGAATGGACTTTGCGTAGGCTGCCGGAGTGAAAGATGGATCCTTTTCTTGGCTCAACCCCACCGCGGTTTCCTGTAGGTTGATGCCCTCTATCTTTCCGTCGAAATTCTCGCCGAGGGCTTTGAGAAGTAATGCAAATCGAGTCTGCACGGCTTTGTTCCAACGCTTGGCCGTCCATCCTTCCTGGACGCCGTTGCCTGCGAACTGGGGAGTGGTGCCTCCATGGTATTCATCCGATATCAGATATGCGGGAACCCCTCGAAAGTCGGGGTTAAACGTGGTATCCTGCAGTTGGACGAAGAGTTTCTTCCCGTGCTCTTTCAGGTATTCGTAATCTTGCTGGATGATTGAGAAGTCGTACTCATTTTTCGATGGCTCCAATAGAGACCAAGGATACATGATTTGGGCCCCTGAGAATCTGCCGTGTGCGAGTAGAGGATGGTCCTGGATAGCGTTCCGATCCCGGGCGAAATAGACGAAATGCTTGATGGCATCTTCTTCGATCGGGCATTCAGTGTCTGTATATTTTTGATACGCGTTTGCGTATCGCTCACCCGGGTTTTCCCATTGGGCGCTTCCCTTTGGGGTCAGCAGCAAAAGCAGTATGCCAGCGATTAATTTGGAGGAAATGCAGTAGGATTGGTTGGATGTGGACATCGTTTTATGGCTCAGAGATCGAAACAGTTGAACGTTGCCGCGTAAATGGGAATCATTTTTATTCATCGGCTACTCTTCAGCTTGGAACCACTTCCACAATGGAGCGTTCCCTTGTGAGCATTTCATTGCGGTTCGACCAGACAATTAGGACGGCAACGACGATCAAGAAATAAGTGTCGTAGGGCTGTGCGTCCGGGAAGAGAGGATTCATGAGCGTGAAGTGGAAGAACGCCGTAAGCAGAATGCTGCCACCAGATTGGTTGAACAGTGCGGTGGCAATGACGCTTATTGCCAGGCAACCGGCAAAAAACGCGGTGAATGACCAATGGCTTTGCTGGGTTCCGCTCAACAGGAAGGCGGGGAAGTGCCATATCGCCCATATGAGTCCAAGAATCAGGCTGGCCCAAAGTGGAGCAAACTTCCTTTGGAGGAGGGGAAGCGCTAATCCCCTCCAGCCAAACTCTTCTACGGGACCCTTTATCGAGGCGAGTGCCAACGCAGCGAATACCGCTTGCATGGATTCGAATGGAAACTGATCGGTGAGCAGGTTTCCTCGCAACGCTGAACCAGCCACAAAAATCAGCGGTATTCCAATGATTAGAAAGGCGTACCAAGCGGTACTGCATCGCCAAAGGCGCATCCGTCTGAGGAATCGTCGCAGCCCTGCCAGGCCACTGGTACGAAAAACAATCGCGAACGCCGCTATGGCAGGAGCGTAAACTGCGAGGTAGAAGAGTGGGTGACTGCCGGTAAGCTGCCCAAACATCGAGCCCATGCGATTCGGAAGCGCAATATAGAGTCCAACAATACCCCAAGCCAAACCGAAAGCGATCAGTAGAAAGGGGGTAAGCGAACGGAAGGGTACTCGGTAATTATCAATCTTTGAGGGGATTGAGTTCATGTTTTCCTATTTGCGAAAGCCCTTCCTCAATGCGCTCATCGCAGCTCAGACTGCGGGGCGTCGTTCCAATATCAGATTGTCGCCTATTTCCTAAATTCATTCCATCGGCTCTCGATCCATTCAGGATCTGGATTCGAGGAGGTTACGAGGTATCGGTAGGCCGAGTCATAGGTTTCACCGGGCTGTATTGAAAATTCCCCGTCGAACATGGGGGCGAAGGTGAGGTAGGGCATCTTGGGGTGTATGCGGACGGCTTGGGGGAAACGGAAGTTATTCGGATGGCAAAGAACGGTGATATTAGCGGCGGTCCCATCCACCATGCCGTTCATGGAAACCCAACGAGGATGGGTGTGATTGCCCTCGATGCGTGTGTGTCCCTCGCTGGTGAGGAATTCGCAGGTGCCGTCCGGATTGGACTCAAGGGGAGTCCAGAGGTTGCTGCCTCGCAGCGCCATGCCGCCGTAGTGGTATTCGTTAAAGATGAGGGGGTCGTCTGTCGCCAGAGATTGGCGACTTTCAATGTCGAAAACGAAGTATTCCCCTTCGGCTGCGTGAGCCGTAACTTTCCAGATTTCGTTTAGGACCACAATTTCCTGAGTGTCGACGGTGGCGACATGATTTAGGGCAACCGTAAATGAGGCCGAATTTGAGCTGGTGCCGGTAGAAAGCGTTTTTCTGTGTTCCGTGCGTCCTAGCTTTTGATGTAGGTTCCAGAAATCCACCTTCCTGCCGCGAAACGTCGTGTTCGTACCGGCCATAAAGATTCCTCGTTGGTGTGCGTGATCTTCGGAGAAGGCGCCTGACGCGACTAGCCCGGTAGGCGTGAATACAGGATGAATGTAGCCGCTGGAGGCGTAGATTGGATCCATGCCCAAAGGCGGTCGCTGGATGCTTTTGTTGTATCGAAGAATCGTTTGGGACCCCTTTTGCAGAACGATGGCGTCATCTGTTTCGACAACTTTAATTTCTGGAGCGGCTAGCATTAGCGTAGAGCTAATGAAAATAATGGATAGGCAAGTGATGGTTTTTATGAGCGGGGTCATGAGTTAAAAGCGATATAGATGCCTATGACTGAATGAGGCAATCGGCTTTTGTAGCCCCACGAAAGATTCTTGAAATGTTGTTAAACATCGCTCCTGTCGTCGCTAGTCTCGACGATGTCGAGAAAAGGTTGGCTTTCGCCAGTTAGTTATTGATTGGCCTACAAGGCAGTGACGTGTTGCTTCGCTCGGTAGTGGTTAGGTTGGATCATGCTAATGGGCACTGCTGCGTGCCAGGCCGTCACGCCCTACCTTGGCTTGATGCCTCAACCGGATATTGACCTGCAGACTGCAAAGCGCTTTGATCGGGCCTCGTTTGAACCTTAACCCCATTCCCCCATGAACAAACTGTCCCGTCGCCGTTTTATTCAAAGTACGTCACTTGCTGGCGCGTCTTTCTTCATTGCCGGAACCCAGGTTTCCGGAAAAGTGTTTGGAGCGAACGATCGATTGCGTATCGCCGTGGTCGGGCTGAATGGCCGTGGCAAGAGTCATATAAGTGGCTGGTTGGAGCAACCGAACGTTGAAATCGCCTATTTGGTGGATCCTGACCAGAATGTCTTGGATGCCCGTCTCAAGTACCTGAATGAACGCGCCGCGGGCCGTTTTAAGGCGAAGGGATTGAACGACATTCGAAAGGTTCTCGAAGACAAGAATCTAGATGCCATATCAATCGCTACCCCCAACCATTGGCATTCGCTCATGACGATCTGGGGGGCACAGGCTGGAAAGCATGTGTACGTCGAAAAGCCGATGAGCCATGATATCGAGGAGGGGCGTATTGCGATGGAGGCTCAAAAAAAGTATGGAGTCGTTGTCCAGCACGGTACCCAGCGACGGAGTGACAAGGCGATTGCGGGATTACATGAGATGATTCAAGCCGGCCGATTTGGCAAACTGAAGATTTCCTATGGATACGCCTGCAAACCGAGAGATGGGATTGGGTTTCAATCGCCAGACTCTGCTCCTTCCAACCTCGACTGGAACCTTTGGAAAGGTCCCGCAAAAATAGATTCCTATCACGCGAATCTGGCCCACTACAATTGGCACTGGTTTTGGAAAACTGGAAATGGAGAGCTCAACAACCAGGGAACGCACCAACTGGATGTCGCACGATGGGCGATCGAAGAGGGGATGACGCATCCGATCCGGGCTAGGGCGATCGGAGGTCGCTTCAAATGGCATGATCAAGGAGAAACACCCAATACCATGTTTGGACTCGCGGAGTATCCGAATGGACAGTACGTCTACTTCAACGTGAGGAATGTTAACTACGAGGGGTACGAGCGGCAGGTTGAAAACGAGTATTATTTCGAAGATGGAGGGAAGATTGTTCGCGGAGAGTATTTTGCCAAGGGAAGCAAAACTGGGGAGAAGATCGATATCGAACCCGGAAAGGTCACTCCCGGTGGGAATTGGGGAAGCTTCATCGCTGCGTGCCGCGCGGGAGATCCTTCGATGGCCAATGGAAATGCTGCGGATGCCCACTACGGATGCGTTCTGGGACATCTCATGAACAACTCGTACCGTTTGGGTAAGCAAGTTCCCTTTAACGCGAAAGCGGGTCGGTTTGGTGACGATGCGGATGCGGCTGAGCACTTTGGAAAATTGCACGCAATTATGGAAGACGGAGTGGGAGTCGCCCAAGACGGCGAGAAGTACACGGTTGGACCTTGGTTGAATTTCGATCCCGAAACCGAAAGCCATAAGGGCAGCTACTCAAGGAAGGCCAACGCGCTGATGAAAGACGAAAACAATCGCGGATTCGAGGTGCCAAGTTTGGCCTATGTTTAAGGAAGTTCGCCGATTAGCGGGAGAACTTGGATCGAGTAACCTTACCAATCGAATCCAGCCGCTGGACCGTAACGCCCGCTACCTGAAGTGAATCAAACGCAACGAAGCTCTAGGCCAATTTATCATTGGAGTCGACAGCTCCATCTCTATCTGGGCATAGCGGTCAGTCCTTTACTCTTAATATTCGCGATTACCACGATTTTGCTTAACCATGGAATGACTCCTAGTCCGGTAATTCAGAATACGACCGTTGACCTTGCGCTAGAGGACGGCTTGGAAGGTCTGGCTTTGGTGGAGAGCGTCCTCGAGCAGTTGGATTTGACGGGGGAGGTGGTCGGACGTGGCCAAGTAAGCAATGGGCGAACGATGATCCGCGTGGCGAGACCAGGCAATGCGAAGATCATTAACGTGGATGTTGAAAAGCAGGAGGCAGTGATTTCCGATCGAGCGTTCGGATTAATGGATACATTATGGTATCTGCATTTGAACCCGGGACCTCATAAATCACCCAGCTGGATCTTTTCGAAGATGTGGGGATGGGTTGCAGACTCAACGGTATACATAACGTTATTGCTGACCCTTACCGGCATTTACCTATGGACGGTTTTGAAGTCGGAACGTAAGGCAGGGCTGATTGCCCTTGGCACGGGAGCATTCTGCTTCGTCGCAATACTTTACTCATTGCTAGCCCTATGAGTTCGAATTCCAGCGTATTTGAAAAGTGGAACAAAAAGATTCACATCTATTTGGGCCTATATCTAATCCTGTTCCTTTGGATCTTTTCGATTTCCGGCTTGTTCTTAAATCACCCGAAGTGGTTTGGTGGTCAGCCTCAGCGAACCACGGTAGAAAAGACGGTAGAGATGTTGGAATCGGACGATTCGCTAGAGAAAGCGCATCACTTGATGGGGCAACTGGACTTGGTGGGCGAAGCCATATTTCGAGGAGACCAAAAGCCGGGACAATTTGCCTTTCTGGCCATGCGGCCGGATGAGCGCACCTTTGTGGTCGTAAACTTGGAGACCAACTTGGCCAAGGTCACCCTAGTAGAGGGCAATGTCGGGCAGACTCTAGGGAATCTGCACACATTCTCTGGAGTCCGTCCTATTTGGGGAGAGCGCGAGTCGGTGAGAGATTGGCTACCGACTCGTATATGGAGCTTTAGCATTGATGCGCTGGCAGTGGGGGTGATTCTGCTCGTCGCTAGTTCTCTCTACATGGGGTTTCGACAAAGAGATAAGTGGAAACCCGTTTTAGTGTCACTCGGTTTAGGAATCGCTGTCTGCGCGTTTTTCATTTGGGGTTTTGCCTGAGCGTGCCTGTTGTGCCTAACCACTAAAGGCAAAAGACGTATTGAGGACTGGGGTTCGCGGCATAACGCAAGCGCGAGCCCTACGGATCGTTTTTCATGTAGGAGCGGTTTTACACCGCGATAGTCATTGAATGAGACGATTTCACCTATGTGTGATCGCGGTGTAAAACCGCTCCTACCATTGGCTAATGGCAACGTTGCGGAGTTCGTTAGGCGCCTCCTAAGGTAGGGCAACGATCTCCGGTCGTGCCCCACAGGAAGGCTCAAGCATATCGGCGCGCTGGGCCGTCGTGTCCTGCCTTGAGTCGACGCTTGCAGTGGTGTGCCATTTTTTCTACCGATAGAGCTATGAAAAGAGTAACAAAACGGATAGCAGTAGCACTGTTGTCGTTACCTGTTGTTTCACAGCTTGAAGCAGATGTTAATGATCAAACCATTGTGGCAGAGCACGTGCATGCTCACGCAATGCACAACACGATCGTGGCCCAGGCCCGGCCCGCTCCCAACAACTTCGACACGGCGAAGAGGCGATCTGTCAAAGATGCCAAAAACGAAAAAACGGGCAAGCCTCCGCCAAAGCAGGACGCCAGTTTGGAGTCTTACGCGATCTATGGCGAAACCGCGCCTCGTCCACAGGCTACTGACCGCGTATCGACGTCACTCCCGCTCCGGCTAGAGGAGAACAGCCGGATCGCTCTGATCGGAAACACGCTGTTTGATCGCGATCGCCTGTTCGGATATTTTGAGTCGCTGATTCATCAAACCCACGCCGACAAGAAACTCAGAATTAGAACCCTGGCCTGGGCTGCGGATGAAGTGGATCTACAGCCGAGACCCGACAACTTTGGCGATCTCGACCAGCATCTGACGGCGCAAAAGGCCGACGTGATTTTCGCGGCCTTTGGGTACAACGAGTCCTTCGCCGGTATTGATGCGATCCCCAGTTTCAAGTCCCGGCTCAGAGCATTCGTTCGGCATACGACGACTCACGCCTACAACGGTCAATCTGCCCCTCAGCTGGTATTGGTTTCTCCCATCGCAAATGAGAATGTCGAGGGTGTCGCAGCGGCGGACTTGAATAACGATCGAATCGCTGCCTATGCTCGGGCGATGGCGAAAGTCGCGATGGAAGAAAGTGTGGGGTTCATCGATGTGTTCGAAAATACCCGCAATGTGATGGCTGATCCGCGTTCGGACCTAACCTTCAACGGGGCCCATCTCGTCGACGAGGGCTACCGGGTCTTCGGAAAAATCGCCTATGAGAAAACCTTTGGCGAAGAGCTTGCCCCTGAAGTGAACGAGCGAATACGGAAAGTCGTGGTGGAGAAGAACGAGCAATTCTTCTATCGCTACCGGCCTTTGAATACCTTCTACTACACCGGGGGTCGCAACAAGACCTATGGCTATCTCGATTTTCTGCCAGCGATGCGCAACTTTGACATAATGGTCGATAATCGCGACCAACGGATCTGGGATTTGGCTGCTGGCAAGCAAGTGCCCGAATCGATTGATGATTCCAATGTTCCGGAGATGCCGGAGACGCATCAGTCGCGGGGAGCAAACGAGTATCTCAGCCCCGAGGATGAGCTCGCTGCCTTCGACGTCGATCCACGGTTTGACGTTAACCTGTTTGCGTCGGAGGAGGAGTTGCCCGATATCGCGTGCCCGATTCAAATGCGCTGGGATGCCAAAGGCCGCCTTTGGGTTAGTTGTTCCACGACCTATCCTCACGTTTATCCAGGCCAAAAGCCCAATGACAAGCTGGTCATTCTCGAAGACTTGGATGGCGATGGCAAAGCGGACAAAAGCACCGTATTTGCGGACGACTTGCACATACCGCTTAGCTTTGTCTTGGGAAATGGAGGTGTCTACATATCAGAGGAGCCTGATCTTGTATTTTTGAAGGACACCGACGGCGACGGGAAAGCGGATTTCCGAAGGCGCATCTTTACCGGATTTGGCACCGAGGACTCGCATCATGCGCTCCACGATTTTGTATGGACACCCGATGGGGATTTACTGTTTCGTGAGTCGATCTTCCACAATTCTCAAGTGGAAACCGTGTACGGTCCGATAAGGGCCAAAAACAGTTCCTGGTTTCGCTACCGGCCTTCGACGCATCGTCTCACCGCATTCGGAGCGTATCCAAACACCAACCCATGGGGAGTTACTTTCGATGACTGGGGAAACCATGTAGCCAGCCATCCCATTTTTGCGTCTGCCTTTCACGCCACCAATCCGCCATATCCGGAACAGCATCCAAAAGCCTCTGGCATCCCGGCATATTCAGGAACTTGCGGTCAGGAGTTCATCGATTTCGGTTTTTGGCCGAAGGAGTTGCAGGGTGGGTATGTTAAGGCCCGATACAAGCCGAACAATCGAATTGAAATCCACCGCTGGATCGAGAAAGAGGATTCATTTGTGGAAGAATACCAAGGGGATCTCATTTTTTCGCGCAACCTAAGCTTTATCCCCGTGGATATTCGTTTCGGTCCGCGAGGTGCTCTGTATGTATGCGACTGGTACAATCCAATCAAAGGTCATGCCCAGTATTCATTGCGTGATGAGCGAAGAGACCGCAAATCCGGCCGGATTTGGAGAATCGTACCCAAAGGAGCGACCTTGCAGGATCCTCCGAAAATTCACGGGGCCAGCATTGCTGCGCTATTGGACCTTTTGAAGCGTCCCGAGTACCGCTACCGGTATTGGGCAAAGCGCGAGTTGCGCGACCGAGATCATGGAACAGTGAAAAGGGAACTGGATCGGTGGACCGCTCAATTGGATAGGAACGACCCTCGACGAGAGCATCACTTGCTGGAAGCGGTTTGGCTCTACCGGGGCATTGACGAGGCCAGCACGGATATTCTTTCCGAATTGCTGGGTAGCGAGAATCACTTGGCCCGGGCGGCAGCGACTCGTCAGCTGCGATACGGAACATCGGAAGTGGATACGCAAACTCAGCATTTGCGAGAACGTGCCCAGGATGAGAGTGAACTGGTGCGACTGGAAGCGGTGATCGCGGCCAGCTATATTGGCACTCCGAAAGCGCTGCAAATAGCCGTGGACGTGGCAAAGCAGCCCGCGGGTACCCATTTGAAATACGCGGTAGCGACCTCGCTCGGCTCGGAGAATTTGTCACGCCATTGGAAAGGGGCAGAACAAGAATACCCAGCGGTGGGAGAGTTTCTAGGTTCTTTTGAAAGGGATTCGAAGCTGCTGGAGGGCTCGACGACTCGAGATTCAACGGAATCAGCCTTCGACTCACAAAAGGGGATCACCATTGTTGATATCTCCTGCCTACCTGAGCGTATGATGTTTACGGTGACAGCGTTTACGGTGAAAGCTGGCAAGCCCGTTAAGTTGACCCTAGAGAACCCTACGGCGACGCCACACAATTTAGTTATCGTCGAACCTGGAGCAGCTGAAGAAGTTGGCATGGCGGGAAACCAAATGGCGACGGATCCCAATGGCGCATCCAAGCATTTCGTCCCTGATTCGCCCAAAGTGCTTTTCGCGACAAAGCTCCTAGATCCGGATACGAGCGAAACCCTGCGATTCATCGCCCCCAAAGAGACAGGAGAGTATCCGTACATTTGCACATTTCCCGGACACTGGGTCATCATGCGGGGTGTCATGACCGTGGAAAAATAGCGTTATTGTGGGGTGAGTTGACCGAACTTATTCCATTCAGCTTTGGTAGGGAGGACCTACTCGGTCCTCTTAGCAACCCAAACGGAGGACCGAGCCGGTCCTCCCTACCTTAGAAATACCCCGAAACTCATTACGGGCGCAGCCTGTTGTCGCAGACCCCGTCCTGTCGCCCGCGACCATACGCCAGCAACTGAAAGTTGCGCATGCTGTTAAATGATCCTTCGTAAACGCTTATGTCTGGACGATGACGCCTGAGATACCCTTCACCGGTTTGATCGGTATTGTTCGGTGTACGCAAACGCGATATATCACCTTTCGAACCACCACGCCAAGTGTCGCTTGCCTATCCGGCGAACTCGCATCTAAGTGTTGAATAATATGAATCACCCCATTGGCCCATTTCGTTGGGTAGGATCACAAATCGTTTTTGTCATCTCTTGCGTCTCCATTACCGCCTCCATTTTGGCAGGTGACTACCAGCCGATCAACACGCAGGCTGAAGGGGAAAACCCGCCCACGGCGGAAGAAGCCACGGCCTTGATGACTTTGCCACCGGGATTTTCGGTTACCTTGTTTGCGGGAGAGCCAGATGTGCGGCAGCCGATAGCCATGAACTTCGACGAACGCGGAAGGCTGTGGGTGGCAGAGTCCTATTCCTATAAAGAGTGGGAGATGAAGGGAGAGGATCGCATCGTCATTTTCGAAGATTCGGATAACGACGGCCAATTTGATTCGAGGAAGGTTTTCTATGATAAGGGGAAGCATCTCTCGGGATTTGCGATTGGGTTTGGCGGCGTGTGGATTTGCGACTCTCCCAACTTGGAGTTCATTCCTGATCGGGATGGGGATGACATTCCCGATGGTCCGGCAGAAACGATTTTAGACGGCTTCACCACCTCTGGGAGCCACAACTTCGTTAACGGCCTCAAGTGGGGTCCGGACGGATGGCTTTATGGTCGCCACGGAATATTGGCGCCTTCGTTTGTGGGAATCCCTGGCACCGCGAAGGAGGAAAGGATTGAAATGGACTGTGGGATCTTTCGCGTGCACCCGGTGAGCCATGAATTCGAAGTGGTGGCCCGCGGAACGACGAATCCCTGGGGCCTCGATTGGAATGAAATGGGCGAGATGTTCATGACCGGAAACGTGAATGGACATCTGTGGCATGTGATCCCCGGGGCCTACTATCCGAGAATGTTTGGTCAGGGCTTTGATCCCCACGTTTACGACCGTATCCAAAGTTGCCCGGATCATTTGCATTTCGCTGGCGATTGGAGGGACAATCGCGCGAACCATTACGGGGTGGATGGACCCACCGACGAGCTAGGAGGCGGAGCTTCTCACTGCGGGGCGATGATCTATTTGGGAGACAATTGGCCCGCGGAATATCGAAACACGGTCTTCATGAGCAACACCCACGGGCGTCGCATCAACAACGACGCGATTTTGCGACAGGGATCGGGATTCAAGAGCACGCATCGCGAAGATTTCATGAAGGCAAACCACTCTTGGTATCGCGGGGTGACCCAGCTATACGGTCCGGACGGAGGCGTTTATCTGTCCGACTGGACCGACGTCGGGGAATGTCACGACAATGATGGTGTCCACCGCACCAGCGGTCGCATCTATAAGGTTGTCTATGGAAACGTTCAGAATCCGGGGCCGATTGATCTGGGTAAGGTGTCGGACAGGCAGCTGGTCGATTACCAGTTGCACCGCAATGATTGGTATGTGCGCCAATCCCGGCGGATTCTACAGGAGCGGTATGCTGAGGGAAGGGACCTCGCAGAAGCCAGAACTGAAATGGTCCAGAGACTCACTTCCGGGAGCTTGCCAGCAGATCGCCAATTGCGACTGATTTGGGCGCTGCATTCAACGGGAGGAGTGAATGAGAGTCTACTAACGCAATTGTTAGATCATGAAAATGAATACATTCGCAGTTGGGCCGTTCGTTTGATCGGAGAAGAGGGCAGTCCCAGCGCTGCCCAATTCGCGAAGATCCGGACCATGGCTCGGGATGGTCGTTCCTCGCTGGTCCGTCTCTACATCGCTTCTACATTTCCCAAATTCGACGCCACTCATAAATGGGAGATTGCAGATGATCTATTGGTGGATTTTGGATACGAAACCGATCAGAATTTGCCGCAAATGATTTGGTATGGGCTGGAGCCGTTAGTGGGAACGGATCCCGTACGCGGACTCGGCTTGCTCAGAAAGAGCCATGACTTGCTGGTTTATAAGAATATCGCCCGCCGAATTGCATCGGACTTCGATCAGAATTCGGAATTGATCCCGCGGTTGGTGGACGTGGTTTCCAAGGAAGCTAAAGGGGGTCGCATCGCCTATGCCCAGGCGGGACTCACAGGCATTAAGGAGGCTTTGAATGGACTGAAAAAACTAAAGGCTCCGCACAATTGGAACTTGGTAGCGGATTCTCCAATTTCGGAAGTAAGCGAACTCGCTCGTTCCATTACTCCCGTATTCGAATCGGCCGATGCGATGCAGGTCGATGATTGGATCGCCTTGCTCGATAACGCGACGCGACGAAACCAAGCGATCCGAGAACTGGCGGCTTTTGACGACTCGCGCATTCCCGAGCGACTCTTGAAAGACTATCGTCGCTACGGTCTTGATGATCGGGATGCCGCTCTGGCAACTCTAAGCTCGCGTGCCACCTTCGCTGAATACCTCCTGCAAGCGATGCGGGACGATCAGGTAGCGCCCAAGGATGTTCCCGCCTTCTATGCGCGTCAAATTCTCAATCTAGGCGACGAGACGTTGTCCGAACGGTTGCAGACTATCTGGGGGAAGCTCCGCAACAGTCCGGCGGAAAAAATAGAGCTCATCCAGACCTGGCAAGATCGGCTCACGCCGGAAGTTTTGGCCCGCGCGGACTACGATGAAGGCAAACGCGTATTTGAGCAAACCTGCGCGTCCTGCCATTCCTTATACGGTGAAGGTGGCCAATTAGGTCCGGAGCTGAACGGCGCGGACCGGAGCAATCTGTATTATGTTCTTGAGAACATTATCGATCCCGGTGCGGTGTTGCCGAAGGACTACTGGATGACGGTGCTTACGCTGAAAAACGGACGTGTCCTTTCGGGTACTGTCAGTTCGCGGTCGACCCACACGTTGACAATCGTTGGCCTAACAGGAGAGGAAATCGTGCCTCATAGCGATATCGCTAAAATGGAGCAGTTAGAGCAATCGACCATGCCAGAAGGCCTATTGCAGTCACTATCCGAAAATGAAGTGATAGACTTGGTGGCGTACCTGCAGTGGAAGTAGGGAGTCTGATTTGGGTGAATCAGGCTCGGTTCGATCCCTCATTCCTACGAAACATAGCAAACCACTTTCAGAGGAAAGCCAGACTGTTTTTTACAGTTGTAAAAGACTTCGTTTTACCGCTCTTCTCTCTCAGTTGTAAACGACTTCACATAACACGAATCGGGGCCGTCGCTGTGGGCCGTTTCGGATTATTCCTTCATACAAGGTATGCAATATCCGGAAATCTCGCCTATCGATCAAGGTAATTATGGTAAATACCTATATTCCCATTGAAACATAAGGATTTTGAGCCCAGTTTACACGACATGCCCTATCTGCCCAGCTTCTTCAAATTCTGGCTTCGAAAGGAAAAAGCGAACACTTTTACCTTTCATACCATGTAAAAAAGTCTCTTTCCAATTCGCGTTATGTGACGAAAAACTACACATATTAACACTGTTCAGCAAAAGTATAGATTGACATTCTGCATAAGTTGTACAGCTTCCTGTCCATATGAATGCAATCACTTACACCGCGGCAAGAGAGAATCTAGCATCCACTATCGACAAGGTCTGTAATGACAGAGATCCGGTGATTATCACGCGTAAACGAAATCAATCAGTCGTAATGATGTCGCTAGATGACTATGAAGCCCTTGAGGAGACCGCCTACCTGCTTAGAAGTCCATCAAACGCAAAGAGACTGGTTTCCTCACTTGAAAGCCTTGAGAAAGGGAAAGCCAAGAAGAGAGAGATAGATCTAGACGCATGAACCTCCTTTTTGCCCCAGAGGCTTGGGAAGATTATCTCTACTGGCAAAAAACCGACAAAAGAGTCATAAAACGCATCAACGTATTGATCAAAGACATTAAAAGGAGTCCGTTCGAAGGCATTGGAAAACCTGAAGCACTCAGACATAACCTATCTGGATGTTGGTCTAGAAGGATCACGGAAGAACACAGAATTGTCTACAAGATCACCGACGAAGGTATCGCCTTTCTGCAAATGCGATACCACTATTCAAGCTAAGGCCAACAATACGATGGAGTCAACGAGGACAATCTACACCAATCAAGCCCGCTTGGGAAGGTGGTCGATTTTGTACTGCTTACTCTTTACGTTTTACTGTTCACGTTTATTTACCTGGAAAGAAGCAGTGCCAGAGGCCGTTGGGTTTTCCCATCCGCTCTGGTACTATTCCTTTTTGATCATTTTATTCGACGGATCCAGGTGTATCCACAATTCTGGGAAGCTTTAGCAACCTAGTATTACTCATTGCCTCTCTCATAAGATGTGCAACAAAACAAATGAGCTAACCCAGTTACGCTACGCTTCACATGGCAGCTCTATTTGACGCTGTCGCTCGTACAGGAAACCCTGTAGGGTATCTATTGCCTCTTCTTGAAAAGCGGCTGCGACGACTGTATATACGAGAAGAGATCGGTTAGCGAGGATGGGTCGAGACCGGTGAGGAGTCCTGGGGGCATGAGGGAAATGCCGGCGCTCGCTAGGCTCTCAATGTTGGATTGGTCGATCGGGACGGGTTGGCCTCCTGCGGGTCGCAGGACGATGACGTGCTCATCTTGATCGGCAATGAATCCGGCCAGAGTTTGTCCGTCCTTCGTTTTGACGAGGTAGTTCTCGTAGCCCTCCCTGATCTCGGCATTGGGTCTTAATATAGCTACTAAGAGGCTTTGCAGATCTTGTCGCTGGTACCCGGTTAATTCGGGTCCGATATTTCCTCCTTCTGAGTGGAGCGTGTGGCAGGCGGCGCATCGCTGATTGTAGAGCTCCTTGCCGTGATAGGGGTCGGGTGTATGGGAATCGCTGTAGAGGAGAGAGCGCAAGCGATTGATCTCCTCGACTTCCTCGTCCGTTCCGCCGCTCGAATCCGTCCAGATTCCATCCATGAGGGAATTGAGGTTCGGGTCGCCGAGGTGACGGAGACTGGTGATTGCCGAAGGTGGAATCAGGTCTTTCGCAATCGTGCCGGACTTCACTTTTCCCATCCAGTGGATCGCCCATTGGGATCGACTGGAGAGGAGCGTTTGGGCGGCGGTTCTGAGAGAGTCAGGAAAACTAGAATACAAGCCCGATATGTGAATCCCCACTCTGGGGTCGTCGTAAGCGCGAAGTGCGGACAGAGTGATCTCTTGCGTGGTCGCACTGAAACTCTCAAATCTCTCAAGTAGGGTAGCTAGCAATTGAGGCTGAGGAACTTCTCCTAGCGTTTCGATGATTCTCTGTAGTTCGATCTCGGAAGTTCTGGCGCTGGTCAGGGCTGCTTTGGCCCGAACGAGAGATTCAGGTATCTGCTGCCGCAGTTGCATGGCTAGCGAACCGCCGCCTGCTTTGCTCAATTCGCTGAGAAGCTCTTCAGGTAGCCCGGTCATTGAGCGACCGCGGTAGGCTTCCTCGAACCCTGCCAGTAGTCGGTCCTTGGAGGCTTGATCCGGGGCGAGACCCAGAAGCCGTGCCCCTTCACGCAAATACTCGCGGCTTCCTTCGGCCGCCAGTCTTCGCATGATGAGACTGAGCAGCGAATTTTGAACCATTTCATGGGTAAAGAGCGAAGAGTCTTCAAAAAGACTGACCACTTGCTGGGGGTCGCTGGAGGCAAAGGACTCCATAGCCCACCAGACGAAAGAAGGAATGTAGCGGTCTTGTGCGTCCTCATCCCGCTTAAGCAGTTCCTTGACAATCTCAAGTCCGCCGGATGTTTGGAGGCGCTTGGCCGAGGAAGCGAGTTGCTGTCGTACCTCGATGTTTGGATCTGAGGCTGCCGCGTTCGCGAGTAGGAGATATTCCTTGTCTGTCGCTTCGTAGTCGTCGGCGATGAGGCGTATTGCCCATTTCCTTACATGGGGATTGGTATGGGACAGTGCGATCTGCCGTTCCTTAGATTCGAACCCTCGCAGGAGGTTGATCGCCCAAAGCGCTTCGAGAGCGGTCTGCCCGGTTTCGTTCCTTAGCCAGTTTTGCAAGGTGGGGAGAATGGACTTGTCCTGACGCTGATTGATCAGGCGTCTCGCGGTGTCTCGATACCAGCGTCGTTCATCCCTCAGAAGGATAGCGAGTTCTTGAGTCGAGGCATCTCTCAAGTCTAGTTTTGGGAATTGGTAGGAGCCCTCGGATCGAACCCGGTAGACACGCCCATCCTTGGGGCTAATGCGGCCCTCGTGGTTTTCCATGTGGTTGATTTGGGAGTCGTACCAGTCCGCGATATAGAGCGCTCCATCGGGTCCCGTATCCGCGTAAACGGGACGAAACCAGCGATCATCGGAATCGATAATGAGATCGATGGACTTGGCATGAAAGGTGGGGCCTTGCGGGACCAGCTCCGATGCGAATACGCGTCCGGCCAAAGGATTCGTGGTAATCATCGAGCCATGGTACCTTTCGGGAAAGGAAGTTTCGTCGTATACCAACAGGTTCGTGGTTACCCGTTGTGACGTGGATTCTTCAATACCGTTGAAATAGTCGTAGGCATGGGGATTGGAAAGCTCGCCGTGCTTGCCGAAGTTCTTCCGATTGTAGGAGCCCTGCATAAAGTGATAGCCCAATTTTCCACCCTCGTTTGTCCCGGCGTAAAGGCGGCCTAGAGAGTCAAACTGGCAGCTCCACATGTTAGATCCGCCTTCAGCAAAGATTTCGTAGATGCGTTTTTCCGGGTGGTACCTCCAGATAAGCTGTCCGACACTTTTGATGGGCGGGTCGTCTCTTCCGGTTACTTCAATCGCGGCGGTAACGGTGGACCCTTGCGAACCATAAAGCCATCCGTCCGGACCCCAATTGAGACTGCTAGCGATGGAGTGTGAATCCTCGATTCCAAATCCACGCAAGTGGACTTCTGGCGGCCCCTCGACGATATCGTCTTGGTTTTCGTCGTGATAGAAAAGGAGGTAGGGAGGCTGTAGCACCCAGACACCCTCACGATCCCACGCTACGCTAGTAACGAGGCTAAGACCGTCTACGAAGGTCTTTACCTGGTCGAACGTGCCGTCTCCATCGGAGTCTTCATGAATCGTAATGAGGTCTGCCCCAGGAACGTGGTTGGGGTGGCTCGGAGGAGCGGGAACTTGATCGTAAGTGTTGCGCCAAAAGGTGTCGCGGCTCTTTATCTCCAGTCCGGCGGGAGTCGGGTACTGCCGGTATTGCACCATCCAGAGGCGACCCCTTTCGTCGAAGCGTAAAAACGATGGCTGCTCAACGAGCGGCTCCGAAGCGATCTGGTCGATTGTGAGGCCCTCGCCAGGCGCTAGATTCGCGAGTGATTCCGCTGCAGGCAGTCCGCCATTGGCCGCTACTTTAGGGAGTGTGCGGTTGTTCTCTTGGGCATGGGAAAGGGAAAAACCGATTGCCAACGCGATGCCGACGAGAATCGATTTTAGGGTAAATCTTCGTGGGTACACGATAGTCATGGTTAGGTCTATTCAAATCGGGGTCGAGAGAAAAGGGTTTAGGTAGGGGCGTGGTTCGGGGGACGTGGGTGGTGGGGATATTGGCGACCTATCGTGGCGAATTCTGGTAGGGCGGTTTATCCCTAAACAGCCGCGATTCGTCGGCATTTGATAGACTAACGGCTGACTAGGGGTAGTCAGCCCTACCTCGTGCCAAGTCCCGGTTCGCCTTCCGTAGGAGCGGTTTTACACCGAGATAATATGAGGCTGTGGATCGCGGTGTAAAACCGCTCCTACGGATTAGAGTTACGTAAGGTTCAACCTGGGTAGCGGGGGATCTCCGAGCACCCATAGTCGTATCAATCGGGTGGGCGCCCGGCTTGCGCCGCTGTAGCTTCAGCGAAGGAGTGAGGTCGCCCGCTACCTTAAGGTGGCTTTTCAATTGATGTATGACTCTTTATTCCCTCCGGGCAAATACCTTTAAGCTTGTCGCAGACCCCGACCTGTCGGTGGCTTCGTTGCCGTCTTTGGTAGGGAGGACCGGCTCGGTCCTCCGTATTCGAATTCAGGAGGATCGAGCCGATCGTCCCTACCTTTAGAAATGCCTCGGGCCTTGCCCCGAGATCTTTACTTCGTCCCGCCATCCAAGCCCCATAAAACGGCGGCTTTGAGAAGGGACTGTATCTCGGGTGTAGCCATTTCTTCAACACCGCCGGGAGACATGTAGAAAACGCGCTTTCCGTCTTGTTCGTTGGTCCATGCGATGGGGTGTGGCGGCTCTTCCTTGGTGTGTCTGGCACTCATGATCACATCGATCCCCGGATCGAGGTCTTCGTACTGATAGAGCTTGTGGCCAATAAGTATAGGGGCGTTGAAAGAAAGGTTTTGTACGATAGGGTGATCGGATGCGGATGCTTCAATCCAGGCTTCGACTGCCAAGGGCGGAAGCCCTTCGATGTCCCGATAGTGACCGGTGTAATGGGCGCCTAGGACGTCGATGTCGAAGGTGTTCCAGGAATCGTGGCCAGCCAGGGGCTGGTATCCCGTTCCTTTTTCACGTGCCCCAAAGGCATGGCTCGCCGTTCGAACGGCGATGACGGGTTTTCCCGATTCGATGAATTTCCGTATATTCGCGAGTTCGCTCGTTGTGGGAAATCGGCGTCGAGTACTGAGAACGAGAATATCGGCGGACTCTAGCAATTCAAGCCCTTCGAAAGTATGGCAAAGGTCCGATTCGCGATTGTCGGACTTGGCCTTGATGATGACGCTTGCGATGCCAAGCGGCTCGAGTTGGGACTTTGCGATTGCAGGCAAGGTTTCAGGTGTGCCGTATTCGTGTTCACCTAATAGAAATAGGGCCTTCTTGCCTGCGTAGGCGGAAGGGGTCTCGATCGGTTGGGAGCAGGAAACGAAAAAGGGAGAAAGGAAGAGAATGACCAGCGCTAGGAGGCGTCCGTTCTTCCAAAAGGGATGGTTTATACAATCCATGACGTGTGCTGATGAGGATGGGTAAGAGTAATGAGAGTAATGGTATTTCCGTTGATAGGTGAAGGAATTGTTATTGCGAGTAAAACCATCACTCAAATCTGGCTATAAATGACCAAGGCCTTGTAATATGCAAAATGGGTTTTCGAAGAATTTCTAATCGAAGTAAGCATTAGTTCTTCTTTGTTGGATTTCGAACTATCGTTATTAGGTGGGGCATGACCATTTCGCCATGTAACAAAGTATGGCTTAGAGACTGTCTAATAATCCCCAATTCTTTAATGGATCGAAGCAGGGCGGATCTCTAAAGACCCCGACCAGTTGGTGTCTGACCCGCAATTTGGGACGAATGTCGCAGCGTTTGTGTGGAGGGGGCGTAATCTGCCAAAGGTAAGCCACTCCATGTTAAAATTGAGGAACTTGTAGTTCAGCTGCAAGGCTATGAGTACACCGACACACATGGCGACCAATCCCCATATGATGGACGCGAGCATGAACTGGCGGAATTTTACTTGAAGACCTGTTTCTAGTTTTTTCAGGCAGACCTGGCATTTCTTTGGAGTGCGAACTTCATCGTCATCAAGTGGCATTAAACTGTCTTGCTCGGGACTGCTTCTTCCTGAAGTCGCACTGATGTAGAAGAACAGCACCAGCGCTAGTCCGACTAGTATCAGCCCGAGAAATACAGTTAATAAGATAACATTCATGGTTTGCCGTTTTCCAAATTAGTGGCGCCACTATCATTGATTTTGGTATTTCGGTCTTATCCTATTTGGTCCAACGATAGGCCGATCGTGAACCTTTGAACGTGCCGATCATGAACAGGCGTTTGGAAATTCAGGCCGACAATGCGAATGTCCTAATTGAAGGGGATTGGATTTGAGCTAGTACGCTCAAAGTCCTTCGGACCAACGCTTCGCGTTTCCCCATCTGCCCTCCTTTAGTCGCTTCGTCAAACGGTGCGCTCGTCCCGTCCTAGCCCAAAAAAAGCCACATGAAGTGGCTTGTTTCGATTGGCTTGCCCGGGCGTAGCTTACGGGTTGGGGATAAAGTCCGGCTCCGTTTTACTACGCCGCGACAGGCTTCGTCTCGGCTTGTGCCTCGCGAAGCCTGGTGCTCAGGAAGGGACTCGAACCCTTACACCTTTCGGCACACGCCCCTCAAGCGTGCGTGTCTACCAATTCCACCACCTGAGCGATTGAGGAAGGCGGAAAAAAACGATAGATGGGCGTTGATGTAAAGCGTCAAAACAAACAAATTGATTTATTGCGTCAATTGGGTTGATTCTCAGGTGTTTTCCAAATAAAACGGTCCCGATTACGTATCATTACGCAATTTGACTTAGACAAACTATCAACTTCGGGGACCCTTCTCGGCTCCCTTTTAAAAAAATCCAATGACCGAACCCAGTTCCCAGGAACCTACGGAACCCACGGAGCCGACTGAAGAGCCGGAATCCCAATCCCTCGATCTATCCGCTCTTCAGAGCTTTAGCTTTGGCACCCAATGGACGGATGCCGGAAAGAAGCCCAAGGGCGACGACCGGAGAAGCTTCGGTCGTGGTGGAGGCCAGGGAAGACGACCGGATCGCCGCGGCGCCGGCGGTGGTGGCCCTGGAAAGGACCGGAGGCCTCCGAAACGTTCGTTCGCGGACAGGGCTCCGCGAGGAGAGGGAGGGCAGCATCAGTCTGGAGATCGACGATTCCAAAGTCGAAGTAATCGTGCCGGAGGAGAGGACCACCCACGAGGCGGTCGCTTTCAAGATTTCCGACCTTATGAAAGTGCGGTGTTCGCGGTGGATTTCTATCCGGATGATGCGGGCTTCTCTACCATTATCAAGGCGTTGAGGACGAACCATATCACCTATGAGCTTTTTCATGTGGCTAAGATTTTCCTAGAGAAGTCGGACCGATATGTCGCGAGTGTGACGCGGAAAGCAGCTAAAGGCGAGAAGCCAGACCGAGTGTATGTTTCGGTGCCTGATGGGATGCCCTTCGAAACGGAAGAAGAAGCCATTCAGCATGCGGTCGCTAATTACGCGGATGAACTTTTCGATACGGAAGAAGTGGAAGTCGAACCGCCGACAGGGAACTTTCCGTTTGTGAATCGCTGTGGCATTACGAAAAAGCTGATAGGTCCGCCGAACTATCACCGGTATGAGGAGTTTCTGAATTTGCACCACAAGACGCAACTCAGCAATACACCGTTCGAGAAATTCAAGGCATCGATTGAGCAAGTTCGTGAAGAGGGGGCGGTCAACGAGTGGCTGGAGTTGATGAAGAAGAGCACCCGCTATACCAGCAAGGCAGCGGAAGGGATAGAGCCGCAAACCTTCGATTCTCTCAACGACGCTATTGGCTATTTGAGAACGAATCAAAAAGAGCAGATCGTGAAGGCGGTCAACTATGCTCGCGTATCAGGAGTGGTCCTTGACAAGTATTCGAATACAGAAGCCAGCCGGGCCGTGGCAGGGGAGCTGGCACGTCAGCAGAGATTTCCACTCGAAACCGCCAATGCTATTCGAGGTCGCCTGCGCCGTGAGAAATTCAGTATTTACAAGAAGGGCTCCAAAGGCGTTACCCTTATTTGCGCAACACGACGAAATTTCCGCAAAAAAGGGCAAGTGATGTCTGATTCGCTCGATCGGCTGATACGCTTTATCGAGGAACATCAGAATATTAAGGCGAAGGAATTGCCCGCGCAATATGAAGCGTGGCTTAAACAAGAGTATCCTGATGTTGCCCATGATGAAAAGAGGCTTTCTCAGGACCTGCACTGGCTAATTGCCGATGGATACGTGAGCCATTTTAGCGATGATTCACTGTTCGCGCAAGCAGTGATGGACAACGAACCTAAGGCGACTAGCCCCAAGAAATCGGATACATCTAAAAATGCGATTCCCTCCGATCCAGTCCCGGATGAGAAAGCGGATTCTGAAAAACCGGAAGCTGAGGCTTCTAAACAAGATTCGGCTCCATCGGCCGAATTGACTCCAGAAGTAGCCGTAGCAGAGGATGAAGTAGTTTCCAGCGTGGAAGCCGTAAAGGTTGTCGTGGTCGAAACGGAGGATGTGACGCAGGCCGAAGAAGGCTCTCAATCTGTTTCAAATTAGGCGGAAGCAGTAGTCGAAATCAAAGAAGCGGTCGAAAATCAAGGGCCTGAGCCCGAAGCGGCAGAGCCAACTGCAACACCTGAGACAACTGCAGAATCACCGAAGACGGAAGCGATTGAGCCGGTTGCTGAAACCGTCGAAGACCCCGTTCCTTCTGACAAGTCTCCTGCGGTGCCAGAAGAACCTGCGGTGAGTTCATCAGAGGAAGACGAAGAAGATCTCGAGGCTGAGAAAGCGAAAACCGAAGCTTAGGCCTCCAGTTTCTTTGGGGATTTGAAAGTAGCCTATAGGTGACTGTTAGGTCCGTTGTCTGGGCTAGAGCATTTACCCTATGTAAGGTCGCAAAGGTGGAGCTCGACGGCTCGGCGAGCCGTGGAGGTCGAGTTGAGGATTGGGGATGATCAGGCAAGCAGGACCCAAGTGCCGGCTCGCCGGGCAGTCGAGCCCGACCCACGATGCGACAGAGTCTGAGCAAAAGCTCTGACAGGATTTGCTGGTAGCGAAATTTTTCTCACCCAATTCTACACAGACGAGCGACGGTCCCACTGAAAAATGCGCTAGGATACGGTGCGTATCCAATGGTTGCTGTTGGGCAGGATTGAAAGGTGAAGCGAAAGCGTAACGGTCCAGGGTATTTGTCCTAAGTTCCCCGGCCATTCAATGGCGAGGCAGTAGGGTGGCGTCATAAAGTCTTCCAGCATCAGTTCATCGATTATTTTGGAACTCCCTTCCAGTCGATAGGCGTCCATGTGAAGGAGAGTCTTAGGGCCACGGTATGTATTAAATATGTTGAATGTAGGACTCGTAATGACATCTTGGATGCCCATGCCGAGGGCGATTCCCTTTATGAAGGTTGTTTTGCCCGTCCCTAAATCTCCTTCAAGGGTCAGTACGGATTCTTCCGGCAAAGTAGACTCGAGTTCTTTGGCCAGCTCAATGGTATCAGCGGCACTGGAGGTTTCGATACCTGATTTAAGACGTTTTAAAAGGGTCATATCCTGTAGGGTCTATCTTACCGCCCAAGTTGGAAAAGACTACGCTGGGATGATTGGCTACTCTTTTTGTGATATGGCCGATTTGAGTGACACTCGTCTCGAATTGAGATTTCCAGTCGCTGATAAACCTATCGTAGTCTTGGTCTGCTTCCAAAGTGAAAAGGAGTTCATAGTCTTCGCCGTCGTTGATCGCATGATCAAGGGGGGATCGACCGCTTGATTGGGATAATGTGCGAGCATCCTCGCTGATAGGGATTCGGCTAGCGTCAATTGTGGCGCCACAGTGATCGAGTAGAATGGCTGCGCAGTCTTTCCCGAGTCCGTCACTAAGGTCCATGCAGGAAGAGACGCCCTTTTGGGTTGCGAGCCATTGTCCTTCGGAAAGTCTTGGTTCGAAATTGAAGTGCTTTTCGAGCCTGCTGCCCCCGAGCGAGCCGGTCACAAAAACGAGTGCCTCAAGGGATGCGCCTTTTCGCTTCAGAATTCGTTCGTTTCCGTAGCCAACTAAAGTCATAAAAGCGCCGAGAAATTCTTCTGTAGGGGATACATCGCCACCGTTGACCTGAATTTGCCGCTGGCACGCCTCCTGGGAGAGGCCGGTGTAAAAGCGCTGTAACCAATCAATGGATAAGTGATTTGGAAGGGCGAGCGACAGTGTGGCATGTCGGGGAGTTCCCCCCATAGAAGCGATATCGCTTATGTTCCGATTGAGGAGTTTGGTTGCGACCTGTTCAGGTTTCAATTGGTCGTCGAAATGGCGCTGATAGATGACCGGGTCGGTGGTGGTCAGTAGATAAGATTTGTCTGAAGGGAGAGGGACAGCGGAGCAATCATCACCTATGCCAGCGGGAGCGTCCGGACTGGCTGACCCCAGCCATTCGCTGATTCTTTTGATCAACACCGTCTCGCCTAAAGAGCCCACGCGGTCTTCGCGGGATTGGGCGAATGGATTCATAGCTGAATAGGTTCAACGAAGTAAATCATGAGTAGATTTACGAAATTGAACAAAACGTGGATTGTAATACTGGATACAATGCTCCCAGAAAGTCTGTAAACGAGACAGAGTCCCCCTCCGAGAATGAAAAGGGGGAGGAAACTGTAGAGATTCAAGTGCATCAGGGCGAAGATGCCGGATGAAATTGCGATTGCCAAACCTAGGGATACACGGCGGTTTAGATAGCGAAAGAGGAATCCCCGATAAACGATCTCTTCGCAAATCGGTGCCACTACGACGATTAGGAGGGCCATCAGACTCATCTCGAGAGGAGATCCACCGCCTTGGACGAGCAGGACGGGCAACTGGTACTCATATTCGAACTGAAGTGCGTCAAGAAGCGCCTTCCAGACAAGCATGGTTGGAATGAGAGCGAGGTAAATGCAGATGAATCCCACAACTCCGATTGTAACCGATTTTTTGAAGCTATCCGGTCGATCCTCACTTTCATAAGTTACGAAAAACTTAAACAAGAGCCAGGCCAGCACGCTGCTCAATTGAAGTCCGAATCCAGAGGCGATGACTATGGGTAGTGACTCGAGGTCTGGTTCTCCGCCACTAAGGTACGCGTAGCCACTGACAAAGAGTCCTGACAAAAGAAAGGATCCCATAAAAACGAAGCAAATGAAGAGCCCAAAATCAATGGGACTGATATTCCATTTGGCCAATCGATTGCCGCTTCGTATTTCCTCAAGGAACTCCATTTTGATCGAGCGGAAGTCAAATCTGGGAAATCCAGAGGAGCGAGTTCAAAAACAAGGAAACTCGTCAAAGAATCCGAACCCAAGGGTTTCCATAAGGCCAAAAAACTTTAGAACCTTCTAAAGTTTTTTGGCTTTATAGGGTAGATGGTGGGCGAAGGACGGAATTTTGATGACAATCTGGTTTTGGCGCTTTTGGGTTTTCAGCTCCGTAAAATGGTATCTAGAGCTACAAAGAGGGCTTCGTTGCACACGCTGGGGTGTCGTTTAAACCAATCAGAAACGATGCTGATAGAGCAGCGGCTGAAAGACGAGGGCTACGAGATTGTCCCGTTTGGCGAGGCCGCGGATTTGGGCATTATCAATACGTGTACCGTGACTAATCTGGCTGATTCAAAATGCCGGCAGAGCATTCGGCAGTTTGTGCGGAAAAATCCGGAGGCCTATACGGCAGTTGTCGGTTGCTATTCGCAAATGGGATCCAAGGAAATTGCTGAAATTGGAGGAGTGGATCTCATAATAGGCAACCAGGACAAAATGAGTGTGGTGGACTTTATCGGCCAAGGGAAAAATGAGAGGCCAGTCATCATAAGGGACAAGATCAGTCAGGATGACTTTTCGATCAGCTTTTTTGGGGACGCGCCCTTCAATCAAAGGGCTAATTTGAAAATCCAGGATGGATGCAGCTTTGTTTGCAGTTTTTGTATCATCCCCTTCGCTCGGGGGGCCTCGCGTTCAAGGGATCTCGGAAATTTGGTTGAAGAAGCCAAGGCCAAGGCGAGCCAAGGGGTTCGCGAGATTGTTATTACCGGAGTCAATATTGGGACCTATCGGTCTGAGGATGGAAACTTGCTGGCGGTATTGGATGCCTTGGACGGGATTAGAGGTATCGACCGGATTCGTATTAGCAGCATTGAGCCGACGACGATTCCAATAGAACTGTTCGATCGGATGAATTCAGTGGATCACGCATTGCTTCCGTTTCTCCACATTCCCTTACAGGCCGGGAGCGACAAGGTTTTGCGAGAAATGAAACGAAGGTATACAATAGGCGAATACCTGGATTTTCTGTCGCTCGCGCATGAGAGCGTGCCCGGACTTTATATTGGGACAGATATCATGGTTGGCTTTCCGGGGGAGACGGAGGAAGCGTTTGAGGAAACCTGCCGCGTTTTTTTGGAAAACCCTTTCGACTATTGCCATGTTTTTTCATTTTCCGAAAGGGAGGGAACTTTAGCTGCTAGACGTAAGGATCAGGTGCCAATCGTGGAACGACAAAGGCGCAGCGCTCGACTCAGACGATTATCGGCGAATAAGCGATATGACTTTTACGAAGCCCATCTAGGCCAAACGATGAGAGTTCTGTTTGAGAATCCACGTCCTGACTCGTGGCCGTCCTATACCGACAACTACATCCGAGTGGTCGTTCCGCGTGACAGTGCGAACGGGGCGGACCTGGCGAATCGCTGTGCCGAAGTGAAGCTAGAGAAGGTAGCAGCCGACTTTGTGGAGGGCAGCCTGGTACGCATGCTCGATTAGCTAATAGTGCGTGAGTGGGCACAGCGCAAACGCTGGCCCTGCGGGAAGGGATCTGCTGCCGGGTTAGTTTTCCAGGATTTCGATTTCGTATCCGTCAGGGTCGGTTATGAACGCCATTTTGAGACCGCCGGAAGTGAACTTAGTTTTCCAGTCACCTGGCCAAACGTCTTCACCATTGTCTTCTAGCATTTGGCAATACTCCACGATGTCGTCGACGCCCAGGCAGGTGTGCATCAGGTCTTCAGGAAATTCGACCTTAAAGTCAGGTGAATAGGTAAGCTCGAGGGTGTGGGCATTGCCAGGGAGTTCCAAATGCACGATCTGATTGCCCGAAGGGCTTTTGTCGTTACGCTTTAAAACGGTGAAACCACAGTTTTTGCAGTACCAGTCGATTGATTTTTCAAGATCGCTTACGCGGATACGGGTATGAAGAAATTTGATCATAGGAATGGAGTAAAGCGACCTGTTCCCGATTGCCAAGCGTGGATGCCGAAAATCTATCTGTCACGAGTCGCTAGGGAGGTGTTTGCGGTTTCTATGTAACCGAGAGGCTGGCTGGTTAGTTGGTTATGTCATGGGAAAACGAATCGGGCAAACAGGATTGAAAAGAATCTTCGCCGTGGGAGTCGCAATATGGGGAAGCCTATCATCCTTCGGCCAGGAGCGTGCACGGGGAGGTCTAGGCGAAGGACCTAGAGGTCAGGGTGAAAGGCCTGAGCAGATGGAGAAAGTCGATCTACCTGAACCGGAGGTGAGGATCTTTATCGAGGGCAGTTTTCGGCATATTGAAAGCAATGGCGTTCCAAATCACGAGACCGGAAGTTTTCCAGGACGCGGCAATCCGCATGCCATTCTTCCCCAGCAACATAAGTGGAAGGTTCCCGCAAAGCCGGAAATTGCTGAAGAGCCGACCTCATTGCAAAGGCATCCTTTTGGCGTGGCCTTGAATGGAATCCCGATCGATCCGGGAACCGCTGAGTACTGGAATAGGGATCCTCGTTCCGGTTGGCGCTACGAGGCGCTAACGGGTCATGTCAATTTGGGGATCGATCTCAGCAATGCTCATGTTCAGCCTACCGGGGCCTACCACTATCACGGCGTTCCTCACGGAGTGCTCCACTCGCATGATAGGCCCGACGAAATGACGATGATTGGCTATGCGGCGGATAGATTCCCAATATACGCGAATTTTGGATACGTGCAAGCGAATGATCCGGCGAGTGGGATCAAGGAGATGAAATCCAGCTGGAAGATTAAAGAGGGGCCACGTCCCTCTGGCTCCGATAGTCCTGGTGGTGAATATGACGGACGTTTCACTGCGGATTGGGAATATGTCGAGGGCTACGGTGATTTAGACGTATTGAATGGGCGTTTTGGAACTACGCCTGAATATCCAGAAGGGATCTACCATTACTACATAACGGAGCAATTCCCTTATGTTCCGCGGATGTATAAAGGGAAGCCAGATGAGAGTTTCGCGCGGCGGGCCGTTGCTCCTAGAGGAGGAACCAGGGGACCCGGAGGTCCGAGGGGGCCCAGAGGAGAAAATGGGCCTCGGGGATCGAGAGGGCCGAGACCTGCAAACTAAAAGGTCGAAGCTAAAGCCGCACAGGAACGTGAGCGGCTTCCAAGCGCCGTTTCGCTTGGCTAATCGTGTAGGTGCCAAAATGGAATATGCTGGCAGCTAGAACGGCGTCGGCTTTGCCTTTCTCGAGTACATCTACTAAGTGATCCAAGTTTCCGGCACCTCCTGAAGCAATGACCGGAACCTCGACCGCTTCGGAAATGCTGCGCGTTAGTTCAATATCGTAGCCCGCGAGGGTTCCATCCGCATCCATGCTGGTGAGCAGGATTTCTCCCGCGCCCAAAGAGACGGCTCTCTTAGCCCATTCAATGGCGTCGAGCGGTGTCGGGTTGCGTCCACCGTGAGTGAATACGCGCCATCTGTCACCATCGCGTTTTGCGTCGATGGCCAAGACGATGCACTGGTTGCCAAATTTGCGGGCGGCTTCCAGAATAAGGTTTGGATCGTTGATCGCGGCGGTATTCAGGCTTACCTTGTCTGCCCCCGAATGAAGCATTTGGGTGATATTGTCGAGATTGCGCAAGCCACCGCCAACCGTGAGCGGCATAAAGCACTCGGATGCCGTCTGCTCAACGACGTGGTGCATGATCTCGCGTTCGTCACTAGATGCAGTGATATCCAGAAACACGAGTTCATCGGCGCCTTGCTCATCGTATGCTTTAGCGCAAGCGACGGGATCACCCGCGTCGCGGAGTTCCTTGAACTTTACTCCTTTGACGACTCGCCCTGCATGGACGTCTAGACATGGAATGATTCGTTTTGCCAGCATGTGAGGTTGGCGACGATTCGAGCTGCTAATTAGTGAGCGGTTTCGAGGGGCCGCTTATACCGTTTCGCCTACCGCAATGATGTCCGGATCGAACGACACTGAGAGTCGGTAGGTTTGACCGGGTCGCATTATGAGCGGATGGTCTCGCTCTAAGGTTTGCAAGTAGTGCAGGTTGCCGTAGTTGGCTCGGTAAGTAGGATCGTTAGTGACCGCTTCCGTTTCCTTCCAGGTACCTTGAAAGTCATCCTTGAGAACTTGGCAGCGGAGTCCTTCCTGGCCAAGCATGGGGGAGGAATCTACCCGGTGCTTTGAATGGGGCGAGCCGATCGCTAGCATGTACCGGAATCGGTCCATAGTGATCTGATTCTTTACGGTGTAGATGAACTCGCTCGTGATTTTGTTACCGGCGAAGGTCCAGCTCACCTTGCACGAGCCGATATCGTTGGCAATTTTCTCGTTGGCGCTGATTAGGTCGGGTTGCTCGTATCGAAAGTAGAATGAGCGCTTAAAGCCGAGTCCTGTAGTGCAGCGTTTGCCGTAAAATGCGGGAATGTACTGTTCTCCTCGGAAGGTGAGCTCCGGAATCAAAATGGGCAAATAGGTATTGTTTGGCCAATCGAATACCCCGGGTGAATGAGGGAAGGGGAGGCAGTCTGCAGTAGGTTTCGCTCCGCAGGAGACCAGCGGCATTTGAATCTGCAGCCCTGAATCGACGTTCCTGTAAAGCAGGAGTCCTTGTTCTTTCTTATTAGACTTGTCGAAAATAACGAAGCGACACCCAGACTTGAATGGGTCAGCGGGGGCTCCCGTTGGCGCTTTGATATCCTTTGAAAGTCTAGCCCATTGGCTCAGGTACCGGGCCCCGTCAAAGTTAGAGAGGCGCGTGGTATGACCGGCGAAAGCGGTGCGTTCCTGATCGCGGATGATTAGGTATCCATGTTCTTGATCGAGGAAAGTGACGTAGAAAAAGTAAAACAGGCGACGCAACAGGTCGAAGTACTTTTGCTGGCGATCCTCTGGAACCCAACCATCGCGAAAGCCCTGCAGCAGGAGCGAGATCAAGTGCATCTGCCCGTAGGCGCCGGAGCTTTTCGAGAAAGCCCAGCCCAGTCCGTCCTCTCTAACGAGGTCGGGAAGAATCTTTATGTATTTCTGCGCGTATGTGCGGAGGCTAGGCAACTTGCGTTCCCTCAAGCCAGGATTGGAATGAAGCTGAAGCGACTGGCGAATGAATACGAAAGACATCACTCCGTAGAGGGAGTAGGATCCGCCAATACCGTCATCAACGTCATCAAAATAGCCATTCGAGCTTGTTTGGTCGATGCGATCCAGGAAACGCTCGATGAGGCGACCCGTTTCGTCCTTCTTCGAAAGTCCAAGACTGAAGCGGCATACGGCCTTCGCGATATTGAAGGTCTGCCAGTGATTGTCGTAGTCGCTTCGGTTCAGAAGCAGTTTGTCCAATCGCTCGCGCGTTTCATCGACCAGGCGTTCCCATACGGGATTCCGTTCCTTGGAAGGTCCAAACGAAAGAAGGGCGAGGGCGGCGTAGGCCAATCCGTTTTCCTGTGGGGGGTCGCGAAAAACCTGCTGGGTGATGCACCGAGCCGCTAGGTCAATGAGATCCTTGCCGTCTAGTTCCGGTTCGCCAGTAGCCCGGTAAAACTCCCCAATCGCAAGCGCCGCATGTCCGGGCTCGTCGAGGCGAGGTTCTTCACCTTCCACAGGTGTAATCGTGCCATCTTGATTGATGGAATCCAAATTGTGGCTGAGCATGGAGCGAGCCATGTCGAGACACTGTTGTGAGAAACTTTCCATAAAAGACTCAGAATGAAGAGGAGCTCCCCGATAGCCTCGGGAAGAGAAACAGTCTTTTCTGCCAGCAGTTTAAGCTAGTTCAAGCGATAAGTGGGCATTATTCGAGATAATCGCCCATATCTCGTCTTGGCATGGCCCAAACGGTGACGGAAACTGTTGTAAAGAGAGACAAAGAGTAAAAATTACCGGCTAATCAAGTCGAGCAGGTCCTGATTGCTGTCGGTTTTTGACAAGCGCGTGAGCATCGTTTCCGTGGCGTCTTCGGTCTTCTGCTGCACCAAGGCGCGTCGAAAAAAGTGAATACCATCGAGTACGTCTTCCGGAATGAGCAGTTCCTCGCGTCTCGTTCCCGATGAAGCGATGTTCATGGCTGGGTACAGGCGCATTTCGGCTACCTTGCGATCGAGTACCATCTCCATGTTGCCCGTGCCTTTGAATTCCTGGAAAATCATGTCGTCCATACGGCTGCCGGTTTCGATGAGGGCAGAAGCAACAATGGTCAGGCTTCCTTCCTCCTCGGTGTTCCGGGCGGCCGCGAATATTTGACGAGGTTTCTCCAAAGCTCGGATATCCAGACCGCCAGACATGGTCCGCCCCGATTTTTTAGCAGAGTTGTGAGCCCGTGCCAGACGTGTAATCGAGTCCATTAGTATGACAACGTCCTTGCCGACTTCGACCTGGCGCTTAGCCCTTTCGATGCAAAGGTCAGCAACTCTCAGGTGACTCTGAAGGTCTTCGTCATTGGATGAGGCCCAAACTTCTCCGTCGATATTGCGGCGGAAGTCGGTAACTTCTTCGGGACGTTCGTCGATGAGAAGAATCAATATTTGAATATCGGGATGGTTCGCTTTGATCCCTTGAGCGATGTGGGTGAGCAGCGTCGTCTTTCCGGTCCTTGGCGGGGCTACGATAATCCCACGGGTCCCTTTCCCTAGGGGGCAGAACAGGTCCATGGCCCGTGTGGTCATGCGCTCCTTGGTCGTCTCCAGCTTTATTTGCTCTTCCGGAGTGATGGTTGTCAGCTGCATGAAATCCAGTTTCTTGCGCCGCTCGTCTACTGTAAGCCCGTCGACGGTGTCGATGTATCTAACCTTTGGATTTTGAAATCGGGGATCGGCGGTCGCCTGGGCAACGATATAGTTACCGGTTCTCAGCTTGAAGCGTCGAATCAATTCCTTGGGGATAAAGGGATCGGTCGGGCGCTGACGCCCGTTTTTACTTAGATCGAGAAGTTGTCCGGTCTTCTTTTTCGTGACTTCGAGGACACCTTCAACCTGTACGGTCTGTTCGTTTTTGTTTTCGTTTTCGTCGGCCATACGCTTCGCGTTAGGGGAGCGGTTTTTGAGTTTAGAGGAGCTATTGTAATGAAATACGGATACATGGGCAGCAAGAGACTGCCGTGAAAAAGCTCTGTGTATTCACATATCCTAATTGAGAGATTGCTAGTGGATCCGAGGCTTGACCCTAACGGGCTAAGTTGCTGGTATTCGACTTTTTCACCCCTTAACTCATTTCTAAATCAAGGAAAATTAGTGGCAAACAAGATTACTTCAGTAGCTCAAGAAGACGAAAAGTTCCCGCCGTCTCAAGAATTCAGGAAACAGGCTGCCATCCAAAGTCTGGCCGAATACAAGAGGCTTTACTCGGAGTCCGTGAAGAATCCAGAAAAGTTCTGGAATACTCAAGCAAAAGATTTGCTCCTTTGGCGGAAGCCTTGGAAGCAAACCCTCAAGTGGAAAGAACCTCATGCCAAATGGTTTGCAGGTGGCAAGTTAAATGTTTGCGAGAATTGCGTCGACCGGCACTTGGGAACGCCTCGGGAGAATAAGGCAGCGCTCATTTTCGAAGGCGAGCCAGGCGATCAGAAGACTCTCACCTACAGGCAGTTGCACACTGAGATTTGCAAGTTTTCCAATGCCTTGGAGTCATTGGGTATCAGGAAGGGTGATCGAGTGGCAATTTATATGCCAATGGTCGCCGAAGCCGTAGTTGCTATGCTGTCCTGCGCCCGTATAGGGGCGGTTCATACAGTCATATTTGGCGGATTTAGTTCTGAATCGATCAAGGATCGAGTGAATGACTGTTCAGCAAAACTGGTCATTACTGCAGATGGAGGCTGGCGTCGCGGCAAGATCATCGACCTTAAGGCGAACGTGAACCAGGCTCTAAAAGGCTGCCCGTCGGTGGAAAGCGTTATTACGTTAAAGCGGGCCGCTAATCGGGTTCACATGAAGAAGGGACGTGACTTTTGGTGGCATGACCTGGTCGAATCAGCCTCGCATGTGCACAAGGCTAAGGCCTTCGATAGTGAAACACCGCTCTTCGTTCTTTATACTAGCGGAAGCACAGGCAAGCCCAAAGGAGTGCTGCATACGAGTGGCGGGTATTTACTTGGGACGACCATGACTTCAAAGTATGTCTTTGATCTCAGGGAGAGCGATACGTATTGGTGCACCGCAGACATTGGGTGGATTACAGGGCACAGCTATGTCGTCTACGGGATTCTAAGTAATGGCGGGACCAATGTTATTTACGAAGGCGCTCCTAACGAGCCCGGACCGGACCGATTTTGGTCCATCGTGGATCGCCATAAAGTGACGATCTTCTATACTGCTCCGACGGCGATCCGGGCTTTTATGAAGTGGGGCGACGATCATATCAAAAAGCATGATTTGGGCTCCTTGCGATTGCTTGGATCGGTAGGAGAACCCATCAACCCCGAGGCCTGGAAGTGGTATCACAAAGTAATTGGAGGAGGTCGTTGCCCGATCGTGGACACCTGGTGGCAGACGGAAACTGGGGGGATCATGATCACGACTCTTCCAGGAGCTGTGTACTCTAAACCCGGTTCGGCGGGTCTGCCTTTTTTCGGGGTGGTTCCAAAGGTATTCAATGACGCCGGCAAGGAAGTTCGCAAAGGTACCAGCGGGAAACTCGTATTGACCCAGCCCTGGCCCAGTATGCTCCGCACCTTGTACGGTGACATTAAACGGTACAAGGAAACTTACTGGAGCGAGTACAAGGGTGTTTATTTTTGCGGAGACGGCTGCCGCCAGGACAAGGATGGCTATTTTTGGATCGTCGGCCGCATTGACGATGTATTAAATGTATCAGGACACCGTCTGGGAACCGCAGAGATTGAGAGCGCCCTTGTCGGCCATTCGTCGGTTGCGGAAGCCGCGACAGTGGGCCGGCCTCATGAAATAAAGGGAAGCGCGATTGTGTGTTTTGTCACCGTAAAGGACGGTTTTGAGGGCAGCGACAAGCTAAGGGCGGAACTAAGAGCCCATGTGGGCTCTGAAATTGGACCTTTCGCCAAGCCTGACGAAATCCGGTTCGCCAAAGCCCTGCCCAAAACACGCAGTGGCAAAATCATGCGCCGTCTGCTTAAGGACATTGCTGCGGGCGTAGCGATCCATGGTGATACCACCACTTTGGAAGATGTTGGAGTGGTGAAGCAGCTACAGGCGGAAGGGTAGGTTTTTTGAAGTATGAATGGGTATAGGCTGGGAAATCTAGACTGAAAACCGTTCTTAAGCCCTTTCTTTCATCATTCTGCCTTCTTACCTCATCCTTTCATAGAGGGGTGCATTCTCTTAGTAGAGGTGATAGGAGGTGTAAATGGGATCTAGTGGATATCGAGAAAGGCTGAAAAGAGGATTCAGCGTATTCGAGATCATCGGGGTAATTGCGGTGATAACGATCATCATGACGATGCTCGTGATGTCGTTGGGAGGCATCCGGCCCGCTGCAGACAGTAAGGCGGCTCAGTCGGAGATCATCTTGATCCAGCAAGGATTGGAGGCGTACAAGTCGCGATTTGGCGAGTATCCTAAGAAAGTGACTGTCGGTGGGGCGTCGCCTTCGATGGAGGTGATTTTGTTCAATGCTCTCATGGGGACGCTGGCTCCGAACGGTAAACTGGGCAATTTCAACTCCGTGCTGGATCGGACCAACCTGACCTTCGCGACAACTAATGGGGGACGAAATATGAAATCCAGTATCCGATATTTGATCACCTTTGGCCTAGCGATCTTGGTTTCGGACGGGCTGCTCGCTCAGGAGGAGTCCGAGGAGGAGACGTTCCAATTCACGACTCGA
>Ga0181561_10000086_pt1 | contig 65038 bp, 102 predicted proteins | sample 011ome_19_FD_133760 | JGI IMG/M metagenome (GOLD analysis project Ga0181561, IMG submission 133760) | Coastal salt marsh microbial communities from the Groves Creek Marsh, Skidaway Island, Georgia - 011510BT metaG (megahit assembly) | ecosystem: Environmental > Aquatic > Marine > Intertidal... | reverse complement strand
TAAGGTCTATGCACAAGAAGCGCCTCTCTACTCCACCCATCTTGGGGTGGCAGGTCGTGTTGACTGTGTTGGTATCTTTGATGGTAAACTATCCATCATCGACTACAAGACCTCTATGAAACCCAAACGACTTGATTGGATTAAGAACTACTTCATGCAAGAGTCTGCCTACGCAATCATGTGGGAAGAACGTACAGGTATGCCTATCACACAGTTGGTGACTATCATCTCTGTGGATAATGCAGAACCCCAAGTGTTTATCGAACACCGTGACAATTGGGTGCGTCCTTTGCGTGATACAATTGCACAGTATAATGAGGAAAATTCGACTATCCAATTCTTATAAATAGTGTTATAATTTAATTTTCAACACTAATGGGTAATCGAATGTTAAAGTTTTCAACCTTCCTGTCAGAGTCATCTCTCACTTTCGGTGAGATCACTCGTGATGACAGGGCGTTTCGTTTGGACTTGTTCCTGCGTAAGTACAAGGGCAATGAACCGTTTGATCTGACAGACGGTAGTCAGGTTGTCCTGAAGTACAACGCAGAGATTGAGAAGTCACTCAAGGCCAAAGACGCCAAGACTGCGAACTCTATTGGTTTGGAAACAAATGCGGGTGAGAAGATCGCCTTCGGTAAACTGGCCAAGTCTGCAGAGTTTGGTGGTGGACGTGGTTCGGGTGGCGGATCAGACAATACCCGTGCAACCGAATCCGCTCAGTGTGTCTACCTACAGTGTATCTGGGATGACCCCCAAACCAAATTCACTCCCGATGATATTCGCAACGCATACAAAAAGACTCACGTTGATGCCTCTATGGATGAGGTTCTACTTGGGGATGAGACTTGGATTTCCACATCTATTGACGCTGCACGTCTTATCCACAAGGTACTGAAGAGAAAGAAATACAGTTTCCATCGTGGGTCGAGTTGGGTCGATGCACTTGAGTCCAAGTTCAAAGAGGTCAATAAGAATGATGGTCGTCCTTTCGCAAACGTCAACAAGTGGACTCCTGCAGACATCTGGATGGTTGCAGAAGGGGCGGAAGGTAGATATGATATTCAGGGTGCGGAGTCCATCCAGTACCTCAATAACGAATTGATGAAAGCCTATGCAGAGAGGGACATTATCGGTGTCTCTCTAAAACAAACTGGCAAGAAACCAAGACTGGTTCAGGTCAACTACAAGGCTCCTTTCAAAGCTCCCAAGTTCACAAGAGTAACCTACGGTAAACGTGACTTCTTTAAATCGAAGGACGGTTATCTCTTTGGTGCGGGTGGTGTTGAAATGCAATTCCGTACCTATCCCACATTCCAGACTGAGGTAATTGGTAAGAACGCAAAACACGGTAAGGTCTCGCATGGTGGTATCGACGCTGCACTCTATGCGACAACTCGTGATAAGACCGAGAACCGTAAACAACTAGAAGCCTATATCAAGAAAGACCGTGAGGGATTCCTTGACAAGTTCTATGGATTCTATACCTCTGCGGTACAAAATCCGGTAGACCGCCAGAAGTTCGGTGAAGAACTGGCGAGTAAGAATGTAGAGTGGTTGGTATCGAAATATTATGTCACATCTATTTTTGTGATGATCAGGGGACGTGAACAGGACTTCATGAGTTATCTGTATCGTGTCGCAAAGTCAGAATCACCGCTCTCTGCGGTTCACTTAAAGGTAATGTAACATGGCTATATCTCATTATATGGAGGGAGACCTCTCACTCAATATTGCACGTGGTATTGTTCTCAATGCAAGCGCAGAACATAAATTTGGGGCGGTTCCCGCAATGTCAACCGGAGAAACCGGAACGATATGGGATATCAATGACACCCCATATCCTTGGACTGCATTTGATACTGCCGGAGTGTTAACCATTCCTCCAGTAAATGTTGCTGATAATGGCGGAACCGTAACCGTATTTGGTTTAGACGCAAATTACGAACCACAGACCGAATCTTTTGTTGTGTCAAATACACTAACAACTACCGGAACCAAAACCTTTAAACGAGTACATCGTGCATACTATACTGATGGTATCACTAATGTCGGTGCTATTGACATTCAACGTGGCGGTACAACTGTTGCAAGAATTTCAGTTGGTAAAGCTCAAACTCTTATGGCAGTCTATACAGTACCCTATGGATATACAGCATACTTGTCTACAGGTACCATGTCTATCGAGAAAGGTGGTGATGCGAGTGGTAACTTTTTTGTTCGGTATTTCGGTCAATCATCCTTTCGAATAGCACATTCATTCGAAGTTGGAGATGGTTCACAATACAAGTATAATTTCGCAGTACCTTTGGCACTTCCTGCGAAAACTGACATCGATGTAAGGTGTACTATGAAGACTAACAATTCTCGTGCTTCTGCTGCGTTCGACATGATTCTAATTAAGGATTAATTCTATTATGAATTTTTTAGAGTTTATCACAGAACAGAAAAATACTCACATGACCCATATTGAGGACAAGGTTCTCTATGGGGGTGTCAAGGGTACACGAGAAGCAATCTTTGCCTTGCGTGAGTTACGTGACATGTTGTCAGGTAAACACGAGGGGAAAGTTTCTGTTAAGTGGGACGGTGCGCCTGCAATCTTCTGTGGTCAAGACCCCCGAGACGGTAAGTTCTTTGTCGCCAAGAAAGGTATCTTTGCGAAGAGTCCCAAGGTCTACAAGACAGATGCAGAGATCGATGCGGACATGTCAGGTGACCTCGCAGACAAGATGAAGGCTGCATTGCAATACTTACCCGCATTGGGAATCAAGGGTGTCATTCAGGGAGACTTCCTGTTTGGGCCTGGCGATCTACAGAGAAAGAAAATAGACGGAGAGTCCTATGTTACGTTTCATCCTAATACTATTGTATATGCTGTTCCCGTTAAAATGGCTTCTGATATTCTGAAAGCGAAGATCGGTATTGTATGGCACACCACCTACACGGGTAATGACTTCGAATCCATGAAGGCATCCTATGGTGTGAACGTGTCCAAGTTCAAGAAGTCTACTGCAGTCTGGTCTCAGGATGCGATGTTACGAGACGTTACCAAGGCAACCATGTCTGCGAGTGACACCGAAGAAGTTAATGGATACCTAAGTACTGCAGGCAAATTGTTCAATAAGATTGCCGGATCGACCCTTCGTGAGTTAGAATCAAAACAACACATTGCACAACTGATCGAACAGTACAACAACACTTTTGTGCGGCAAAATCAAGTGATTGGCGACACTAATCTGCACGTAAGAGGGTTGATCAAGTGGATCAACGATAAGTTCCAGAAAGAGGCTGACAAACGTTCTACTGAAAAGGGTAAGGCAACACAGTATACAAAACGAGACGAAATCCTAGAATTCTTCTCACCCAAGAACCGTAAGTCTCTGGTTAATATGTTTGATTTGCAAAAAAGTATCGTACTTGCGAAGTTAAAACTTATAAATAAACTTGATAGTTTAAAGAAGATTGATACTTTTGTTAAGACCAAACAGGGGTATAAAGTAACCGGAGAAGAAGGTTACGTTGCAATCGATAAACTTGGTGGTGATGCGGTGAAACTTGTTGATCGTATGGAATTCTCATACAACAACTTTTCACCAGATATACTTAAGGGATGGGATAAACCAACGAGAAACTAGAATGTCTAAACCGTTACGATTTAAAGATTTTGTAAGCGTAGATTACACTCAGTCGGGTGATGATCAACTTGCAAATCAATCAAAGAAAAGAAAAGAACACATCCCCACAGGTAACACTGGCGAGGCGTTAGACTTTACTGCTCGTCGGAAACTTGCTCGTTCCATGAAAAAGAATAAAGCAAAGATTGCGATTGGTCGTAAGAGGGCCGCACGTAAGTTTGCAGACATGGACAAACTCAAGAAACGTGCACAGAAACAGGCACGTATGACATTCTTTAAGAAAATCACCAAAGGCATGTCCAAGGACGAACTCTCCTTCGCACGTAGACAGGATATTGAGAAACGTCTAGATAAGATGAAACCTAAGATTGATAAACTAGCTCGCAAACTTCTTCCTAAAGTTCGCCAGCAAGAAAAAGACCGTAAGCGTGGCGGAAACGATGATGATTAAGAATTTTTCACAATACCTGATCGAAGAAGAAAGAGAAGTTTATTTTACCTTTGGTAGAATGAACCCACCTACTATTGGTCACGGTAAAGTGATGGACACCCTTTCAACCAAGTCTGGAAAAGCAGACTATAAGGTGTATGTGTCCCAACAGAGTAATCCGAAGAAAGACCCTCTCTCGTATTCAGACAAAGTAAAACACATTCGTAAGATGTTTCCAAAACATGCACGTAATGTGATGATCGACAAGAACATCAAGAACGTCTTCGATGTCGCTTCCCGTCTGTACGATCAGGGTTACAAGAGAATCACGATGGTGGTTGGAGAAGACCGCATTCGTGAGTTTGACGTGTTGTTGAACAAGTACAACGGTGTCAAGGCTCGTCACGGATTCTACAACTTTGAGAACATTAATGTAGTCTCTGCTGGTAAACGTGATCCCGATGCAGAGGGTGTTGAAGGTATGTCCGCATCGAAGCAACGTGAGAATGCGAAGAACAATGACTTCGTTACGTTCGCTCAGGGTGTACCCAAAACAATGTCTGACAAGGATGCACGTAAACTCTTTAACGATGTGCGTAAGGGAATGGGTCTCAAAGAAGAGCGTTCTTTCAAGAACCACATCGAACTTATGCCTGTTTCTGAAACAAGAGAACAGTACGTACAAGGGGAACTGTATGGGCTCGGTGATACAGTCGTTATCAAAGAGACTGAAGAAGTGGGTACAGTCTCGTTGCTCGGGGCAAATTACGTTATCGTCGAACGCTCAGATGGCACTCGACTACGCAAATGGCTCGATGCAATCGAACTCGTTGAAAGACAAGACCCCGACATCAAAGACAGAGAGGGAACCCAACCCGCACGATACCACTCTGGACTGAAGAAGTCCACCAAGGTTTCACGAGACGCTCACTTCAAGAAGCACGGTAAGAAGGCAGACGATGATGACTCTGCATACAAACCTGCGCCTGGCGATAAGACTGCAAAGACTAAACCTTCCAAGTACACCAAACAGTTCAAGGACATGTTTGATGAAAACGTAACCGAACAGGTAAAAGAAGAAATGGAGATTACCTTTGAAGGTATCTTTGCTCGTTCGGATGGTAGTCCGGAAACCACCGCTCAAATGATTTCACGTTGGGCATCCAGAACCACCAAGAAAAAACAGTACGATCAGGTTGCAAAATACATCCGTAAAGAGATGGAGAAGGATAAGGGTAAAAAGCATAGTGCAGAATATCATGCAGCTGAGGCTATTCGCAAATTTAACCTCAAGGGGTTTGATGACAGGGCACTTGCTCAGATCGTGAGAAGCGAACAGACCGAAGAGACTGATCCTGTCAAGTCTGCACAGGATTCTATCGCTCGTGAGAAAGAACAAGACAAAAAGAAACATGACAAGATTCTTGACCGTGCAAGACTTGCACGTGCAAAACAAAAGAATAGGGAAACGAAATGAAGCGTTATGCACTCTGGGATAATCTGGGAAACCTAGAAGAGGGGCCTGATGGACTCGCTGCAAAAGCGAAGAAGTCGGGTATCTCCGTTGATACCTTGAAGAAGGTATACAACCGTGGGGTTGCCGCATGGAAGACCGGACATAGACCAGGCACTACTCCCCAACAGTGGGGTATGGCAAGAGTAAACGCATTCATCGTTAAAAAGAAAAAAGGCAACCTTAACCACGACAAGGACTTAGCATAAATGAAAACGTTAAAAGATTTACGTGAGAAGTCAGTCTCACAAGCCCAACAAAAGATGATGGGTATGGCACTCGCATACAAGCGTGGTGAGATGGACGATGCGTCACCCGAAGTCAAGAAGATGGCAAACTCTATGTCTACGAAAGACCTAGAAGACTTCGCAAAGACCAAACACAAAGGTCTACCTGCGAAGAGAGTTGCAGAGGGTTTCACTCCTAAAGAAATCAAGATGGCAATCGGTGTTGCATCTGATAAACGATATGCGGATGGTAACTACACTGGTGCGGTCAAGGCTATCGAAAAGATCAAGAAGGGTCTATCTAAACATAGTCAAGTAGCGGCAGTTCTCAAGAGACAGAACGAGTCAACAGAACTTGTTTCTGAAGCAATTGATTTCTTCAAGGTCGCAAAGGCATTCGATGACTATGCGAAGAAGCATGGTGGTATCGATAAGTCATCCTTCATGAAGGTCGGTCAGTTTGTTCGTCAACTTGGTAAAGAGTCAGACGTAAACAAGCAGGACAAGACTTTCATGGCGATGAAGAAGTTTATTGGTGCAATGGACACTGACCCCCGTGATGGTGTGATCCAAATCCTCCAGAAGCATGGTATGTGGAAGAATGGTCGAATCATGCGTGAGTATCACGCTCAGAAGGAAGGAGTTGATTTCTTCGCACTGAGAGAAAAGAAAGACTCGTACCCTCTCTACCACAAGACTTATTCAGGTGCAATGGCTGCCGCATATGAGTATGCGAAGAAGAAGGGTTACGAAGTAGACCCCGACGATATTGATCGTAAGGTTGCAACTGGCCCTCGCAAACCGTCCAACGGTAAGACCAACAGTTTCACTCTCAAGTTAAAGGATGAGAATCGTAAGATGCTAGCAGTACAGGTGACCAATCTGGACAACAAGCGTTACGAACTCAATACCTATATCACATGAAATCATTTCAAGAACATTGCGACTGCGGAACAGAATCCAGACTCGTAGAGAACAATCCCTACCGTGTTGGTAGTGAGAAGTACTATGAGTACTGGAAAGATGTGCGTGAGCAGTATTACAACGGTGAACTGGAGATTGACACCCATGAGTTAGATATCATGGAGTCTGATCTGGGAACCTTTGCTCACGTCGATGGTCAAAATGTTGCCTTGGATTGCATTTTCGAAGAAGAGAAACAACCGGAACTGAACAAACCCAAAGCGGGTGGCCCGAAGAAGTACTACGTGTACGTCAAAGACCCCTCGACTGGTAACATCAAGAAAGTCTCGTGGGGAGATACCACAGGACTAAAGGTTAAGTTGAACGACCCTGCAGCTCGTAAGAGTTTTGCGGCAAGACATAAGTGTGCACAACAAAACGATAAGACAACTGCTGCATACTGGGCGTGTAGATTGCCTAGATACGCAAAACAATTAGGACTGAGTGGTGGCGGATCGTTCTTCTGGTAAACCTTATCACGATTTCCGGATGATGACGGATAATGTTATTATCCGTCTGTTTCGAAAAGAAACGCATGAGGAAGAGTTAATCTGGCATCGTGATCTGAATGATCGTGATGTTCTGGTAGAAGACGGTATCGGTTGGAAGTTCCAACTAGATAACGAGTTACCTGTTGAATTAAAGATTGGAGACAGGTTTAAAATTCCAAAGATGACATACCATCGTATTATAAAAGGTGATGGTGATCTTCTTTTGAGAATAAAAGAGATATAAATAGTAGAAGTACTTTATTCCAATGGGACTATTATGGCAGATACACAGGTAAAACGGTTAGACCGGATCGAAGAGAAAATCGACAAGCTCGCTGATGCTATGGTCACTCTTGCTCGGACAGAAGAAAAGATTCTGTCTATTGAGAAGGAGAATCATAATCATTTTGAGAGGATGAATCGATTCTCCGAGAAGTTAGATACTCTTCAGCGGACTGTGGACGATAATGCCAGAACGGTCTTGTTAATTAATAGAATTACTGTAATCGTGGGTACTGGTGTAATCGGTGCCTTAATTAAATTTTTCTGGTTCATGTAACGGAGACCTAAGATGAATACAAAAGACATCAAAAAAATGATGGAGGCATATCTTGAGGTTGTCTCCGAGAAGAAACACGCTAAGGAGTCTAAAGAAGAATGTCCTAAGTGTGAAGGCGAAGGGTGCGATCACTGCGATGGTAAAGGTTACCATGAAGTAGAAGAAGCCACCAAAAAAGAAAAGAAAGAACTTGATCCTGTAAACGACAAAGAGAACGACAAGCCGTTCGCAAAGCGTAAGGACAAGGACATCGACAATGACGGTGACGTAGACGGTTCTGACGAATACCTCCACAAGAAGCGTGCTGCAACCGACGATGCAATTGACGGTGGCGACAAGCCTGCCGACGATGGCGGTGATGACGAAAAAGACGACAAGAAGAAAAAGACTTCTGCAAACGTCAAAGGTAAGACCGCTGAAATTTCTAAGATTGGTGAGAAGACAACGACTAAAGAAGACGTTGATGCACTTATCTCTGCAATGGAAGAAGCTGCAAACCCCAAGAAGGGTGCAACTCCTCCCGAAGGTTTGACCGACAAAGAGTCTCCTAAGTCTAAGGAGTTCATGGCGAAACACACCGTGGACAAGAAAGACCATGACGAAATGGAGAAGATCGAAGAACCTAAAGAACGTAAAGTGAAGAAAGAGATGAAGGAATTCGAAGTTATTCGTGCACTTCTCTCTGGTAATCCCACAGGAGAATAATATGTCATTGACACCTCCCACATGGTGTTCGGATGCAGTACCCACTCGTAAAGGGTGGGTCGATCCTAGAACTGGTGAGCTATTAAAGGCACAACGCATTTCAGACGTTGATCTACAGGAGACACGTGATATGGTTAACGAACAAGTGGTACACTCAGCACCTCAGATGTTGCATGAAGCGCCTGTAGGTAATAAGAGTTTAGAGGATATGACCAAGGCAGAATTGATTGCCTTGGCAGAACAGACTGGTGTTATGGTAAGTCGTTCGGATACGAAAGGTGTGTTGGTGGAGAAACTTTCGTAATTATCCTATATAAAGGGGTAAACTAGGTATTTTATCCCTTAAGGTATATAATGGAAATCACACAAAAGAATTTAATGATCTTCGCTGCGAAGCATTACTACACACCCAAGTGTATCGACAGTGAACAGTTTTTTGAAGACCTGAAACGATTCAAGTATGTCAAACGACTTTTGAACCGTTACAGAGAAAGTGGAGAACTCAGTGAGAGGTTGATTCTGAACCATCTCATAGTTATCTTCAACGTGTTCGGTTATCCCGCTGGACTGAAGATACTTGAGTTCAAAGTACAAGAAGAAGAACACTGGGGAGTACTGAAACCGTTTCTGATATTTCTAAAAGCCATCGACGAATATGGTTATCCTGAAGTAGAAATGGACGGACTCGCAGTCGAACGGTTAAGAGAGATCAAAGGACAATAATATGGGATTGCTTAAAAGTGCTGCGGATGTTGTCTACACGATCCGATTTCTAAAACTTCTTGTAACACCAATAGAAGACACCGAAGCATACAAGTTAGGTATCATCGATGAGAAGGGTAAAAGACGCAAGGACTTCGACGACAACACAATGGAAAATCGTGAGGCCTTGCGAGACAACTACACTGCATTCCACAGACTTGTCTACAACATCAAGAAACTCATGGCAAAGGCGCCTGGCGGAAGTTCTCGCCTCGCATCCTATGCAGCTGCGTTATACCTTATCAAGGAACACGGAAACCTAGACGACAAGGGTCTAGAGAAAATCCATAAACAAACAGGCATCGATAGTCTTGACATGCTCGCTGAGGAAACGAAGTGGTACATGTTGAGAAACGATGAACTGTCGCCTGGCGTCTACAGGATGAAGAATCCTACGATGACCGCAAACTATGCCGATGTGGTCGAGTCAGGTGATCAAGTGAGAATCGTTGACGGTAATCCGATCAACGAAGTTTTTGGAATAAAAATCTATCAGGCATCCCATCTGAAGTCTCAACAAAGTCTATATATTACTACCGGAGAAATAACGAAGTGAAGTCTTTCAGTAAGTTCTACGAAGAAATGACTGGAACCAGTGCCGTACCTGGCGCTGGAGATGACTCTTCTACCGTTGTTGTTCGGAAGAAGCCTGCTGTCCGCAAGAGAAAAGAGTGGTCAGACAAGTATAAGAAATCTATAGACTGTGACAGCCCTAAAGGGTTTAGTCAGAAAGCACACTGTGCTGGGAGAGACAAATGACAACACTCATTCATCAAAACGACAATTCCCTTCTTGACATACCCGCTTTAACACTGTTATAATTACTCCCACTTAAGGAGTAGTTATGTCAACACAAAACTTAGATTACGGTTATATCCTCGTTGTCTTCGACGGAGATGAGGACTTGTCTTGGGTACATGAAATTCAAGACAAACATGAAAAAGATAAGTTAATTTACGTGGCCCGAAAGGGCACAACAGATAAATACCTCCACCCCGATAGATTCGTGGTGGAGAATTATGAGACCCCGATGACTTCTCACTTTCTATGGAATGGGAAAATCCTACCAGAAGAAGAGGATGAGTACATACTTGAGTTAGCTCTCAAGTTTCGTGACACCGGAAAACAAATCTACATAGAAGAGTATGAGTTCAATTCTTCAGAACCCTTCTATGACTACAGCAAATAATATGGGACAACAATGATTAAGATTGATAAGAGCAAGGATGCCCTACTCGCAGACTATGCGGTGGGCATGTTAAAGGATTTTTACCTCAACGAACATGAGAATAGTCCCCAAGAGGGATACAGACGTGCGGCAACCGCATGGTCGAGATATAAGGATGAACTTGATGAAGACCTCGCACAGCGTCTTTATGACTATGTTAGTAATAAGTGGTTTATGTTTGCTTCTCCAGTATTATCTAACGCACCGAATGGACACGGCAAAGGAAAGGGAATGCCCATTTCTTGTTTCCTTACATACGTCCCTGATACTTTGGAAGGTCTCATTGACCATAGTTCTGAGTTACGTTGGCTTAGTGTTTATGGCGGGGGTGTCGGGGGTCATTGGTCTGACGTGCGAACCGTGTCTGACATTGCTCCAGGCCCAATTCCGTTTCTACACACCGTAGACGCAGACATGATTGCGTACCGACAGGGTAAGACTCGTAAGGGTTCTTACGCTGCGTACATGGACGTGTCTCATCCAGATATTGTAGAGTTTCTTAACATCCGTATTCCTACGGGGGACGTGCAACGTAAGGCATTGAACCTCCACAACGCAATCAACATCACCGATGAGTTCATGACTGCGGTGACAGAGAATAAAGATTTTGATCTGCGTGACCCCAAGGGCGGTAAGGTTAAGGAAAGTATTAACGCACGTAAACTCTGGGAACGTATTATTGAAGTTCGATTCCGTACAGGTGAACCATACCTGAACTTTATCGATACTGCCAACCATGCGTTACCTCAAAAATTGAAAGACTTGGGTCTAAAGATTCATGGGTCTAATCTGTGTAATGAAATTCATTTACCGACAGGCCCTGATCGTACCGCCGTTTGTTGTCTGTCCTCATTAAATCTAGAGTACTACGATGAATGGAAAGATACGACTATTGTCCGTGATCTTGTGCGTATGCTCGATAACGTCTTGCAGTACTTTATCGACGAAGCACCGGACACGATCACCCGTGCTAAGTATAGCGCAATGCGAGAACGTTCCATTGGTTTGGGCGCAATGGGATTCCACTCTCTCCTCCAAAAACATGGGGTGGCTTGGGAATCTTCTACAGCAGTTGAAATCAACACCGTGGTGTTTAACCATATCAAACAAGAAGCAGTACGAGAAACCGAAGCCCTTGCAATTGAAAGGGGAGAGTATCCCGATGGAGAAGGAACGGGTAGACGCAACTCACACTTGCTTGCTATCGCCCCCAATGCGTCCAGTGGTGTTATCCTGTCCACCTCGCCCTCTATCGAACCCATGAAGGCAAATGCGTATACGCATCGAACCCGATCAGGAAGTTTCTTGGTAAAAAACAAACATTTGAAACAATTACTTACCGAACGGGAAATGGACAATGACTCTACTTGGACATCAATTATCACCAACAAGGGGTCGGTACAACATCTACCTTTCCTCACTGAAGGTGAGAAGGCGGTGTTCAAGACTGCACAGGAACTAGATCAGAATTGGGTGGTTACTCACGCTGCGGATAGACAACCCTACATTTGTCAGGGACAATCGGTAAATCTATTCTTCCCCTCTGGTGCATCCAAGTCTTATGTCAACAAGGTACACTTGAGGGCATGGAGAGATGGATTGAAGGGACTGTACTATCTACGTACCGAAGCGAAGTCTCGTGCAGAGAACGTATCGGAGAAGGTGGAACGAGTCGCACTTCAGGATGACAACCGTAGTATTGTCTATGGTAAAAAGAACTGTCCCTATTGCCAACTGGCGAAGGATGAGTTAACATTGCGAGGCATTCCGTTCGATTACATCGATCTGGAAGAACTTGGTAAGACGGCTGCAGAAGTGACTGGTCGTAAGGTCAAGTCTGTACCGCAAATTTACATCGAAGGTAATTACATTGGTGGGTATGATGAACTCATTGCGTTCATGAACAAAACCATTTTAGACACTTCAGAAGATAATGAATGTAGAGCCTGCGAGGGTTAAGGAGAATAAATTGTCGTTGTTAGATTTTAGCACAACATACAAACCGTTCAAGTACCCTTGGGCGGTAGAACTATCGAAGAAACACGAAGAGATTCATTGGATCGAAGATGAGGCAGAACTGTCCGAAGACGTACAGGACTGGCGAACCAAACTGACCGCTGATGAGAAAGAGTTCATCACTCAGGTACTCCGTCTGTTTACTCAGTCGGACGTACAGGTTGGTGAGAACTATCATGAGTTGTTGATTCCTAAGTTTAAGAATAACGAGGTACGCAACATGTTGTCCTCGTTTGCCGGTCGAGAGGCCGTGCACCAACGTGCGTATGCACTGTTGAATGATACCCTTGGTCTACCCGATGAAGAGTATCACAAATTCCTTGAGTACAAGGAGATGGCTGACAAGGTTGAGTTCATGAAAGAGGGTGACACATCCTCACATACGGGTCTTGCCCTTGCACTTGCACAGTCTGTGTTTAACGAGGGTATGAGTCTGTTCTCTTCCTTTGTGATGCTTCTCAACTTCCAACGTTTCGGTAAGATGAAGGGTATGGGTACAATCGTTGAGTGGTCTATCCGAGATGAGTCAATGCACGTTCAAGGCAATGCTAAACTGTTTCGAGCATTTTGCGAAGAACATCCTCGTATCGTCAATGACGAACTCAAGTCTAAGATTTACGAGATGGCCAAGACTGCAGTTGAATTGGAAGACAAGTTTATCAATCTTGCGTTCAAGGGTAATGAAGTACAGGGTCTCACTAAAGAAGAAGTACGCAAGTACATTCGACACATTGCTGACAGACGTTTGCTTCAACTTGGTATGAAAACAAAATTCCGTCAGAAGGACAATCCACTACCATGGCTGGATTGGGTACTGAACGGTGCATCACATGACAACTTCTTCGAAAAACGAGTCACCGAATATTCCGTAGTGGGTATGGAAGGAGACTGGGGTTGGGAAGAAGAACCTGAAGTCTGTGGACTAGACGGAAGAGGTTGCGCTGCATGACAGAACAGTTTTACTACGAAATGGAATGTGTTGTTTGCGACACGGTGGTGAAGCTGATTTGTAACTACGAAGATGATGATCCAATCCATTGCCCTATGTGTGGTACAGAGGCAGAGGTTACCTACTTAGGAGATAGTGACGCATATACATAAGTGTATGTGGAACTATAGAAACCTACCATTCGAACCAAGCGAAGACGAACTCAGCGAATACGTTGGGTTCGTCTATTGCATTACAGAACTAGACACCGGCAAGAAATACATCGGTAAGAAGTTCTTCTGGTCTACTCGCAAACTCCCTCCCCTTAAGGGCCAGAAACGCAAGCGCACAGTCAAGAAACAGTCTGACTGGAAAGACTACTACGGTTCTTCAGAACAATTAAAACTTCTTGTGGAAACAAAGGGCGGTGACGCATATCACCGTGAGATACTTCGTCTCTGCAAAACCAAAGGTGAGTGTTCGTACTACGAAGCGAAAGAACAATTTGATCGTGATGTCTTGTTATCAGATCGATACTACAATGAGTTTATAGGATGTAAGATTCATGCGAAACATATTAAGGAGAAGTTAATTGATAACACGTAAAATTATTAATCCTAATATCCTGTATGATACAAAGTATACAGCGGATCACATCTATTCTTTGATCAACCGTTGGAAACAACTGTTGTATCGTAACAAGGCACAGAAGGGTGACCTTGTTGCTATCGGTATTCTTAACGTCAACGTGTGGCACGTCTCCGCACTTATCGCCTGTGCGGAGTTGGGTCTGCGAGTTATACTATTGGACGCCCCTGCGAAAAAGGAGACATTACCCTTCACCAAACTCGCCAGGCACGGGCCTGCGAGGTTTTACATTGACGATGGTAGTGGACGTACCCTCTACGATGGACTACACCAACTCATGCTCAGTCGATATGGTGGTATGCAACTCACCTGTCAGATGGCCGCAAACTGGGATGATACAGATATCCAACCTTGGGAAATAGAACCATATACACCTTTCCTTGTTTCTAGTACAAGTGGTTCAACTTCATTCTCCCAACCGATTCAGTTCACCCATAAAGAGGTTGCGGAAATTTCGGAACGTAACATCGGAATATTCGGATTCGAACCTGAGAGTGTGGTTCTGCACACCAAGAACATGCACCATGCGAGTGCCATGTTGACTGACCTGTTGCCCTCTCTCATGGTGTCGGAGAAACATTACTCCTATACCCTTGCGGATCGCAACGACTGGCATCCCATCACGGCTGTGGCATTCCACAAGATGATTGATGCTCATGGTGTCGATAGGATGATTGTACCTAATGTAGATGTCCTGAACTGGTTATTGGAAGACGCCCCTCCGTTTAGAAAGACTGTACGGATGAACATGTCTGGATTCTGTCTGGGGCCTATGTTCAACGATCTCTGTCGGAAACACAACATAGAGTTCCTGCAACACTATGGGTCTATCGATACTGCGATTCCCCTCATGACTAGACTGGTCACTGCGGACTCAGAACCCGAAGATGATTGTCTGGGAACCTTGCCAGATGACCAGTGGGATGTTACAATGAGTGAACCCTCTAGGTACTTAATGGTACGAGTTCGGGGTAGAGAACAGTGGAAGAACATAGGAGATATTGTGGAGTTCCGAAATGAGAAGTATTACCATTTAGGAAGGACTAGCGAGAGTCCCTTGGATATTCCGGAAGACCTTGATTTGACTCCATTTTTTCAGGATACCAAGTTGAACATGGATCAACTGCGGGCCTACATCCACCTAAAAAAAGTTGAAAAAAGTTAAAAAAAACGCTTGACATTAGCCCCAACCTATGCGATAATTACCCTGTAATGTTGTTTTGAGATAGAGGATTAGGAGGTCATGAAAGATTTAGTTTACTACTTGAAGGTCGAAAATGAGATGCTCTACGAGTTAGTCTTCGAAAGTGAAGAGGCTGCAATAGAGTTCGCTGAAAAGAGTGCCTACAAGGATTACGAAGTTGTGGAGTGGGATTGTGCCTAGAGAGAAGAAAGAGTACTATATCGCATTGGTTAGTATCTCACCGTACTATGAGAAGATTCTGACTGATAAGAAATACACGTTCAGTGAGTTTGTTGACGTTGGTCGGGACTTATTGAAACAAGAAGAGTACGAAGGTTTTGATACCTTCAGAGTCTACCATAAGGATGAGTTACCGTAATGATTAGGATTGCATTGGGTTTTTTGATTACGTTGGGTGCGGTAGGTCGAGAGGACTTCTATTCTGAGTGTCTCATGGCCACAGACTGTGTGGCTGGTGACCCTCCCCATTTGGTCGTGACTGCACTGATTGCCCTGTTTGGATTGGGTCTCACGTTCTGGGGTGTCTGGGACAACCGTGACAAATTTGACGAAATGGCTGATATGGAGATGCCCCTACACCTACGAAAAGGTTATAAGAAAGGCGCCACTAAGAACAAAAAAATCTAAAAAAAAGTGAAAAAAAGTGTTGCCTTCCTCGCCCCATATGATATAATTACTACGTAAATTGATGAGAGGACTTGATTATGAATGATTTGATTGCAAAGTTTGAAGAACGTGGTTACAAGTTGATCGTTGACGCAGAGCGTCCGGTTGCTAGGTGCGAACGTCCTGCCCCCCGTGCTCGTCTTGGTTACAAGATTGAGTTCAACTACCGCTTCGCTAACGAGGCACGAAGGATCCAGTACTGTGAGGAGTTCCTCGCTAACCTTGACCTTGCTGCTGCCTACAAGGAAGAACGCAAGGCGAAACGTGCCGCTGAACGGAAAGATGCGGTTGCCAATGTCAAAGAGGGTGACCTCTATGTCGCTAGTTGGGGTTATGAACAGACTAACGTTGATGCCTATCAGGTAGTTGCGAAGAAGGGTGCTACTGTTACTCTGCGAGAGATTGCGCTTTTCACTGTCGAAGGTAGTGAAGGTTTCATGAGTGACCGTGTTGTCCCCATCAAGGATCGATTCATCGGTGGTGAGTTCAAGAAGCGAGTCACTGGTAAGTACATCAATGTTGATGACGTTCGTATGGCTTGTCCTGCGGAAGAAGGTAATGAGTTTTACAGAAGCTGGTACGCTTAAGGAGATATATTATGATGTTTGTTGCGAAACCCAAAGTGTCTAACATGTTTGACGCAAAAGAATTTGACAATGTGCTCGATGCGGTTAACTACCTCAACGAGTACAACGAACTCGGTAAGGAGTTCGCTGGTGATGACGGTAACTATGCCTCTAAGTTGAAGGCAGAGGATTGGGAGATGATTGGTAAGTTGATCGCTCCCAAGGGAATCTACTTCCGTGATAACAAGGTGATGGGGAGGGTAGCGGCGTGAACGGTTTTCGAAAGTTGCAAGAACGTTTAACTGAGGAGGGCTGGTTCGTTGGTTGGAACCTGCCCTGTTGTCAAAGTTGTGCTTGGGGCGATGTTCCGTTTGAGTTCGAAGACGGAACCGAAGTAGACGTAAACAAAGTTCTCTTCAACCATTCTCAGGATTGTGAAGTCTATTTTGATGGCGAAGAATGTCCTGAGTGCGGCTCCGATAGGCGTGATGAAGAAGGTGAAGACTGTCTGACGTGTTATGGTAAAGGTGTAATCGCAGAAGGATTCGATCCGTCAGAGTACGACACTTCAGTGGGCGGTTTCATCTGTATGTCACCCGAACAACAAACTACATCGACGTTCTGCTTTGCAGGTGATAAAGAAGGTGTTAAGAATCTAAAAGCCATCCTGCCTATCATCGAGGAGTGTGGTTGTAAAATACACTGGAACGGCAAAGGCGATACTCGCCCTGAGATTAGTTGGGAGTTGTAGTGATGTGGATTCTTATTTTGTACTTGGGATTTTCTTTCGGGTCAGTTGAGTTTAACACTGCGCTTGACTGTGAGACTGCACTAGATCAAGCCACCTCAGTGTTTGAAGATTCAGTTGGTCTTTGTGTCTATAAAGGAGAAGAGTAATGTTAGTTTATTGTGATTTGATTGCGTTTTCAATTTCGAATCTTCTGCCTGAGATCAAACTGAATGATGATTTTCTGCTTGACAAAGCGACAGCACCTAAGTTACACTTAGATAAAGATGGTGTCTTCGTGAGTACCAAGAAAGAAATCTTTGCACGTGACATCAATGGTATGAAGTATAAAATTACAGTTGAGGAGATTGGCGATGAGTAGGATGGGTGCATTTATTTTGGATGTTCAGACTGCGGTCTGTGACAACTTTAATCAACCCCTAGATAAGTGCAAGGAAGCTGTCTATGAACAGTTTATTGCAATGGGTGAACCTGAGTGGAAAGCGAATTACGCTCGTGAAACCGCTGAGGATTATTATAACGAGATCGTTCATGATGTGGACGAATTTTCATATTTGGTTGCGTCTGAGAGACGTAGTAAGCATATATAGTAATATGAGGTGAAAAATGGCAATCACACCACCCCGAAAACAGGTGTATGAGATTTTCTTAGAATTAGAACAGGCAACCAATAAGGCGAAACGTCTTGAAGTGTTTGAAAAGTATTCCGATGTTCCTGCTTTTAAGGACATCCTACGAGGTCTTTTCGATGATTCCTTGGAGTTCCTACTCCCCAAAGGCAAGCCGCCTTACACCCCAAACAGACCAGAGTCTACCCCGTCTTCCTTGCTGCGGGAACACCGCCAATTCGGTTACTTCGTAAATGGCGGGCCAGGCACTCAAATGCAATCGTATAAACGTGAACAGAAATTCATCAACTTGTTGGAAGGTATCCATCCAGATGATGCTCTGTTGGTTTTGGCGATGGTGGACAAAAAGTCCCCCATTAAAGGTCTAACTAAGAAACTGGTACAGGAGGCATACCCTAACTTAATCTCAAAATAACTAAACCAATCCAAAGGAGATTTAATGACAGCAGCCCAAATAGAACGGTTAAGAAAAGATTCCCGTGATCTAGATCACTACATTGCGAGTCTTAAGAAAAAAGGTAAGGAACAGAAGGCACATAAATTGATAGCCAAACGTGCTTTCCTCGACCAGACTATTCATGAAACATATGCAAACCAATCTCTAAGGGGGTGATCCTATCTCTTCACCGAAGGGTGTCGTAGTGGATTTTGATATCGAGTGTGAAGTAAATTATGCCAATCTATAATTTCAGAAGTAAGGAGACCGGAGAGATCACGGAAGTGACTCTCCGGATTTCCCAATTAGATCAGTATAAAACTGATAATCCGCAACTGGAGCAAGTTCATCTGTCCGCTCCAGGCCTTACAAGTGGTCACAAGTCTTCACGTCAACTAGCCGGTAGCGACTGGAACGACCTCTTGAAGGGTATCAAAAAGAATTCCGGTAAAGGGAACACAATCAAAACATGAGGAAAGAACGCACCCAACCTCAGAAGTTGCGTATCGATGACCTTTTGACTTACGAACCCATCACAGGTTTGCAAGAGGTTGTCTATAAGGCATGGGATGAGGGCAATCATATTGTCATGTCGGGTACTGCAGGAACGGGTAAGACTTTCACTGCATTGTACCTTGGACTAGAACAAGTCCTTGATAAGGGCAACACCTTTGAGAAGGTTGTTGTTGTCAGATCAATAGTTCCCACTCGGGAGATTGGATTCTTGCCGGGCTCACTAGAGGAGAAGATGGATGCGTACACTGGCCCGTATCGGGCGATTTGTACTGAACTATTTAAAGATGGTGGAGCATACGATAAACTCACCAGTGCGGGAGTTGTCGAGTTCATGTCCACATCTTTCATTCGTGGTGCCACAATCAATGATGCGATTGTAATCATCGACGAAATGCAAAACCTATCGTTTCACGAGTTAGACTCAGTAATCACACGAATAGGTAGAAACTGTCGGATCATATTCTGCGGTGATTATCACCAGACAGATTTTACGAAAGAATCCGACAAAAGGGGTCTACTAAAGTTCCTAGATATTATTGAACATATGACTAGGTTCACGGTAGTAGAATTTAGTTGGGCAGATATAGTTCGTTCGGACTTCGTGCGAGACTATATAATGACAAAGGAAATGTTAGGATACACAAAAAATGAATAAAGAATCAGTTTACGAACAATTAAAAATCGACGAAGGAGTCAAGTATGAAATCTACAATGACCACCTCGGCTATCCGACCTTCGGAGTCGGTCACCTTATCGTCGAAGGTGATCCGGAATTCGGAAGGGAAGTTGGAGCTCCAATTGATGAAGAAAGAGTGCGGGAAGTATTTGATAGAGACCTTGAAACTTCCATCGGAGAGTGTCACGCTCTATACGGAGAAGGGTGTTTTGGAGACTTCCCTGATGAAGTCCAGCAAATCTTGGTTAACATGATGTTCAATATGGGACGTACACGTCTCAGTAAGTTCAAGAAGTTTAACGCTGCACTAGAAGCATGTGATTGGAAGACCGCTGCCGTAGAAGGGAGAGATTCACTGTGGTACAGGCAAGTGACAAATCGGGCCGAAAGACTCATGTCCCGAATGGAAGCAGTGTAAAATATCCGTATCGGTTCTGGGACTCTGAGAAGAGAACCTTTGTCGATTGGAACACTTTGATTGGCAACAAGGAGACTCGTGAGAGTTGAAATAATGGCAAAGTACACTCGCCATGACGACCGCAATAAAAAGCGGAATAAGCACAAACAGTACTCTAAAGAAGGGTACACTAGGAAAATACATAATGTCGAAAGTAAAAGGAGATACTCGGAAAAACTTAATTTTCCAGTATATGATACTGAATGATGATCTAGATGAGAAGAGAGGGCCTATCCTTGGTAGGTCACGATCCGAACTCTACGCAGAAGTCGCAGACGTATCCCGTAGGTCTTTCGAAATCTATGCCGAGAAACTCGGTGCAGATTACTTATATTCAGACGAAGCGGTATACACTAAAGACGAATGGGAAAGGGATACTACGGTTTGCCTTTTCGAATGTCTGAGAGTAGTATACGATGAGTCTTTTGATGAGTATGAGAACTTGCTGTTCGTCGATACCGATATTGTTGCCAACACTGAAGAGAACATCTTTGACCTCATGGAAGGTGATGTCATGGGTGTTCTTGAGAGTGATATCAGAACATTCAACGGTGGTGGATACAACGCATGGGACAGGAAGCCTGATGTCTACAGAGATCAGGTAACCAAGTATGAGTACCACGGTGTTCCCATCGTTCCCGCCATGCCACCCAACCACCCATCAAAACTAACCATCATGAACACAGGTGTTGTCTGTTGGTCACGAGACGCTCGTCTGTATGCACGAGAACACTTCGACGATTGGAAGCAGTGGTTCTTCGAAGGCCCTCAGTTACACATGTCTCTCATGAACGATCAACCCTACCTGTCTGGTCAGTTCCAGAAGTGGAATATGGACGTTCAGACCATAGACCAGACTTGGAATGACTCCCCCCATTATGAGACTGAAGAGTTGTTCTTTGAGAAGGCGAAGATGTGTCACTACACTGGTGGGGACTGGAAAGTCCTCATGATGGAACACTACCGAGACAAAAAATTTAAGATTTTTTCATAAAAACGCTTGACAAACGTCTCGGTATGGTGTACTATTATACTATATTGAGAAGGAGTAGTTATGCGAGATTATGAGAAAGTGATTCTGACTGACGTGGATGGCGTCCTCTTGAATTGGGGATATGCGTTTCACGTCTGGATGGAAGAACATGGACACAAGAAAGTCAAGGACGTTTACGATATAAGTGAGACTTACGGAATCGATTATGTAACTGGTAAGAGACTGGTTCGACAGTTCAACGAGAGTGCTGCGATTGGATTCCTCCCCCCTCTACGAGACGCAATCCACTACGTGCGAAAGTTGCACGAAGAGCATGGATACGTCTTCCATGCGATTACTAGTTTGAGTCTTGACCAACACGCAGGTGAGTTACGAACTCAGAACCTCAAGAAGTTGTTCGGTGAGACTGCATTTCAGAAGTTTGTCTACCTCGACACTGGTGCTGACAAGGACGAAGCCCTTGCAGAGTATGCCGGTAAGCCCTTCATTTGGGTTGAAGACAAAGTTGAGAACGCCCTCGTGGGAGATAAGTTAGGACTAGATAGTGTTGTAATGGAACATGGTTACAACATGGAAGATTGTCCGCTCCCTCTAATGAAAAATTGGGAGGACATTTACAACTACCTAGAGGGTTAAATGACAAGATATATTGGTTTCAGTGAGTTCTATCACGATGCTGGTATTGCAGTAATCGAACAAGATGGAACGGTGTCCTATGCGACACATGCAGAACGTTGGTCTAAGAACAAGAATGATGCCCACATCCCCGAAGCTTTGTGGGATCACATTGGTTATCAGGACGACGAAGTAGTTACCTTCTATGAAGATCATAATATCAAATATGGTCTTCGTGGAGGTATTGCTGTACAAGGCGACAAAGCGAAAGTCTACCCTAGACATGGGCACAATAAAAGACTCTGGGAAAAGGTTCCTGCCCACGAGATGTTGCACTATGATAAGTTGCACGAACATCACGTGTCTCATTGTGCAGGCGCTTACTATACCCGTCCGTGGGAATCTAAAGAAGATACTGTCATGGTGTCTATCGACGGTGCAGGGGAAGTCCAATGTTCCGTTATCTATGATCACAACTTCAATCTAATCAAAGAGTGGCACTATCCTAAGTCAATCGGACTGATCTACAGTACGGTTACCTATGCCTTGGGTCTCAGACCCCTTGAGGATGAATATGTGGTCATGGGTCTTTCGTCCTATGGTCAGGACGTATTCTCAGACTGGATTTGGGAACAGTACCATTCCTTCGAAGACCTCGCAACCTATGAACTTGAGAATGACCTGAAACTTGGTGTGGACTCACCTAGAGAGGAACAGAGACTTAAGTTCCGTGATGAGTTGATGGAGAAGGTTAAGTCAGTCACCCCCGAAGAAGCAGCTGCATCCGTTCAGGAATTTGCAAGACGTGCGATTCTAGAGATCATGACAGAGGCACGTAAGTATGGTTCCAAGTTGGTCTACTCTGGTGGTTGTGCACAGAATGTGGTGGTCAACTCTCTGATTCATGAGATGTTCGATGAGGTACATATTGCAATTGCACCAGCGGACTCTGGTAGTGCATTAGGGTGTGCCGCACGTACATGGGCGCAGGAGACAGGCGGAGACCGTCTTATCTGGACTCCCTACATGGGTACGAATATCGACCGTGAGATCAACCCCTCTGACGTTGTAGACCACCTTCTGAAACATCAATACTGTGGTGTCGCAAATGGACGTGCAGAGTATGGGCCACGTGCACTTGGAAATCGATCCTTGATTGCAGACGTTAGGTTCGATGTCAAGGATACGGTCAACGAGATCAAACGCAGACAGAAGTATCGTCCCTTCGCCCCTGCCATTCTAGAAGAGTATGCGGATCAATACTTCGAAGGGCCTATGAACGAGTACATGCAGTTCACTTCCAAGGCACTTCATGACCATTCATCTGTTACCCATGTAGACGGCACTGCACGTGTACAGGTTGTACGCAAGGACTGTCAGTCAGTGTTCCGTAAGATCATCGAAGAGTACTATGAACGTACAGGGATTCCGATGTTACTAAATACTAGCTTGAACATCCGTGGTCGTCCTATGGTTGATGATGAAAAAGATGCGAAGTTGTGGGAAAGTCAATATAATGTCAAGGTGTTCTAAAATGACAATAACAAAAGGAACCCGATATGGCAGACGAAAAAGAAACAATGTTTCATCCAGCTGATTCAAATGGTGATGGAGTTGTATCTCCCGAAGAACACCAGATGTATCTTGAATTTAAACGAAAGGAATTAGAAGACGCTGACGCAATGCGTGATGCACAGAGAAGTATGACATGGTTTGCCCTGTTCGGTCTTCTGTTGTATCCCTTTGCAGTCGTACTTGCAGACTGGATTGGTCTGGACAGTGCATCCAAGATTCTAGGTGATATGGCCGCAACTTACTTTGTGTCTGTTGCTGCAATCGTCGCTGCATTCTTTGGTGGACAGGCGTATTCTGCTAAGAAGTAAACATAAGGTAGATTATGGAACGTGTAACGTGGAGAGGAACACCTGGCGTAGGTGATTTTATGTGGGCACTTAATGTGTGTCACCTTTACGCTTATCGTAACAACACGAAAGTGAAACTGCAGATGCATTGGGATCACGGCCCCGATCATCTGCATCACTTCGAAGACCCCGAAACCATTACCGAAAGGATGGACTACATACATAACTTCTATCATCGCAAGGATGATGTGGTTGTCGATCACCTATTCTACGCAGAAGGTAGATACTCAGACTGGTCGTATAAAGACGATCTAGAGTATGAGGATGGTGTTGTGAAAGTCAAAGTACCAGAAGATACTAGTAATCATTCAAAGAATAGATTCTGGTTTGAGTCTGGCTCTTGGACTGATGATCAGGGTGCAGACATTCCTGATAATGATTGGTTGTTTCGACAAGACGCTTTTCGAGAAACAGACAAACGGAAAGTAGTCATTTGGACGCCAGTGGCCAACGCAGAAGTTCCTAGACCTTGGAAAAGAAAGTTGACAGATTACGATTGGCGTGTTATAATTAAGAAACTTCGCCAGGCGGGATTAAAGGTAGTTGAATTGAACTATCGAACTCCTGTAAGAGAAGCTATGTATCACATCTCTACGTGTAGACAGGTAATCTGTTACGATGGTATGTGGCATTATGTAGCAAAGAATTTTGCAAAACCTATGATGGTTATAAGTAAAGAAGGTGTTACTAAATATCACACACCACATGCAGTAAGAGTAAATCCAGATTTTGATGGAAGAAATAATATCTGGTGGTGGATGTCCAACATTAATTACGCATTAGGTCATCCCAAGAAGAAAGCTATAGCATACGAAAAACAACTGAAAAATGAGTTAAACTATGGGTGAGATTAAGATTGACAGGGCGGTGATTGAGGTACAGGGAGGATGTAACTTCGACTGTACCATGTGTCCTCAAGACAAAAGAACAGGCGGTAGGCATAAGGGATTTCTCACCAAGATGAGTCTTCTTGAGTTTGAGAACTATGTCTCTGACTGTGCAAAACATGGACTGCGAGTAGTCAACCTAGATGGTTCTGGTGAGGCGACGATCAACCGTCTTCTTCCTGAGTACATCAAGATTGTGAAGAGGTATGGTGCACAAGCTGTCATCTTCTCTAATGGATTCAAGATGCAGGGTCAGTTCATGAAGGACTGTGTTGACGCTGGACTTGACTTCTTTCGATTCTCGTTCATTGGCCCCACACCCGAACTCTACGACACGTGGATGAACAACACACGAGGCAGTAACTATCACCTGATCAAGAATAATATCAAGGAGATGGTTGCGTATGTAAAGGAGTCTGGTTCCGACTGTACAATTGAGACCTATCACCTTATTACAGACAATGCAAAACTGGAAGAAGAACTCCAGAAATACATAGAATTGGTTGATGAACTTGGTGTTAAAACAGAAATCTGGAAGATGCACAATTGGAGTGGTGCATATGACATTGGTGAGAATGCACGTAAAGGAGAGGTAAAGACTTGTGGCAGACCTTTTAGTCCAGACGTTGTTATCCGTGCTGGCGGTCTTGACGGTAAACGGGGTGCTGTTCATCCTTGCTGTCAGGTTCTTGGAAGAGACGAAGAAGCCGTCCTTGGACACGCTAGCGAAAACACAATCGAAGAGATTATTCGGGGAGAAGAGTACTCTGCTCTGAGACAGGCGCATAGGACTGGTGACTATCCGAACTATTGTAGAGACTGCGATTTTCTACTTGACGATCCCGAGGTATTAGTGTATACTAACCATGATCGTGACCTACATAAGATGATAGGTACAGAATTCAATCTAAACGATTACAGGTAAAGATATGAACAAACTCAAAAAGTGGTGGTTAGACTTGACCAAGGAAGAGTACCATGTAACTATCTGGTACGATACTGATCCTAAGGCGAAGACAGTCTATAAACTTAAGTCTGTTGGAAAGTTAAACAACAAAAGGTTGGAAGGGGTGACTGTTGAAGGAAGTAAGATCACCCTCAGTGTTGAAGTCCCCTTTAATTATGAAGTAAGAAAAATTCACTAATGAAACGAATGATCTATCAGGTTGCCGTAGGTAAACCTTCTAAATTATACGAACACTGTATTGAAAGTGTTTCTTATTATTGCCAAAAGCATGATATTGTACATTATGTGCAACGTTCTCCGGTGTATCGTATTGCACCCGATCCATTTAACATGGGCCGGTCTCGTGAGTCATTTGAGAAGTATGGTGGTTACCTTCCTATCTTTGAGAAGGAAGTGGCCTTCGACTATATCGACAACTACGATCAAATTGCAATCATCGATGCGGACATCTACATCCGTGAGGACGCACCCAATATCTTCGAAGACTTTGGGACTGAACATGCCTTCGGTGCAGTGTGCGAACGTGAGATGGATATCCAACCTTGGTACGTACAGAAGATCGTCAACTACTCTCGTATGCAGTATAGTCAACTGCAGAACAACAAACTTGATTTCAAACTGACAGAACGTGGGTTTGAGTTCTTTAATATGGGGATGATACTTCTAAATTGTGAAAGTTTCAAACCCCTTTTGAAAGGACAGACAGGTAAACAGTTCCTTCAACGTGCAGAGTTCAAAGACTTTGTGGACGGGGTGGGCGCATGGAAGTGGTCTACAGATCAAACTCTCTTGAATGTATTCCTCAAGAAATACAACGTTCCGGTCAAGCACATGGACAAAGTGTGGAACGGTCTATATACTGCATCGAATAATATTAAAGAGTGTCACTTCATTCACTTCTTTCTAAAAGACAAACTTCCAAACCAAGGGGAAGATGTTGTCTCATTAATGAGTCAAATATAACCCTATTGCACAATATATGAAACAGAAAGTAAGATATGGACTATGTTACCCGTCTGGTTCAGGTGGCATGTTCCTCACAGAACTATTGGACAACACCACCGAAGAAGAGTCTGGTAATTGGGAAACCAATCCGGGCTGTCGCCGTAGTGTTCGGTTCAATGAGTATGGTGGTTCGGTTCACTGTGTCCAACTGGACAACTCGACTGGGCCTCTAGAGACTACTGAACAATCAGTCTTGGTTGCAAAACAAGATATCCACAAATACCTTCAGTGGTACGACTGTCCTATTGTATATCAGATTGATGCATCGGATGACGACTCGTTCGACTATACCGCACAACTCATGTTTCTGAAGAAGTGGTGTGGGCCTTGTGGACTGAGACCTGAATTTCAGGATGGTATTGATAGGAACTTTGACCAACTGCATTTGTATACAGTTCAGGAGGGTGGTATTGAAAGGAACTATCCCGACAAAGTTATATCGTGTAAAAGTATTGATAGATACTCTAAGATTGTGTTAAAATATGTCACTGAGAAACCCCCCGTTTCTTTTTATGGGTTTGTCAAAATATGTTATGACACATGGATTAAGGAGGCTAGGGAGAATAGACCCGAAGAGTACTGGGATAAATCCCACAAGAGAAATCTCGACTTCAACCCCGATGCAATTGAAGAACATTCGGAACTACTAGTAGTTAACTATGCGGACTTGTTTCTGTATGGATTACCCACAGGTTCGCCTTGGGATAAATATCCTTCGGAAATACAAGAATATCGTGTACGCAATGACAAACTAATTTTAAAGTTTGAGTCCGAGTTCTTATAAATAAGATTGGTGAATATCTATATTAAGAGTGTGAAACTAAAGGAGAACCAATATGTTAAACCCTAACGAGTTCGTAAAGAACATTCGTAACGAAAACCAAGCTCTCTTCGAAGCGTCTAGAAAGAACGTCAAGGCATACTTCGAAGGTGAACTTCCCCAAGAAGAAATGGTCGATCATTTCATTGGTCGTATGGTCAATGAGAGAATGAACATGACCGAAATCTCTGCACAAATTGCCAACGTGGCAGACGATGCAGACCCCAAAGAACTAGAACTGTTGTCGAAGCAGGCTGCAGACGAAGCGAAACACTATCGCATGGTCAAGGAAGTAATCGAACACATCACTGGTGGTGAAGTGGACGTTGCAGAAGCACTTCGCAAGGAACGTGAGATGAACACCGCAAAGGGTGCAACTCTCCTTGAGAAGTACGGTGCAGAGGACGACGAAGCAGTTCTTGCTGCGTATCAGTTGGTTGCGGAAGGACGTGCGGAAGCAGTCTGGAACCAGATGGCAGATACCATTCAGGACGAATTCATTTCTACTCGCTATCGTGAGATCGCAAGAGATGAAGGTTTCCACAGTGCAATTGGTGGTTGGAAACTGCGTCAACTTGCGAAGGACGAAGAGACACAATCTCGTGTCCAGCGTGTCGTCGAATCTATGCGTAAAGACCTCTTTGAAATCTCTTGTGCAAACACCGTGGAAGCGGAAGGATCACGAGACCTCGTAAACGAAGCATACGGCTGGTAAATTATGAAAATAGGACTCACTCAACGAGTCCTTCTATATTCTGAGAGATCAGGAATCACGGGTGACTTCTTAGATCACGATTGGTATTCATCACCACTCACTAAGAACCACACGTTGATTCCTGTTCCGAATAGAAGTGACTTAGATTATGATGAATTGGCAGAAGAATTAGACCTTCTCATCATCACAGGTGGTAAGAACGAAGACATTCGTATCATCACCGAAACTGAACTTGCAACATCAATGGTCTCTCTTGGCAAACCCGTATTGGGTATTTGTCATGGCGCCTTTTTGTTGACTTCTATTTTGCGTGGACAGGTTGTAGAGGCGAAAGAACAACACTGGTTCTCTGAACACAAAGTCTTTGACATGCACAATGAAGAACATATTGTCAACAGTTTCCACACCACCTATATAAAACATAAACCTCGTGGTTCGGTAGTACTTGCCAGAGACCCCGAAGGTGATGTAGAATCGTGGATCAAGGATAATATTTGTGCCATGGTATGGCATCCGGAACGTATGAAGAAACCTTGGGTTCCACCCGAGATTTTGGAGGCAACAGGACTTACGCTATGATGATTACTGTTAAGGAGGGGGAAACCCACTCCGTCAATGATATCTGGAACTTTGACATTCATGTATTTGGTAGGGGACTAAACCACCCCAGCTTCAAACCGAAAGGTACTGCATACTATATGCAGACTGATCAGGTTCAGGGTTCTCTAGCACACAATACATTTGCGGCCGCACAGACTACCGATGATGTTAACTTTAAGGTGATGCCCAACCATAAGGTTTGCGTCATTGATTTTCTTGGTTTGAAAATGAATGACGAACGCATCTTTAAGGTGAAGAGTGGTTCGCAGGGTAATCTGTCCTATATGGACGGTGGTACTAACACTACCGCAGTAAACCCTGGCAGGCTTGGACTGCCCGTAATCAACTATGTGCATTTCCCTGCTGGAATGCAACAGACTCTCCATACACACCCGAGTCACCGTGTTGGTCTCATCCTTACGGGTCACGGTGAAGTAGAACTGGACAACCATAAAATCTTTCCTCTTGCGCCAGGCGATGTGTTCTTTATGGAGAGAAACACCCTTCACAATTTTATGTGTAATGATGGTGAAGACGTTACCCTTTTCGTGTTTGCGCCTGACTCTGGTACAGGCCCAACAGATGAAGTTAACCCATTGAAGGTACGTACCTATGTCGGACAACAGCGAGTATAACAGAAACAGACCAATCGGAAAACGCATTCTATTGGTCACAGGCCCACAGGGTTCTGGTAATCACCTATTCAGTAAAATCCTTGGTCTCAGCGAACATGTCTATGGTTGGGACTTTGGAGAGAAGTATTGGATTCCGAGTGATGAGGAACCCTTCGCAGAATGTTGGGTCAACCCTGAACTGACCGTTCCTACCCTAGAGAAGATCAAAGAGACCTACGTTGTCGCAAACGTCAGTGTCCCATTTGTCTTTGACGGAGAGAAAAGAATTCCTGCCATTCAGGAGTTCGTTGATGAAGCGAAGAGTGCGGGTCATAGAGTAACTGTTTGTATCGTCTCTCGTGACCGTAACATCAACTGTCTTCAACAGGAAAGGGTAAGGGATGAAATAACCCTACCCACTGCGATGGCATACTATCGTTGTCTGGACAACTGTGATTTTGCGTTTCTATCCCACGAAACTCTATACCTACATAAATGTATGTACTTAAAGTCTTTGGGAAATATTCTAGGATTTCCTATTGACTACGACAACCCAAGAGTGTATGATATCCTAGTAGAAGATCAAAATAACAAATATGTAAAATATGTTGAGGAGCACTGGTTAGATAATGAAGTCTGGAAAGGTCTTAGACCCAAGTCTGAAAGAAAATAGGTATATCCTATTCACAGGTGCGCCAGGCTCTCGTTGGTCTGGTGTCGCCAATATGATCTATCAAAGTTTAGACTTTGACATCTCAGATCAAACCGAAGAAAGAAGTTACCATCACAACTACAGTCAACTCCATTGTGGGGCTTACTTTGACCCTGGCATGGAGTATGATTTCAAACCAAGCGAATGGGACAAACCTTTCTCTGAACAGGGAGAGGGGATTCGTCTCATTAAATCACACACCCTTTCACGTCAAATCGACAACTTTAAAAAATACCCAATCATCATGGTCTATCGAAACGACTATGAGTGTATTGAGTGGTGGAAGGAAGCTGGTGGTTTCTCTATAGACTACCCCGACTATTGGTGGTATCAGAACATGGACAACATGTTCGATCATATACAGAAACAAAACTCTGGTATCATGAGGTTCATATATAACAACAAGGATAAGGTAACTAAAGTCCGAGACTTATATGAGTTACTAGAACTATTTAATATATCAATTCTTGGAGTTAATAATGACACCTATGCGAAGAAGGACGTTGTTGTCTATGTCTATAAACCCACACTATGATTTCTTGAAGGACTACTTCACTAATACGTGGCCCAGTTCAAGAACTGCGGGTTTGGATCAGTACTATTGGACAGGATTTAGGTTAATCGATGAAATCAAAGAAAATGAGCGAGTCTTGGATGTGGGCTGCGGAGTTAATCCTTTTAAGCGGCATATTCACTGCCTTCACGGTATTGATATCACTGATATTGGAGCTGATGAAGTCTGTGCAATAGAGGACTATGAACTTGCAGAGATTTACGAAAAGAAGTATGATGTTGCGTTCTGTCTAGGTAGCATTAACTTTGGTGATATCGAACTTGTACGTACACAGGTGTATCGTGTGGCGGATTCACTGAAGGAAACAGGATCACGCATCTATTGGAGATGCAATCCAGGCCACAGAGATCATGGAAACAATAGGGTGGGTGAGATTCCGTTCTTCAATTGGAGAATACAGGATCACATCATGTTAGCAGAAGAAACGGGATTTGAAGTGACTGAGTTTATGCCCGACAGAAATAGGATGTATGTAAAATGGGAACGTTAAGAGAATTATTCGACAAGTATGGGTGCGACAAAGGCACCAAGAAACACAAGTACGACCGTTGTTACGAGCCATATATGGCAGACCGACGACACGATCAACTCAATATTCTTGAGATCGGTTGTTTTCGGGGTGAGAGTACTTGGGCGTGGCTCGAATATTTTCCTCATGCCACTATTTACACAATCGATATTTTTGAGAGACACACTCCGGATGATATCGATGTCCTCAAGGAAGAACGTGTCAAGTGGTTGAAAGCGGACAGTATGAATGCCTCTCTTCCTATGAAAATGAGAAAGGAGTGGGGTGATGTTGAGTTCGATTTCATCATCGATGATGGTGCACACTGGCCTCAGGCAAACAGACTGACCTTCGAAAACTGTATGCAGTTTCTAAAGGAAGACGGTGCATACTTCATAGAAGACGTGTGGATGTTGGATAGAATGAAGAGTCATCCGTGGGTGGATGCAAGACCTCAACTCTACAGTATGCCCGAACATGTTAGATTCATGAATACGGTTGAACAGTTTGACGTTAAACACTATGACTACCGTACTACAACTGTTGCTGGTTCTGGTGCATATCCGGACGGTTACATTCTGAGAGTTAAGTATGGTGTCGAGTAAGTTGTTCATTCATATCCCTAAGAACGGGGGTATGACCATTCGTCGCAACGCAGAACTGCGTAAGATGATTATTCCTTGTACTCCCAATCACCACAAGAACAGGGAGTACACGAAAGGTCTGGAAGAAAAGATGATACAGACTGGCGACGATATGGGTTACGAACACGCACGGTGGAGAGATGTCAAACCAGAGATTCGTGATAACTATCGTGCCTTTGCGATTGTTCGCAACCCTTGGTCTCGTGTGGTATCCCGATACTTCTTTGCAAAGAAAGTTATTGAGGTGGAGAAAGACTCCAACGTCTACGGTCAGAAGAACTATGCAGACGTGTCTTCGTTTGAGGCCTTTCTGGAAGAACGTCACAAGTGGGGTGGCGAAGAGTACATGTGGCATCGTGCAGTCCGTGGTTGGTATCCGGCATACGATCATGTCTGTGATAAAGATGGTAAGGTAAGATGTGACATCCTTCGATTTGAAAACTACAATGAGGATGTCAAGGATTACTTTGGTGTATTGTTCAATCCAGAACCTCGCAATGTGACAAACCTACATAAAGGTACGTATCAAGATATGTACACCGACAAGACGATTCAAATCATTGCTGATTGGTATAAGAAGGACATTGATCACTGGGGATTTGATTTCGATACCGGAGCAACGAAGAATTACTGGATATGATATGGACGTTGTTGAAGCGATAGAAATGGCAAATAAAGTTGAGAGTCCCGAACCCACACAAGTAGATTTGGAAGGTAACCGTTATATCAAGGCGGTTATCATTTCACTTACTGGTGACGCAGCTGCGACACATGTTACTAGACGTTTGTTAAATTCAATTGAATATACTTGGTCTCGCATCAATCCTCTTATTCTTGATGCCTCTACACCTAATACTGCACAGAGAGGACTTGAGTCTATCACCTACTGTGACGTGACGAAAGCGCAATGGTCATGGCCTATCAATGAGTCTGACAATGGACTTGATTTGAGAACAGGACTCTACCGCAAAGCATATCGTGCGAATGATATCAAGAAGGTTATTGCATGTATGGTCTCGCACATGCGGGCGTGGCAATATTGCATCGACATAAACGAACCCATGATGGTTTTAGAACAAGACGCTTTGTTCATTCGTCCTTTTAAGTGGGAAGATGTCTCTACACCCCGACCCCTAATGTTAACAGATCAGTGGTGGGAGAGATGGAAAGATACTAAGGAGATGCAAGTACTCAATTGGGATGAAAAAACAAAGTGGGAGAATATGTCTAAGGTTGTTAAAGAACAACCAACAGGTTCTTTCACGGGCGGTATTCTAGGACTAAATTCTCCTATCGGTGCAACCCGTAAAGCATCGGTATATCACAATGCATTATTTGGTAAGTTTGGGTTCCATAAGGTTCCCTCTGTAGATCAGATCGGAGACGATCCTCTACCTCAAGGTATCGCAGGAAACTCTGCGTATATCATTAAACCGTGGGCTGCAAAGAAACTCTTGGACAAAGTTGCTGAGATTGGTATGTGGCCTAATGACGCACTTATGTGCAAACAGTTCTTCCCTTGGATGCAGACATGCTGGCCATATTACAGTGTGGTTCAGGGAACAACCTCATCGACGACAGGTTAATATGAAAGTATTGAATAACAGTGTTCTATTCACAGAACACAAAATGGATCAGACCACCGAGAGTGGTCTAGTTTTATCAGCTAAACCTTCTGGTTCGAAACCCGCTGTGGTAATTGCGGTTGCAGAAGACGTTCCTTTGAAACCCGAACAGATCGTTTATCTGGACTGGTCAAAAGCACTACCCGTAGAACTTGACGGACTGCAGTGTGGTGTGGTAGAATATGAACACGTAAAACTCGTGGTAAGTGAATGAAAAACTATGTAATCACTATCATGGACAATGAAAAGTCTGTAGAAGCTGCGGAACGTTGTATTCGTTCTGGAGTTAGGAACAACACCTTCATTGAAAAATTCCATGCGGTAACTCCAAATGACGATCCTGAAAAGATTGCAGAACGAGAGGGTATCGATCCTCGTGGGTTCGAAGAGGTGTACTCACGTTACCTCAACTGTCTCTCTGCATTCCTATCTCACTATAGTTTGTGGAAGAAGTGTATCCGATTGAATACACCCATCACCATATTTGAACATGATGCCGTATTACTTGAACCCGTTCCTAACAAACCATTTGTGGGTTGTATGAATATCGGTGAACCTAGTTATGGTAAGTTCATTACACCCCAACACCTTGGAACAGGCCCACTGACTACTAAGAGGTACTTTCCAGGCGCTCATGCATATCAGGTAAATCCACGTGGCGCAGAGTCACTGATTAGACAGGCAAAGGTGTTTGCGAAACCGACAGACGTGTTTTTGTCTATGGACACTTTCTCTTGGTTGCAAGAACATTATCCATTCATTGCTAAGGCTGATGATAGTTTTACAACAATTCAGGTAGAACGTGGTTGCCTTGCGAAACACAATTATAATCAAGACTATGAGATTCTAAATGTTGGAAATTAACTCTCCTGAGAAGATTGCTGGTTCTCAAATCATTGATATGAAAGAACACGGTACACTTGGTTTTATTCATAATCCAAGGACGGGTGGGTCTTCCTTGAATGGTTGGCTTTATGATAACAAAAAACCAGAGTGGGATAGTTATAAGTTTAGACAACACCATGCCCGTGATAAGATGATGTCTTTACATATTAACGGTGAACCGTTTAAGATTGATAAGACGGTATGTATAGTTAGACACCCTTATATGAGATACCTAAGTTTTTGGCGGTACATAAATCGTGACAAAGCAAGGAAGGATCAAATATCTTTTAGGAAATTTTGGGAAGGGCCCGGCAACATTAATCAAATTCAAGCCTTCAGAAGACCCCAAACTATTTACTGGAAGGGGTGTGACATTATTCTTCGACATGAAGATTTGGTGAATGAAGTTGCGGTTAAGTTACAACCTATATTCCAGACTACCAATAGATTAGATGCCTATAGATATAATTATCAGGGAGTGGACACAAGCTTGGTTGATGCACACGAGTCCATCCCGAAGGAGTTTCTTGCCGAAATACGTGAGATTGATTCCGAAACTTTTAATGAATTTGGATACGGAGAATATGATTGATAAGTTATTCATCACTGGATGTGATGTAAACACAGAATGGCAACTCCCTTGGTTTTGGGACAACTTTCGTGAGACCAACAAGACCCCATTGAAGGTCATCGACTTTGGTATGTCCGATGAGATGCGTCAATGGGTTGACAAGGAGATTGGTGAGTCTATTCTACTACACACTCAGGCAGACGGATGGTTCAAGAAACCTTCTGCGATGTTACGTGCGTGTGAAGAAGCACACAAAGTCTGTTGGTTGGATACTGACTGTGAAGTTCTAGGAGACATTTCCGACATCTTTGACCTGACCGTACCTTTCAAGATTGGTATGGTGGAAGATAGACCGTGGACTCGCAGACGTGGCGATTACGGTACATGGTACAACTCTGGTGTTGTGGTTTGGGAAGGTAAACCCAATATCCTCCGTGCATGGGCAGAACAGTGTATTAGTGATCCTTGGCAGGGTGATCAGGAGACATTGTATGCAATGATGGGTGGTGATGAGATTATGAAGATGTCAATCATAGAACCATTGCCGCATAAATACAATACACTACGACTAGATTATTTGGACAATACTGCGGTCAAAGACCCGTTAATTGTTCACCACACTGGTCAAAAAGGTAAAGACGTTATAAGGGAGCAAATGAGTAATGTTTAGTAAAGTACTATTCGGCATTATCGTTGCGATGGGTGGAGTTGGATACATTTACTTCCAAACGACACAAGGACAGATCGCAGACCTTAATGCTCAACTACAGACGCAGGCAGGTGTTATCACTGCGTTCGAAACTCGACAGGCGGAACAAGTCCGTACTATCGAAGCATTGCAGAACAATCTGCAGAAGACGACAGAGGCACTCAACACCATGAGTACTCGTAATCAGGAGATTGAAGCAGAGGCACAACGTTACCTCGCAATCTTCGCTCGACACAATCTGTCGAAACTGGCGGCCGCAAAGCCTGGTCTAATCGAAACAAGAATTAACAAGGGGACAAGTGATGTTTTCAGAACGATTGAGCAAGATACTACTGATATCGACGCTATTGACGATAACTAGTGGTTGTACTTCTCTAGGTTTCTCTTGGGGTAAGAAAGAACCGCCTGCTCCCATTCCGGTAGAGATTCGAACCGTCGAAATACAGATTCCGATCACACACCCCACCATGCCCCGTGCGATTCAGTTGAGAGACCCTCAGTGGTATGTGGTATCAGATCAGAACGTTGACACCTTCCTTGAGGATATCAAGAAGAGACACGAAGGACAGTTGGTCTTCGTTGCAATGTCCGTTGGAGACTACGAGTTGATGGCATACAACATGCAGGAAATTCGTCGATACATAAACCAATTAAAAGAAGTTGTGGTGTACTACCGTACTATCAACACAAACGATGAGGAAGAAAAAGATGGACAGGAGACAGAGAGCGATCCAAGCGGTTCGTGATTTTGCCACTGGTAACATTGAGAAACATCGGTACAACGTAGATGTTTATCTCAACAACCCCGCAGGTATCGGAGAACATCCCGATGTGCTGGGTTCAATTCAAACTGAACTTCACAAGATGGCTGAGTATGACGACATCTTAGAAGTTCTTGACAAGTACTTCAAGGAGTAGTATAATGCCTAACCATAACAAGTATGATGTAGACATCATCAAAATAGTAGACGGAGATACCGTCGATGTGGATATCGATATGGGATTTGGTATCTGTCTCAAGGACGAACGTGTTCGTATCATGGGCATTGATACACCTGAGTCACGTACCCGTGACAGAGTAGAAGACCTGTTTGGTGAGGCTGCAAAGGCACGTCTCAAGGAACTGTTGAAGGGCGGTGCAAAACTGATCACCACTGAAGATAAACACGGTGAGGACATGAAGGGTAAGTTTGGACGTATCCTTGGTGACTTCGAAGTGTATGACGGAGAACTAGATAGATGGACTCCCGTCACTGATATCATGATTCGTGAAGGTCATTGTGTACCTTACTTTGGTGGATCGAAGGAAGAGATTCAGGCCAAACATATGGTCAACCGTGAGAAACTTCTCCGTGAAGGGATTGTGTCTCAAGAAGATTATGACGCTGCTGTTGAGAAAATGAAAGGGTAGATAATGAGAATTAATGTTTTGGGTAATGGTGACCATGCTTTTATGTTTAAGCGTGGTACGCCAGGCAAGTTGTTGATCTGTAATATGCCTCCTTTTGAGATTCCTCGTAAGGAAGTATTTGCGACTTGCATGGTCGATTTTAAGATGATGAAAGCCCTCGCTGAGGGTCATGTTAAACTTGACATGTATGATTGGGTGTTGGGTATGCGTCCCCGTCGATGGATGGAAATGCAACCCTCATTCTATCTAAAATATTCTCAAAACATTAAAGCATTTCATCAACACGTTCCTAAATACGCACAGTTGCCGGGACAGTCAGAAGGACAGGCTGCAACCAATTATAGTTGTGGTCACATGGCAGTAGACTATGCGTGCCGTGCACTGAAAGCAGATGAGGTTCACATCTATGGGTTCGACTCTATGTTTGAGTTGAACCTGAGAAGTTCTACAGACTTGATCCTAGAAAGTGATAGGGGTCACGCCAACACTTTTCGACTTGCGAATAACTGGCGCCCAGTCTTCACTATGATATTTAAAGAGTTTAAGAACACCAAGTTCTACCTCTATCATAGTCATAATAAGATTAGGATTGAGATTCCAGATAACGTAACTATTGTAACAGAGGTAAAGAAAAATGTGGCAGGACATTAAAGAAGAATGTGTGTGGTTTCTAAAAAAGACATGGGAAGATTTTAAACACGTTTGGAAGGCTCATCCCAACGTTCATATTTGGTGGACTATTGCGTTCTTGATTGCCCTATTTGTATAAATAAACATATAAATTTACTTTCAGGGTTCGCAGTCAATGCAAAAGTTTACATCGTTCCTTACCGAACAAAACTTCTTGTTAGAAGAAGCAGAAACACTTCTAGAAAAACTGATCACCTTTGGTGGCAAAGCATATCCCAAGTACGGTAACATCGTCCTTATGGCCGGTGGTGCAGGATCGGGTAAGGGTTTTGTTCTGGGGAATCTGGTTGGTTTAGAAGGTAAGGTTTTTGATGTGGATGAACTCAAGACTCTTGCATCTAAGACTCCCGCAATCAAGAGACGTGTCGCCAAAGAACTTGGTGTTGATCTGGAAGACCTTGCCAACAATCTCAAGAACACTGAGAATGTAGGCAAGCTCCATGACATCATGGGCGAGTATCTCAAGATCGACAAGCGTAAGGAACAGGCATTCTACCGTAGTGTCCTCACTGCACCCGAAGATCGTAAACCCAACATCATCTTTGACATGACTCTGAAGTCCCTAGACAAACTCGACAAGGTTGCACGTGATGCATCTATGTTGGGTTATGACAAGAAGAACATTCACATCGTCTGGGTGGTCAACGACATCGAAGTTGCACAGAAACAGAATGCTGCACGTTCACGTACCGTATCTTCAGATATTCTAATCAACACTCATCGTGGTGCCGCAAACACTATGGGCGACATCATCAACATGGGGTCACGTCTCAAGAAGTACATTGATGGAGACATCGTGTTCGCATTCAACAAAGTTGGTGTTGATGCAAACCTAGTCAAGTCGGGTAAGGGTGGTTCTTATGTCAAGGACGCAAACTACTTCTACGTAAAACGTGCGGGTAAAGCACCTACGTCCGTTGACAAGTTAGATAAAGAGATTCGTGCGAAGATCAAAGCCTACGTCCCGAAGAACGTAGACTGGGATTAAACTACAGTAACGCACCTTTCGATTGCTTGGAAGTGGGTAGGTCTACCTGTCACCACTTCCTGATCCCACTCTGCACGATTTGAGAATGCCTTCACAATCTGAGGGTTGATGTCTTTGATACTCTCTCTATCAGAGAATTTCAACTTATCTGCTTCACCGTAATAGATATCGACCAACTCACCACCAGCCTTTAATGCACCGCCCCATCTCGATTTGATTTGTTGAGATGTGAAAGTGGTATCGTCATATTTCTTAGGAACACCCAAGAATACAATCGCATCAAACGGTTCTTCTGGTTGAGTCAACGGGGTAGTAGACTCACTACCGTGCTTGTATTGTTTGTTGGTCTCAATGGTTGGGATATCCCATTTCTCATACAGATAGTGAATTGCACCGTTATGTTTCGACTCGGGTGGTTTAGTGATTGTCACATTGAACCCATATCCATAGACCTTTGCAAGGATAGGGAGGAACTGATAACTTACATTGAAATCCATCACTGCAGATACGTTTCTAGACTCATAGGGGATAGCATCAAGGATTCTGTCGCTTGCGGTGTCTAACATCCAGTTCATAGTTTCGCCCTGATTGTAGTGACCCACAAACAGAACGTTCTTATATCCACGTCCAGCGAGAATGTTAAGTAGTACAGGGCCACGTGTCATTACCGCCAACATGCCGTTCTGTGTCTCTGTCTTGTAGGTTAACAGAGGTTGCACTGTAGTCTTATAGTTCTTCAATCTACCGTTAAGTTCACCGTAAAGATCAGTCTTCACGGATTTATGAACAATCTTGGATTGATAGAGACCATCTTCATCTCTAGTGTAAACAATAAACTCTGAGTCGCTTTTATATAACATGGTTATCCCTTGTAGATGTTCTGAATGTGGTCTTCAAACTGTTCGATCTTCTCTAGTCTGTTAGGCCATAGTATATATTCCTTCTCTGGATTCTGTTTCAGGTTGTTCAGTAGGGGTTGAACCGCATTGAACAACTTGTCGAGTTTCTCCTGAGTAGAAATGACCGCAGTGGTATTCTGAGATACAGTCTGCTGTGCCTGTTGTACGACTTCCAGTTCATTCTCGTTTGCGAAGGTGAACCCGAAATCAAATAGTTCGTCACTCATATTTATACCTGTTTTTAAAAAAATTTCACTTTTTTCTATTTATACGCTTGACAACCCCCACAGAAGCTGATACACTTACCTCTGTAAATTGATGAGAGGAAGTAAATTATGAAGTTATCAGTTATCCACCGTGCGTTTGAAGAGTCTTCACGTCTAGTTGCGTTCGTTGACGTTTCCGATGATATGCCTGTCATGGAGGCCCTTGAGTACGCCTACCATCGAACTCAGAACCTTGCGGGTTCTTGGTCTCGTGAATCAGAGTTTGAATTTGGTGGTGAGATTCACCAGAACCCCGACTTTTCTGAAGACGTGACTGTCATGGCTGATCTGCCCGTCAGTAAGCGTACTGGTCAAGTGATGGGTCTTCGTTCGACCTCTGTGGGTGACCACATTCTGTGCGGCCGCACCAAGTACGCCGTAGCAGATTTTGGATTCGATAAGATTAACCCGAATGAGTTCGACTCATTCACAACACAGGAGAAATATGCCACAAGTAACGCCTAGAACAACTGGATACAAAGGTCAGTACACCGAAGACTTCACCAAGATGTTGAATAGATTCAAGAGAGCCTGCAACAAAGCAGGTATCGTAGCGGAAGTTAAGAAGAGAAAGTACTACGTTAAACCTAACGAGACTAAGAATCAATTTAACAGTAAACTCAAGAGAAAAAAGAAACTTGCGAAATTCAAATCCCAGAACGAGGGTAGAAAAAAGGCAAGTTAGGAGTTATATTAATGTTTCATGGTTCTATGCGTCACTACGCCAGTGGTCGTAAGAAGAAGGTCAACTGTTGGACTAAAACCAAGTCTAGGGAGAGGGAGTTCGTACCCTATACCCCATCCGAACCCTTTCGGAGGGATACCCCCAATTACCCCTCTGTAGGGGTCACAGAGTACCGCCCTGAGGCGGACAAATCCTACATGGTAGAGGAATCCAAGAAGTTTACCGTTGCGCCTGCGTACAATAAGGGTGCGTATCAGGTTATTCCAAAAAGTGATATCAAACACATCGGTAAGTAGAAAATATTCTAAAAAAAGTCAAAAAAAGTGTTGCTTTCTTGTTTTAGTTATGAGATAATGTCTTTGTTGATTGGGGGAGAATAGATTATGAAATTTGAACGATTTGAACAGATCCACTGCGGCTTTATGTTGAGAGACTTCTCTCTGAAAAGCATCGGTATTACCGAACAATACGCTCTTGAAGAGATTATCCGTTTGCGTGATTGCTGTTGTGAGACTGACTACTACCGTCTGAGCCGTGTGGGTTCTACCTTTCAGTTGTCCCGCAAAGGACGTATGTTGATTTGGCGACTGCGTGAGAACGCAAAGAACCACGCCTCTATTGAAGATGAAATGCGAGAAGCAGGAGTACTGTAATGACTTTATCTTTTGATTGTGTTACCCAAAACTTTCCATCAACCATTGGTATGGCGGTAGGTTCTACCGTTATCGTGCGGGACGTTCCCGCTTCATCTAACCCCAACGGGGTGGCCACCCTAGAGGTCAAACGTCTGACCGAAGACTACTGCAATGTAGCGGAGGTGAAGTGATGTCGAAATACAATAAAGAGGCTGTGGATAAGTCCATCAAAAAAGACCCCCGAATCAAGGGTAAGGAGGCGAAGTTGATCCATGCCCTCCTGAAGGGTCGTAATCGATAAAACCTATCGATCCGGAGATAATGATCGAAAAAATCCATGAAAAAGGTGTTGACTTTGACCCCATTTCTTGAGATAATAGTACCCTAAGTTGATGAGAGAGGTGTTACCATGATGAATTTTGCGATTGAAGGTCAAGTCAAGAACAAAGCGGTTGTTTATTTCTTTGTCGAAAACCTTATCCGTGAGTTGGGTATGGCCCGTCTCCGTAAACCCGCTATTGTTATCAAGTTTGTCAACAAGTGTGATGCGTTCGGTCTCTGCGATGGTCAGAAGGGTGAGTACGCTGAGATTCACATTGCCAAGAAGTGTCCCGCCACTGGTCGGAAACTCGGTTTCATTGAGATGATGCAGACTCTCGCTCACGAGATGGTTCACGCTCGCCAGTTCCTTCGTGGTCAGTTGAACAACGAAAGCGGTTGGGCTTGGAAGGGTCGCCGTGCGGACAACTTCGAATATGAAAACCAACCTTGGGAGAAGGAAGCGTATCGTCTTGAGAAGACTCTCTTCATGGACTGCTTCCCCCACTTTGCTGAGTTCAATAACTAGGAGTGAATAATGGAATTCAAAAGTTTTCTGCGAGAGAAGTATTATGAGTATCGTGAAGAGGTTGTCCTGTACAAGGAAACTGTCATGACGTTTGATGAGTATGTGGGGAAGTACTCCCACTGGTTGAAGGATATGTATTATGCCGAAGAAGACAAGAAACCAGAATCCGGTAGCGAAGTTTAGTCGCAAGTTTAACAAGGCGGTCACGATGACTGACCGTAAAAAGGAGTCCAAGAAGACAGGAGTCTTGGGCCGTAACAAGTGCATAGACGAAAATTTCTATGACAGTGATGGAGGTTTTAAAAATGACTACTAAAACTTATATTGAGATTGATGCGGCTCCTTGGATCACCCAAGATGGTTTCGTTGAAGTTGGTGTATACCTTGGTGACGCTTGCGAACCTTCTTATATTGAAAAGAAGTCTATTAAAGAGTTGATCGATCAAGAACTCAATAGTTATACTGTTCCTGGCTCAGACCAGATCGTTCCAATTCACTTCAAAGATGTTGAGGAACTTCTGAAGAATCTGAAGAGTGCATACAAGTATGCGAAGAAACTTGCGAAGGAAATGGGGGTTGAGTGATGAAGAATCGTTATGGTGATGAGTATCACTACGAGAAAATCGGTGACAACGAATACAAGTTCGTCATGGAAGGCGACTCCATGAAGTATTGTCGGGTTGGTGGCAAACACCTTCAGGAAGGCATTGACCATGATGATCTTGGTATGTTTGATGCGAGCGGTGGCCCGTATATTGCGGTTGGTTCCAAGGTTTACTACGATGAGATTCTTGGTGGTCAGAAGGGTGATGAACCTTTGATTGTGAAACGCATCCGTAGTACCGATGAAGGTATCATCGTAGAGGTTGAGTGATGAATATATTTGGTATTGAGTATGACGATAAACGGGGATTCAAGTTCCCGTGTGCAATTGACTCTGCACGTTCGCAATGCGATAAACATGTGGTGAAGATGCCCCTTGAGTCAGCTCAGATGTTGTGTACTGTTCATCGTGTTCTTGATGGTGGTAACGAAGACCTCTACAAGATTGCACACCCCAAACACCCTTCGACTCTGTGGACTATGGAGTCAGATTCGAACTACCAATGGCACTACCGTCACTGGATGGAACTCTGTAAGGAGTACACCTATCGTTACGGTAAGGTACACAAGTCTTGGGAGAAGTTCGGTAATCGTCTCTCACGTTTGCCTGCGAACATCCCCAAAGGAGGGTTCACCCCATTCAAACTCGCATTCAAGACTCATCCTGAGTGTATAGTTGAAGGCGATCCGGTTGCGTCCTACCGGAACTTCTACCAGACTAAACAGTCTCGTTTTGATATGAAGTGGACGAAACGAAAAATTCCAAATTGGTTCTTGACAGAAGAGGTAGTATAAGTATATAATGGACGCACTTAAAAAAGCAGAGAGGTACGCAATGATTCGACGAGCTGCATTGAAGATTCAGCAACGTCAACAGAGCCAACGTCGAGCACATACTCTTGTGAAGAAGTATGAGAAGGCGCTGGATAAACTAGATGATCAATCTAGTATGCACTGGTCGGATACTGACCGTTATCTTGATTCACATTATGGTGATCGTGTAAAAGGAGAAAAAAATGATGGCTATTGATCTAAGTCGTGACGACATGTTAGGTATGCTCCGTGAAGGAGCTGTCAAACTGTCGTTTGAGAAAGTAAAGGATGGTGCGATTCGTGAGATGTCCGCTACCCTAGTTCAGGATTCTATTCCTGTTGATAAGATGCCGAAAGGCGGTACGGTTGATCAGACTGTGGGTGGCGAGTCTACCCTGCGTGTCTTTGATACTGACATTCAGGAGTGGCGTTCGTTTCGCATAGATAAGGTTTTAACCTTTAACAAGGCGTAACAATGACTAAAGGACAGAAAGCTGCAGAGACCCGTAAACTCAAACAACAGAAGATGTTGGATAAGTTGGGTTTCGAACGCAAGAAGGTAAAACGAAAGCGTAAACCCATGACCGAAGAACAACGCAAGGCTGCTGCAGAGCGTCTTGCGAAGGCACGTGAAGCACGTGGTCATACGGGTGCGCTTTCTGTCCATCATTCGATTCGTGATCTACCCGAAGACCATTACCTTCATTGGACTAAGGTCAAAGAGTGGATCAAAGATAATGAGATGAAACTTCGTGGTATGAAGACTATGAAGGACTCTTCTAATTGGAAGGAGAGGGCCGAGTATCAGAGTCTTGAAGTTTACATCAAGAATATGAAGTCGTACTTATCTTCAGGCAACTGGTCTGATTTTAGATATGGTGCGAATGGCGAACAAAGAGTTCAACGTGTCTGTATTGCAATGGCATACTATCCGGACGGTACACCGAAGAGAGACTTCGGTACGTTCTATCCGGACATTGGTCAAGTATGGACACAGGAACTTCAGGAGAGGTGGTATGGAAAAGAGTGGAGTCCAGATCGAAGAGAACGAACAGAACTTCCTGACGAAGAAGAGCTTTTCGAAGATGGTCGAGGAGACGGTGATACGGACGAAGATGAACTATATCGATACGATAGTCCATCTATGTGAAGAGAACGGTATTGAGATCGAAGACATTAAGAAGTATCTCAATGACCCTATTAAGTCGAAACTAGAAGCGGAAGCGACTGGTCTCAACTTTATCAAAAACAATACAGGAACTTTGGATGTTTAAATTCAAACCCTCAGTTAAACGAGTACTCACAGACGAACAGGTGCAAGACTTGCGGGAGTTAGAAGCTCCTTGGTTGACTTCGCACCTGACAAAGGGTTCTTGTGAATATGGTTACCTTGATCGATTGAATAATGGTAACCACGAGGAATATACTGCGGACTACCGTGGTGAAAAGATTCGTCATAGTATGAACAAGGTGATTACTACTGACATGATTGATGATATCAACTTTGAGTTCGAATGTGCATGGGCTGATGCGGGACTCAAGGTTATCGATACCAACTACCTACGGTACGTCGAGGGCGACTACCTGAGACGACATATCGATACCTATGATGAACATGAGGTTCACGGTACGATGGCGCACACGGTGCGTAAGGTGACTGCCATCACTATGATCGACAAGTCCCCTGATCTGGTTGGTGGTATCCTGATTGCATTCAATGAGGGTATTCCCTACGAGATGGATTTGGAGATTGGTGAGACAGCATTCTTTCCTGCGACGAATGTGCATGAGTGTACCCTTATTGAACGTGGATACAGGGAAGTTCTTGTGTCATGGTTGGCGTAAAGGTACTATCGAAGGAATCTATTGAAGACCTTCTATCATCCATAGATTCGTTTGCGAAAGAAGAAGCCCTCATTTATACGGATACTAAGAGTAAACAAAAGGATCTTAGTATGAGGAAAACTACTAGAATAGTTGCACATTACAATATGTACCCTGAGACATGTCGAGAGGTTGAAGATCATGTGAATGATGGATCAAGGGTTTCCCAATTCGATATTTTGATATATACTCTCGGTGGAAAGTTTACAAAACACCTAGATGAGTCTAGAAACATACCCAAATCTAGACAAAGAAAATGGTCTACGATCACGTTGTTGGATAAGTCCGATAATTTGATTGGAGGCGATCTAGTCGTCTTTGATGGTAAAGACGATCAAGTTGGTAGAGTGATTGATTTGAAAGTCGGAGAGACTGTCGTTTTCGATTCAAGAACTGTATACCATGAGATAACCGAAGTAACTCAAGGAAAAAGAACCTCCTTGGTAGTTTGGTTAAAAGATGCTTGACACGGCATATAAATAGTGTTACTATATGATGGTAATGTGGATAAACATTAATACAAAGTTATACAAATACATACGGAGAAATATATGAGCTTTGCTGATCTTAAGTCCAAGTCCTTGGACGTTTCTAAACTGGTATCTGCCGCCCAAGAAATGAACGGTGGTGGTACTGAGAAAAAATCCTACGGTGATGACCGTTTCTGGAAACCTACTGTCGATGAGAGCGGTAACGGTTATGCTGTTATTCGTTTCCTTCCTGCGGGTGCGGGTTCGGAACTCCCTTGGGTTCGTTACTGGGATCACTTCTTCAAAGGCCCTGCTGGTCAGTGGTACATTGAGAAGTCTTTGACCACGATTGGTCAGAACGATCCGGTGTCTGAGTTGAACTCTCGACTCTGGAACTCTGGTATCGAAGACGACAAAGAAGTTGCACGTAAACAGAAGCGCCGTCTTCACTACGTGTCGAACGTTCTTGTTGTGAGCGATCCTTCTAACCCTGCGAATAACGGAAAAGTATTCCTCTATGATTTTGGTAAGAAGATTTTTGACAAGATCATGGACAAGATGCAACCGGAGTTTCCTGGCGAAGAACCAGTAAATCCGTTTGACTTCTGGAATGGTGCGGACTTCCAGCTCAAGATTCGTAACGTTGCGGGTTACCGTAACTACGACAAGTCTGAGTTCAAAGCACCTTCTGCTTTGTTCGAAGCGGACGAAGTGAAACTAGAGGCAACCTACAACCAGATGCATGATCTGGCTGAGTTCACTGATCCTAAGACCTACAAGTCTTACGATGAACTCAAGGCACGTCTGTCTCTAGTGTTGGGTGAAGCAACTGGTGCGGGTGCTGTCGCTGCGACTGCAAACGTTTCTCAGTCTGCAGAATCTAACGTTGGTCGATCTGCGCCTGAACCTGAAATCGTGAGTGCACCTGCACCTGCGGTTGGTGCGGAAGAGGATGAGGATGATACCTTGTCTTACTTCGCTAAGATGGCACAAGAAGACTAAATGATAAGGGGGACACTAAGTCCCCCTTTTTTATACTCCCCAAGACCTATCTAACGGGTCGCCTGAAGTTCCTGTAATACCAACCGAAGAGTTATTGTTGACGTTCGTGTTGTTTACCGTAGACTGAGATACGTTACTCTGCATTGCAATCACAGAAGCTTTCTGTTGTTGTTGTGCGTTTTCGGTTTGTTCCTGATCCATTTGTAACCGAACACCTTCACGTTGAGGTACTGGGGGTCTCTCAACACGTACATTATCGGTCTCTGCGGCCGCACCCACAACAGGTGATCTGGTTTCAAGCGGAATCTCAATTCTAGTTGCTCTCTGTGCCGATTCGGTATCTTTTTTCAACTGTTCTTCGTCTAGTGTTGGTTTGACAGCAACAGTAGTATCCGGCACTTCGACTTCCGGAGTTCTCACCGGAAGTTCCTCAAGAACCCCTCCTGTCTCAGGATTGATACCCGCATACTCGTAAACGGATTTTGGTATTGATCTCTGAACAAGTCCGATAGGATCATACCACTTACGGTCTTTCGATGGGTCTGGTAGGATGTTACGTAGGATTTCTTTGAACACGTCACTGATACTGTAGTCACCAGATACGAGACCACCAATTAAGTCTGCCCCTTTCGTGAAAATCCCAATGTAAAAGTCAATTGCATCGGTGAACAGTTTGATCACACCACTAATAACTTCTTTAAGCTTCCCTGCAATATCAAAACCCTCAACATCTTCGGCTGCATTCTCAAATCCTAGTTTGCTAAGAATCCATGCGACACCTTTCTGTAACAGTTCATAAGGTGCAGCGATTATTTTTGATATGAAACCAACAGGGTCTCCCATAACATTGGTTATGAATTCTCCAACGGTCTCACTGATAGATGTGAACTTATCACTTATCCATGCTATTGCCTTTTTGGGCAGTTGGAATACACTATCTACAATTTTGTTGAAGGATTCTGTAAAACTAAAATTCTTTACTGCATCTACCGTTGCGGGGTCAACACCGAACTTGCCCATGATCCACGCAATACCGTTCTTCAACATATCAAGAGGTGCCATGATGAGTGAGTTAACAAAACCTTTGATTGCACCTTTGATAGCGCCAATGATGCCTTCTTCTTCATATCCTTTCATTGCGCCTTTGATGGTATCAAATACAGTTATGATGATTCCAATGGGTTTAAAGATTGTACCCACTGTTTTGGCGACCATCTTGAAGACTGGGCCCATCCCCTTGAAGAATCCCATGACTGCCCTTACACCATCTTGAATAGGTTCGACAGCTTTACCGACTTTTGTTGTACCAGAAGCAAATTTATTTACTGCTCTGAATACTTTAACTATCTCATCAAATGCATCCGTAAACGATTTGGTGATTCTCCCAACATAATTTCCAATCCCTCTAACAGAATCAGTTACAGGAGCAAAGATACCTTGTAGGGGTCTCAGTAATTTTCGAAACCTTTCACCAAAAGCAACGAAACTTCCTCTAATCAATTCGAACTGAATAGTTGCTGCTAGAATTAGACCACGAACACTATTACGAATTGATTTGGTTAATTGAGCAAACTGTCTAGGGATAGTTCTTTTGAATAGTATTCTGAGTCTACGTCTCAATGTTTCGATAGGTGGAATCAGAGTTTCGATGACTTTCAACTGACCAAGGACAATACCAGCGGCCGCACCTAGTGCACCACCCGCAAGGATTGCACCTAAACCGATATCAATGAGTGTTGGGCCACCATCTTTCTTTTCTTTTTCGGGAGCGGGTCTTCCTAATCCTGCGGTGTTTGCAGCGATCTCTTCAAGGAACTTGAGAGTCTGGGATTGCCAAGACTGATCTTCTCTACGGGCTTCTAGATCGTCACCCGTAGTGAGGTTATCATCACCAGCAGGACTTGCAATGGAACGAGTCGCAGAGATAGTTGCACCCGCACTCTTACCGATGGCGTTTTTCAACTCCTCGGTTTGAGAACGAGTTTCTTCTGTCTGCTCTCTCATTATCTCTTTGACAGTACGAATCGAATGTGAGCCAGAGTTTCGGGTCAACTGACCCTCTGCCACTATTCGTTCGATAACGTCTTGTAATGTCTTTTCGGCCATTGCCTAGTTCCTGTTAAGTTGTTTTAATCTCTCATTCTCTTCCTTAACATAATCAATTAACATGCTAACGTAAATCTCCCTTTCCCACGGTATCATCATCTCAAGTTCTGTCAAACTATAATGATGATGTTGCATCAACGAAAAATTGGTCTTATAATGATTGACCAAATTATCATGAGAAAGGTTTACGATAAAAAATCCTGCATACCCGTTAATGTTGTGGTGTTTACATGATTACAACTTGCACATGTAAACGACACTTCATGTGCCAACTTGGGTATGTCTCTCAAGAACTCAGACAACTTGGTGAATTGATCTGTAGTCAAGGACTCTAGAAATTCCTCCAGTTCTTCCTTCTTGAAGTCACTCCTTTCAAATCTTTCACTCTCAGTATTGATAGAGTCGATACACGTACCGATCATAGCAATACTGTCTTGAAGAGTTTCTCCCGATGCACTGATCTCCATCAATGCGCCATACTGTGGATAGGCCATGTCAACAGAAATATCTTGTGTCAACTGGACTCTATCTCGTTTAATCGTTCCGTCTTCGATCTTCACATCTTCAAGATCGACTACTATGTCATTCTTATGTTCACATTCCGAACACGGAATGATGATGTTCGAAGTCTCGCCTACAGACTTTGTTCTCAACATCGTAAAGATGTATTCCACATCATACGTTGTCAACTCAAATGCATTGAATCCATCATTCTGTGCACAGGCGTTCAACGTATTGCCGATTGCCTTGGTTGCCTGTGCAGTATCTTTCGATTCAAATGCCAACATCAAGACCTTCTCTTCCTTTACGAGGTAAGGTCTGAAGTCAACTTTCTCACCAGTAGACGGTACTGTTACAGTAAACTCCGGACTACTGTTAATCTTTGGTAATGCCATTTCACACTCCTAATCTAAAATAATAATTGTATATATTTAATTTAACAACGATCCTAAAATACCACCGAGGATTGCATCCCCCAAACCGTTGTTCGCTCCTTCTGCACCTTCATCCACCCAATCTCTGGCTGAAAGTTGTACACTAAGTTCTGTAATCTGGTCTACCTGATCGTTACCCAACTGAATGTCATTCACAGATGTTGGGTATGCTTGAAGCAGTTTGACCTTTCGAATACTCTTTCCACTTGATCCCAAACTAATATCGATCTGTCCCTGCGACAAGTCTAGGAACCCCAAGTCGGGTAGTCTGTTCTTGATAGACTGAGGAACCTTGTTCATGAATCCAAGTTGTTTCTTGAATGCAGAGAACCCTGTACCTTTCTGCAACTGTTCGATGGTCACGTCTTTGGTGTAGTCATCAAAGTAACCTACTGTGTACCCTTCGGAGTTGTGTGCAAGTTTCTGCCACTCATCGAAGTACTTGGTGACCTTGTGGTCGTTCAATACGTAGAAAGTTAGGTTGATATCTGGGATACCATAACCAGACGCAATCTTTCGAACCGATGTTCCGGTTGCATAGTCTGTGGATGTGATCTGTCGGCCAGGCAGGTTGACACTCTTACAGATCATGTTGAGTTCGCCTCCACTCATTCCTCCTAGTGCGGGAAGAGTGACCTTAAACAATGTCGGTAATGCGAAACCACTTCCGCCACTTACCGCACCTTTGAATTCGTCAAGTTTCATTAGATCATCTGCCTTGAATCGTAGTAGACCTTGTAGTTGTTCGCCTTACGGAACTGTGCAGTCGGTAGGAAGGTTGCAATCTCCCACTCAGGTGCAGGCACCTCTGCGAACTTACTCTGAACGTGTTTGTTTAAGTAATGTTTAAAACACGGTTTGAAATACTTTAACTTAGATGACCTATTCAACAAAGTATAGGACAACTTAAATTTACTGTTGTCGTCTAGTTTGCTTCCTGCAATACCCATCAACCCATCCAACATCTTCGCACGAAGAATCGGAGGCAGATAGTGTAGGTTGATTCCGTAGAACCCACCCGCTGCAGGCCCGACAACTACCACCAACGGAAACGAATCATAGTAAGGAAGCGTATCTTTGTGTTTGGGGTCGTAGAAGAACATCTGCATGGAACCCACAACACTCTTACTTCCGGACTTAATAGGGTCTTCGTCCATCAACTGTTCACGGTTGATAGATCGAAGGTTCTTCGCCTTTTTCATGAACCACTCACGACTCTCCTTTGTACGGGGAGTAATCCCTGCACGGAATGCCTGCAGTTCTAGTCTGTTAAAAATGTTTGACACAAGTGTTCCTCTAAAATTCTATCTTTATTTATACGAATCAGACTGGAGTTTTGTTCTTGTGTCCAAAATCTCTCTTGAGGAGATTTGGGTAATCTTCCTTCACAAAGTCGATGAGGGTTTGTATGTTATCATTTACGATATGAAATTCTAGGAATCTTGCATCGGTGGCTGCAGTTGTGAAGAAATTACGTATCTTGGTTTCCCACCTTTCCTTTTCCTCTTCCCATTGTTCCTTGACTTCTACAGGGGATTTGATGTTGTTGAACTTCATGTATCTTCTTAGGTAGTCGCCCCGTTTGTGTTTAGTTCTACTCTTGATCCAAGTTTTCGTGTCTCTTGTATTCAAAATAAAATATGCATCGGGGTATTCTGCATAGTATCTCTTGAAGAAATGTGTGCCTTCGATGTGTTGACTGTTCTTGGTATAACACACGTCAGAGAACACCTCAACATTCTCCATCGTGTAGAGAATGGGTTTCTCTGCATCAATATTCTGTTGCATCTGTCTAGCAATATGACCACCCTCATTTTTCAGACAATGACACGAATTATATCCTGCTTTTTTAAACAGGTAGTGTAAAGAGGTTGTTGCGGTTCGATTGAATCCGATGAAGAATACTTTGCGTCTCACTTCTTACGCCTTGTAAATGGTTTGAGTGGTTTTGTTGACTTGGGAAGTATACCCAACTTGGACAGTTCTTTCTCTGTCCATATCTGAAAAGACCATCCACGGTCAGCTGCATACTCACTTGCAGCCTCCCACTTGTTCTGGTTCTTGACAAACGTCATTGCCTCGTTGATAAACCTCTTGGTTCGACGTGCACCCGTAGGAGGACGGGTCTCTTTATCTGGTTTGATCTCAATTAGGACGGTTTTACCATCCGTGTACTCGACAACCAAATCCATGAAGTATCTATGATATCTTTTGTCTACTTCATATAGATATGGTATGACTACTTCTTCACTGCCCCATCGTTTCACTTTGGGACTATTGTCGCACCATTTAAATGCATGTTTTTCCCACAGAGAACGATAGACCACTTGAGAAGGGTCTCCGATATATTTGTTTTTGTTCTTTACAGTATACTTTCCGGAATAAGCCATATAAATAAACACAGAAGTTTTCAAACTATTTAGTAGGATGGGTAAATGCAATTTCCAAGCAAGATCGAAGACCGTCTGGGATACGTTTCCTTTACCGTAATTGGCGGTGACGGGGGTGGTGGTAGTGGCGGAGAAGCCGCTGCACCAGATCAAGGTGCACAAGAATCTAAACTCGCAGAACAGGTAGAAAATGGTGAGGTTAACGGAAGTGACGTTGCCGAAGCAACTGGTGGAGAGGCAGCTGCCGATGAGGGTGGTGGTTTCTTCAATGCTATAGGTCAGGTGGCTAATGCAATTGGTAATGTCGGAGATGCGATCAATGATGTACTGAATTCTATTGCTGGAAATACTCCTGAATCAAATACAGTAAAGGGTGGTAAACCCTCATTCGCAGAACCAGGCGGGGACATTGTTCTTTATCTTCCTTCTGGATTTCAGATCACCGAAGGTGTACAGTATGACGGTGTTGATCTAGGCCTCGGCGGTGCGGGTGCAGAAGCTGCAGTAAACAATGCGGGTGGTGATGTTGGTGCTGCACTTGGTGGTGCTGCGAACAGTTTCATCGATGCACTGAAGACAGATATTGGCGGTGCACAAGGTAGACTCGCTGCGGTTGAACTTGCAAGAAGATCAGGCAAGATTGATGCGGGTGTTGTTGCGGGTGCACAGAGTGCCGCTGGTGTTGCAGTCAATCCTAACCAACGGGTTCTGTTTAAGAGAGTCAACATTCGTGAATTCAAGTTTGCGTTTACTCTGATCCCCGTCAATGCGGGAGAATCTGCAACAGTAGAATCTATGGTCAAGAAATTTAGACACTATCTCTATCCCGAAGCAATCGGTGGAGAGATCAAGGTTGGTTATAAGTTCCCCGAAAAATGGAAGATCAAAGTCGGAAGTGCTCTCGGTTGGAACGCACCTGAAATCAAACCTTGTTATCTAAGAGGTGTGTCAGTAACATACAACCCAAATAACATGGCATTCCATGAAGACGGTAACCCCGTAGAGACTCAGATTTCTTTGGACTTCATGGAAGCAGCCGCACTCGACAGATCGGATGTACCATTATGAGATATAGTCAGAAACTACTCTATCTGCTGTATAGGTTTGGTGATGAGAGTAAACCAACCTTCTTTCCTGCGATCAATAGTTACGTAGATATACTAGATCAAGTCAAGCAAGACTTGTCGTTCTATGAGGATTACACCATACTCTCAGGCGAGAGACCGGATATTGTATCGAAGAAACTGTATAACAATCCAGATTACTTCTGGACGTTCTTCTTGATGAATGACCACCTACGTGAATCTGGATGGCCTGTTGCACAGGAAAAAATCCACGAGCTCGCTGCAAAGAGATATCCTCACAGAACCGTAACCACCAAAGAAAACTTTACCGTAGAACCCTTTGGGTTTAAGGTTGGACAAGTCGTAACTGGTTCTGTGTCGGGCACAATCGGGACAATCGTTCGTCGTATTCCTGAGTTGGGTCAAATGGTTATTGACACAACCAACACCGTGTTCGATGAACAAAAAGAATACACCGTAGATGTCGATGAATCTGGATTCGCTAGTATTGAAGTAGAAGATAGTTTCCGTGAGACATTCCACAGTATAAGTCTATGGACATTCTACCGTGATGGTGTCCTTATGGATGCAACCATTGAAAGGTCTCTGGATCGTCTTAAGAAAGAGGCTACATTTCAGAACATACCTTATATCGAAGGTACTGAAGTTACAGTAGTCACATCGGTGTTTGTAGGTAACCCCAAGGACAATAACTTTGGGCCTACCGAATCAATTACATATGTCGATCAAGAGACTGGTGTGACAATTGCGTGTGAACTCTATAGGGAGTCTCACCAATACTACGCTATACATCACTACGAGAAAACGACATATACTGCATTTGACCTTGACACAGTTTCTAATATTCTGGTATCATATGATAAGAAGGAAGCTCTTGCTGCGGTTGAAGCATCTGAGAATGCTGAACTGAGAGTCACAAGTGAATGGGTTGGTATCGATCCTCTCACTCAAAATATTCCGGTTGGAGTTAAAGGTGTGACCGTCTTGGAGTATTATATTCAGAAGAATGATGCACTCAAACAGATGAAGGTTCTGAAACCAGATGTCATAGAAGATGTCGTCAAACGTGTTTATGAAAAACTTCAAGAAGTAATCTAATATGGCCGTAGAATTAAATGCTCAGGATTTTAAATTCGTATCTGCGGTGATAACTCCTTCCCGTGGTAGCGCACAGGATGTGACCAAAGTTGTATCCGAATATGAAGTCTATGAGGACATTTCAAAACCGTACTGTACAGGAACTCTGTTAGTCGGTGATCAGACTGGTTGGATTGAGAACTACAGTGTCATGGGCACTGAGAGACTCGCAATTACCATTCAGGTAAACACCAGTAGTAAAGAACCCGATGGCCCAACATTCACGAAGAACTGGATTATCCACTCTATCGAACGTGCGGTGAAGACGGGCGATGGTGATGGTAAGAGTGAGATGTACCTCTTCAATCTTGTTGAAGAACATGCCATGACAAGTAAGATGAAGAAGTTCAGTAAAGTCTATGGCAAAGGGAACAAGATAGAAGTTGAAATACTTAAGATTCTGAAAGCAGAACTTGGTAAAGACTTAAAACTCAAGATCACTCCTTCAGTTCAGGAGAACTGGAAAATGATTGTGCCATACATGCACCCTCTTGAGGCTGTAGAGTGGATGCGTGATCGTGCAAGTACAGGTAGTGGACTACCCTTTTTATTGTATGCAAGTTTATATGATGATGCACTCAGATTAGCATCCTTAGACAAATTACAACAACAGGCTCCTTTCAATAGTGGGGAACCGTTTGTCTTCGCTGGTACTAACGTGCAATCCCAAGAATACAAAACAGCGTATGCCGGTAGATTCCGTCAAGTCAAAGGTTTTCGTGCAGTCAAAATGGCACGTGCTTTCGAACAGATCATATCAGGCACATGTGGTGCAGCCTTCACTATGACAGAATTAGATGAGGGTAGAATTCAAGGTTGGGTTGGGAAACATTACTCTATCTTGGACGTATTGGGTGCGATACCTAAAGATGGTACTCAGAACGTGTATGATGAGAAGTTCGCTGGTACTCAAGGGCCTGCTCATGTGAACGATGCAAGAGTCATCCATCAAGTGTTGAGTAGAAAGACATATCGACCCGGCCCCAATTACAAGAGTTTCCACTGGGAACCCGATGGTGATGCACACATCAACAAGATCAAAACACGTGCATGTCTTCAGATGATGTCCCGCAATACATACGAAGTGCGAATCAGTGGAAGAGACATTGCTGGTGGAAAGAAAGGTGTGGGTGATAGAATCAATATCCAATTTCCCGATAACAAAGTGGAAGAGGAAGCGGGTGCAGATAAATTAAAGAGTGGTTACTTCTTGATCACAAACAGTAAAAACATCTTTAAACAGGACGGTGGTGCGGGTTTGCACGAAGCGATCTTAACTGTTTCTAAATTCAATGAAGGGCCGAAGGAACTGTGATGGAATTACCAAAAGCGATACCCTCAGAATTTTATGGTGATAACCCTAGATGGTTCACTGCAATTGTTATTGATGCGAGACCTCCCGAAGGTGAAGGTCTGGAAGGTTATGTTCGTGTTCGTATTCATGGTGTACATTCTCCCTCACTGTTAGACATTCCAGAAGCTGATCTCCCTTGGGCACAGGTATTGATTCCAACTACCGAAGGTGGTAACTCAGGACTTGGTTCAACACCAAGAATTGAAGCAGGATCACTGGTCATCGGTCTGTTCATGGATGGACAATATTCTCAGGTTCCGGTTGTGTTAGGATCACTTCCTCACATGACTGTACCCACACCTATCCAAGAAGGATATGATCCCATCAAACCCGACACTGCGGGTGTTGAGTTGGGTACAATGGACTTGGAAGCTGTCGATAATGAAAACACAGGCCCAATTAGTAGTGCAGTACAGGAAAAGAGAATCGAAGAGAACATCAAGGCATTGATGGCCGAAGGAATGGACTTTGAGGGTGCACTAGCAATGACCGCAAAGATGGATGTTGGTTCCAACATGGTTACTGGTGAACATCCAGATGGAAGTTTCGGTATTGACAATTTCAAAGGGGAGAGACTTGACCAATTGAAAAGTTCTAGTCCGGACTATAATAACTTTGACAAACAGGTTGACTTCGTAAAGAGCGAACTAAATACAACCAAGGCGGAAGTCAAAGCAAACATGGGTAATAGTCTTACCAGTAAAATCAAAGCAACATCCGAAGGACAAAATGTTCAACAGATTGCGAATAAAGTATATGAACTCAATGACAAGTATGGGGGTGGTTGATGTCTGTTAGAACTGACATAAAACAGGCCCTTGATATAAAATTAACGAGGGATGGTCAAAACACCACACTCTCAAACGAAATCAAAAAAGCCAAAGAATCTGAACTGGTTAAGAATGCGACTATTCTTGGTCAGGAAGCGGGGAAGGTAGAGAAGGGTTTCAAGAATCTTGAGACAGCAGTCTCTTCTGCCGGAACGTTTGAAGCAAAGGGTGAAGCGCTGGTAGAACTAACCGATCAGGTTGACGGTCTTGGTAAGACGTTTGATCGTGCAGCTACCGATATCAATTTAAGTGTTCCCGAATTGGGTGGAATTTTCGGTGAGGGTGAGGGAAGTCTTGAGAATCTTATTGATGGACTTGGATCCGGTGACTCAGCTTCACTGTTAGACGGTCTTACCTCTACGGTAGAGGCAATCGGTGGTGACATTGCGGGACAGATTGCACAGATCATCACACTCCTAACCGGACTTGGTGCAATGCTTGATAACCTTAGCGCTGCGGGTGTATCTGGTAGTGGTATGGATGCATTGTCTAAGACTGGGGAAACAATGGCTGCAAAGGCAGATGGACTCATGGGAAGTCTGGAAACTGCAGCGGGTAGTCTGAGTAGTATCTCCGATGTTTCTAGTTTATCAGAATTGACCGGAACAATCAACAACTTTGCACAAGATATTAGTAATGTTGCGAGTGAAATATCTGCGATTCAAAATATCAACCCTGCATCCGAATTCACCAACAACCTCTTACAGGATGATGTTGGCGGACTGTCAGAACTTGGAAAGACATTTGAAGATGCGAAGTCAACGGTTGACGGAATTACAGGTGAAGTCAATAGTGTTCTTGCCGAGGTGGACAAAGCTAAATCTTTTGTAGATGAAAATGTTAGTAAAGCAAGAGGTTTAGTGAATGAGGGGAAGGCTCTAGTTGGTGATCTTCAGACCGGAGGGGGTAAGTTACAAGACCTCGCTGAGAACACAACCCTGCAAGCCTCTGGTAAGGTCAATGACCTTCTTGGCGCAACAAGTCTTCGTGGTACAGGAGTAACTCCTAAACCCCAAGGCGGTGGCGGCGGAAGAGGTGGTAGTGGTAGTCTGAGTAAATCAGCAATATCCAATGTCATCAAACAAACACAAAGTGGTGCTCCTGTCGATCTTGCGAAGGCAGTTCAGACCGTGGGTGGTGGAAACGTTGGTGTCGATCCTTCAATCAAACCCATCCTCGCTAAACAAAAAGGATTCTCTAATACACGTGAGTTGGTAGAGAAGGTTGTCGCAGAATGTAAAACTAAAGGAATTGATCCAACTTTGATTAGTGACTTTGTGAAAGTCATGGGTGTCGTGGAAGTGGGTGTTACCACAATCGACACAACAATCACAGACCAAATTAAAGTCGGTTCTCAGGAAAGAAGTATCTGGAAAGAGTCTTTCGATGTTGTTGGTTATCCAAGAGAATTTGATACGTATCAACGGTTTGAGACAGGGGAAATTACTGCAGCGACACAGGCAAATTCGGTTACCGCAGAAAAGAAACCTATTGTATTCCAGACGTGTGATACCAAAGAAGAACTTCAGGCTGAGGTTCGTCTATTCAAACGTGAGATTCGATCTTTGATCATTCACTCTACAGAGTCGTTTAAGAATCAATACTTGACTGCAGAGATGTTACACGAAGATGCAAAGGCCCGTGGATTCCCCACCATTCAGTATCACTATGTAATTCGCAGAGATGGTACGATGCAGAGGGGTATTCCAACAACATTGATTTCAGAACTTGACCCTAGAGAATACAGAAACACATCCATCAACATTGCTATGGTCGGTGGTATTGATGCGCCTAGTGGTACAGAGGGTGCAAACTCGTTTAGATCGGGTAACTCGTTCACTCTTGCACAGTATCAAACTCTAGACACTTTCCTAGATACCTTCTTTAAAGGATATCCTGGCGCCAAAGTATATGGTTATGGTGAACTGGTAGATACTACCAACGAACCGTACTTTAACGTGGAGAAATATGTGCAAAGGAAATTTGGTAAAATACGATGAGTAAGAAGACAGAAGCCGAACAGGGTACTATTCAGGAAAATGAGGGAACTAACCTCTATGGGTTTCAAGACCCCACAGGAGAATTCCCTCGTGAAGATTATTGGGGAGAGAGTTCTATCAACCGTGCAGCACGTGGTGCTGGTGGTGTAGGACAAAAGGACAAACCCAATGATCTCACTATGTCTGCGGTGTTCCCCAATATCGACATGGGTCTTGGTACTGCAACACAGGGCGAAGATGGAACCATTGAGTTCGAAACTAACACGGGACGTTCCAAGTATCCTTATAACAAGGTAACAGAGACTTACTCAGGACATGTCATTGAGATTGACGATACCGAAGGTAACGAACGTGTCCTGATTCGTCATCGTACTGGTTCTGGTATTGAGATGCGTAAGGACGGGTCTATTTGGATCAGTGCAACCAAGGACAAGTATGAGACTGTCGGTGCGGACTGTAAGATTGTAGTCGAGGGTAACACGGAGATTGCCTATGAGGGCAACCTTGATATGTGGGTGGGTGGTAACTTCAACCTAGACGTTGGTGGTAACCAGAACATCAAGATTAAGGGTAACAAGAACGAGAGAGTTGCAAAGGATCACAAACACAGAACCTCTGGTAATTCCGAATATACCACAAAGGGGAATGCAAAGATTTCCACAATGGGCATTCACACCGATGCGTGTCTAGGTGATCTACGTAAGACCATCACAAAAGGTAAACACGAAATCTCTGCAGAGGGGGCAGTAGACTTGGTATCTGATACCACACTCCTTCTTTCGGGTAAAAAGGAGGCGGTCATGGTATCGACTGCCTGTAACATCTCTGGTACAACCGTATCTGCAATTGGTATGAAAGGATCGTTTGGTGGTGACTTCGTAGACTTCTTTGGTAAGTCTTTCTCAGGGCCACTTGGGCCCCAACCCGCATCTGGTGCTGCCTTCTACGGATCGGTGATCGGGACTTCTCTATTCTCAACTTTCTCACAGTTTGCGGGAGAGTCATTACGTGCGGGAACTGCGGGTGCATTGGGCCCGCCTGGTTGGGGTCTTGCTGTAGTTCCTCCGGTTGTTCCGATTCCACCTACATCACCCCCTCCTAAAGCTGCATTAGTCGGACTTCACCTTGCGGGCGGTGCGTATGCGATTCGTACCGTAACCATCGATGCGGGTGGGACACTGAAATCAAAAATTCTCAAAACAGACTCCTATGGTGGTGTCTTTGATGATGGTGAACCTACGACTCAAGAAGCACGATCTGCAATGCGAGATGCTTCAAACAAAGATGCGATTGGTGCGTCACTGGCAGTAGACGGTGTTATCAGTGACAAACTTGACGATGTTGTTCCACCCAACATTGGTAGAACGGCTGGTAAAGCAAGAACAACACAATTTGGTAACACGCCTTTGGGTAATACTATCAAAGGACTTGGTAAACAATTTACAGTATCGAAACTAGAAGAGGAAGTGGAGTTACCTCCGCCTCAAATAAGAGTGAGTGAGGATTCGGCATGATATATTTAGCAGACCCCGTTTATAATCCGGAACAACACAATCCGGTACAGATCACATCCAAGATTAAACTTGCAAAGGGCATTTCCATTGCAACATTCTTAGGATATGGTGCACCTTCTTTGGGACACATTGGTAGTGCGGAACAGAGAGCACAGGTTGCACGTAACTTATTGTTGCACGCTGACATCATGAATATGGTCAATGCGGACAAAGACTTTTTTCGTGATGTTAGAATAAAGGTATCAGAAGGACTGTATGCTGCAGGCCCAACAGAGACCATTGCGGGTGACAATCTTCTGAAAGCAGATGGACGTATGATTGGTTATCAAGTGATCAATGGTTTTGGTAAACTTGATTTGGAAAGAACATTCGATGTTGCTGTCTATCTCAAGGACAATGCGAGATTCAAAAGACTTGTTCTGGACTACGATACGTATAATCCAGACGGTTCTTTGACAGCTACTATCTTAGTAGAGTTTCCTATGATTCCTCCCACTTATGATGTGGTGTTCAAACAAGATATTCAGACACAATACAACGGAACCTTATTTTCCAATAAAGAACTCGTAGAAGTCTTGCCAAAATAGTATAAATAGAATTAGTCTAACACAAGAGAACTAAGATGGCAATAAAACGTGCTCTGTCAATAGAGGATCGCAATCTAGATACAGTTACCTTCAAAACCACAAGGAACCGTAAGAATCTAGATATCGACTTGGGATTCTCCCCCAAACCTACAACGGGAGACATCTACAAGAAGACTGAGGCGCAGGCAGTCAAACAGGCTGTTCGTAATCTTCTGACTACAGGTAAATACGAAAAACCATTCCAACCGGATTTTGGTGCACGTCTGTACGACTTTCTCTTTGAACTGGACACGCTATATGATGGAGAAGCAATCATCAACAACGTCTATGAGTCAATTAGAGTTTATGAACCTAGAGTTGATTTGAGGACACTGGAAGTGATTCCTAGAATTCTACCAGACCAAAACACTCTGCAAGTTGATGTTATTTTCAAAGTAATAAATTCAGGTGATGAAGTGCAGCTCACCACAACATTAAATAGGTTAAGGTAATGGCGACAACTATCAAATCGTCCTCGTTGGACTTTGCAAGTATTAAGAACAACCTTAAGTCGTTCTTACAGGAGAAAGAGGAGTTCAAAGATTATAACTTTGAAGCCTCTGGTCTATCGAACCTATTGGATGTCCTTGCGTACAACACACACCTAAACGGTCTCACCGCAAACTTTGCATTGAACGAGTCGTTTCTTTCGACCGCTCAGTTGCGTAGTTCTCTGGTGCAACTATCAGAAGCCATTGGTTATATTCCAGACTCCAAGACCGCATCCGAAGCCATTATTCGAATGGGTATGAACCTATCAAACGTTGCGGGACGTGAAGCCACGATTACTATTGCGTCTGGTTATCAGTTCACCTCCAAGGTTGATGCTGTAAAATATACATTCCAAACTAACGAAACGTTGATTGCTTCCGACGATGGTGCTGGTTACTATCAATTTACGACACTTGATGGGAAAGACAAGATTCCTGTCTTTGAAGGTCAGAAGAAAGTTAGAAGTTTTATTGCTGGTAGTAACGACGAAAATGCTGTGTATATCATTCCCGACAAAAATATGGATATCGATACTGCAGTGGTCAAGGTCTATGAAAACACGAGTACGACAAAATTTGTCACGTACACAAGCATTCTGAAAGCAACAACGATCAGCGAACAATCCACACTGTACATCCTCAAGGAGATGCCTAACGGTTACTTCGAATTGAGTTTTGGTAACGGTACAACATTGGGTCAGACACCAATTCCTGGCGGTAAAATTGTAGTCGACTATTTGTCTGTAAATGGTGCAGCCGCAGATAATGCGTTAATCTTTGAACCTAGTTCAACAATCAAAATTACCAATACCGTATCAAGAACTCCTGTGGTTAGCACATACTCCAAGTCTGTGGGTGGTGGAGAGAAGGAGTCTATCGAATCGATTCGTAAGAATGCTCCTTTCCAGTATGCTTCACAGAATAGGATGGTTACCTTTGCGGACTATAATTCGCTTATCCTGCGTAACTTTTCTACGCTTATTAAGGACATTTCTAGTTGGGGTGGAGAGGACAATATCAAACCTGAGTTTGGTGTTGTCTTCACGTCTATCGAATTCCAAGATGACGTGGGCGAGAATAGAAAACAAGTAACCAAAGATGCTATCGTCGATCTCGCAGCACAAATTGCAGTCGCTACGTTTGGTATTAAGTTTACCGATCCTGTTAAGACGTGGGTTGAAACAGAGGTGTTCTTTAGATTCAACCCTAACCTAACAACCCTGTCCCTGAACACAATTCAGGAAAATGTCAGATCGGTAGTAAATAATTATTTTGCAAAGAACACAGGTAAGTTTGGACAGGCTTTCCGTAGATCGAACCTGTTAACTCTAGTTGACGATGTTTCTCCTTCAGTCCTTTCTTCTCGTGCAGAAGTTAAGATGCAACAGAGATTCTTCCCGTCCTTGTTAGTAGAACAAGATCACACACTTGATTTCCCTGTAGCGATTGCATCCCCCGACGATGTTCTGTATAGAATCACATCGTCCACTTTCTCATATAAAAATCAGAACTGTCAGGTGAGAAATCAGCTCAACTCTAATAAGTTGCAAGTGATCAACCTAACAACTAATAAACCTATTGTAGATAATGTGGGTTCTTATAACGCTGACCTTGGTAAGGTAGAGATTGTCGGTCTACAGGTGGATCAGGTTATTGGTGGTAACAACTACATTAAGTTGGCGGTAGTTCCTGCAAACCAGTCCGTTATACTTCCGACAAGAGAATACATCTTAAATCACGATTCCGCTAGATCGGTTGCACGTGCAGTAATAACGGATGCAGATAACTAATGAGTCATACAGTAGTAGATAGAACTCTTATCGATATTGGGAGACGTGAACCCAATATCCGTGAGTATGTGATTGATGAGGCTCTCCCACAACATATTGTAGAGAGTTATCCCAACTTTGTCAAGTTTCTTGAGGGTTATTTTGACTTTGAAGAAACGATAGAGTCTCCTTCACATCTCATTCAAGAACTATTCTACACACGTGATATAACTCAAACAGACTTGAAATTGTTGTCCTTCATTGAGGACGAACTCCTTCTTGGACAGTCATACTTCGAAGGTTTCCAAGATAAGAGAGCGGCTGCAAAATATTCAAGTACTCTTTATAGATCGAAGGGTACGAAGTATTCTATTCAACAGTTCTTTCGAACGTTCTTTGCTATTGACCCCGATGTGGTCTACACAAAGGAACAAATTTTCAACGTTGGTGAATCTAGAATTGGTGCGGAATCTCAGAGATACATCACCGATGATAAATTATATCAACAATTTGCAATTCTGATTAAGAGTGAACTCTCAGTATCGCAATGGAGAAAACCATACAAGTTGTTTACGCACCCTGCTGGTATGTACCTTGGTGCGGAAGTACAACTTGTTGGTGTGTTTGATCTAAACATTCAGGATCAACCACCTCCGGGCTTACAAGATATTCCTGAGTTCGAACTTGAAGGTTTTGCATCACTTCAGCCCAGAGCGATCACAAGTGCTACTGGTCTGTTTAATTTCAACGCACCAGATGGAACAGTACAAGTGTTCAGAACAACTCTTGGTTCAGAATCTACATATCCGAACCCTGGCGGTAACGATATTATCGACCTACAGAACAGAACGGTTGGTGAACTTGCTGACATGTACTCGTCCTTGGCTGAGTACCTTGAAGCAGATGCACCTACATTCGACGAAGATTCGGATCGTCAAGGATCGTCTATGGACTTCTCTTCTACAGAAACTATCGATCAAGACAAGTTCGATTGGGTGGATTCAGACGGAATCACTAACCTTGATGAATTGCTGGATTCTGACTACAATAAAAATATTGACAACACATATGTACCGTAAATTGGTATAAATAGAACTATAAGTTTTTAGGGTAAACCGACAATGACTAGACAGGTAATCAACAGAGGAACAACTGCGAATGACGGAACGGGTGATACCCTCCGTAGCGCAGGCCTGAAGATTGAACAGAACTTCCAAGAAATCTATGAGAAACTTGGTGGAGATAGTTCTGTCCTCATGCCTAAGGTTTCTTTTGACAGTGACCACCTTATCCTAAATGGTAACATCTGGGATACCAAGATTGGTAAAGAAGAACCCACTTCTGATAACACGATTCTCTTCCCCGACTTTACGGGCGAAGTGACGGTTGACTCTGCAACTCAGACAATCGCAAACAAGACGGTTCTTACTACAACCTTGGTTCAGCCTTTCATTGCGGAGAGTGCGGATGCGGTTCATACGTTCCACATCCATGCACTACCTTTGTCTCAGTACACAGACATCTATCTGCCTTCTCTGACAGACAGTGATGAGTTTACCTTCAACGATCACACTCAGACCCTAAACAACAAGACAATTAATGCACCTATGTTGAACAATCCTAAGATTGGAACAGAGTTGCAAGATAGTGCTGGTAACCAACTTATTGAGTTTATCTCAACGCCTGGAGCCGTCAATCACTTTAAGATCACCAATCAAACCAACAACAACACACCTGTGTTTGAAGCAGTTGGTACAGATGCCGACATCGATCTTGGTTTGAAAGCAAAAGGTGATGGTGGTGTAGAAATTCAGAGTAAACTGAAACTTGGTTATCAGATCATGACATCTAACGGTGGAGTTGATGTTAATGTGCCTCTCACATTCTTTAACGCTGGTGGTGCTTTGACTATCACCATGCCCGATGGTGCGGAGAGAGGTGAGATCAAGTATCTGGTTAACCAGAACAGTGGTACTGCGACGATTACACCCGCAAATTTGCAGAACTTCAGTACAATAACATTACCAGTAAATCACTCATGCACTCTCGTTTGGGATACAGCTGAATGGATCGTAATAAATACAGGCATCGATTCCGCTGGTGCAATATTAAGTTAAATAGGACAAACAAATGGCAGCCGTAGTTTTTGACAGACAAAGAAAGAACTCTATCAGAGATATCCTGATCGATATCAAGGACTCTGATAATTATTACTATGCGGGCATTGGACGTTCT
>Ga0181561_10000084_pt1 | contig 65939 bp, 58 predicted proteins | sample 011ome_19_FD_133760 | JGI IMG/M metagenome (GOLD analysis project Ga0181561, IMG submission 133760) | Coastal salt marsh microbial communities from the Groves Creek Marsh, Skidaway Island, Georgia - 011510BT metaG (megahit assembly) | ecosystem: Environmental > Aquatic > Marine > Intertidal... | reverse complement strand
ATGGTGAGAGGGGTTAGCAATTCAACAAAGTTGGCACTGAATATTCCATCGATGTCATTTTTATTTATACCAGCATCGGCAACGGCCTTTTCCACTGCCTGTGCCATGATTTCCATATGGTTCATTCCTGGAAGGCCTGTAAATTCTGTCAGACCAACTCCAACTACTGCAGCGCTACCTCTTAATGTGTCTACCATTCCTTGTCCCCCTGCTCCTTGTTGTAAAAGACGACAGCGGGCTTCTCTTCAATCATGCCGACATGTGCACTAACTGCCATGCCAATAGCAACGTCAGTTGGCTCGACATCCATTACCTGGCTCATCATTCGAGGGCCTTCCTCGAGATCAATCAGTGAAATATTGTAGTCGCCTCCCCGTTCAGGTTTACGACGCACGACCGATGTTGAATAAACGGTTCCACGTCCACTGGGTTGGACCCACTTCAAACTGGATGAGCCACAGTGATTGCATAACTGGCGCGGATAAAAAATATGCTGGCCACAATCCTTGCATTGCTGAATCTTGAATTCACCTTTTGCAAGATTGTCCTCGTAGGTCTGCAAGGGTCCTGGATTTTCAATTGGGATTTCTTTGCTCAAAACGACTTCCTGAAAATAGTATTAAAATTTCTCTCTTGTCCCCTTTAGGGGGCTGGAATTCTAGCATGAAATTGACAAAGCCCCTGCCCTCGTTCATGCTCCGCCACTGCTTCAATCCCGGTGAATCCAGCACATCATGGAATTTGAATTAACCATCATCAGTATTACCCTGCTCGTTGGTGCAGGATTTCTAGCAGGTTTTATCAATACTATTGCAGGGGGCGGTTCCATGCTCACTCTTCCTGCATTTATGATCCTGGGACTCCCCGCCGATATCGCCAATGGCACCAACCGGGTTGGCATTTTCCTGCAGTCTTTGGCAGGCGCAAGAGGTTTTCACAAGGAAGGCAAGCTGGCTCCCGCCACGATAGTGCCAACCCTGGTGCCAACGTTGATTGGTGCATTTCTTGGTTCCATTCTCGCCTCCTACCTGCCTGTGACCTGGCTTAAACCCGCTTTACTGGGCACCATGCTGGGCATGGCAATACTCATGCTGGTGAAACCATCAGTTGTTGCGCCTCCAGAAGGAACGCCTACTTTTACCCTGGGAGAAAAACCCATCGCAGTGCTGGGCCTGTTTTTTGCCGGATTTTACGGCGGATTTGTCCAGGCGGGAGTTGGCTTTTTGCTTATCGCGGCCTTGGCCGGTGGTTTGCGCTATGACCTGGTTCGCGCCAATGCACTGAAGATGGCCATCACTGCAGCTCTTACTGTCATAGCCCTGATTGTATTTATTCTTCGAGATCAGGTGATGTGGGTTCCCGGGCTGGTCATGGCTGTTGGTACTGTTGCGGGCGCCTCGTTAAGCGTCAAATTTGCCATCAGGGTTCCCCAGACAGTGCTCAAGTGGGTGTTGTTCGTGATGGTGCTTATCACGTGTGCAGCTGCGTATTTTAGTTAAGCCTCAAGTCTCAAGTCTCAAGTCTCAAGTCTCAAGTCTCAAGTCTCAAGAATTATGATGGCGGGAATATTTCGTCGAGGGTTAACTTGTTGCTGGAGACTGGTGACTGGAATCTGAAAAATCTCCAACCAGGCCAACTTCGTTACTGACCCTGCGAATCATCATCCATGCAAACGCGCATGCCAGTATATTTCCAAGCGCTGCCCCAATGAAAAGTCCCTGCAATCCCAGTAGCAGGGATCCCGCAAACGCGAGTGGAATATAAAACACCATCAGGCGGGTAAAGGTTAGCAGCAAGGCAATGCGAGGACGTCGCAACACATTCAGCGAGACCATACACAACACCACTACGCCATGGGCACCATAGGTCAGAGGCAGAATCCAAAGATAAGTCTTGATGACTATGATCACCTCAGGATTGCTACTAAACAGGTTAGCGATACTGTCACCCATAATCAGCAGCAAGGCATACACTAGACACTGAAAGCCCAGAACGAATTTAAGGCAGCCCATTAACGCTGCGTAGGCCCGGTCATTTCTTCCCGCCCCGGTATTTTGTCCGATAAACATCGGCAGGGTGGAAGATAATGCCATGACAACAATCAGGCTGATGGTTTCAATACGACTGCCTACACCGAATCCGGCTACGACCTCTTCTCCGAACCTGGCCACCATGGCTGTCATCATGGCAGCCGCCAATGGCGTCATAAGATTTGCCCCCATGGCTGGAATTCCAATACCCAGGATCTGCTGCCAGTTTTCACGCAGGTGCTGCCAGCGCGGAAATGCAAAATCCAGCAATTTTTCATGAAATCCCAGCACGAAAAAAGACACCAGCGAAGTGATTGAAGCGGCCAGCAAGGTCGCAACGGCTGCACCACGAATACCCATTTCCGGAAAAGGACCAATACCGAAAATCAACAAGGGATCAAAAAGTATATTTAGAAAGGAAAGACAGGCTGCCAGTGTGGCTGACATTTTGATATTGCCCATGGAACGAAACGTGCTGTTTCCAATCACTACCAGCATCAGGAACGGGATAGCGACCAGCAATATTTTCATATAGTCGAGAATATAGGGAAGTGTTCTTTCATCAGCACCCAGCATTCGAAACAAGGGCGACAGGATCATGGAACCAATAGATACCATCGTTATCGCGAAGACTACTGCGAAGAACAAACCATCACTGATTAGCCGGGAAGACTCTGAAAACCGGTTTTCTCCCACAAGCCGCGAATTCAGTGAACTCATCCCCATTCCGATACCCAGGGCCATACTGATATAAACCATGTAGATGGGAATGGCAAAACTCGCAGCGGCCAGCTCTACAGTCCCCAGGCGACTGATGAAAAAGGTATCCACTATACCCATCAGATGCATGGCCAGGTTGCCAATCATGGCCGAAAAAGTCAGGCGAATCATCAGGGGTCTGATGGGATCGGAAACTATACGGCGGGACCGTTCGGCGGCTTTCTCACTCATGGTGCGCCATTATATAGAAAGGCTGAAGAATTTATTCGTGCCAAAGACGAGCATAGCTCGCCCAACAAAGCTCAAATTTTGGTGGCGTCGCGAGTGAAGACCAGGCTAGGCAAAAGTTAAGTTCGAGATCGCGAACAGTACATGCGGCCACGTGAGTGGTTCGGACTTAACTTTTAACAACGTCTGGTCGAGTGTAGCAGCCACAAGGTATGTTTTTCATAAGAAATAAAAAAAGGGCCGGAGCCCTTTTTTATTGCTTATGAATTTTAATATTCGACGTAAGGAATCATGCGTCCAAAGATGATCACGCCAACCCAAATGGCTATAGACAGGGCTGCAATCACCTTGGCCCTGAATTCCGCATCTTCGCCATCAGCAAGTTGCTGCAATTCCTTGTGCTCACCAAACCAGAACCAGAGCGCATTCAGACCGGCAATGACGATCAGGCCCATTTTCCACTGGAAGGCGATATTCGGAAAATAGCGGAAAGGATCTGCACATAAAAATGCTATGCCAGTAATCAGGTTGACGCTGAACGCGATAATCGCTACTGGAATAAACTTCAGTGCGGCATTCATGTTAATGAAGCGGCCAAATCCTATTACGCGCACATCAATCACCAACAGACTGCCAAACATAATGGTCAGACCAATAAAATGAATAGTCTCCATCATGGGGAAGAGCCAGAAGATGTTGCGCATCTGCTCTCCTACCCACGTGGCTTCAAACCAGGAGGCTAACGGTGCATAAGTATCATAATCCATAGTGCTTCACCCCCTTACAGATAAGCCATGAGGCGGCCGGTAATAACACCGCCAAACCAACAGGCAATACAGGCTGCTGAATAGAGTTTCATCATGCCCTCACCCTTGCCGCTTCTTACACTGTTCATTACTACTTTCATCAGGATTCCGCCTGCAACAATAAATGCAATTTTCAGCTGGAATGAACCCTGGAAAAAGTAAGTAGTAGGTGTATTACAGAAAAGAATCAGACCCGATACCAGGTTGATCACAAAACCTATCCACCCGATGATGAACAACTTGTCAAAGGCCAGCATTGAAATATCTTTTGCAAAGCCCAGAGCCCTGAAGTTCAGAGCTACAACAACGCCCATCACAGTAGCCATGCCAACAGCATGGCTGGAGAGCACAATTGGATATCCCCAAAGGGATTCACGAATGAAAATTCCAAGGGAACTTTCTTCTAGCCAAACTAAAAAACCCATAGTTTTTATCCACTATACGAACCGGTAACTTGTACCGGGATTACAACACAAATAAAAAGGCACGGAATAGCAAAGGCAGAGACTGAATAGAGACTGGTTGATCAATATCAAGAAAATGCGCCGTGTTTAACCGGTCTTATTATTTGCCCCCTTGTCGCTTGTCCTGCAAAAATTTAAAACTTACAGGCAAACGATTTTTCTTATAATTAGCATTTGTCGACAGTTATATACTGTATGAACACAAGCCTCGTGATTCTCTTGGTAAAGTAAACTACATTCCACCAAGATTCAAGCAGTTACAGGTTTTTGGAACAATTACAGAAACCTGCGATTATTGTAATGATCAACAAAGAGGAAGTATGAAAATAATAAGGAAACGCAGCTCCTAGTATCCGTGTTTTCTGCTGCCCAACAATCCTGAAAGAGACAATACTGAGTATGGCAACAACACGCCTGCATGCGCTTGATGCGATTCGAGGTTTTGCCTTGCTGCTGGGACTATTTGTCCATGGAAGCATGTCATTCTGGCCCGGCCTTCAGGATTATGGCTTTCCGATCTCGGATATTTCAAAAAGCACCACGCTGGGTATGATGTTTTTCGTGCTGCATATGTTCCGCATGGCTGTATTTTTCCTGATCGCCGGCTTCTTTGCACACCTTTCCCTGCACAGAAAAGGTCCCGCGGACTTTCTGAAAGACCGACTCAATCGCATTGCCCTGCCAATGATCATAGGCTGGGGCATTTCACTGGTCATGATTATTCCCGTTGCCCTGTGGGCAGCCAGCAAACTGTATGGCGTTGATTATCTTTCAGCTCTCGAATCAGCACCTCAACAGGATGCTCCTTCGTCACCCTTGCTAATACATTTCTGGTTCCTGTATTACCTGCTCTGGTTTTATATCCTGGCCGTTGCCTTATCTGTGATGTTGTCAAAACTGGATAGCCGCGGGCGACTCATGACAATGATCACCTCAGCAGTTTTTTCCCTGTGTCGGTATGGCGTCCTGGTACTTATCACGACAGGAATTTCAGCCTGGGTTTTTTATCAACGTGAGCCATGGCTTTACTGGGCTGGAATTCCTACACCAACCGAAGCGGTCTGGAATGAGGCGCCAGCCTTTTTTATTTACGGTATGGCTTTTTCAATCGGCTGGTTTTTTGACAGAGAAAGGGAGTGTTTCAATATTTTAAAAAATCACTGGTTGGCCTATCTGGTGATAGCAATCCTCGCAACGCTAATCAGCATGACCCGGCTGGACAGCAGCAACATGATCAGCACCGGTTATATGACAGACGTAGAAAAACTGAACTTTGCCATGTGGTATTCCCTGGCTTCATGGTGCTGGATTTTTGGTCTTGTTGGTGCGGGCATGAAATTCTTCGACCAGGAAAACAGCACACGACGTTACCTGTCAGATGCTTCCTACTGGATTTATCTGGCACATATTCCCATCCTTTTTTTCCTGCAAACGCTTTTCATGGATATACCTCTTCACTGGACAATCAAGTTCCCCCTGATCCTGCTTATTGCCACACCTGTTTTATTGTGGACATACAAACACTGGGTACGGTATTCCTTTATAGGTAATGTGCTCAATGGCCCGCGCCAACGTCCCGACAACCTGGGCTCAACCTGAGACAAAATCCTAGTTACTGGCCGGCTTAAATCGCTTATACTGCCTTGCAGTTTTCACCCGGACGGCCCTGACCCGTTTAAACAAATCGCCCTACAGACTCCCATATATTCTTCATGGATGAGACTCTTTTTTTAAACTATTCCGAAAAGTTCAAGGATTATTCCGTGGAAAGGGAGTTCAGGAATACCATTTATCCTGACGATAAAAAACAGACAAAAATCCTGCTGCTCTTTTCGGCTCTCCTGCTGGCCGCCATGGTCATTAATAATGTCATTAGCAGTGATATTTATACTGGCAATATCATTCTCCCGGGGGTAATCCTTACCATTGAAGCACTAGGGGTCGCGATCCTGCTCCTGGTGATATACCTGATGGATAAGACCGAAGACTACGCCATCTTTGATATTACCTTTTTCATCCTGATGATATTTTTCAGTGTGCTGGTTTTGTATGACAATATTCTTCGTCCCTCAGATTTCATGGGCTCTTTTTCCCTGTGCATCTATATTATTTATTATGTCTTTATTCCTATACCGACTCGTTTCCAGCTGCCTCCAAGTCTTCTTTTAACTGCAGGCCTGACTATCATTATGGTCTTGTTCAAAGAACCCAATTATCCGTCTCAAGTCTCCATTTTTATCCTGTCTTCAATTTTCCTCAATGTCAGTTGTCACATCATGGCTGTTAAGCTTGGCCGTTCCAAGCGCATCAGTTTTGTCACCGAGCTCAGGGAAAAACGTTCGATCAAGGAATTGAAGAAAACCAGGGAAGAAATCAAGATGCTCTCAGGTATTTTGCCGATTTGCTCAAGCTGCCTGAAGATCAAGGATGACAAGGGTACCTGGCAGAGAACTGACACCTATATCATGGAGCATACTGAAGCCAAGTTTTCACACAGTATATGTCCGGAATGTACCAACCGGTATTCAAGAAGAAATTTTTAGGACTATTCCCGGATACTACTCCCTTACCATCTCCAGGTAGCCCACGCCTATTTTTTCACCACTGTCATAATCGGTGACGTCAACGGCTCCTTCCCAGTACTGAAAAGTCAGATCCATTAACTGATCCTGAAACAGGGCATTGATTAGCCAGTCATTGCTTCCAAACTGCATACGCCACTGGGTGGTATAGCGTGTTCCATCCGGGGCAATCCAGTCCTGAATTTCCTGGAGGGTAATATCTGAATTTGTCAGGGTTCCATCAAAGCCCATCAGGCTGATAGTTTTCCCAGCACTGTATGGATGGCTTTGCCCCTCTAGATCCCTGAGCTGGTAGTACATCAACTCGGATCCGTCATTCAGCTGCAGAGAAAACCAGTCCCAGCCACTCTGGTTTGCCGACAACGCGCTGGTACTCCATTCCCGGTCCAGCCAGCTTTCCCCGGACACAGGAATCGATTCGCCATCCAGGTATATCTGGCCGCTGGTTTCTATCCTGGTGAGACTGTAATAGTAGGAAGCATTGCCTGGTTCATCGTTTTTCTGACTGAGACCATCATTACCCTGCAGCACGGGGTCTTTACGGGGAGTGAGATGCAGCGATATCGCAAAATCCTCTGCAAGAATTTCCAATTCCCAGGGGAAGTCGCTGTTAGCCGAGATAATTTGCCAATCCTGGATCCAGAGTCGAAAAGGGTCTGACTGTACCCCGGCCAATCCAGGTGATTCACGGGAAAAAATCTCGTTAGCATAATGCTGCCGGTTTTGGACATCACTGATGGCCGCATGGGCCATCCAGACATGGCTGGTGCACCATGGATTATTTTCATCACAGGTTTGATTTTCTTCAGACCGGATGGCATTGGCAAAAAACGTCACCTGGTAGCCGAATTGCCTGCCTGATTCACTCTCTACATTTCCCGTCAGGTACCACCATTCATTGCGAAAGCCCGGATGCCGTCCGTGATCAGCGGGGAATAAAAACTGTCGCGGCTCTGCAGCCAGCTGGAAACCTTCTGTCTGCCCACCTGCAAGATAAGCTGCTGCCGTCAAACGTTGATTGGCAATAGTGTCATCCGGCTTTTGACAACTGGCCATGAATAGCAAAAAAAGGAATATGAAACATACCCTCTGGAAATAAATACCTTTCAGCTTTTGCCTAATCACTATTCTTCCCTGAGCGCCATTGCTGGCCTGATCCTGGCGACGCGCCAGGCCGGGTAAATGCCGGCTAATACAGCGGCGATTACGGCCAGCATTATTCCCTCCAACAATACTGATTCCGGTAAAAAATGCTGCATGGTCCAGCCAAAAGAACGTCGGTTGATAACATCAATCAGGATATCTGACATCATCAGGCCAAGCGGGATGGCCAGGATTCCTGCACACAGCCCAAGTAGTATGGTTTGTTTCATGATCAACCCGGACGTCTGGACGGTCGTCATTCCGGTAGAGCGCAATATGGCGAACTCCCTGGCTTTTTCTAACTGCAGTGCCATCAGTGTGCTGACCACTCCAACAAAGGCGACGAGAATAGCGAGGAGCCTTAGTACATTGGTTATAGCAAAAGTACGGTCAAAAATTTGCAGGGTTAATTCTCGCAACTGACTGTTAGCCACCACGTTGAAATTACTTTCGTACGAAGAAAGCAGCACTTCCAGTTCCGACACCACGAGGTCCGCATTGCTGCCAGGTGTAATATCCAGCGTCACCCGGGTATAAGGTTCAAGATTCCAGTGTCTGTCATAGCCTGATGCGTGCATGTGAACCATACCGGTGCCTGAAGTGTAGTCATAAAAAATTCCCAGCACAGGAAAGTCCATCATACCTGTATCCGTTAACACGGAAATTGTGTCGTTCACTGTTAGCTGCTGCAGATAGCCAAGAGGTTCAGAAATAAATACGCCCTGCCCGAGATTAAAATTGCTAAACCCGTCTTCACCAATCTCTTTCATTAAAAACTTATCTTCACCCGGAATATCATTTACGCCGAGGACAACAGGACCAAACTCCGTTTCAACTTGATCAAGAACCGAGAAGTGAATCGCAGAAATAGTATCCATGTTGGCAATGTCTGATAACAGGTCACCAGGTAATCCTTCCGACATTGCAGATTCGGATAGTACAGTTAACTGAATATCGCCTGGCAGTGATTGTTCAAGCCAGACTATTACGGTGCCCCTGAAACTGCCGACCATCACCCCTACGCCTACAGTCACAGAAACGGCTACGCAAAGAGCGGCAACAGCGAGGCCTGTGCGATTGATGGCAGAACGGGTATTTCGCAGTGCCAGCATCCCGGACAGCCCAAGAAAGCCGGTTCCTGCAGCCTGAATAAATCTTAGTCCCTGAATCAGTAGAAAAGGCACAAGCAAACAAAAACCAAAAACAATCAACGTGAGGGAAACAAAACCGATAACCAGGGAACCATACTCAGGAAGCAGCATTAGCCAACCTGCCCCCATCAGGGCTGCACCGCCTGCAGCCAGCCAGGGGACTTTTTGCTGCCAGTCACTCCCCTGCGCCGCCTGGTGATGCAATGTCACTGGTTTACAGGTTGCTGCGTACCAGGCAGGCAAGACGGCTGACAACAAACTGAGTATCACTCCCAGAGCAAGTCCCTTACCCAGTACCCATGGCTCCACCATGAAACCTGACACCGAGAGGTCATAGTAAAGTGCATCCACTGTTCCTGTGACCATCACAACGAGATAGCTGCCAAGGATAAAGCCCGCTACCACCCCCAACAGACTAGCGAGTAATCCAGCGCAGGCATTCTCGAGCATGACAAGGGAAAACAATTGTTTGCCAGTGACTCCCTGGGCACGAAAGATCGCCAGTGTCTGTTGACGCTGGATTACTGACAAGGTCACCGTGTTATAGATTAACAGTCCTGCAACAAGTAATGACAACAGGCTCATCGCGAGCAGGTTTATATAAAAGGCATTGCTCATCTGCTCAACATTTTCAGTACGTGACTGCGCATTCACCAATGCCAGGTTAGAAGGGAGCCAGTTTTGCAACGGGGATATCTCAGTTTCCGAAAGGACAAGATCAATACTGTCCAGCGTGCCTTTTCGACCAAGTAATGACTGGGCGGTAGCAATATCACCCAGGATAATATCGCCACTAATTTGATCCTCGGGAATGTTGAAGGTGGCTGCTAGAGATATCGAATGTATTCCCGCAGATGTCTCCACATCAAAAGTACCCCCTACCTGAATCCCCAGTGAGGAGGCGAGACTCTCTTCAATGACAACGGCATCATCAGTGCCAACAAGTGAAACCAGGTTGCCATTGATACCAAGAATATTCTGCGGGACTCCTGGCCGCTGCCGCGCCATGGTCATTTCGCTGATGACATCAATGCCTACCAAAGTCATCTCCCTGTCATTGACCTGCAGCCTCCCACTGATGGTCGGCGCAGCGCGGCGAATACCCAGTTCTGTTTTCAATCGGGTAAACAAGGCATCAGGAATACCATCTGATCCAGCAACAATCTGGTGAGTAATATTGCCATTGAGAATCTCAATGGAACTGGTGAATGCCTGTCTTGCGCTGTTATTGGCAAGATCCACTGCGACCACCATCATCACGCCTATCGTGATACCCAGAATATTCAACGAGGATTGCCAGCGATGCTGCATCGCATAGCGCCAGGCGCTGCGCCATAAAAGTGAAGTGTTTACGGGCTTACCAGGCAAATTCACCGTGCTGCTCCGAGATAATGCCCTCTTCCAGGGTCAGTATCCTGTCAGTAGTCCTGGCTACAGCCAGGCTGTGAGTCACAAGTAACAGGCAGCTGTCTCTTTCAGCAAGCACCTCATGCAATACCGCCAGGACTTCTTCACCCGTGCGGGCATCGAGATTGCCAGTAGGCTCATCAGCCAGGACGATGGCCGGCGAATGGACAAGCGCCCTGGCAATCGCAACCCGTTGCTGTTCCCCGCCAGAAAGCCTCGAGGGAAAGCGGTGTTCCTTGCCAGCCAGCCCCAGGCGTTGCAGCAGGTTATGGCTCTTATCCAGGGCATCACTGCTATTTTCACCATTGAGCTCCAGGACAAGGGCAACATTTTCCAATGCGGTCAGGCTGGGGACGAGGTTAAAGAACTGGTAAATAAAACCAATGTGCTGACGCCGGAAAACTGTGCGCTGTGTTTCCGTCTGGCTTGCAATATTTTCACCATCCAGGGTAATTATGCCGCTGTCAGGTATATCGATTCCTGCTACAAGGTTTAGCAGGGTGGTTTTACCACTGCCACTGCGACCAAGCAGCGCCAGCTTTTCTCCCTGAGCGATGGACAGATTGACATCCTTGAGTACTGAATGAACGGTATCGCTTTCAGGATAGCTGTGTGAAACAGCTGAAAGCTGGATCAGGGAAGTGTCACGGGATGAATTACTTATCAGACTGCTCATTGATCAAAGGTGCCGGCTGTGCAATACCAAAGCCTTGCACATAATCGACGCCCAAATCAACGAGCTTTTTCAGGATATCCTTGTCCTCAACAAATTCTGCAATAGTCTGCTTGCCCATGGCGTGAGCCATATCATTGATTGCCTTGACCATGGCGAGATCAACAGGGTCAGTGACGACGTCCTTGACGAAAAACCCGTCGATTTTCACGAAGTCCACCGGCAGGCTTTTCAGGTATGCAAAGGATGACAGGCCACTGCCAAAATCATCCAGGGCAAAACTGCAGCCGAGTTGTTTGAGAGTTTTAATGAACTGGCTGGCATTGGTCAGGTTCAGGATTGCGGCTGTTTCGGTAATCTCAAAACAAAATTTATGTGCAGGCAGATTCGACAAACGAAACTGGTCCACAATTTCCTGAAGGAATTTTTCATCACTGAGTGACTGGCCTGATAAATTTACTGAGCAGAACTGCATCTTGTCGATCTGTTCAGGATATTTCCTGAACCAGTTGAATACCGCATCAAGTACCCAACGATCAATACGGATTGCAAGATCATAGCGTTCTGCGGATGGAAGAAAACTGTCCGGGAGAACCAGGTTGCCTTCCCTGTCACGCATACGCAGCAACAGTTCGAAATGACTATTACCCCTGTCGATTACTGTGCTGACTTCATCAACATGGGATATGGATTGTTGCCAAAGCTCCATCCTGCCTTCATCCAGTGCAGAATTGATACTGGAAACCAGGCGCATTTCGCCATGGCGCTCTTCCAGCTCTACATCGTCGAAATGATAGACATGAATACGGTTTCGACCGGCATCCTTGGCCGCGTAACAGGCTGTATCAGCGCGCCTGAGTACATCGGAAATGGTTTCGCCATCTTTAGAAATTGGTGTCAGTCCGATACTGGCACCGATGTTAAATGTGCTGTCTTCCCAGATGAAACGAAACTCCTGGACTACCTGACGAATATTGTCTGCAGCTGTGACTGCATTTTTCAGGGGGCAGTTTTCAAGCAATACTCCAAACTCATCCCCTCCCAATCTTGCCAGGGTGTCATCACGACGAATACAACGATGCAATACATGGGAAAGCTGCCGCAATAATTCATCACCTGCCATGTGACCACAGGTATCGTTGATGACCTTGAACTGATCAAGGTCAAGATAACAAAGCACGTTTTCTGTTTTCCTGTCGCATGCTGTTTCAATAACTTCCTGCAGACGATCTTCAAACTCGCGACGGTTAACCAGTCCGGTCAGATCATCGTATGTTGCCTGGTAACTGAGTTGGCGTGACAGCTCATGGGCTTCAGTGATATCCAGAAGTGCACTGCAAATAACCCTGTCGTTTTCAAGCATCAGTGACTTGGTGCTCAATGACAACCACATGGAGGACTGGTCATGTGTCTTGAAAAAGATTTCATGATTTTTAACATCCTTGCCTACACCAAGGACGGTGACCAGGGAGGGATCGTTGCTATGGTCCTGAAAGACTTCCAGAATATTTCTATCAATCAGTTCAGTCGGACTTTTCTGAAAAAGATCAGAAGCCTGACGGTTGGCATATTGAATCATGCCGTCAGAAATGCGACTGATGATGAGTGCAACCGGAGAAGTGTCCGCAATTATCCGGAAGTGATCTCCTCCGAGAGCGAGCGGCTCCATTGTATTTGCTTCCAACAACATACCAAGGCCAGTGTTAACTGTGTAAAACCTGCCGGAAATTCCGGCACTCATGCCTGATGAGACATTATCAAATGTAATGAAAGCACAAGGAAAATAAGTTGATATGCTTCTCAGCCTGCATAATTTCAGGCTAAAACACAAAAATTGTGACGCAGGTTTGATTTAAACTTTCTGCTTTAATATCAGCAGGTTATAGCACAGGGATGTTAGCCTTAGACTGGATTGGCATAATAAAAAAATCGCAAAACAATGTGATTGTTAGTAGTCGAAAAAAGAAAATTCAGATCAGAATTTTCTGTAGGTAACTGGAAATATCTGCAATCTCTTCACTGCAAACACTGTGCTGCATCGGGTAATTTTTGAAACCGGGCTGGTAGCCCAGTTTCTTGAGGTACTTGATCGTATTTTCAGCCATCCATTCAGGTAAAAGCGTATCCTGCGTGCCGTGGAATATCTGAACAGGAAGGCCGGTATTCGCCGGGTGAGGCGTCACCGCTTCTGCGGTGGGAAAGAAAGTAGACAGCCCGAGAATACCGGCAAGGGGCTTGTCATAGGTGAGTCCTGCCTGCAGGCAAACCGCCCCGCCCTGGGAAAAGCCCACCAAGACTATTTGTTCACTGGCAATCCCTCGTTCAATTTCCCGGTCGATAAACTTGTGGATCTCGGCAGAGGAGGCCATCAACTGGCCCACATCTATATTGCGTTCACCGTGTTTAAGGATATCGAACCACGCGCGCATTTCCATGCCGCCATTGATGGTGATTGACTTGACCGGTGCATGGGGCAGGATGAATCGTATTCCCATGGACCCAGGCAGTTTCAGTTCAGGAACAATGGGTTCAAAGTCATGGCCGTCTGCCCCAAGCCCGTGCAGCCAGATAATACTGGCAGTGACTTCTTCACCGGTTTCGATTTCTATTGCTGGTAAAATTTCCATTCAACGATTGTATTCCCCATACTCTGTTTCACCAAATCAAATATCTGGAGTGTCGAGCACTGATATGTCTGAAAATTCTTTTCCGAAACGCTGGCAGCCTGAAATGCCTGATGCGCTGCAACTGTATTCCATGGCCACCCCCAATGGGCAGAAGATCAGTATTGCCCTCGAAGAGATGGGCCTGACCTATGAGCCCCACCTTATTAATATCATTGAAGGTGATCAGAAAGAACCTGATTTTCTGAAAATCAGCCCCAATGGAAAAATACCGGCTATCATCGATCCGAATGGACCCGAGGGAAAAACAGTAGCCATGGCTGAAAGTGCTGCCATCCTGATTTACCTGGCAGACAAGACTGGGCAGTTACTGCCTCAGAATTACCTGAGCCGTATGGACCATATCCAGTGGCTTATGTTCCAGATGGGCCATATTGGACCTATGTTTGGCCAGTTTGGTCATTTCTACAAATTCATGAAAGACAAGCTCAAGGATGATTACCCGGAACAGCGGTATACCAGTGAAACCAGGCGCTTGATTGGTGTGCTGGATGAAAGACTAGAGGGGCGGAAATTCATCATGGATGACTACAGTATCGTGGATATATCCATCGTTCCATGGGTGAACTGCTGTGCCGAATTTTACGGCGCATGGGAGTACCTGGAGATGGAAAGTTTTAAAAACGTGGAAGACTGGCGCAAGCGTGTCAGTGAACGACCGGCCTATGAGAAAGGCAAGGATGTGTGCAGTCTAGAATGATTCGGGATTTATCTGACTGTGCAGGTGAAAACGCATATTCGAGGCACTATATGTATATGTGCTTCCTACAACACCAATGACTCCTGCCAGCAGTACTATAAATGCAAGTACTGGCTGCATAACAATTATCCAGAAATAACTGCATATACCACCAAGTGGAATACCCGCAATAAAGCTCACGATGATTGAAAGTCTCTGGATTTTATTCGACGATTCTTCCGTCGGCGTGATCACTTTTTGGCAACTGGGACATGACAGTTTCTTCCCAGCTGAGGAAAAAGCAAAATAAAACGGCAGTAATTCATTGCATGAAGGGCATTGCATTGCACAGTCCTTTATTATGGAGTTTCTTCCCTGACTTCTCCTTCAAGATATAACCAGGTGCCCTTGTGTCTGTGAAAGGCCGAGTTCTCATGATGCACCTGGTCCGGTCCGTCATCCACTGAATAGGTCGCCTTGAATTCAACTCGTCCAAGATCACCTTTCTGGGTTGAATTGATAAATTCCAGACCTTTCCATTCATGACCCTCCGCAATGAGATCAGCCATACGAATATTTTTTGCAGTAGCAGGATGCCATGTGTTGACCAGGTATTCCCTGTGCTCCGCCTGTCCCAGGGCATATGCCGCGTAACGCGAGCGCACCAGTTGCTTGACGGTTTTAGGTTTTTCCTTGCCTGCAAGAAAAGGCTCGCAACATTTACCAAATGTTCGACCGCTACCACAAATACAGGGATCATTTTTGTTCATGCGGGGATTGTATGCAGAAAGATTGGATAGCTACAAGATGGCGAAGTGATACTAAGGGCTAGAAGCTAGAAGCTAGAAGCTAGAACAGATTAGATTTACGCGTAATTCTATCAAGCTACTTAGATTTTGTTGGATCCCCCTGTACCTTGCCGGCGGAGCCGGTATGTCCTTGTATCTTGCATCTTGCATCTTCTATTGGGTCATCACCGATTCACCGTAATTTTTTCCAATCGACATGCCACAAATACGGGACAGCGTCATAAAGGGCAATCCGGTTTCTTCATGCCAGGTATTAAAGGCTTCCTGGCAGGCTTTGAAATCCTTTTTACTGGTAGGCTGGTCCTTGATTTCAAGTCCTGATGCCTTGAGTCGCCCAACCACATCCTGACTGAGTATAAAACCATCCTTGCCTATAAACCGGATGAAATACATGCTGGTATTGCCGCCAAGCCGCGAACCATTTTTCTTCAGGTAATCCATTAAGCCAACCTGATCACTGGCTGGCCAACTGGCAAAGAATTGCCCAAAACTGCCATGCTTGTTGGCTTCATCAAGGATGAAGTGTGCGTTATCCAGGACCGACCTTATCTTGGTCCAGTTGCGCACAATACGGGTATCATCCAGGTAGGCTTCCCATTTTTCCGGTGACATATGGGCAAGCCCCTTGGGATTGAAACCATGAAAGGCTTCTTCAAAACCATCCCATTTATTCCTTATTACTTTCCAATTGAAGCCCGCATTGAAAACACACTGTGTCATCTTCGCCAGGTAGCGATCATCGCCTATAGCTGCCAGTTTCTTTTCCGATAAAGGTGAATGCGCAGCAATCAATTTTTCAAGCGCTTTCTTGCCGCCCTTTCTTTCCTCAGCGAGTTTTTGTATTTCGCAAAATGGTTTCAATTGCATAGTATTCTCGTGTTTTCATCTCTTAATCCAGTGTAGTTCAGAATTAACTGATTACAAATTTCAAGAAACGCGAATATTTAAACAGGAGCCGCCTGAATTTTAGTAGCGTAACGAGCGAAGTCCAGACGAGGCGATAGTATTTTTCGGTTAGGATAGTACAAGAAGTACGTGACGACGCCGAAAAATACTTTCAACGACGTATGGACGAGTGTAGTAGCTACTGCAATTGTGATATTAGATTTTCTAATAATGCAGCAGTCTCAAGATGCTGATCACCACCAGCACCGCGACCAAATCGACCCGCGCGTCCCATGGCTGCATCAACGACTGTATTACCCTGGTTATCTACAACTGTCACATCAGCACCGTGATCAATCAATAGACTGATAACCTCATTCCAGCCATTGGTTGCCGCACCAAAGAGCGCCGTCTGCCCTACGTCCGTCCTGGCATTGACGTCCGCGTTATATTCCAGAAGCAATTTTGTAGCTTCCAGTGCCTCCGCTTCATTACGAAAACGGCCACGCGTATCAATGGCGCTTTGTCGATAACCTGACGAGACGATCAAGGGAGAGACATCATTTTCCTGCGGCAGATCAACTAAAGCGCCATGTTCCAGCAGCAGACTCATTGCAGGGATGTCAGCGCCACGTGCTGCGCGAAACAATGGTGTAACACCAGTTCGTAAAAGGCCGTCAGCACCACGGTCAGCACCCAATGCCCGGTAGGGAGGAAACAGTTTTAGCTGCAGGTTGGGATTGCCGCCGTTTTCAAGGATCAGGGCAATAATATCCAGTGAAGTACTCAAGTCATCTGACAGGCGATCAGGGCGCCCGCCATGGGGAAGCGTGTTGTAATCCACGGCAGCGTAAAGCGGGTTGCGTCCGTAATAGTCCCACTTGTCCAGCCATGCGCCCGCTTCAATCAGGAGTTTTGCTGAATCCCACTGGGCATTCAGGGTGGCCATCAGCAAGGGAGTTACCGCTTCAGGATCCGTTTTGTTGATGTTTGCACCACCTTCAATAAGAAGACGTGTACATTCAGAACAGCCCTCACGTGCTGCATACAGTAAAGGAGTCATGCCACCTGCTGGCAAGACTTTCATACGCGGCTCTGCCGTGACCTGGCGCTCCCAGTTATTGGGCAATGACTGGGCATCCGGGTCAGCGCCAGCTTCAAGGAGGAAGTCGACCATGGCAGGTTGTTTCTGCGCTGCTGCCCACATGAGGGCAGTCTGGCCTCGCCATTTTTCAACGGCATTGACATCGGCTCCAGCTGCCACGAGAGTTTGAGCAGCCTGGACATTGCCAGCCCGGGCAATAACCATAAGCGCAGTCTGGTCATCCGCCCCTTTCTCATTGGCATCGGCACCGGCATCCAGTAATTGCCTGATCACATTTGAATTGCCAATGATGGCTGCCTGGGAAAGAGGTGTAGCCCCAAAATTATTCCTGGCTGTTACATCGGCACCACTGTTGATGAGGCGAGACACAAGCGCTTCATCATCGTAATACACGGCCCAGTGCAGAGCGGTTGTGCCATCGGGCTGGGTCTGGTTCACGTCTGTGCGACGCCCAATCAGCTCCAGTGCAGAGTCTGTGTTGCCAGAACTCACCAGTTCCAGTAATTGTTGTTCATTGCCGTCCTGGGCGAACGCAACAGTAGCTACAAGCCACAAGCTGCCAGCTACAAGCAGTTCAGCTACATATTCAGTTGTTATTTTTCTGGTTTTCAAAATATTAAATCCCAATACTCCAGCAACCTTGTTTGGCTAGAAGCTTGTGGCTTGTAGCTATCTGCTTTTTTTAAACTTCCTCAAACCTGCCCGTCGAATCTCCAAAGGATTCTTCATACACACCAATACGATCAAGAATCGTCAGCATCAGGTTGGATACCGGGGTACGATCTTCAGCCACGATGTGCTGACCACCCCTGATAGTGCCACCACCTTTACCAATGATGACTGATGGCAGTGGGTAATGGTCATGAGCGTTACTGTTACTCATGTTGCTTCCGTAAAGGATAATGGAATTGTCCAGCATTGAACCCTTGTCACCGTCAGGCATTGTTGCCAGCTTGTCAACAAAGCGTGCAAACACCTGGCTGTGATATTCCTGAATTCTCAACAGACGCCCGATCTTGTTGGCATCGTTCTGGTGATGCGACAGCGGATGGAAAGCGTCTGACACACCAACATGATTGTAAGTCTGGTTACTGACTTCTGCGGCCAGCATCATGCTGGCAATACGTGTGATATTGCCCTGGTAGGCAAGCAGAATCAGATCCATCTGCAAATTGATATGGTCATCAAATGAGCCAGGAATGCCCGTTGGTGCATCAGGCAATTCCATATGACTGAGATCATGCTCCGCTGTTTTCTGAACACGACGTTCGATTTCACGCACTGATTCCAGGTAATCTCCAAGAACCGCGCGGTCGGAAGCCCCGAGCTGTCTGGCCAGCTGGCTTGACTCTTCCATCATCAGATCAAGAATACTGCTGGTCTGCCTGGCAAGCAGTTCACGTTCCTCTTCATTATCTCCAACACCAAACAATGTCTGGAAGAGTTTGCGCGGATTGTTCTCCATTGGCAGCGGCGTTGTTGGCGTGCGGAAGGAGATCGTTCCGGCGTAACTGCAGCCATATGCCCTGTCACAAGCGCCAGCTGCACCACTGGTCTCAGTGGCTACTTCAATAGAGGGTAATGGCGTGTTTTGGCCAATGTGCTGGGCAGCAATCTGGTCAACTGTTGTCCCGCCAAAAGGTTCGTGACTGATACGGGGTGCTGCACCGGTGAGCCATGTACCTGGAGTAATGGCATGGACAGGACCGTATGCACGTTTGTTTTCCAGGTTGGAAACAATTGTCATGTACTGCTTGTGCTGCTCGAGAGGCTGCAGAATTGATTTCAGTTCAAATTCAGAACCCACTTTCTCAGGTGTCCAGTTATCCATGACGGCACCATGGGGAAAATAAAAGAAGCCCATCCTGGGACCGGTATTGGCCGCCGTTTGTGCCAAAGCAGTGCCTGCGGGAATCATCGCTTCAAGCAAAGGCAGTGAGACAGTGGCAGCAGCACTCTTTAAAAAAGTCCTTCTTGGCAGGTGCTTCTTGGTAATGAACATTGATCTTCTCCTGTATGTATCCCCTGCTACTTAGGGGAACTTACGTCTGAAATTTTACTGTTTGTATATTTTGCCGTTAATACTTCCAACTATCCGGTTCTCATCCATGTTCTCATTCGGCACGGTGATCTTCCTGAATTGGTCACTGTTAATGACGCCCATCACAATGGATGAAAAGCTGTAATTATTATTCGCGGCAGATCTGACGATAGACCTTACTGCTGGCATGTCATGATATTCAACAGCCCTGCCCAGGGAATAGGTCATCAACTTTTCCGTGAATGTCTGTACAAACTGGTCTGGTCTTTCCACCAGGGCTTCCCGTAGGTCATTCACACCGTTCAAAGGTGTACCATCAGCCAGTTGTCCTGATGCATCAATAGGAATATTTCCTGCATCACTGTCCCTTTCCCGCCATTGGCCTATGGCAGTGTAGTTCTCAAGGGCTAGGCCCAGGGGATCCATTACATCATGGCAGCCAGCACATGCCGGATTATCACGGTGTACTTCAAGACGTTCACGCACAGTAAGTGCCACTGAAGCGCCTTCGGGTGTTTCAGGAAAGGCTTCAACATTTGGTGGTGGTGTGGCAGGTGGCACACCCTGGAAATTCTCCATGATGTAGGCACCACGAATTACCGGAGTCGTCCTGTTTGCATAGGAGGTCACCATCAATACACCCCCAGTGCCCAGCAATCCAAAACGCTCTTCCTGTTCCAGCTTCACTCTCCGGAAATGGTCCCCTTTGACGTTGGAGATGCCGTAATGCATTGCCAGGTCTTCATTCAGGTAGGTGTAATCCGCTGTCATCAAGTCGAGTATGCTGCGGTTTTCCCTGAAAACACTGCTGGCAAAAAGGCGAATCTCATCCTGGAATGCTTCAAGCAAACCGTTGTTATATTCAGGGTAAATTTCAGGATCGGGATCTACATTGTCCAGATCACGCAGTCGTAACCACTGGAAAACAAAGTTTTCCACCATGGCTTCTGCACGAGGATCCTGCAGCATGCGATCGACTTGCGCTGTCAGCACATTGTCATCGCTGAGCTCATTCCTTGCCGCCAGGTCAATGAGCTCCTGATCAGGGGGCGAACTCCAGAGGAAAAATGCGAGTCGTGAGGCAAGCTCCAGGTTGCTGATAGTGACAACTTCACCGGCCTGGGCATCAGCCGGGGGGATTTCTGCGCGAAAGAGAAATTTAGGGCTGGCAAAAATCGCCATCATGCCGTTCTTGATGCCCTCATCGAAACCACCTAGTTCGCGACCGGAAGCAAAAAAGCGCATTGGCGCATCAAGATCAGCATCAGAAACGGGACGGCGGAATGCCTGCTTGGCCATGTTGGCAAAAATACGTCTTGCACAGTCCAACTCGTCATTGTTTGTTGCAGGCTCACAGATCATGACTTTCCTGCGGCTGGGTGTATCGATTATCCCGGAAGTTGAAATCGGCCCTTTGATTTCCAGGCCGCGTGCCCTGGCTATCCTGCCCATGCCCCGGTTACCGCCAAGGTCATGCAGGAATTCATCTGACTCGGCAAAACTGCGCGCAACAAAGGCTACGCCAATCTTGTGAGGGCCGGACGTGAGAGGTATTCGTATATCGCTGAATCGGCCATTGATTTCAGCAACCGCAGGCGCCTGCACCTGGTCCAGCATGCGCAGGTCTTCTCCACCGCCGATATCTCTTTCAAATATTACCTGTCCATCCACAGTAACCACGACATTGTGGTTATATTCCATGCCCAGAGTATAGCCGGCCCCTGCCATACCAAGGATGCTGAAAGCGTATTCCCCGTCGACAGGGAAATTATGTTCAACCAGCACGCCTCCGCGTGTTCCCAGCGGTAAACCATGAATATGTGATCCCTGGTTTGATGAGTCCATGGGGTAAACAACGCTTTCATTGCGCGGATTAGGTGAACCAATAGCCTGTTCACTGACCACACGCGCAGCCGCTATGTACTGGTCAAGAAATGAAGGAGAGATTTTGAGGACATTGGCGATATTGTCGAAACCATCACTATTGTCATCCTTGGGCAAGGCCAGCTCTGCATCAAGTTCTACGCCAGTGATGTCGCTTATAGCATTGACGTATTCGGTCCTGTTAAGACGGTGCAGGCCCACGCGACCTGGATTGGGTTCATGGACTGCATGGGTATCGAGTACTTTTTCCAGGCTGGCTACCAGGTCCCAGCGTTCACGTTCGGAGGGTTGTTCCTGGCTCGGTGGCGGCATTACGCTGTTGCGCAGTTTTCGCAGCACCATTTCGAAAGCAGCACCGTCCTCAACGACAGCAGAGGGAGTGAAGAGGGTGAAATCAAGACCGCCGGCAAAATCTTCAAAGTTGTGGCATTCGGTGCAATAGGTTTCCAGGGTCGACCAGTTGTCTTCCAGGTCGGTCACTGCTGACTGGTAATCACCTGTTTCGGCCGCAAAACAGAGAGACGTTGCCCAGGTCAGGATGACTGCTGAGGCAAGACGGCCGGAAATATTGTTCAATCTTTCATCTTTCATAAATTTTAAATCTAGATAATGCCTCGGATTGCGCGCCCTGGTACGTGATACCAGGTGCCGCGGTAAAGGAGTTCTGTAAACAATTCGGAATTCCCATATGTTCCATCGTAGTCCGCCATTGGTGCTGATGCCATGAACTGGTCGAGACTTCTGCCAGTTCGATATGCATTCGCTACCATCTCATAGGCATGATCGAGCATCTGTTGCTGCTTCTCGAGCGCCGCACGATGCTGGACCGGGCCCGATGCCGGAATAATCAGGGTGTCGTCGTCGCACATCTCAAGCAATTGGGCTGTACATTTCTGCGCCCCGCCAATCCAGCCGCCGGTGATATAGTCCAGGAGAGGATAGGCATTTACTCCCAGCATATCCCCAACAAAAAGAATATTTGACTGCTGGAATCGAATGTAAATATCTCCATCCGTATGGAATTCACTGATGCGTCCGTAATCCACCATCTCATTACCAAGATCAAGTGAACCATTCTTGTAGAACGTAAGATTGGCCTGAGCCTGTTTTGGCAGTGGCGCGTAGTGCTGATCTTCCCAGTCCACAACAAAATCATTGTTCTGCCAAAGACGGGTGTTTTCATGAGCAATGATGTCTGCGCCTGCCGGGCCCAGCTTGTAATTCAGTCCACAATGGTGGGGACGCCAGTTGCTGTTAAACAGTGTATTCAAGGGGGTGTTGGTGAGTGCATCAATCTGCTGCAGCAGGTTGTCGGCATCGGAAGACCCGGCACCATCAACAATACAGCTTTGATTTGAACCCACCGCGAGCAGAACATTCCAGCCGGGCTTGCTAAGAAGCGATATGTTATTTCGCAGAGGTGTCACTGAAATACTTTCCTGGCCAAGCACCAGGCCAGGCAGGGAAGATAGTGACAACGCCACCCCTCCCGACGCCGCTGCATTGAGCAAATCTCGCCTGGTGAGTTTTGTTAATTCGGGGTTCTTGTTTTTCAATACTGCCATAGCACCAGTGGAGCCTTATCCACATTCCTTTGCCGGATTTATTCTGGGGAGATTAATAACCCTGAACAAGGGCTACTGCGTTTTCCTTCCCGTATCAGGTACAACATTTTCAATAGCGGGCAAACAAGGATAATGAGGCCTGAAGGCATTTTCAAGCTAAATGCCTTTTGCAAAAATTTCCCAAAAACAAGGGAGTATTCAGGCGGGGCAATCAGTCCAGTGTACTGAAATCAGGTGGCTGGATGCCTTTGTCCTGTAAATGCTGGTCATAGATCTGCTCACTGCAGGAATACTCCATGATTGGAGTGTCCGGCGAGTATCGCAAAGTGCCAGCTATTCTCACTGGTTCGGTGTAAAGCTTGTTATCAGTAAGCACCATTTCATTGGTGAGGTATTTCACCTCCTCGCCGTCATCATTGGTGGAAGACTCGATATTCCAGCGCTCTACAATCGTTGCAGTATCAGTATTGGGAACACGACGCATGTAAGGGAATTCCCGCAGATAACTTGTCTCAATTACCAGCGTGTCCCCTTCAAAATGACCCACTGAATAGCCCATTCCGGTGTGCAGAATAGGTTCCGGTCTTGGATGTCCTTCCAGGTATATCTTGCGATACTGGAAATAGCCTTCCCAGAGCAGGTTAATGAATCCATCTGTTTGCACAATTTCTACCGGAAAAGGCGCTCCCCAGATGCTGCGAGGCAGGCCTGGCTTGACACAGAAACCACCAGGTTCATCGGACACATCAAAACTAGACACGTACTCATCATGCATTTGCTGGGCAGTTTCATTGAATGGCAGTTCCCTGGTGCCCGGCTGAAGACGCGGCGCATTCGGATCAAAACTGGCTGGAAACCAGAGGCCGCTAAAATCCACCTGAGCCAGAGCAGATGTTGATAACAAGTAAAGAAAGGTTAGTGTGCAAAGCTGTTTAATCATGATATCGATCCGGTTCGTTTTCTAAAAAGTACTTCCATCAGCCATGGTGAATTGCTGGATGTAACCACCATCAGTACCGTCACGCATAGGGGCAATATGAATAGTGATGACATCACCTTCAGCAAAAGCACCGGGGCGCCAGCCGCGTCTGTATACATTATTACGGGCATGCCCTTCAAACTGCACTTCTCTGGTTGTGCCGTCTTCATTGTCTAATTCCAAAATCAGATCAATATGGGGATTGGCAATGTCAACATGAACCACCTTTCCCGTGATTGGCGCCATCTGGGAAAAATCATATTGCGATGCTGAATGATGTGCAGAGGCCGTTGAGGATAAGCCCAGTGCAACCATAATTATCAGGGACAGGTGGCACATCCTGAAAAAATATTTCATATTTTCTTTCAAACTAAAACTCCCGAACACTTTTGAATACTTTACTGCAGTAACAATTAACTCATTATTTCAAGCGGCTCAATTTAGCACAATTCTGCTGTGGTCTGTCTATGGAGTTGACAATATTTCTGACAGCAACCATATTTCATTCCTCATTTGACGCTCACTGGGATTTCAAAACAATATGACAAGTCGCCTGGCTCTGATACTACTAATTACAGCATTCGTTTCTACTTCTGTTCTGGCTGCCGAGGAGCAACCAGATATTTCCGGTGTGTGGGTGGCTTTTTCAAGCAATCCTGGTTTTGTTGGTGCAGTTTCGGAACCCCAAACTGCACAGGGAAAGGCTATGGTGGAAGAATACTTTGCCCAGTTTGAAAATCATGTTGAGCCTGGGGCATGGTGCGTTGCCCCTGGCATGCCTTACACCATGCTCACCCAGGTTTCCTATCCAATTGAAATTCTGCAAACTGAAAACCGTATTACCATGCTCATGGAATATGATATGCAGGTAAGACGGATTTTCATGGATGGTCGCTCAGAGCCTGCGGATTATCCGCCTACACGAGTAGGCTATTCCACCGGGCAATGGGAAGGCAATACGCTTGTTGTTGAAACCGGCCTGTTGACTGAAGATCTCGATAATCGTTGGCCTAGAACAGAGCAAACCCGAATCATGGAACGTGTCTATTTATCCACGTTTGAAAAAGAAGGGGTTGAAAGCACAGGATTTGTATCAACTATCGCAGATCCGGTTTCCAATGATGTTCTCGTCTTTGAATACTCAGTGACTGATCCGCTGCTCTACACTGAGCCCCGGAATATCACTATGTACTACCAGCGCATGACAGATGACATCTTTCTCGAATACGATTGTCCTGCAGGCAACTGGCGCGAAGCATTAAAAGCTGCAAACCCCTGACTCTTTGTCAGGCAGTTGCCAGTGTCCAGCCACCAATCAGAATAAACCCTGTACCCGCCAGGTAATGCAGGTATTTTTCGTTTATAACGCCCGACAATAAACTACCGGCCACTACTCCCAGCGCTGATGCCAGGATTAACGCCAGTGATGCTGCAACAAAGACTGTCAGCTTGCTGACCTCCTTATCGGCAGCAAAGAGCATCGTGGCTAGCTGGGTCTTGTCACCCAGCTCAGCAATAAATACCGTCGCCAGTACGGTTGCAAATACTTTCCACTCCATAACTATCTCCCAACAAAAAGCCGGGCGATGCCCGGCTTTTTATCTTTTACTTTGATCTTTGATCTTATAACTGCTCAATCTTAAGGTTTGCGGGCGATGAACAGAAAGCGATCAACATCACGACCATAAATCGGATCTGAAATAGTTCTTTCATGATCATCCGCTACTGTGCGCAGCAAATTGGAATCTTCAACGATCTCCAGACCGGAAGCTTCAATCCAGGCTTGCGCATCACGCTTGAGCATTCTGTGCATCATGCCATTTTCCTTACCTGGTATGCCGATGTGGTCAATGATAGCCACCTGTCCACCGGGTTTCAGTACATCATAAATCGCCTGGAAATAGGGACCTGCACGTTCGCTGTTGTAATGGTGAATGTTCAATGCAGTGATAGCACGATCAATTGAGTTTGATGGATAGTCACCAACATTTTCAAAATACGCCTCGGTGTTGCCAAGGCTGGCAGCCACATCACGCTGTGCCTCGCCATTGTTGCGCTGCAGGGCACGGGGGCCAAACTGCGCAATTACTGTCCCTTGTGGACCCACTGCAGCCGAGAGTACACGGGTATACCAGCCACCACCGGCTCCGATATCCATGACAGTCATACCGGCATCGACGCCCAGAAGGTTCATGACCTGGAAAGGTCGCCTGGAGCCATCACGCACACGATCAGTTTCCGGGCGATCTTCAGATACCAGCTTGTCCATGAAGCCTGGAGCGAGATCTGCATTTGCTGCGTTAAATGTGAAGAGAAGACAGGCAAAGAAACCTGTTTTGATCAATTGGCGTTTCATTATTCTTACCTCGTTTTGAATTCCACTAAATGATGTATGTGACACTATTCGCTGTGTCTAAATCTGTTTGAATTCCTGGAAAAGGGGAACGAAAGTAAACCACTAATGCACAGGAATCAAGGCAATCCTGGGTTCCACACAGGAAATTCATAATTCCTGAAAAGTCCTGTTGGCGCCTAAGTGGCGACTATTCCTGCATATGGTGCTTGCTGTCCACCGCCTTCATGGAGGCATTGGCAATCAGACCAATGAAAAGCAGGACAGCCATGAGGTACATGGTGTTGTTATAAAGCCCCGATGTAGGGTCTATAGTGCCTGGCGGCGCAATTTCCATCAGGCTTGCAATAGTCACCGTCTGCGCTGCAACAAGCTGGTCGAGCTGATCAATGCCTGCCCCAAACTGTGCCTCGAATACGGAGGGCTCTATTCGGCTGACCAGGTCTTTTATCGCATTGGCAACAGCATTTTCACGCAGGGAAGTAATCGCCAGGGGACCGACAACACCGGCTGTACTCCATGCTGTAAGCAGACGCCCATGAATGCCGCCCACATATTTCGTCCCAAACACATCTGCAAGATAGGCGGGAATCGTGGCAAAGCCGCCACCATACATGGTGAAAATAATCATGGTGGCGCCATAAAAAAGCACCAGCCACATTACTGCCGGACTCACACTCACCTGGTTAGCCGCAAATGGCACCGAGCAATACAGCACGATACCCAGGGCAAAAAAGATCCAGTAGGTATTTTTCCTGCCTATGTAGTCCGAAGAACTGGCCCAGATAAAACGCCCAACCATGTTAAAGACAGAAATCATGCTGACATAAAGTGCAGCAAAAGCCCCGTCAACGATGTCCGGCAAAGTGGTACCAAATATTTCTCTCATCATGGTGCTCGCCACACCCAGTACCCCAATTCCCGCAGAAACATTCATGCATAACACAATCCACAGCTTGTAAAACTGCGGTGTTTTCATGGCTTCTTCTATATCCACGTTGTGGGATGTGATCATCTTGTTTGATTCAGCATCTTCTTCAGGCGGAGTCCAGCCTTCCGGTGTCCAGTCATCGGCTGGCACACGATAGGAAAATGCAGCAATAAGCATGACGACAAAATAGAGCAGCCCAAGGACCATGAAGGTCTGGGCTACACCGGCAGAACCGGTACCGACCACGTAGACACCTTCGGGACCAGGCACCAGCATGTTGGCAACTTCGTTGGCTCCAACAACCACGACTTCGATTTGCTGGCCTGCACTTTCCACAAAGCGTCTACCCGCATCAGTCACCAATGAAACCTGGTCTGTGGTGCCAAGATATTCGGGCGCTTCGTAAAACAATTGGATGAAGTAACGTTTGAGGGGTGCTCCGATCATGGCACCCCCACCAAAGCCCATGATGGCCATACCTGTTGCCATACCGCGACGATCAGGAAACCACTTGATCAGTGTGCTGACCGGTGACACGTAACCCAGTCCAAGACCGCAACCACCAAGCACTCCGTATCCGAAATACAGAAGCCAGAGCTGATGAGTCAGAATACCGATACTGCCAACAAGGTAACCACCGCCCCACAATACAGCGGCCGCAGTGCCTACAAGCCGGGGGCCAACCTTGTCGAGCCAGTGACCTGCCAGAGCAGCAGCTAGTCCGAGAAAAACAATCGCAACAGAAAAAACCCAGGTGACATCCTGCAGGCTCCAGTCACCTGATGCGGGCGTGACCACACCGAATAATCTTGTCAGAGGTGGATTGTAGATGCTCCAGGCATATACAGAACCGATGCATAAGTGAATGGCTATAGATGCGGGCGGCACTTTCCACCGATTGAATCCGGAAGTAGCAATGATGCGATCCCTGGAAAGCAGCTCAAGCATTTCAGAATTACCCCTTCACTGTTTAAGAACGATCATCCAAGAAAGATCAAGCCATTACATCAGGTAGGTCATGTAAACAAACAGCAACCCGACGAGTGTCAGGATGATGATAGTGCCGATGCTCCAGTAACGCAGTAACTGACCGGGACGTTTGTCCTCATCCACCTGGGGACCAAACATGGCCTTGTGATTGAGAAAAGAAAAAACCGGCGCTACAACAAAGCCCATGGAAGTTACCCAGGCGATAAACGTACCAAAATCTTCGAGCAGCACGAACAGTACCGTCATCACCAGCAACAGTTCTACCCCGATGAAAGCAAGATAGAGCTTGCTGAATCTTTCACTCACCTTTTCCTCGGGCACTGTAAAAATTTCTACTGCTGCTGCAGCTGAGGAACGGGGCAAAAGATCCACCAGCGTCAACAAGGTGGAATACATGACTGTGATTGCCGCCATGGCAATCACGGGATAAATCCATCCGCCAATCGTAGAGGTGAACAGGTTGATCAGTTGACCGGCAAATGCTGCGCCGTTGGATTCAACTGCCACGTCATTGATGTACATGACATAAGTCCCCAACGAGACGAAACAGATAGCCAGGAAAATAGCCGTGCCATAGCCTACATGAAAATCAAAGGTTGCTTCTTTTGTAGTGACCGGTCTATTCAGTCGAATACTTTTTGCCTTTACCCAGAGCGACAAGCCTACTGAGCCGGCCGTTCCGGTAGGCATCCATCCCGCTACGGCGATCAGAAAGAGGATGGTGGGAGTATCAAGGGTCAGATCTGCTGACAGGGAAGCCCCACCAGAGTCGATTCCACCAACAGCAATGATTGCAGCGATCACAGTCCCTATGGAAAACACGATAACAAGTACACGGGTCAGGTCTTCCAACACTGCGTATCTGCCCAGGGCCACAATCGCCATACAGGAAACCACCAGGCCCAGCTCCAGCACAATGCCCGGGTTAATTCCAAACACGGTTCTTAAAATTGCCGCAGTAGTCACTGTCACGCCGGATATGGCAAAGGTGTATTCAAACAACTGCATAATGAAAAACAGGACCACCACCCATTTCCCCATGCGGGTGTAACCCTCGACAAGAGTCTCGCCAGTGGCGGCAGCATAGGTGGCCCCGAACAGAAAGGTTGGGTATTTGATCAGGCAAACCAGAATCATGTAGCCCACCATCACGAAGCCATAAGTAGCCCCGGCAGTAGTGGAAGACACAAGGTGAGATACACCGACCGCAACAGCCGCATATAGCAGGCCCGGGCCCAGTTTTTCCTGGAGTGTTTTGAACATGAAGCCCCCTTCTATTTATTCTTTCTATATCGGGGTCAGAGCAAAGTTTCACATGGCTACAACCTAGTGCAATTTTGGTCTGACCCGCGTCGCGCTCCGCACGACAACGCCTGCTTCGATGTTTCCTATTTGCCGTAGCTTGAGTAATGCAGCGACATATCCAGCTCCTTGCAGGTAATAAATTCAAGCAGGACTGCCTGGCCATTTTCCGTCGCCTCTATACCTCTTTTCAGTGCAGCAACAATGTCATTGGGGTCAGTGATGCGCTCACCATAACCGCCAAAGGCCTTGGCCATATCCGCATAGTCTCCCTGGATATCCGTTGACCGGTATTTTTCTGTAGAAACTTCCATGATCGGCAGTTCCATGGCCATGCAAAAATTATTGAAAAGAATGGAAAGGATGGGAATACGTTCACGCACAGCAGTTTCAAAATCCATGCCGGTAAAACCAATGGCAGCATCTCCCCATACATTGATGCAGAGGTGATCAGGTTTTGCCAGCTTGGCACCCATCGCCAGCGGCAAGCCATATCCCAGCTGGGTGGTCTTGCCCCAGCCGATATAAGACAGTGGCGCTTCACTTTCCCAGAAAGGCACCAGTTGGTCACGCGGGCTGCCGGCATCGTGAGTAATCACAACCTTCTGCTTGTCCACTAGTTTGTTTAATTCATAAATCACCCGGTAAGGGGTCATTGGCTCTTGGTCAGAGGTCAGCTTGGGCAACCACTCGGCCATCCATTCATCCTTGACCTTCTTGATAGCGGCAGGTGTTGACTCCTTGCGTGCCTCAGCCTTGCCCAAATCAAGCGTTTTTAATTCGGCGATCAATGCTTGCAGCGTCAGCTTCGCATCACCAATCAGACCAAGCTGTGCCGGGACATCCTTGTTCAGATCCATCGGATCAAGCGTGGCATGAATGACTTTCTTGTTATCCGGCATGCGCGTACCAAATGAAGTCAGGGCAAAACTGCAGCCCACACCAAATATCAGCTCAGCTTCGTTCAGGAAGTGATAAACCGCTTTTGGGGTAGCATGGCCACCCGAGCCAATGCTCAGTGGATGTGTTTCATTGAATGTACTCTTGCCTTCAAGACTTGTGGTTACCGGGCAATTCAGCAACTCGGCCAATTCCTTCAGCTCATCCCAGGCTTTTGCATAGTTGATCCCCTGCCCGGCATAGATTACGGGCTTGTCGGCGGCAGCAAGCTCAGCGGCAGCAGCCTTGACGGATTCTGCATCCGGTCCGGATCGAACCTTGTAACTGGGAACGTAACCTGACACATCGGCTTCTTCCTGACAGGTATCCCAGGGAATCTCTACAAGCACCGGCCCAGGGCGGCCATTACGGAGCTGGGTAAAAGCGCGACGCATGATGTTTGGCACTTCAGAACCCATGGTGATTGGCTCAGCCCACTTGGTGATGTGCTTCATGTTCAGGGTGGAATTGAAATTCGGGAAGTAGTTAGCCACCTTGCGGTCATAACCTGCAGGCATGAACAATACCGGCACTGACTCACCATAGGCCTGAGCCACGCCACCGAATGTATTTTCAGCACCAGGGCCATGCTGCATGACAAACACACCAATTTCATCACCGCAGGACATACGGCTCAGGGCATCGGCCATATGAGCACCTGTGCGTTCCTGGCGGACGATAATGGTGCGGATATCTTCTGCGGCTGCAGCTTCAATAATGGGATTGAGAGGATAGGCGAATAAAAATTTCACCCCTTCTTCTTTGAGAACTCGGGCAATGGCCTGAGGTACCAGCATACTACTTCCTTAGCAATTAAAAACGAGGTGCAATTATTCACCAAAACCCGGCGTTTAAACACCCCCCGTTTCGGGGCCGTAAGGAGTCTGAATAAAGACTGCCTCAGGCAATATTGTGTCAGGATTATGAACTCTTTCAGGGTTTAATATGGGTTCAGGTAAGGGGATGGTATTTTTTTAACAAACATGATTATATGACTTCCCCCTTGGCGGAAAGCCAAGCGGAATGCGGTATTGTGGACTTTTCTTTGTAGATTTTTCTTATTGAGATGACGCAATTTTTTTCAGGTGAGCTTCCGGTATTTTGAACAGGGAAATATATCAAGTCAGGATTAATAGACTGCTGTGAAAACTGTTATCTAAAGAGATCCTGTCAGCGCCGGAACATTAAAATGAAATGAATAAATTATGGTCTTAACCATGATGACTTTTTTCATTCTTCTACAACGCGCTAAAAACGCATCAACTAGTCTGGCAGTATGATCGAATTTTTTTTCAAATATCCCCGATCAGTATTCAACGATAGCGACTTTATTTTCGCCAGTGGTTGGCCCCTGTGGCTGATGGCCGTGGCAATTATTGCCTTCCTGGCCGCCATTTCAGTATTCCTTATCCGCCGCCCCGGCAATATGCCCTGGGGACAGCTAGTCGCCATCGGCGCAGTGCAATGCCTGATGTTTGCAGTGGTCTTGCTGGTGCTCTGGCAGCCTGCCCTGGTTTCTGAACGCCTCCTGCGTGGTGAAAACGCTGTTGCCATCATGCTGGATACTTCCGGGAGCATGACTTTCAGCGAAGGCGCAGAGACTCGAATGATTCAGGCCCAGGAGCTGCTGACCCCTGAAGCCCTGGCAGATATTGCCGAAATTTACAACATCCTGCCTTATGGCTTTGATGGTTCAGCAAGCCAGATGGATTCCTTTACTGCACTGCCCAACCCTGGTGAAACCACCAACCTGGGGCAGTCTATCCTGCAGACTTTGCGACAGGCCAGCGGTGCCTCCCTGGGAGCGGTCATATTAATTAGTGACGGGGCAGACAACAATGGGACTATTGCCCAGGCTGACCTGAATGAAATTGCCAGCTTCGGCGTGCCTATCCATACCATTGGCATGGGACGCGAAGAAATTCCGGAAGACCTGGAGCTCACCGAAGTCTCCTTGCCTGAAAAGGCACTGCCAGGCACAACGCTTTCAGCCCGTGTTGGTATTCGTCATGACCAGGGCGGGTTTGCCCGCATCAAGGTTTACGACGGCGATACTTTCCTGACCACCGAAGAAATTGTTCTGGGCAACAACCAGGAGATGACACTGGCCTTCGTGGACATCGATGCCCCTGACCCGGGACAGCTGGACTTACGTTTCACCCTGGATCCCATCAACAATGAAACCAATCTGGCCAACAACACACGTGCCCATGTGGTTGATGTGGAAGAGAACAGGTACAGAATTCTGTATATAGAAGGTGAGCCCCGCTGGGAGTACAAGTTCATGCAGCGTGCTTTGAATGATGACCCCAGCATTCAGCTTTCCACCCTGTTAAAAGTAACACCGAACAAGTATTACCGGCAGGGTATAGACAGCCCTGACCAGCTGGCCAATGGCTTTCCGGAGGATCGGGCAGAACTCTATGAATACGATGCCCTGATCATAGGCAGCTTCAATGCCGCCGAACTGACCAGCGAACAGCAGGAAATGATTCGCGATTTTGTCAGTGACCGCGGAGGCAGTCTCATGATGCTGGCCGGACTCAATGGGCTGGGCCTCGGTGGTTGGGGTGAAACGGTCGTCAATGACATATTGCCTTCACGCCTGAACATGGAAGAAGCAAACTTCATACGTGAAAAGTCGCCAGTCGCATTAACCGACAATGGTCGCCTGGCACCAATGCTCCAGTTCAGTGACAGTGAATCTGAAAATGACGAACTCTGGTCAGAACTGCCTGAAGTGGCAGATCATCAGCAACTGGGCCCCCTGCGTCCTGCCGCCACCACCTTGCTGGAAGTGAACGTCGAAGGACGCATGCAACCCCTGCTGGTCACACAACCCTACGGCCGGGGACAAAGTTTCATACTCGCCACCGGAGGCACCTGGCGCTGGCAGATGAGCCTGCCAGTGGAAGACATGCGTCACGAAACATTCTGGCGACAACTCACACGCGCCCTGGTTGCCAATTCACCGCGGCCCTTTGAATTGAGCAGCCAGATCGAAAACGAAGAGATCATGGTGCGGGCGCAGGTGCGCGATCCTGACGCTGAGGAAAACCAGGGACTGGAAATTTCCGTCGTGGTTGCCTCTGAAAATAATGATGTGGTTAACCTGGAACTCCAGCCAGTATCGGGTCGCCCTGGTGTTTTTGAAGCGGGATTCCGCCCCAGTGAAACCGGCCTTTACAGCATCGAAGCCATTTCCCGCGTGGGTGAAACACTGCTGGGGTCTTCCACAACGGCTGTGCGTTACGACCAGGGCCTGGAAATTTTCAATGTCCGCCAGAACAGACCGCTTCTGGAAAGAGTCTCTGAAGTCACCGGCGGTCAGTACTGGGCTCCGGCACAATGGGATGAGATTCCCGAAGCCATATCCTACTCCACTGCAGGGATTACGGAACAGCAGATCAGCTACCTTTGGGATGCGCCGTTCTTCTTTTTACTACTTGTTTTGCTCAAGGCAGCTGAATGGTTGCTCAGGCGACACTGGCGAACCATATAAAGGGTTGTAGCAATGAAACCACTGAAAGTCCTGGTTCTTACTATCTCTGCAGTAGCACTGCAATGCCTTGTCGTCTTACCTGCTGCTGCTGAGCTGCACGTAACTGTAGTCCAGGGGCTGGGCGGCAACCCGCTGTTTGATGTCAGCTTCACAGATCAACGCCACAAAATCATTGATGCCTCCATCACCATGGCGGGTGAAGACAATGTCACCGCCTTCAATGGCGATAATGCGACCCGCGAAAACCTGTTTGCCTATTTTGCTGACATGGCACAAACCCTCTCTGAAGAAGACCGAATGGCTATCTATCTCATTGGTCATGGCAGCTATGATGGTGAACAGTACAAGTTCAATATTCCCGGCCCTGACATTACCGATAGCGACCTGAATGAAATAATTGGCAGCCTGCCCGGCAGCAACCACTTCCTGGTAAACACCTCCAGTGCCAGTGGCGCTATTCTGGACACAATTGACACCGAAAACCGGATCATCATTACTGCAACACGCAACGGTAATGAAAAAAATGCCACCGAGTTTGGCGCTTTTTTTGCCAGGGCCCTTGCCGAAGAAACGGCTGATATCAATAAGAACAACAGCGTCAGCATCCAGGAAGCGTTTGATTTTGCCGAACGCAGCGTTGCCGAGTTCTTTGAATCGGAAGGCAAGCTGGCAACAGAGCATCCACAGATTCGAGGGGACAATTCTTCTAGCTTCAACCTTGCCCGCCTGGAGCTGATTGAAACCACGAGCGAGGATCCACGCATTGCTGCCCTGCTGATTCAACGCCAGGAACTGGATGCAGATATTGAAGATCTTCAGTTGCGCCGCAATGAATTCACCAATGCCGACTATATCCAGCGCCTGCAAACACTCATTTTGCAGTCAGCCCAGGTAAGCGAACAAATAGACATGATTAGGAATGGATCGGACGTCGATGTTGACTAGCATAAAAGCAAAAACTGCTTTTAGCAGGCCTCTCATTGCAGGCCTTGTGCTTGTCTCGGCCTGCTCGATTGTCCATGCACGCGATCATCTTTATGGCGCACTGGATAATGAAAACCTGCTTGCCTGTGAATCACTTTTCTGGAGTGGTCAAAGTGGTCAGGCAGCGGCCTGTTACAACCGCCTCTATTCACCTGAACAGCCTGCACTGATTCGCGCTGAAGTCCTCTGGGCCCAGGGCAACCTGCAGGGTGCCAATTCACAATTTCAGCAGGCTATTACTGATTTTCCTGATGACCCCATGGTTCGTGTGCGCTGGGGTGAGCTTTTCATGGACACCTTCCAGTTCAATGAAGCCTATACCCTGTTCAGTGAAGCGCTCGAGATTGATCCCGCTAACTCCTGGGCACATATCGGTGCTGCTTCTGCCCTGAGCGAGGGAGGCGATCCCGAAGTACTGAACCAGCATCTTAATGCTGTCATGCATGAAGACCTGGGGGTTGCCGAGGGTGCCAGGCTGCGCGCCATGATGATGGTGATTCGTTCCCAGCTGCGCGATGACAATTATGACCAGGCCCAACTGGCACTGGACGAGGCATTTGGATGGGCCGAGGAAGAAAACCTGCCAACCCTGGAGCTCAATGCCCTGCAGGCATCCCATGCCTTCATGACCCGCCAGGATTACATGCCATATATTGAGGCCGCACTGGAAGAAAACCCGAATTATGGAGACGTCTGGTTCATCACGGGTTACCACGCCACCATCATACGCCGCTACAAGGAAGCCACGGATTTTTTTGCCAGTGCCGTCACCCTTCAGCCCAATCACTGGGAAGCCCATGTCTACCTTGGCCAGAACTTGCTGCGCCTGAACCAGATTAACGATGCCATTGCCCACGTGAATATTTCGTACGAAGGCAATGCCTATAACCCCATGACCGTTAACCTGATGCGACTGCTGGACAACTTCACCGAGAATTTCATCAACATCAGCTATCCTGACCCCCCGGAGGGTCCGCTGCCTGAACTCATTCTGCGCCTGGGCAAGGATGAAAGAGACGTACTGAATAATTATGCCCGGCGATTGTCTGAAGACAGCATTGAGATCTTCAAAAAACGTTACCGGCTGGAACCGACCGAGCCCATCATCGTCGAGATCTACCCCAATCACGAAGACTTCATCGTTCGCTCCATCGGCATGCCCGGTGTCGGTCTGCTGGGCGTCACTTTTGGCTACCTCTTTGCCATGGACTCCCCCACCGCACACCCCGATCAAAAATATCACTGGGGAACAACCCTGTGGCATGAAATGGCTCACGTGTTTACGCTTGGTGCAACCAGCAACCTTGTTCCGCGCTGGGTTTCTGAAGGCATTTCTGTCTACGAGGAATGGCGAACCGGTCCAATCCCTGGACGCAAGATTCCAACCGATGTCCTGCAGGCTATGTCTGAAGACAAGTTCCTGCCCATCGCCAAACTGGATGATGGTTTCATGCGGCCTGAATATTCCGGCCAGGTCATCGTGTCCTATATGCAGTCAGGCCTGGTATTTGAATTCATTGACCTGGAATACGGCTTCGACAAGATAGTGGACATTCTTTACCTCTTTAATGAGGGACTGACGCCCGTGGAAGCCATTGAGCAGAGCCTAGGGATCAGCGATGCGGATTTCGACCGTCATTTCAAACAGTTCATCGATATTGAATATGGTCCGCTGCTTGGTGCTTTACCTGTTTGGCTGGAAGACATGAATACCAGTTATGCCGCCCTCAGAGACGAGCAATGGGAAGAGGCCGTAGCGGCAGCTGAACGCGCTATCTTTACCTACCCGGATTACGTGGAAGTGGACAGCCCCTACATTGTCATGGCCCGGGCCTATAAAGAACTGGGTAATAGTGACGGGGAATTTGAAGCCCTGAATGCTTTCTGGGAAAAGGGAGGCTACCTGCCCAGTGCCCTGCTAACCCTGGCTGATCACTACCTTGAACAGGACAATACTGCACAGGCTGAAGCCGTGCTCGTAGACGCCAACTGGGCGGATCCCTTCCTTGAAGAGCTCCATGTGAAGCTGGGTGATCTGTATCTCGAGTCGAATCGTCCTGAACTGGCCATTGAAGAATTTGAAGTGCTGCTGGCCCTTGATCCGCTGGACAAGGCATCAGCCAACTACCGGCTTGCCAATGCATGGCATGCGCTGGAGAATACAGAAAAGTCCATGGAATACCTGATGACCGCCCTGGACATTGCACCCCAATTCCGTCCCGCCCAGAAATTATTGCTGGAACTTAGCAGGACACCGAATCAACCATCACCATTTTGAATGCAGACAGGACAGTAAAGGAAAGTGTTATGAGCGAAGAAGTCACCAATGCCTTTGATACCGAAGAAACCCGCGAACTGGTCAAGAAATTCCAGGCGGCCAATAACAATATCCGTGAACAGATTGCCGGCACCATTATTGGCCAGCAGGATATCGTAGATAACCTGCTGATCACGTTGTACGTGGGCGGACACTGTCTGATTACCGGTATGCCCGGTACAGCAAAGACCCTGCTTGTACATACCCTGGCTTCCTCACTGGGTCTGACCTTTAGTCGCATCCAGTTCACCCCGGACCTGATGCCGACTGACATTACCGGTACCGACATGGTCGAGGAAGATCAAAGTACCGGAAAAAGAGAATGGCGCTTCATTGAGGGACCCGTCTTTACCAACGTATTGCTCGCCGATGAAATCAACCGTACGCCACCAAAAACCCAGGCAGCATTGCTGGAAGCGATGCAGGAAAAAACTGTCACTGTACGCGGACAGATGCATGAATTGTCAAAGCCTTTCCTGGTACTTGCCACCCAGAACCCGATTGAACTGGAAGGGACTTACCCATTGCCTGAAGCCCAGCTCGACCGTTTCCTGTTCAACGTCATTCTTGATTACCTGACACCGGAAGAGGAAGTGGCAGTACTGGATCGCTTTACCAAACGCGTCGATATGCCCGAGGTAAAAGCCTGTACAAGCAGTGACGAGATCATCAAGTTCCAATGGCTGGTGCGCCAGGTACCCATATCAGAAACGGTGACTCGTTATGCCGTGGACATTGTCAGGGCAACTCGTCCTGCTGATCCCCTGGCAACAGATTCAATCAAGAAATACATCAATTTTGGATCCAGTATCCGTGCTTCGATGAACCTGGTGCTGGCAGCGAAAGCCCGCGCCCTGATGGAAGGCCGGTACCATGTCACACCGGATGATGTGAAAGCTTTGGCCATGCCTATCCTGCGTCACCGCGTATTACCGAATTACTATGCCGAATCTGACGGCGTTACTGTAGATGACATCCTCGCCAGCATGCTGGATGACTTGTCTGCACCGGCTGAAGCTGCATAGGCCTGAGGCTATCAATTGATGAGCACATCTTCTGATAACCGCCCTGCTCCCATGCGCCTGCTTGATCCCTCGGTGTTGGGCGCTATGTCCAACCTGGAACTGGTGGCCAAAGCAGTGGTGGAAGGTTTTGTCATCGGGCTGCATCGTTCACCCAAGTTCGGGTTCAGCCAGGAGTTCGTGGAGTATCGTCAGTATGCCGACGGTGACGATCCACGCTATATCGACTGGAATGTGTATGCGCGTTCAGACAGAACAGTCATCAAACGCTTCAAGGGTGAAACCAACAGCCATCTCATGCTGCTGCTCGATACCAGTGCGTCCATGGGCTTTGGTTCCGGAGACACAAGCAAGCTTCAATACGGAAAATACCTGGGCGCAAGCCTTGCCTACCTGGCCGCCCGTCAGCACGATGCCGTGGGCGTTATGCTTTTCGATAACGAGGTCAAGGAATATCGCCCGCCTGCCAGCAAGCCCGGATCTCTGCAGGGTGTTATCCATACTCTGGATGATGCGCAGGCCTCGGAAGGTACTGATATTAACCAGCCCATGACCCGTTTTCGTGAACACATCAAGAAGCGCGGTCTTGTAGCAGTGATTTCAGACTTTTACTGTGATGCCCAGGAGCTGATGGAGAATATTCGCCCTCTTGCCCTGCATGGACAGGATGTCATCATGTTTCATCTGCTGGACAAGGATGAACTTACTCCCGAGATTAAACAGTCCACACTTTATGAAGACATGGAAACCGGACAGGCAATCGAGGTTGAGCCGGCTTTCATGCAGAAGGCCTACCGGGACAAGATCCAGAAACATATTGCTTCCATAGAAGAAGCGGCTAACGGCATCCGGGCAGATCATATCTTGCTCGATACGTCCGAGCCACTGGATAAGGCGCTCCATAACTACCTGACTTTCAGGGAGAAGAGAGGCTAATCCATGGCATTACTTGGTCCTATATTTCTACTTGGTTTGCTGGGCATCGGACTGCCGCTCTGGCTGCATCGTCTCGAAACCCAGGTCACCGAACGCGAGCCATTTGCTACCGCCATGTTCCTGGAGCCGGCAAAGAAACGCATCCATGTGCAGCGGAAACTGAAATACCTGCTGCTGATGGCATTGCGTATCCTGTTTTTTGTTCTGCTGGTACTGGCTTTCACACGCCCCGTTTTCTTTGCACCACCCCAGGCTGTGATCACCGAAGAAACGACTCATCATGTCATTGTTGTGGACACCTCCTTCTCAATGCAGACAGAAGATCGTTTTAACCAGGCAATGGCGGCAGTGAGATCAATCATTGCGGACATGGAAACTGATGATGTCGTCAGCCTGTACAGCGCCTCCTCCAATATCTCAACGATAGTCTCCATGACCGGCAATAGTGATGACATTGATCAGGCCCTAGATAGCCTGGAAGCAGGTAATGGCAAGCTTGATCTGGGCAATATGATCAGCTCTTTGAATACCATGATCGAGGAAAGCCAGGCCAATTTTGTGCTGCATGTGGTCAGCGACTTTCAGCAAACAGGCCAGGCTGTACGTTTTGCGGACATGATTCCTGATGTCATCAACGGCCGCCCCATCACACTCGACATTGAACGTGTCGCTTCAGACAACACAGCCAACTGGGCGGTGGATTCTGTGCTGGTCACCACCGTCGACACGATTGAGGTGGGTATTCGCGGCTATGCGCAGGAAGATAGTGAGCGCAGCATTTCTCTGTCAATCAATGAAGAAGTACAGCAGGAAAGCCAGGTCACACTGGATGCCGACGGAATGACCTTCGTCACATTCAGCAATGTTATTTTTGCCGAGGGTGACAACCGTATAGATATTCGTATGACGCCGAATGATGCTCTGGCAGGCGATGATCTTCGGTATACCGTCTTTGATAACTCCCCGCCTGCCCCCGTGATGCTGCTAACGGAGGACGAGGCGTCGCTGGGCGTCACCTATATCACGGCCGCACTGGAAACTGCACCCCGAGGTTACGAAGTTATCCTGCAGAACATCAGCGACCTGGACCCAAGAGTGCTGCAACGTTATCCGTGGGTTGTTATTGAAGATATCGGCACTATCAATGCCAGCCTGGCGACAGCGATTACTGACTATGTCAATGGAGGAGGTGCAGTGCTGACGGCAGCAGGTGAATCTGCCCTGGGACTGTCCAGTATTCCGGTGCTTGACCTGGAAGTGGGTAGCACACCGCTGACAAGAGAAAGCAGGAATCCGATCACCATGATAGACAGCAGTCACCCTGCACTGGGTGAGTCATCCGGCTGGGGTTCGGTAAATGTTCAGGCCCTGCCACTGGAAGCCGGCGACGATGACAATATATTGGTGGCCCAGTCAAACGAGCAGCCGGTATTACTGGAGCGCCAGATTGGCCGGGGTCGTTTCATGTTGCTGGCAACAGCACTTGATAACACACTGAGCGATTTACCGGTGAAACCGGTCTTTGTTACCTTCATGGCCGAAACAGCAAGATACCTGTCCAATGAAAATCTGTTAATCAGAGAGCAGGTTGCGGAAAGCTTCCTGCAACTTGGCGTTGCCGGCGGCGCTTCAGGCCAGGTGTATGACCCTGACGGGGAAAGCTTGTTGTCACTGGCAGATACTACACAGGCCCAGGATATATCACTGGATAAAACCGGCTATTACCAGGTATTTACACCGAGCGGTGAAGTCCTGGTAGCCGTAAACCCAGACCGCAGGGAATCAGATCTCACTATTATGGATGCCCAGGTGCTGCAAAACTGGCAGAATGTAGTGGCAGGTACAGCCCGACCCGATGAGCAAAGGCTGAATGATGGAACAGTTTCACAAACGCAAGAATTGGAAGAACGTGAAATCTGGCGACTGTTCCTGTTCCTACTTGTTATTATCGTTATTGCTGAATCCATACTGGGCAACCAGCATCTGCGCGTCAAAACCGGAACACTTTAATCATGAGTACTTCACGGCTTGACCAATACCTGGACTCTTTCAAACATCGTTTGAAAAAGCTCACCATGCTGCAGGGCATTGCTGCCACTGCTGTTGTGTTATTGATTATTTCCCTGCTTGGTGCCTGGTTCTCAACTTCCAGCGGATTTTCCGGTGACACTGTCGCAGCTTTCCGAATTCTTCTCGTACTGGCGATTGCTGCTGTTGTTATTACCACCATCATCAACCCCCTGAGAGATATTGATGCTGATATCAGCAACAAGGTTGAAACACGGTCGCCTGAATTTGGCGGACGCCTGGAAACCTATATCCAGATGAAGGAAGAGAGCAATCCCTTCCGCGAATTACTGGCAGAAGATGCGCTCAGGATCAGTGAAGCAAACCCGGTTGAATCTGTTATCAACAAAAATGATTTCAATATAGCCGGCGCTGTGGGTGCTTTGGCTATTGTAATTCTCCTTATCATGCTGGTGGCGGGTCCTGGACTGATGAATTACAGCCTGCGAAATCTTCTTGCTGGCTGGGCATTCGATGACCTGCTTCCTCCACAGTCAATTGAAGTCATTCCTGGAGATCAAAGTGTGCGACGTGGCGCTAACCTGCGCATCATGGCAACAATGGAAGGATTTTCACCTGATGATGCTGTTATTCATGTCAGGGAAACTGGAGGCGAATGGCAGGATGTAGCGATGGTGCAAAGCCCTGCAGGATTCGAGTTCACTTTCTTTTCCATGCAGCAGAATATGAATTACTACATCAGCACGACAGGTCTTCGCAGTCCCGAATATAACGTGCAGGTAGTAGACGTCCCCGGTATAGAAAGCCTGGAACTGACTTACCATTATCCGGACTGGACAGAACGTGAACCGGAAGTATTCAGCCAGGGCGACATTCTTACACTGCCCGGAACACGCGTAGCGCTGACTGTCACCACCACTTCTCCCCTGCCCGGCGGCGAGCTCGTGCTTAATGGAGAGAGTGAGCCACTGGTATTAAATGGTGTTCAGGCCAGTACTGAGTTTATGGTGAACGATGAAGGTGAGTATTTCATTGCTGCCATTGTCGGTGGAGAGCAGGTACGACTTAGTGACGATTACTTCATTCGCATTGCTGAAGACGGCAAACCTGTGATCAGTTTTATCCGCCCCGGTGGCGACTGGAATGCCAGTAATATTGAGGAAGTGACTGCACGCATCGAAGCCAGTGATGATTTCAACCTGGAAACGCTATCACTGAAATACTCTGTCAATGGCGGCGAGTGGGAAACGGTGACCCTGGCTGAAAACACCCGTGATGTTACTGCTGAACATATCTTCATGCTTGAAGACATCCGTGTGCCGGAAGAGGAAGTGATTGAAACCAATGTGGGCCAGTTCACTATCATCACCGAGGAAGATGCCAGGCAACGAGACATAGAAGAAGATACCGAGGGCTACCTGGACCTCATTGATGGCAGGGATGACAGCCAGCCTCCTGCACCGCCATCAGAAGTACCCCTTGTACCCGGGGATCTGATTTCCTTTTATGCTGAAGGCAGTGACCGCACGCAGACTGTCCGCACGGACATGTTTTTCATCCAGATACAGAATTTTCAGCGTCGCTATAGCCAGTCGCAGCTTTCCGGTGGCGGTGGAGGCGGCGGTGGAGGCGGCCCCCAGGATGAAATTTCCAATCGCCAGCGCCAGATCATTACCTCCACCTGGAACCTGATCAGGGAGCAGGCAGAGGAAGCTGATGCTGGCCAGATCCAGGTGAATTCATCCCTGTTGTCCGAATTGCAAACTACCCTTGCCGAGCAGGCCGCCACACTGGCGCAACGCACCCGGGCAAGGCAGTTAGCAAACCAGGATGACCAGATTGAAGAGTTTGTAGTAAATATGGAACGGGCTGTGCAAAGCATGTACCCCGCCTCCGAACGCCTGGCAGAAGTTGCATTGGATGATGCCATTGCCCCTGCCCAGGAAGCCCTGCAGCATTTGCTGCGTGCTGAGGCTGTGTTCAATGAATTCCAGGTTCAAAACCAGCAGCAAGGCGGTGGCGGTGGCGGCGGTGGTCGCGCTCAGGAAGACCTGGCAGAAATGTTTGAACTGGAGATGGATCTGGAACTGAACCAGTATGAAACCGGCAGCAATGTTTCTCCCCAGGCCCAGCAGGCTGAAGAAGAGGACATCATGAATCAGCTGGATGAACTGGCCCGTCGCCAGGAACAATTGGCCAACAATTTAAGCAACCAGCAGCAATTGAGCGAAGCACAACGCTATCAGCAGGACATGCTGCGCCGCCAGACTGAGGAGCTCCAGGAAAGACTCGAGCAGCTGCAACAGCAACGCCAACAGCTCTCACGCGGTAGCCAGCAGCAACAGGCGCAGAACTCTCCCGGTCAGCAGGGTCAGGAAGGCCAGCAGGGTCAACCTGGACAACCGGGCCAGGGCGGCCAGGCAGGTCAAAGTGGTGAGGGCAGCGAAAGCGGCGAACAGAACCAGCAAGTGACACAAAACGAATTACAGCAGCGTCTTGAAAGCGCTATCCGTGCAATGGAGGAATCCAGCGAAGCCATGCGTGGCAATGCCAGCCCCGAAGAATTACAACGTGCTGCCCAGGAAGCACGGCGTCAACTGGAAGGCGCTCGCGAACAGATCGAGGCCGACCAGATCGCTGACATGCAATCGTCATTCAGCAACATGGCACAGCAGGCACAGGATATGGTGAGAGAACAACAACGTCAGGAACAGGTGCTCCAGGAAGCCATGGAAAGAGCCGTTGCTGAACGCGAAAGTGGCGAGGATGAAAACAGCCGCGGAATGGAACTGGCCGAGGAATGGGCCCTTGCTCGTGAAAAAGCGGCCCTTGCTGAAGATCTGTCCGGTCTCCAGGAACAGATGCTGCGTGCCATGCAACGCTTTGGTGATGATGTGCCTGATGCTGCACGTGAACTGCAGCGCGCCAACCAGGAAGTGGTAGAAAATGAACTCGAACAGGCACTAACCAATGCCTCGCTATATATTGATGCCGGCTATGGGTTGTATATCGCCGGCAATGAAAGCGCGGTGACCGCAGAAATGCGCCGACTGGCAGATCGTCTGGGTGATGCTCAGCAACTTGTGGAAGGCCAGGGAGCACCCGGCACATCTGATGTGGATGTCGCCCGTCGCCAGGCCCAGGCGCTTCGCGCCCAGTTACAGGAGCAGCTGGCACAGAACGGACAGCCGGGACAACCAGGGCAGGAAGGCGAGAATCAGCAGGGGAATCAACCCGGCGGAAACCAGCAAGGCAATAGCCAGCAAGGTGGACAACCCAACGGTGGCGGATTCGGCGGAGATCGTTATGCCCAGAACCAGTTCGGTCCCTGGAACGGTGTCGACCCACTCTATAACGGTCCTATTGATGTACCTGAGCAGTTTTACGGCGACCTTGACCAGTTTACCCAAACAGCCAGGCAGGCAGCCCAGGACCTGGAACTCAATGCCGAGGAACTGGCACAGATGATGGACTGGATAAGACAGCTTGAGGCAACCCGGCTGAATCGTAACGAAGATATACTTGCCCAGGAATTCAATGGCATGCTGGCACTGATCGAGCAGTTGGAAGTTGGCTTGCAGCTTGAGAATGCTGCAAACAATTCAAACAATGTGCGCACCGCCACGAGCGATGTGATTCCGGATGAATACCAGGAATCGGTGGCAGAGTATTACAGGCGATTAAGCAGGGAATAATTCAGAGACAAGGTTCATGATGTCATTAAAGGGACGGTCAATTGTCTTATGAGTTTAAATAGAATCTGATCTCGGGAATGCAGGGAATCAAAACACCTATTTCATCAACCATCGACGGGCTCTTCACAGGCTTCTGCCCACAGTCCCTGTTTCGTCTTAAGGACGGTTCCTACTGGATCCAGGTGGACAGCCGAATGTTGATCCATCATGCCCTGGAGCCCAAGGTGAAGATCGAGACACTGGATGACGGGCTTTTCCTGAAGGTTAAAGGTGTAGACAACACGGTACAGGTGGAACAGCTTCATGATGTCATCGAGAGCCGCATCCGCGGTAACTTCAGTGGCTGGAGCGGGCGTACGGCCTATTCCCTGACCAACGGTCAGACATGGCAGCAGACCAAGCTGCTAAACAAGCATGCTGCCAAGTACATGCCCGAGGTACTGATCTACAATTCTGCCCACGGTCCCATCATGCATGTGGCTGGCACAAGCGTTACCGTGAAACGCATCAAGTAATGTCATATATACAGACTTTTTTCAGACTCCTGATGCCTTGCCTTGTATTGCTGTCTGGCTTGAATTCACCAGCAGCCTTTTCTGCAGTACCGGATGCTGTAGCTGCCATTGCCGGTAACTATACTGGCTATGCCTACAATGGCATGAACCTGGATCCGGTGACCACAGTGCTGGCCTTCGATGCTAACGGACGTTTTGTCGGTCGCTATCAAGTGGATGACGAGAGCAGGCCTTTCGAAGGCACGTTATCCGGGCTTATCCAGGAAGGTGACCGCTCTTTTTCCATGGAGTGGACTGACCGTGACGGAGAAGGCTTTGTCTACATGGAGTTCAATGCTGATTACTCATCCTTCAACGGCTTCTGGACCAACACGGACGGCGAAGACCAGTTTCCCTGGAACGGGCGTCGACAATAAAATAGCGGTATCATCCTGCCTCACTGTTTTAGCTACAGATTTTTCTAAAGTATCACTCACCATCCAATCTCTACTCACCAGGAAGTAAAACTATGTCAATTCTGAGTCACATCACGGTCGGCACCAACAACATGGAAAAGGCTGATGAATTTTATTCCCAAACGCTTGCCCCTTTGGGCATTAAAAAGATCGATGCCATTGAAGGCGTGACCACCATGTTTGGTGTTGAGGGTCCGGAGTTTTTTGTCAGCACACCAAGAAATGGTGAACCTGCCACTTACGCCAACGGCGGTACAATAGGCTTCATGGCGCCATCGCGTGCTGCCATTGATGCATTCCATGCCGCAGCCATGGCCAATGGAGGAACAGATGAAGGTGCGCCCGGTCCTCGCGATTTTGCCCCCAATGCCTATGCCGCGTATTTGCGCGATCCAGACGGCAACAAACTCTGTGCTGTTTGTTTTGCCCCGGAATAATTAAAAATATAAAAAGGAGATAACCATGAGACTTTTACACCACACCTGCATCGGTACCAATGACATGGACAAGGCCGTGGAATTCTATTCCGCTATCCTGACCCCGCTTGGCGCTAAAATCGTTGGTACCGTAGAAGGTCATTCCACCATGTTTGGTTATGACCAGGGCCCGGAATTTTTTATTCTCAACCCGTCCAACGGTGAACCAGCCACATCTGCAAATGGCGGAACGTACGGTTTCAATGCCTCTTCACGAGCAGCCATTGACGAATTCCATGCTAATGGACTGGCCCTGGGTGGCACCGATGAAGGTGCACCCGGCCCGCGGGATTTTGCTCCCAATGCCTATGCTGCCTACCTGCGTGACCCGGAAGGGAACAAGATCTGTGCAGTGTGTTTCGCCGAGGAATAAGAACAAGGCGTACAAAAAGACATGCAGGAAGACTTCATACTTCCTGCATCTTTTTTGCCTAGCATCGCGGGCTTTAGGGAGGTAACCCATGAAAAAAGCTGTGTTTAAAATGATTTCCGTTATGGCCGGGCTGCTTGCCTGCCCTGCCTTTGCTCATCATGGTTTCGGGCTTTTCGAAATCGAAACAGAGGTGCATTATGAAGGCACCATTACCGGGATGGATTTTGTGAATCCCCATTCCTACCTGTATTTCGATCGCGTCGATGAAAACGGCAACACAGTCAACATGCGTTGCGAAATGCGCGCTGCAATCCTGCTGCGTCGCTCCGGATGGTCAAAAGAAATGTTCGAAGTGGGCCTGCCTGTTTCTGTGGACGCCAACCCGCACCGCGATGATCCCTCGGCCTGCTATACCGAGAACATCACTGTCGGTGACCGTCCCACCATGAACCGCAATGACCAGTTCACTATTGAAAACCCGGTGGATAGTACCAACCGCACCTTGACGGCCGCCAATGGCGATCCGAATATCAGCGGAGACTGGGCAGTTGAACAGTTAGTGCTGACAGTACCCCCGGAAGGTGGCCGCGGCAGCATGGTGCCCAAACGCTTCAGGGAAGCCTTTGCCGAGGGCACAATGAGCATCGAGGAAATTCGTGCAGAAGGCCCGCAGAACCAGCGTCCTGTGTACACCGAGCGTGGACTTGCCGAGAGTCAGGCTTTCGAAATGTGGAATCCGGACCACAATCCCCGCCTACAATGCCTGCCCACCAGCATCATCTATGACTGGACTTTCGATTGGCCGGTAAACAGGATCACACAGGAAGATGACAGGATTGTTATCGACTATGGCCTGTATTCCAACCGACGCATCATCCACATGGATCCTGACCCCAAACCTGTTGATTCCCTGCCCAACAATGCGGGCCATTCAATCGGCCGCTGGGATGGCAACACGTTAATTGTTGAAACCTATGGGTTCAGCGATGGCGTTGTTGCACCACCAACACGCAACAGCACCGAGATGTACATCATTGAACGCTTCACCATCGATACGGATAACTGGGCGCTGAGACGGGATTACACTATCTCTGATCCTGTCTACCTGGCTGAGCCCTGGAGCGGCACTGATATTGTGTACCTTTCAGACGTGCCTTTTGAAAATCATGGTTGCCTGGAATTGACACCAGAGTTTACAGAGTAACCCAAGGCTTTAGTGGACCTTTCTGGAAAGGCGCTGTATGAAAGTACAGCGCCTTTTTTAACTACTAGCCACTAGTAGCTAGCGGCTAATTATCATCAATCTGCAATGCATCCGGCGGGTCTGGATTAATCGGAACGCCCCGTGGATCCAAATTGATCTGCTGAATAAACAGATCCAGTTCTTCCAGAAGTTCATCATAAAAGGGATTGAAGGCAATACGTTCGATAACGCCTCGCGCCTTGTTCTCTTCAGTTGCTTCGCCAAGAAAGTCTGCATCCCCTGATTTGCAGCGTGCAAAGAAATCATTCTCTTCCCCGTAATACTGCCCGCAATAACGATAAGCACCGTTTCGTCCATAGTGGGGATGGCTGGGCGGTGTCATCAAACCCAGGTGTCCCAGACTGACAATGCCCTGCTCCGGCAGGCTGCTGCTGATGATGCTGGTACGATTGTAGGAAGGCAGATCATACTGTGCATAAAGCACCATATGGCTATTCATATTTTCCAGACCCTGCATAAAGTCCAGAGTCGCCTGCGCAATTACAGTAGTGTCCTGGGCGGAAGCCACAGTAAATACCGGAATAGACAGAGGCTCTTTTAATATCGCCTCCTGGGTCGCCTCCACCAGGTCCCAGGTTTCTGCAGCGGCAAAATAAGGGAAGGATTCGTAGCGGTAAACTGCATCTTCAGGCTCAAGCTCAAACCAGGCCGCAGTCGGCATCATTCGTCCCAACTGGCTTACTGTCCTGGCATATTTTCCTGCACCGTCAACTGCCATTGCCGGACCAAACAATACCAGCGAATCAATGTCGGAGTTTTGAGCCGCTTCCAATACAGCCAGCGTTGCGCCTACCGAATGCCCGGACAGCGTAATCCTGTCGGCTTTTTCAGACAGTGTTCTTACGGCAAATTGCAGATCCCTGTGCCAGTCTTGCCATTTTGAAACCAGCATGTCGCCGACACGGCTGCCATGACCATGCATGAGCACTCCCATGACATGGAAGCAACGGGACTGAAAATATTCACCCATGGGCTTCATGCTCCAGGGGGAAGCGATCAGACCATGCACAAGTACAATGCCGTTTTGCACTTTGCCATCAGGATTTACCGGGCAATCGGCATCGGGAGACAGCTCAAACGGCAATAAGTTGATCAGGGTTTCCTGGTCCGGTTCATCCACCCTGGCAAAACGCAGACGACGTTCAGACCATGCAATGTAATCTTCGTAACTGCCATTGTCATAATCAAATGGCTCAGCAAATGAAGACGGCACGTGGACATTTTGAAGTGAGGTGCCGCCGGACAGCACGATACCCAGTGCAAAGATGATCGCGATCAGCAACACTGCAACTGCCGCAAGCCCAATTGCGACTTGTTGCAGGATTGGCTTTCCTTTCAATATGCTCAAGGCGTTCAATACGATTCCTTTTTAATCCGTTTTATCCAGCACGAGAAAGCTGTAATTGTAGGGATTGGGATCTGAGGCTTCAAAATCTTCGCGGGCTGTTACTTTCCATTCACTGCGATCAAACTCCGGAAAATACGCATCCCCTTCCACTTCACTATGAACTTCCGTGAGATATAGACGATCAGCACTAGGCAGAGCCAGCTTGTAAATCTCGGCACCGCCAATCACCATTGCTTCGTCCACGCCGTCTATCTCACCAATACTTTTACACAGTGTGATCGCCGCATCCAGTGAGTTCACCACTTTGACACCCTCAACACCAAAGTCAGGATTGCGGGTAATCACAATATTCGCTCGGCCCGGCAATGGCTTGCCGATGGAATCAAAGGTCTTGCGACCCATGATGATGGGTTTGCCCATAGTGATGCGTTTGAAATACTTCAGGTCCTCGGGCAAATACCAGGGCAGGTTGTTGTTGCGGCCAATGACACGGTTTTGAGCCATGGCCCAGACAAGAGACAGCTTCATACGGAAATAGGTGCCGCTATGTGGGGCTGGGCTTCGTAATCAAGGATTTCAAAATCCTCGTACTCGTATTCATACAGACTTGGTGGGCGGCGCTTGATATTGAGCTTTGGCAAGGGACCCGGCGTACGTGTCAGTTGTTCCCGTGCCTGATCCAGATGATCCATGTAAAGATGCACATCGCCCCCTGTCCAGACAAAGTCACCGACCTCCAGGTCACATTGTTGTGCCATCATGTGGGTAAGCAGTGAGTAGGAAGCAATGTTGAAGGGCACGCCGAGAAAAGTATCACAGGAGCGCTGGTACAACTGGCAGGAAAGTTTCCCATCTGCCACATAAAACTGGAACAGCGAGTGGCAGGGAGGTAATGCCATTTCATCGACATAAGCCGGGTTGTATGCAACAACAATATGGCGACGTGAATCAGGATTTTTCTTGATGCTGTTTACCACGTTATCGATCTGGTCCACAGTCTCGCCATCCTTGCCGGGCCATGAGCGCCACTGGAAGCCATAAACAGGTCCCAATTCCCCATTTTCATCAGCCCACTCATCCCAGATCCTGACATTGTTATCCTTGAGGTACTTGATGTTGGTATCGCCGTTCAGAAACCATAGCAACTCAATGACTATTGAGCGGATATGCAGTTTTTTCGTTGTTAACAGCGGAAAACCTTCAGACAGGTTGAAGCGCATCTGGTGACCAAACACGGACTGTGTTCCCGTTCCGGTGCGATCCTGTTTTAGTGCACCGTGGTCGAGAATATGCTGCATCATATCTAAATACTGTCTCATGGATTCATTTCTCCGGGCGCATTTATATACACTTTATTTCTTTACTCTTTTTATTAGCCGCAAGCTTCAAGCCGCAAGCAGTGCGCCTGACATTCTCAGCTTGAGGCATTATTTATTGAACCAATCATACCTGTAAGCACCCACCAGGATAATAATTCCTGCCAGGATCATCGGTATCGACAGTTGCATACCCTTGGTCATCCAGTCGAAGGCAACAAAGCCCAGGTGGGCATCCGGTTCCCGGTAAAATTCAGCAAAGGTCCGAAAAACACCGTAACCAAGAATAAACACACCGGTAACGGCAAACGTGGGTCGGGTCTTAGCCGAATAAATCCAGACAATAAAAAACAGAACCATGCCCTCGAGTGCAAACTGGTAGAGTTGGGAAGGATGACGGCTAACCTGGAGCGGGTCCGCCGGAAAAACCATTGACCACTGAACGTCACTAGCCCTGCCCCATAGCTCACCATTAATAAAATTTCCAAGTCGCCCAAAGGCCAGGCCCAAAGGAGCCAATGGAGCAACAAAGTCTGAAACCCCAAAAAGTGTTTTTTTCGTACTGCGTGCAAACAACAAAACCGCGATACCCACACCAATCAGACCGCCATGGAAGGACATGCCACCCTGCCAGATCTTGAAAAGGTTCAAGGGGTTCTCCAGGAGGGTAGAAAAATTGTAGAACAGCATGTAGCCAATTCGACCACCGAGGATTACGCCGATAGCACTATTGGTAATGAGATCGGTCACCTGGTTGGCTGTCCAACCTGAGTCTTTTATGGCAGCACGTTTTTTTCCAAGCCACCAGGCCGCTGCAAAACCCGCAATATAGGTCAATGCATACCAGTGAATTTTCAATGGCCCCAGGGAGATTGCTACGGGGTCAATTTGGGGGTATTGCAGCATAGGAACAAGCGAAACCGGAAAAGAGTTTACGAATTAAAGTATAACTTTTTTAAGACAGCTTGATGAGAAAAACGTCAGCTGTTTTTGGACGTACGCAACAGTCTGTCGACACCGGCATTGTAGAGCTCTATATCCACCAGGGCTTTGACCGCCTCGGTATCTTCTTCTAATAGCACCTTCTCCAGCAGGTCCTGTGCCTGCTGGTAAGTGACATTACGGATAACAGATTTTACTTTCAGGAGGCTGGTGGCATTCATGGAAAGCACGTCATAACCCATTGCCATGAGCAGCACTGCCGCACCAGGATTACCGGCCATTTCTCCACAGATGCTTACAGGCAGACCAACCGCATGAACTTCCCGTGCAATCCAGTCCAGGGCACGCAATATAGAGGGATGCATAGTGGAATAAATACCGGCAACACGCGGGTTGTTGCGGTCAATGGCCAGCAAATACTGGCTTAGATCATTACTGCCTACGGAGATGAAATCAACGCGTTTCGCCAGTAAAGTAACCTGGTACATAAGCGCAGGAATCTCCATCATCACACCCACTTTGGGTTTGACGACGTCCAGACCTTCTTCAATCAGCTCCTGGCGGGCACGCTTGATCAGGCGAATGGAATAATCCACTTCGCTCATGTTGCTGATCATCGGTAACAGGATTTGCAGATTGTTCAGTCCAACACTGGCTTTCATCATGGCCCGGATCTGGGCAATGAAAATTTCGGGATGATCCATACTGACCCGGATGCCGCGCCAGCCCAGGAACGGGTTTTCCTCGTTGATGGGAAAGTATGGTAAGGGTTTGTCACCACCAATATCCAGGGTACGCATGGTCACCATCTTGGGAGCAAAGGCTTCCAGTTGCTGGCGATAAATTTCTGCCTGCTCTCTTTCTGTCGGAAAACGATCCCTGAGCAGGAAGGGCACTTCCGTTCTAAACAAGCCAATTCCTTCTGCGCCTCTCTCAAGGGAACGCAGAACATCTGTCATCAGACCGGTATTCACCCACAACTCAACCCGGTGCCCGTCAAGGGTTTCACAGGGCAGATCCTTGATTGACTCCAGGCCTTCGGATAACTGCTCTTCCTCCCTGACGATTTCCTCGTATCGCTCACGCAACTCATCGGAAGGGTTACTGTATACACGTCCGTTGTAGCCATCGACGATGACTTCCTTGCCGTCGAGTTCCGAAAAGGGCAGGTCGAGAATACCCATCGTGGCGGGAATGCCCATGGCACGGGACAGGATGGCTACATGAGAATGACCTGAGCCCTTGGCAGAAACAATACCCGCCAGGTTTTCCTTGGGTACCTCCGCCAGCATGGCCGCACTGAGTTCCTCACTGACCAGCACACAGCGTTGCGGCCACTGACGATTTTCCTGTTCTTTTTCCTGCAGATAAAAAAGCACTCTGGAGCACAGATCCTTGATGTCGGTTGCCCGTTCTTTCAGGTAATCGTCATCCATATTCTCCAGGTTGCGGACATGGTCACGGGCGACTTTTGCCAACGCCCCCTGTGCCCAGTTGCCCTGTTCAATATGCGCTATCACCTCGGCGCCAAGTGCATTGTCACTGAGCATATGAAGATATGCATCAAAGAGCTCTCTCTCTTCAGGTCGCAGCTGACCTTTGACCTTCATTTTCAGTTCACTGATATCAATACGCACTGAATTCAGGCAGTCATTGAAAAATTTTATTTCCTTCTTGATGTCATCCACTTTGCGCTTGGGAATGGCACTAAGATCAGCGGGTGGAAATACTGTTACAGCTTCGGCAATAACCACGCCGGGCGCGCCAGGCACTCCTTCAAAAACAGTATCAGAAGTCTTAAGTCCGGTGGGGCTGTAACCGGTAATAGCATCCCTGGCCTCATCATTGGCAATGATCCCGGCCAGTTGTGCTGAAAGTGTAATCAGGAAGGCCTCTTCCTCTGCGTCAAAATCACGGACTTCCGACTGTTGTACAACCAGCACGCCCAGCACCTCGCGCTGGTGAATAACCGGGACGCCGAGGAAAGATTCGAATTCTTCTTCGTGGGTTTCAGGAATATAGAAATAGCGAGGATGAGATGACGCATGCTCCAGGTTGACCGGTTCCGCTCTTTGGGCAACCAGGCCGACGAGACCTTCATCAGGCGCCAGGCTGGCTTTACCCACGGCGTCGGCATGCAATCCTTTCGATGCCATGAGGACATAACGTTCAAGGTTGTGGTCAAGCAGGTAGACAGAACATACCTTGACGTCCATGGCCCTCTGCACACGCCGGACAATAATTTCCAGCGAGGCCGTCAGGTCCTTGGCTTCATTCACTTCTTGAATGATGCTTCTTAACGTCTCAAGCATAACGTGGCTATGGAGCCGCCTCTCCCTGGGATTTGTCGTTTTGCAGTGCTGCCTTGAGGGATTTGCTCAATTCCCCGAGGGCCCGTCTGTAAACCTTGCGCTTGAAGGAAACTACCTTGTTCACCGGATACCAGTAACTGACCCAGCGCCAATGATCAAATTCCGGTTTGTCGCCCAGATCGAACCGGATTTTTTCTGTGTCGGATAACAATCTGAGCAGGAACCATTTCTGTTTCTGCCCGATACAAACCGGGTGTGAGTTTTGCCTGATCAGACGGCGAGGCAAACGATAGCGCAGCCACTTTTCCGTGCAGGCAACGATTTCCACATCTTCGGGATCAAGCCCTACTTCCTCGTTAAGCTCCCTGAGCAAAGCTTCTTCGGGAGATTCATTATGCTGTACACCCCCCTGTGGAAATTGCCAGGCATCCTGACCCAGGCGTTTCGCCCAGAGGAGCTGGCCCTTTTCATTAAAAATAATGATGCCCACATTGGGCCTGAAACCATCAGAATCAATCACGTTTTCACTGCTGGTCTCGGGACAAAACTGCCCTGCGAAACCACCCCTGGTTATTCAAGTACAGGTTTTGAAAAGCCTCAGGCTTCGCAATTTTCCCTGTAATCCTCGGCACTGAGCAGCTCTTTGAGCTCCTCCTCGTTGTTCATGCGGATTTTAAAAATCCAGCCATCGTCATAGGGCGAGGAATTGATGGTCTCCGGACTCTCCTCGAGCAGTTCATTCACTGCCACGATCTCGCCGGAAACCGGCGCATAGATATCCGAAGCGGTTTTGACGGATTCAACAACACTGACTTCATCGCGTGCGGAGACCTGGGTATCCATATCAGGCAGCTCAACAAACACAACATCTCCCAGTTCATTCTGGGCATAATCGCTGATTCCAACTGTGGCAACACCGCCATCCCCCGGCTTAATCCATTCGTGGGATGAGGCGTAGTACAGGTCTTCTGGTGTATCACTCACTTGTAATTCCTCTGTTCTCTGACAGTCCCTGTCAGCCCTGCGTTGCCATCCTGGCAACATGACATAGCCTCATATTATGGAAGAGGAAAGTCTCGTGCAAGATAGTAATTCAGGTAAAAATCAGGTAGTTGGTATGCCCTATCCTGTTCCATGGCGGGCACTGCGTATAAGCATGTAGACAGGCACAAGACCAATAATGATCAGGGTTACAGCTGGCAGGGCTGCTCTTTCCCACTGCCCCTCTGTAGTCATGGTGTAAATCCTGACAGCCAGTGTATCCCAGCCAAAGGGACGCATAATGAGAGTCGCGGGCATTTCCTTCATTACATCCACTAGCACAATGGTGAAGGCTGTTATCAAACCAGGGCGAATCAACGGCATGATGACCTGCCGCAGCAGGCGGCCGGGACCTGCACCCAAACTTCGTGCCGCATCAATAATTGAAGGCCTGACCTGTTCCAGGCCGGCATCCACAGGCGCAAATGCGACTGCCAGGAAACGACAGCAATAGGCAATAACCAGGGCGAAAACCGAGGTGCCCAGGATTGTCCCCAGGGTACGGTCAATGAATGTGAAGCCAAGCATGATGCCGACAGCCAGAACTGATCCAGGAAGGGCATAGCCCAGTGTTGCCAGCCTGATAGACAGATCGGTCCAGCGTTTCATCATTGGAGCTGCGGGGAGTCGTTTCACAAAAGCCAGTAACACTGAAAGGCCGACAGCAGCAAATCCTGCCATGAATCCCAGCCCCAGGGTATGTCCCAGGAATCCCAGGTAACGCTCATCAAGGTCGCCAAAACCTGCTTCCAGCATCCAGATCAGCAGTTGGCCAAAGGGAATCATAAATGCTGCCAGCAAAACCAGTGAACAGAACACAGTGGCAGCAACAGCCGCGGGTCCCTCCAGTTTGTATAGAGCCATACTGCTTTTTCCGCCATCCTGTGAATACCGGGCACGATCCCGGGATTGTTTTTCAAGTACCAGCGTGACGCCGACAAAGAGCAGAAGCAACGATGCAAGCTGGGCAGCAACAGTCAGGTTAAACAGTCCATTCCATGCGTTGTATATAGCAGTGGTGAAAGTGTCGTAGTTGAAAACAGACACAGCGCCAAAATCAGCCAGCGTTTCCATGAGTGCAAGGGCCAGACCGGCTACGATGGCTGGGCGGGCTACGGGAATAGCTACTCTGAAAAATGCCTGGACCCTGCCCAGGCCAAGCAAACGCCCGGCATCCATCATCTTGCGTCCCTGGTTCAGGAAGGCACTGCGGGACAACAAGTAGACATAAGGATAAAGCACAAGACTGAGAATCAGGATCACTCCTACGGCACCCTGAACATCCGGAAACCAGGCGTCCTGGCCAAAGCTGTTACGCAATAAAGTTTGAACAGGACCCGAGTAATTCATGATGCCAAGAAAGACAAAGGCCATGACATAACCCGGAATGGCAAGCGGTAACATGAGCGCCCACTCGAACAGGCGTCGTCCAGGAAAGTCACAGATCGTGGTGAGCCAGGCCAGGCTAACACCGAGTAGCAGCACACCGGCACCAACACCAAGTACAAGTAACAGTGTGTTTAACGCCAGCCTGTCGAGCTTGGTATCAAACAGGTGCTGCCAGATTTCCTGCTCTCCCGTGCCAATGGTGCCCCATTGCACAAGGATGATAAGAATGGGAAAAATAACGACTGCTGCAGCAAGGAATGCCATGCCATGCCAGAACCAATTGCCAGAGGTATCGGCGCGTGTCATGTTGCTTTCCTGTTTTTCACTGGACTAGTGGTAATTGGCTCTGTCCATCAGCATCACAGCTTCAGCCTGCAACCTGCCGGCAGCTTCTACGTTCAATGTGTCCTGACTTGGAGAGCCCCAGCTGGCCACGAGATCGACTGGTGAAATTTCCGGGTTAGCTGGATATTCAAGATTCAACTCGGAAAAGAGGTATTGGGGTTCCCGGGTCGACAACCATTCTAGCAGTCTAATGGCACCTGCCTTGTTTTTTGCATAAGTTGTGACACCTGCCCCTGATATATTGACATGAACGCCACTGCTGTCCTGGTTAGCCCAGTGAAGTGCGACAGGAACATCTGGCTCCTGGCTTTGAAGCTGTCCAAAATAATAGGAATTCACAATACCGACATCACACTGCCCTGCGGCAATAGCCTCCAGCAACAACGTATCGCTGCTAAAAACGCGTGTAGCCAGGTTGTTCACCCATCCTTCCACCACGCGTTGCGTTTCATCTTTGCCAAGACGTTCGATCATGGTGGCAACCAGGGACATGTTGTACACCTTGCGAGAAGTTCTCAGGCAAAGACGATCTTTCCATTGCGGCGCCGCAAGGGCTTCGTAGGTGCTCAGCTGGGCTGGATCAACACGTTCTGTGGAATAGGCAATTGTTCTGGCCCTGACGGATAATCCGAACCAGCGGTTTTGTGGATCGTGTAGATGAGAGGGTATGTTTTTTTCCAGAATAGCTGAGTCAACTTGTCCCAACAGGCCTTTTTTCGCAGCAGACCAGAGATTACCAGCATCTACCGTGTACAAAACATCCGCAAAGGTCAGTTTACCTTCTGCCTGCAGCCTGGCTATCAGTGGGCCATCCTCGCCAGTCTGGTACTGAACCTCAATGCCGGTTTCTGCCGTGAAGCGGTCAAACAGGGGCTTAATCAGGTGTTCCTGGCGGGAGGAATACACTACAACAGGCTCTATGTCCTGGCTTTCTGTGCCACCTTGAACAGTGACACTTTGGACAGAGTCATTGGATTCCTGCGGGTTTTCCAGGCTGCTATTCTCTCCGGTACATCCGACAATGAGAACAATACCTATTAAAATCAGGAGGTTAGATAGTGGGCGATGCATTTACAATCTCGTGCTTAAGCTTAAATGATAATGATAATAATAATCATTTAGAAGAACAAGCCTAACACATTGAATTCACGAATATTTCACTTTTTAATGAGTAACCGGGTCAAAGCCCCATGGCCAGACGCATCAGCTGCTGCTTCACCAGCGGGGTTTTATTGGTCAGGTTCATACCAGTATTGCGCAGCCATTTGATGGACAAATCCTCAGAAGCAAATAATCGTTTGAATCCCTCCATGGCTGCCATCATGCCCAGGTTCTGGCCTTTCCTGTGGCGCTGGTAGCGACTGAGAACCTGGCGGGTATGAATATCTTCACCTTTCTTCAACGCGCCTGAAATGACTTCTGACAGTGCCTGGACATCGGCAAATCCCATATTCACACCCTGACCGGCAAGAGGGTGAATTGTATGTGCTGCATCGCCAATCAGGGCCAGATTGTCCTGGACATAGTCTGTAGCATGTCGCTGCCACAACGGAAAACTGAAACGGCGGTCTGTTTCCAGTACTTCTCCCAGCCTGGATTCAAAGGCTGCCCCAAGGGCAGCTTTGAACTGGTCATCATCAAGTGCTTTTATTCCTTCTGCCCTCTCTGTGACACAAGACCACACAATGGAGCAATAGCACTGATCCGATCTTTCAAGTCCGGGCACATGCAATGGCAGGAAAGCCAGGGGACCGCTTTCCATGAAACGCTGCCAGGCTGTATACCCATGAGGAGCAGCTGTCTTTACAGTAGTCACAATTGCTTCATGCCCATAGTCCCATTCACGGACAGTAAAATCTGCCTGCTGTCTTACAAACGAATGAGCACCATCTGCACCAATAACCAGCCCTGCTTCAATACTGACATTGCCGGATAATAAAAGGGTAATTGAACCTTGCTCATGTTTTTCGATGCTTTCCACATGAGTATCACGCATCACTGTGATGCTTTGCCTGGATTCAACTTGCCTGTTGAGTGCTGCGGTTAGCACCCTGTTCTCAACGATATGACCAAGCGCAGGTGTATGAAGCTCCGCGGCCGAAAATTGAATAGCACCTGTGCCCTCTCCATCCCAGACTGCCATCTGGTCATAGGGACAAAGTCTGACACTGGCGATATCTTCCCAGGCACCAACTGCGCTCAGCATCCCTTGACTAGACACTGTCAGCGCACTGACACGAGGATCGAATGCAGATTCGCTGGAGTTGGCGGCAAGTTCATCTATAGTGAGGACTTCCTTGCCTGCATCGATAAGCAATACCTGAAGCCCGGCATCTGCGAGGCAACATGCCGCTGCCAGGCCTACTGGCCCACCACCTATTATTGCTATTTCAGACTCTAATGCCTTCACGTTTTTTCACCTTCAAACCGGGGAAATGGATTATAAGTGGAAGCAGATAAATTAACAGCAAACTCGGGATTTCTGGTAAAGTGCACGCCTCGAAATGACCAGGGTGTTACAGGGCTAGTGGCTGTCAAATTTGTTTCCTCTTCAAAGCTGCCAACTGAATTTGGTGAATTTCATATTCACGCTTTTGAAGACTCCAATGAAAATAAAGAACACGTTGCACTTGTGTTTGGCGAGCTTGCGGCCAATGAAAAAATCCTTACACGGATTCATTCGGAATGTCTGACAGGTGATGCCATGTTCAGTCTACGGTGTGATTGTGGTTCCCAGCTCAGGGAAGCAATGCACAGAATCGCAACTCGTGGCAGTGGCGTTATTCTGTACCTGAGGCAGGAAGGCAGAAACATTGGCCTGAGCAATAAAATCAGGGCATATCACTTGCAGGATGAAGGTGCTGATACTGTTGAGGCAAACCAGGCGCTTGGTTTTGATGCAGACGAACGACGCTACGATATGTGTCTGTCCATGCTGAAACATCTGGGTGTTTCAGACCTTGAACTGATGACCAATAATCCCTTGAAAGTGGATGCGCTGCAAAAGCTTGGAATGTCTGTTTCACGGATCCCCATCATCACCGGGGAAAACTCACACAATGAGGCCTACCTGGCCACCAAGCGCAGCAAGCTAGGTCATATAGCGGAGTAAAGAACCAGGGCCGTTGGCCAGGACTTTATTCCACCATCAATTTTGTATTCATGGCGGAAATAAAGGCTCGTATTCGATTGGCATTGGCCCCGATATCGCTACGACCGATGCGTGATTTACTGCGCACATCAAATACCGTGGAATCAGCGGAGCCTTCTTCAAGACGAATAACTACATCATCTTTGAAGCCAAACCATTGTGTAGTTACAGTGGCTTCGAGCCGGCCTTCAGCTTCATTCGCATCCACCAGCTCCCAACCCATCTCATTGATAATGTCAGCTGCAGCTGCAAACACTTCAGCATTGGACTGGATATAGACCCTGGACATAATGTCAGGATAAAACTCGCGTTGTAATACTGGGGTTTCACCTCCAAGATATTCCGGAGGGTTTGGTGCACTTGCTCTCATGGGCAGTACAGCAACGAATTGTGGTGGATCGGCAATATCCGTCGTGATGTCATGAATCGGGGGAACCATTGCAGCAATCTGTTGTTGGCGGTATGGCAGATAAAAAGCAGCCAGCCCTGCAAGGGCAGAGAAGAACATCAACATAAGCTGCAGGCCCTGTGGACGAAGCCAGAGCAAGGTGAAGATTACAAGGCCCACACTGGCGATTCCGGCATAGGCGCAATAACGCAGGATAGTGAATGCCTGTCCGAGTTCAAAACTTCCACTTTTGTATCCCGCCCCGGCCAGGTATAGCAACAGCAAGGAAACAAACCCTACCATAGTGACTATTGGGATGATGACCTTGTTCATGGGATGCCTTTGAAAAACCTGGAAAAATATCATATCAGGACTTTCAAAGCGGAGAAACTTATTCTGCTTCAGGCATAATGACACTTTTCGATTTCTGTGAACTTAAGACGACAATGCGAATTCCCAGAATTTACCTGGATCAGGAAATAACCTCGGGACACGAGGCCCCGCTGGATGAGCGCAGTGCTCACTATCTGGCCAACGTCCTGCGGATGAAAAAAGGGTCGGAGCTGATTTTGTTTAATGGCTCCGGCATGGAATATTCAGCCACTGTACTCACATTGGACCGCAAAAAGGGCGCCGTCCTTGTGAATTCCCAAACCGATCCGGGTAGTGAATCAGCATTGTTTACCCATCTGGGTATTGGTCTCTCCCGTGGCGAAAGAATGGATTATGTTGTGCAGAAAAGCACAGAGCTGGGCGTTAATGTTATCCAGCCACTGTTTACTGAATTCTGCGAGGTGAAACTGGATAGCAAGCGGGCTGCAAAAAAACGGGAGCACTGGACTCAGGTCTGTATAAGCGCTTGTGAACAAAGTGGCCGGGTAAAACTTCCTGAAATCCGGGAGCCAATTCCCCTTAAGCGCTGGCTTGAATCAACGCTGGACTGCCAGAAGAAGTATTTACTTGATCAGGCCCAGGCTTCCGAATTGGACGCTGCATACAGACCGGAATCTGTGGCATTACTTATTGGCCCGGAAGGCGGGCTTTCCGAAAATGAAAAAGCCCTGGCATCTGGCCAGGGCTTTACAGGTTTGAAACTCGGATCAAGAACCCTCAGAACTGAAACAGCGCCAGTTGCGGCTTTAAGCCTGTTTCAGCACTTGTGGGGAAATTGATTTTCCTAATGTTATTCAGAGCTGATCAGAGAGCATCTGCACCGGATTCTCCGGTTCTAATGCGAATAACCTGTTCCAGGGAGCTGACAAAGATTTTGCCATCCCCAATCTTTCCTGTATTGGCCGCTTTGCTCAATACTTCGATTACCTGATCAGTCATGGAATCATCAACTGCAATCTCAAGGCGAACCTTGGGCAGGAAGTCCACAACATATTCAGCGCCACGGTATAATTCGGTATGTCCTTTTTGACGACCGAAGCCTTTAACTTCGGTCACAGTAATCCCCTGTACGCCAACCTCTGACAATGCTTCCCTGACATCATCCAGTTTAAATGGCTTAATAACGGCTGTGATCATTTTCATATTTGTTATCCTCACACAATGCTTTAAATCAGGCACTTTGCCTTTGCATAGCGCGAGTATAAGCTACTTAACTTAAAAAAACGATGCCCGTTTGGCGAGATGGAACAGACCCTGTCAAACGTTCAGCTTTAGGAATTTTTCGATGATAAACAATGAGTTACTTAAAGAATTAAGCGCCAGGATTTCTGCTTTGCTCCCCATGGCCTCTGAGGCGAAAGAGGATGTTGAAAAAAGCATCCAGGATCTGCTGAGCAGCACTTTTTCCCGCCTGAATCTTGTCACACGGGAAGAGTTTGATGCGCAATTGAAAGTTCTGGCCCGTGCTCAAAACACGATTGCAGGCCTTGAAGAAAAAATTGCCCGGCTTGAGAAGGCCCGGATAGTTACTCCCCCCACTGACCAGGAAAACGAAACCCGATAGCCTCTGCCAGGTGCTCTCTTTCTATATTCCTACATTCCTGCAGGTCAGCAATAGTCCTGGACACCTTCAGCAGACGAAAGAAAGCCCTCGTGGATAAACCAAGCCTTTCCATGGCTTTTTTCATATAGGCCTCATTTTCAGGGCTTAGCCTGCAGGAACTTCTGATTTCTCCCTGGGAAAGAAAGGCATTGGCTTTTCCTGCCCGAGCCAATTGCTCTCGGCGCGCATTTGCCACGTTAAGCCTGATACTGCTGCTTGATTCAACCGAATGGCTGCTGGTTTCAAATAACTGGTCTTTTTCACGCTGGCCAAGTGCTGGAACATGGATATGAAGATCTATTCTGTCCAGTAACGGACCCGATACTCTCGACTGGTACTGTTTGATCTTTTCACTGCTGCAACGACACTGCTTGTTTGTGTCGCCCAGATGCCCACACGGACACGGATTCATTGCTGCAAGTAACTGGAATCGGGCTGGAAGACTGACCTGGTAATTAGCCCTGGAAATGGATATATGACCGGATTCCAGGGGTTCACGCAGAACTTCAAGAACTTTCGGGCTGAATTCCGGCAGCTCATCCAGGAACAGAACACCATTGTGAGCCAGGGAAATCTCCCCCACTTTCAGGGAACTCCCTCCCCCCACGAGTGCCACAGCCGATGCAGTATGGTGCGGCGCCCTGAATGGAGGAGACAGCCAGTTTTCACTGTCAAAGCGTTGAGACGCAAGGGACCGTAAAGAGGCTGTCTCAAGGGCGCATTGTTCATCCAGCAGGGGCAGGATCGAACTAATGCGGCTGGCCAACATGGTTTTTCCCGTTCCCGGCGGACCTACCATTAACAGGTTATGAGCACCAGCTGCCGCAATTGTCAGGGCCCTGCGGGCATTGAATTGGCCAATGACATCATCCAGGCAGGGACCAGGGGTTAAAGAAGTACCAGGACTATGTCGGGTTTTTGCCAAATGCTTTTTGCCCTGAAGGTGAGCGATGACTTCCAGAAGGTGGCTAACAGCGAAACTGCTTTGCTTGCTCAACAGTTCCGCTTCCTGGCTGTTTCCATTGGGAATAAAAATATCCCTGTCGCTTTTTTGTGCCGCCATGATTCCAGGCAGTGCGGCAGTTACCTTTCTGACCTCTCCGGACAATGCCAGTTCTCCCATGAATTCGAGTTTCCCAAGACTGTCAGCTGGTATCTGGCCAGAGGCAGCCAGGATGCCGATTGCTATAGCAAGGTCAAAACGGCCTCCACTTTTGGGAAGGTCTGCCGGGGCAAGGTTGATCGTGATTCTCCTGTCAGGAAACTCGAGCAGGGAATTAAGTAAAGCACTTCTAACGCGCTCCTTGCTTTCTTTCACTGCCGCTTCGGGTAATCCGACTATATTAAATGCCGGCAATCCATTGGATAGATGGGCCTCAACACTGACAAGCGGTGACTGAATTCCGAGATTGGCACGGGCATAAACGACCGCAAGAGACATAACTCATTCCCTGAGATAGCGTCAGCTTCTTTCCTGATACCTGTATTAATAGTGCAGAAAACGAGTTTTGGCAAACTGTTGCGGGGAAAGGAAAAAAGGCCTTCATCTTGCAATGAAAGCCTTTTGATCAATCTATAATTTACTGGGGATTACTGCAGAGCAGAAAGTATGTAGTCCACGGTTGCCCTGACGTCGTCATCAGAACAACTCATGCAAAGGCCCTTGGCTGGCATGGCATTATTGTTAAGCCCGTTAATGGCATTGAGGTAAAGTGCATCCATGCCTTTATCAATACGAGGCTGCCATGCTGCGGCATCACCCATGATTGGTGAATTATTGGCACCACTGCCATGACAGGCTATACAGTAAGTATTGTAGACCTGTTCTGGATTCTGTCCGCCTCCAGCACTGGCTACCGCAGCAGAACCGGCGGAACCGGCACAGGAGTCACCCACCAGGCAGACGGTGCCTACAGGGGCGATACGCTCAATGATGTCTGAATGATCTGCTTCTTCTGAAGCACCGAAAATCGCGCCGGAAATGAGCATGCCCAGAGCAGTGGCAATCCATTTTGCTGGAATACCTGTTGTAAATTTGTTGAACACCGATATACCTCTTGTCTTTCTCTATGTTTCTTTAAATATATTTTCTATGCGAAAGGGACTCGAACTGCTCTCGCCAGGAGGCGGCAATTATAACCGGATTGAGGGTTTTTAGGTACTGCATGGAGGGCCCCCGAAGGCCCAGGATCACTTTAATTGATGGTGAAAGTAATGCCATTTCCATTGAAATAGATTTCAGTGGGGTCAGAATCCAGTGAATAACCTACATAGAAACTGATGCCCAGATCGCTCACACCAAAATTCTCACCCTTGATGTTATTGAGCAAGGTAAAAGGCTCCTGTGACTGCAAACTGGCGGTCTGTTTGAATGCTGGAATACTGGATAATTTGGAGATCAGTCCATACTTTCCTGACGAGTTCCTGGCCAGGATTTGCCCACTGCTGAGAATGGCAACCACATAGAATGTCGCGGGTTCGCCCACATGTTCAGGATCTGGCTGAATACTGGCTGATGCATCGATAGCCTCAGAGGCCAGAAAGTTGGATTTGTAGGTGCTTCCATCTGAAGTGGCGCCACCATGAAATATGCTCTTGCTGGAAGACCCGGAAACTGAACGGGCATTGGTCAGGATAGGCAGGCTGTTATCAGAAATACTGATTTTGTAACTGCCCGTGTTCCCCTTGCACTTGAATGGCTCTGCATAGGTATTGGCCAGAATCAGGTACTCACCCGCTGGAAACGTGGAACTGATCAGGGCATCGCATTTACCGGTGGCATCATCATCAAAATCAATACCATTAAGCTTGTCATCTGTGACGATAAGTACTGAATCAAGAGAGGCAGACTCCATTGTAATATTCAGGTCTGTTTCTTCATCCAGTGTCAATCTATAGGTATCGACAAAGCTGGTATCTTCGCCACCGCCATAAAGCTCCAGAACAGCACAGTCACCTTCATCCAGGGCATTCTCAATAACAGAGTTAACACTTAAATCTGTGATGGCACAGTCACCGGGACCACCATAAAGAGCATTAGCCCCATTGATATCGTCTTGCTGCAGAACATCTATATCGCTAATTGAAGGGGCCATCATAGCCTGTAATGAGTTTTCATGACCCAAGCCGACAGCATGACCAAGCTCATGTAATGCGACCCGACGAAAATCTATTTCCTGCCTGCGGGGCCCGGAATAAATATCCCAGTCAAAATCATTATTGAACACAATATCGGTCTGATCGATTAGCGCAAAGCCCAGGTTGCCAGGCAGTGCTATGGATAGCGTAATAGCCAGAACTCCAGGACCAAATGAGTTGCCACACAAATCATCCTTGAAATCAACGCCATTGATACCATCTCCTTCACCATCGGGAAAACCGGTCTCTTCATTGCTTGCTGAAAAGCCGGTACAGGGATCCACATAGCTGTTATTGATGAGAAAAGTAAAATCAGTGTCATTGGTCCACTGATCCATGGCCTCTTCAAAGGCCTCATTCCATGTAAGGCCTGAAGGGGCTTCACCGGGGATATCCACAAAAAACGTGGTCTGGCCATTAGGCCAGCGATTACCATCAAGGTTAAAGGAAAAGGCTGCAAACGGGATGCAGAGAATGGCTGTAATCAGCAAGTGGCGACGCATGAACTACTCCGTAACCAGGATTGCGTTTACAGCGTCTCGAAGCTCATCGGGCGTGACAGGAGCAAAATCTGCTTCCCTCACAAGGTTGCTGCTGAATTTCATGTTTTTGAGTTTGGAAGCCAGAATAGCATTCTTGTTTCCTGTTATTTCCAT